>Ga0315293_10002118_pt1 | contig 19146 bp, 17 predicted proteins | sample YL17G13_20_MG_FD_203071 | JGI IMG/M metagenome (GOLD analysis project Ga0315293, IMG submission 203071) | Sediment microbial communities from Yellowstone Lake, YNP, Wyoming, USA - YL17G13_20 | ecosystem: Environmental > Aquatic > Freshwater > Lake > Sediment | place: USA: Wyoming | collected... | reverse complement strand
CCCTTCTGGATGGCCGGGAACGAGGCGCCGACGCTGAACGACTTGCTGATCGTGTAGGTCGCCGCGCCGGGGGTGTGGGCGTAGGCGCCCAACTGGCGGTTGCAGCCGCCGGTCGTGATCTCGCCCGTGAGAACCGAGTCGCCCGCCGCAGGAGCGCCCGCGTTCTCGGTCAGGGCCACGAACCGGGCGTCGAAAGCCGGGACGAGGAGGTAGGCGTTGGTGCCCGCCGGGGTGGTGCCGGTGCCGTCAGCGGCGTTCCACCACTGGTCGATCGTGAGGACGGTCGCGGTGTTGGACCCGACGTTGCCGTAGACCGGCGGGGTCGTGATGCCCGTCACCGGGCAATAGACCTTCCAGCCCTTGTAGGCGTCGGCGCCCATGCCGCCACCAGCCGGGGTGAGCAGGGACGTGAACGCGCCTTCCTTCTGCGCTGCATGACCCATCGCGGCGGAGAGCAGGTCCCGACCGACCGTGGTCAGGAGGTTGCGCAGGATCGCGGAGTCGTCCACCGAGCCGTCCGCGTGGATGACCCGGAAGTGAACTTGGTTGGGGCCGAGACGCACGGCGTCGGAGACGTGGTGACCGCGCATGGTCCGCACGATCGCCCCGTCTGCGAGGTTCACGACCTCGATCTCGGGCTTGACGTTGATGAGGCGAAGGTGGTTCATGCTGGGCGCTCCTATGTGGCCTTGTCCTGAATAGCCGCCGTGTCAGCGAGGGCAAACGAAAACGTGCGGGCAGTAGACCCGCACGTTGGGCACGGTCGCCGTCTTCGCTCGCGCAGGACTCGATGGCACGACGAGCAAGTGCTGGGGAGAGGGGACAGATACCGCAGGAGGCGCCCCATCAATGAACAGCCTTCCTGTGGAGGACTGCGTTCGCCTTGGCCCGCACCTTGGCCTTCTGGGCCGGCGTGAGCGGCGGCTTCGCCTGGTTGAGCCGCGCCAGGGCGGCCTTCGCGTGGGCCTTGTCTCCGATGGGGAACTTGGACTCGCCGCCGGCCCTGACGACGGCGAACTTCTTGCGCGCTGCTGCCCGATAGACGCCCATCACGACCTCACTCTAGCGGCGAGTTGGTCCCCACGCCAGTCTCGGCGTACCTGGGAAAGCAGTTGCGACAGAGGTCGTCGGGGTCCACGTCTGCCAGCGTGTCAAGGACTACGTACAGGCCGGCCTCATCGAGATTGTCACCTTCGAGCGTAGCGAGGCCGTCTCCCAGGCGGATGCGCTTGTGAACGTGCCCGCTCGACTTGTCGCGGGTGAGGACGACCTCTCCGTCTGTCATCCCGAGCGCCCGAAGTACGAGCCGTTCACGGCAGAGTTGGCGAGGATGCCGATGACCGCGAGGGCGAGGGCGTTGAGGCCCGCGAACAGGGCGACCATGTTGGCGTCGAGGGGCGTCGCCGTGACGACGACGTAGACGAGGGCGATGCAGTTGAGGACGGCGGCGACGAGGCCCGCCCAGAGCGACGTGGGGCGACCGGCGATCATGGCTTGCTCACAGTCGCGTTGCTGTCGTTGAACGTCCACTGGAGGTCGGTTGTCGTGGTGACCGTCGGCTTGCGGACGATGACGACGGGGCTGATGTCCGTCACCTTGTCCACGACGGCACGGCCCTTGTCGATGACCCAGCCCGCCGTGTCGCGGGCGTCGGTGACGACCTCCGCGACGAGCGGCTTGGCGAGGTCGAACAGGATGCGGAAGCGATCCTTCACAGTGCTTCTCCCTTCGCTCCGATGACGAGCGGTGTGCTCCCGTTGGCGGGCAGGATAACGACCGCCTGACCAGCGGGCGAGGGCAGAACCTCCCCGTTGACCAGCGCGACGTTCGGGACGACCCGCGAGCGCCCGAATACGGTGGCGCCGCCCATGATCAGGCCGATGACGCCGAGTTTGAGTTCCTCGCTCACCGGGATGCCGACCCCGACTGCGACCGAGAGGACGGACCCCGCGAGGTTGGCGACGACCACCGGCTCCTCCTTGGCGCGCTCGGTGAGCGTCGTGTAGCGCGCTTTGAGTCCGGCCAGCGCGCTCATGTGTCGAGCGACTTCCAGATTTCCCACACGGCATGGGTGACGTAGGAGTAGGGCATGAACGCCGCGCCCCGGTGGATGCTTGACCAGCGGGTGCCCCACGAGTTGACGAGCAGGAGGCCGTAGCGGTCGTCCCAGCCTTCGGCGTCGATGGCGTGACCGCCGACCGTGTAGTCCGGGGGAGGAAGGATGCCGTTGACCGGCTTCATCCACGAGTTGTACCAAGGGGTCGCCAGCGTGACGGTCCCGAAGCGGTAGATCGCCGCCTTGATCTCGGGGATCGTCTTTGGCACGGCGTAGTACGCCTTGATCCGGTGGGCGAAGGCGTTGGGCGTGGTCGAGACGACCGGGTAGCCGACCTTCAGGAGCCGGTCCATCGCCGCCCGAAGGTAGGCGCCCTGAGACGTGCCGCCGATGGCGCGGAAGAACCGCACCTCATCGAAGTCGTACCACTTGTGGACCGTCGCGTCGTCGCGGTCCTGCCACGCCTTCATGCGCGAGGTCGAGAAGGCCACGCACATCGGCGTGTTGCCTTGATCGAGGACCGGCGCCGGGGAGGCGACCCGGAAGGAGGCGGGCAGGGCGACGGGGGGCGTCGCCGCGAGCAGTTCGGTGATCTGGAAGTCCCTCGCGTCAGGAGGAGACTGGAGTGCTCCGAGTCCGTAGTCCATTGCGTTCCTCCTATGCCAACGCCTGCCACTCGACGCCGAGGATGCCGAGGATGGTGAGGATCGCGATGACGAGCAGGGCAATCTGCATCCAGTTGGCAGCGATCCACGCGACGGTCAGGCGCACTGGCCGCTGGCGAGCCGTGCTCAACAGAGCGGCGTCGTGCTCGCGGTCGAAGTGCAGGTTCGCAATCTGCAAGTGTTCATCGAGCGCCGCTTCGATCAGGATGAACCGATCTACGACCCGCTTCGTGTTCTCGGCCAGTTCCTTGTCGTGCTTGACCCACCGTTCCGTGGCGCCAGCCGAGTTGGCGTCGAGGCGGGCGATGATCCGGTCTTCCATCCGCCCGAGGCGCGCGTCGATCAGGGTGATGAGCGCGGTTACTTCGGTGGGGGAGAGTCGCCCGTTCTCGTCGTTCATCAGAAAACAGACCCCGCGCCGAACGACTCGCCCTCAAGAACGGCGGCGACGATCGACGTGGACTTGGACCAGCCAGCGCCGCTATCGAAGCGCGAGTAGTTGCTGGCCGCCGTAAAGAGGTAGCCCACTTGCGACGCGGAGATGCCTGCGTTGAGGACGTAGACCTCATCTACCGTGCCGGCCAAGTAACTTGCGAACGACCCTCCACTGGTCCCGTACGACCCGATCGACAGTCGCGTCGTGGGGGTGGCCGGGACATCGGTGTAGGGTCCTCCGGTATCGACTTGGGTCGAGTCCAGGTAGACGCGGGTCGTTCCGCTCGTTCGCACGATCGCCACATGGTAGATCCGGCCGATCAGCAGCGTCGCGCTGGTCGGGATGATCCTGACTCCCTGCAAGATGCCCACTAGGCCGCCGGTCGAGTTGACGTACAAGCCGTATCCGTTGGAGTTCGTCCCGTTGTGAACGACGGTCCCGTAGGATGCCGTATAGCCATCGACTCTGACGAGCGCCCCAACGGCCCAGTTGTCAGTTGTCGCGAGGGGGACGGTCGCGGTGGCAACGTACTGGTCCACCCCGTTGAACTTGGCGGCGAGATTTGCGTCGCTGCCAAGGCCGGGCTCTCCCTGCGCCGGACTCCCGTAGTAGGTACCGTTCTTGGCTCCGGTTCCCGAGTCCGTGGCGGTCGCGCCCGTCTCCCCGAGGCGGTACCAATCGACCAACCCGTAACCCGACGAGACGACCTGGGAAGCCCAGGGCATAGCGTGCGTCCTCGTCTGGATGCGGTTGTGCGACAGGGTTCCGGTGGAGGCGTAGCCAACCCCAAAGGTGTTCGTGGCATGGAGGTTCTGCACCACGAGCCAGTAGACGCCGGGCAAGAGCAGCCTGGATATTCCGGCCGCCGTGATCGTTCGTTTGCTGGCCGCCCCTGGGGTGAACGACTCGGCGGCCGACCCGTTCGTGATCCTTTGGAGTTGGTACTTGTACCTGTATTCCGGTCCGAATGATTCGCTGTCGTACAACGCCCAGTTCCATGTGCGGGCGCTTGCCGCGTCGGTGTTCCAGAGGCTCACCTGACGCAGATCCATTCGCGCGGTCACGACGATCGGGATTGCCACCATCCCCCCGTTCGCGGGCAAAGAGAGGGCGGTAGTGTAGTTCCCCGTCGGATCGAACCCAGGCTGATATGCGTAGGGCTGCATCCCGTCGGTAAGGAACGGCCTCCAATAGCCCAGGTTAGGAGCATATGGAGGTGGGTCTGGCGTCCACGCCTGAACAAGTTGGGGTTCCACCAGACTGAGATACGCGACGCGGGTGGCAGTAGGGACGCTCGTGTAGGTCAGGCGCACCCGGATAAGCAGGTACCAGCCCACAAGGGAGTTCGGGACGACCGTCAGATCCGTTGCTGCGTAATGGCGCTCGGCCCTGAACTCCTGGCCCTGAACGGACCTTACGGCCCGGAACGAAGATGCGGCGCGCACAACGTCGCCGCCTCCGATTGTTCGCAACTCGACCGAAACTTCGGCAGGGGCGGGGGGGGCCGCAGCGAGGTTCTGGTCGGCCCTGACGGACCCGACAACATACGGAGGCTCGTCGTACTGCGGACTGTAGGGGGTCGGTCGCGAGCGGAGTTCCACCACAACCTGTCCGGTGATGGTGGACCCGGACTGATTGACAACATCGACCTTGGCCCTTGAGGAGTTGTAGTCGTTCTTCGCTCTCTCGGCAGATACGAATATCTGAAAGTAGGTCGGGTCTGTCCCGCTCACGACCGTATAGCGTGCTTCCCAATAGCGGGATACCAACTGCCACGAAGTTGTAAGGCTCGGAGGAGACTGGACGGGCACTGACTCAAACGTGGGGTCGCCCATTGCGTTTGAGATGTCCGAGTAAAGCGAAATCTTGCCCGACACATCCGATGCTTCTCGCGACCCAGACCAGGGACTTTGGGGCACCACGGGCAGGGCTCCGGCAGGAGCGATCCTTTGCTCAAGTTCGGTCAACCGCTGGCTACCCAGGGCGGCGTCATGGGACGCGAGCGCGGAACGCAACTCGTCCAGGTACGCCGCTACGTCCGCGAGAGAACCTTCGAGGCTGGCGATCCGCGTGGCGTCGCTCATGTCAGCACCTTGGCGACGAGAAGTTGCAGACGTTCGCCCGGCTCGTCCATGATCGCCCGTGCGCCGATGACGCGCCAGTTGCCGGTGATGGAGTCCGCCCCATTGACGATCTCGACCGGGAACGTGTCGCAGATGTCCCAGCCGGCGAACGGCGCGATGGTGCCGGGGACCAGGGTGACCCACAACGAGGGAGCGCCCTCGGTGGCGGCCTTGAGCATCCGCTCCGCCACGGCTTTCTGCTGGTCGGTCTCGACCGCGCTCCCGGCGATCCCGGCGAGGGTCTTGATCGCGAACACGTCCTGCCGCAGTCCGAAGGTGGAGATGGACGTGGCGTTGGTCACGACAACCTCCGCCGCGCCCCCGCCAACCGTCGTTCCGAGCGTGGCGAGGTTGTTGCGGTACTGCGCCCAGTTGGGGGCGTAGGTGTAGTCGCTCACCGTGCCGCCCAGGACGAGCGGGGTGCCCACGAGAGACCCCTTGTTCTTCCAGAAGTTGAAGGTGAACGCGGCGGTGCGGGTGATCTCGAACGTGACGTGGTGGTTCGTGTTGGCCCGGCCCATCTCGGTCAGGTCGTAGAACAGGGCGAGGCGCATCTGGTCCATGAGCCCGAACTGGGCGTTGGTCTTGATCGCGGTCGCGTCGTCGGTCCCGAGCGGGTTCTCGATCGTCCCGGTCGCCACAAACCCGAGGGCCGAGTTCGTGGCGTTCTTCGCCAGTAGCCACTCCGGGGACACGATCTCCGAGCCGATCAACTTCGTCGGATAGAGGGTCCGGTAGCCGCTGCGGGAAAGAGACAGGAGCGAGACGTAGTCGTAGATGTCGAAGACCACGTCGTCGCCGGTCGAATTGTAGTCCGACACGATCCCGTTGAACACCTCCACGTCGCCCGCCGACGCGACGCGGGTGATCCGGCAATGGGTCGTGATCGGGACGATCGAAGCGAGGTGTGGACTTGTCTGGTAGAGCGTGAAGAACCCTCGCCCCGGCAGACGGTCGTAGCGGCTCCAGCCGAGGTTCCGCAGGTCCCAGACCTCGGCGATTTTCGTGGAGGGGCCGAACGTCGCGCCGGGCGAGAACAGTTCGACTACATACTCGACGGCCGACCCTGGCGGGAGTGGCGGGTATGGCGGGGACAGGCCCAGGGCATAGAGCGCCGCGATCTGTACGCCCGACAGCGCAGTACCGAAGACGGCCCACTCATCCTGCGTGGCGGTGACCCATTGTGGAGAAGCGTTCGGCCAGCCGCCAAGCGTCAGGGCCGCCGTGTCGTAGACCGGCGCCCCGCAGGCAGTCCCCGATCCGATCTCCAGTCCATCAACGTACAGACGCAGGGTTGTGCCGTTGCCCGTCATGGCAAGGAAGTGGCGATTACCGTCACACAGGTTGACCGTGCCGAACGTCTGCTTCTGCCCAACCGAGTCGATCAGATAGGCACCGGCATAGCCCGTCGTCATTTCGGTGCGGAGGATGTACCCGCCGGCCCCGGCATCCCCCTTGCGAACGTACTGGTTGTAGGTGGCAGTCGAGGACGACTGGAACCAGCCACAGATCGAGATGGCACCACTAGGCTTCAACGAGGCATGGTCGGGGACGGTGACGTAGTTCTGCCCGGCGATAGTGAAGGCGACGGCCGTGTTGGGATCGCGGGTCAGCAGGCCAGCCACCCCGAGCGTTGGGGAGTTGGTATACGTCCCGTCAAGGGCAGCCGTGCCCTCCGCGTTGTCGGCGATCGTGCCCGATGGCTCGCCCAGACGCCAGTAGGCGACCGGCGAAAGGGCGAGGACGGCATCGGAGTAGGCGCTCACGGCCGCGCGTGGCCCCAGGCGTAGACGATCGAAGTCACGTTCGTCGTGTTGGCGTGGGTGAACGCGGTAGTCCCGGCGGGCACATCCAGCCACGTCGCGTAGGTGCTGGTCTTGCGCGAGAACGCGGCGACTCCGTTCTTGGTGACGAACCTGCCGGTCCCGAACGGCCCGCACGTCTCCATGACGGCCACGATCACGTCGTTGTTGACGAGGGTCGTGAGGTCGAGGACGAACGCGACGCCGCCACGGGTGATCGTGAAGTTGCTCGCCCCGGCGCCGGCCATCGTGATCGTCACCCGCAGGGGCGAGGGGATCGTGCCCTTGTTCACGAGATTGGTTGACGAGAACGGAGTCGTGACCGTGGCGCTTCCGAGGGTTGTGTCGTACAGGCGCGGGTCAGGCGACTCAAGGATGACCGACCAGCGCCGGTTGGACTGGTCGTTGACGGTCCACTCCGTCTCCGGCTGGCGCATGGGCCGGACGTAGCGGGTCACGCTCATCCAGCCAGTCGGATAGTTGGTCAGGTCGAGGGTCGGCTCATACCACGAGAGGGCGTAGACGCCCTCGGTCGTCGGGGAGTCGCGGTAGCACTCGTAGGGGTCGAACGCGAGCCGCAGCGCCTTCTCGCGATCCTCCATCGAGGCCAACTGGGTCGCGTCGGGGACGAGGATGCGCCCCTGCGCCTGCATCGTCAGGAGTCCCTTGTGGACCCGTCCCAACGTGCCCCCCTGGGCCAGATGCAGCGCCTCGGCCGTCTCGCGGTACTGCGGCCGAACGATCATCCGGTCGATCGTGGTCGTGTTCTGGGCCTTGGTCGCGTCGAAGACCGGTGGGTCGCCGCTGTAGTGCTCGTTGAGGAGGAGGGTCTTGTGGGCGTAGGTGGCCCGCGAGTTCTTCACAGGTGCCTCATCTGCCCCACGCGGGTTCGCAGGTTGGCGAGGAAGCGGCACTCGTCGGCGAACTCCCGCTCGGCGGCCGCGACGATGCCGAGGATCTGGTCAACGGTCAGGTTCATCTCGGGCGCGATGGCCTGGCGCTCGCCGTAGCGGGCGAACTTCGCGAGTTGCTGGCGGTAGGCGATGGCCTTGGCCTTGAGGAGCGGGATGCGGTTGAACTCGACATCGAGGTCGTCGGCGGTAGCCGATGCGTACTGGCAGGTCGCCGTACCGCCCGTGCCGCCGGATGACACGGTGAGCGGGATGGAGAACGCCGACGCTCCGGTGACCGTGAGGACGTAGTCCCCGGCGATGAGCGGGGTGCTCCCCGTGTGGCCCGCGATCGTGACCGTGTCGCCCGTGGTGAAGCCGTGCGGCGCGCTCGTGGTGATGACCGTCGCGGCGGCGACGGACGAGGTGGTGATCGTCTTGGTCGAGGAGAAGGTCGAGGTGTAGGCACCCCACCCCCACACCCGGAGGGTGTAGCCGGCCGCACAGGCGGCCCGCAGGACGAGTTGGTTCGTCCCCGACCCATCCGGCTCGATGACTCCCTCCGGCCGCGAGGCAACGCGGGAGGACGAGTCGATGAGTTCGAGCCGGTTCAGGCGCCGGGCGGTGCAGGCGGCGTAGACCACCTGGGCATCGACGGTCGGGTAGTCCTGCTTGACGGCCTTCCACACCCCGGACCGCCAGAGAGCCGCGTAGCCATCGGAGATCGCCGCGTTGCGGACGGCCATGCTCCAGGGACCAGTCTCGGAGTCGGTCGCGACGCCCAACTCCCCGTTGAGTTTCAGACGGAGGTTGACCAGCGTCGTCGCCACGATCTACTCCTTCTTGCGGTGCGCGCCGAGGATGTGCCCGTTGAGCGCCTTGTCCGATCCCATGACCACGCCGCAGACCGGGCAGGGGGCCGAGCCGGGGGTCGCGGCCGGCACCTCGCCGGTGTCGAGGATGCGGATGTGGGGCGAGCCGAACGAGTTGACCCAACTCATCTTTCGGCCGAAGTCCGGGTCGTCGGTGTCCAGGTCGGCGTATCCGCCGAGGAAGTCGATGACATCCTTGCTGCCGGGGAGGCCCGGTCCGAGGTGGAGCCCCGGCGTGTCCGAGCAGAACAGAGTCACGATTGCCACGAGGTAGCACTCCTTTCGGTAGCGGGGGGCGATGGGCGGGGCCGGCTACCGATCAACCCCGCCCACCCTCATTACTAGGCCGCCAACTGGTTCTTCTCGCGGAAGGTCAGGAGCAGTTCGCACCCGCCTCCCGTGAACGCCGTACCGGAGCCAGCGAACCCAACGGTGATGGTATCGGTGTCGGTGAACCTGACGGTCCCGCCGATCGCGGTGCCGCCCTCGCCGACGACGCCGGCGTTGACGGTCCCGATGGTGCCCTGCGACGCGAGGAGCAGGGTGATCGTCCCGACGACCGTGCCCGAGGCGTTTCCCCGGCGCACGTTGAGGACGCGGGAGCCCGCGACCGAAGCGGTGGCCGTGGTGACCACGTCGATCCGCTCCAGTTCGCAGGCGAAGCCGAGCGCCTTGCTCAACATGACGCTCACCGCCCCGGTCGCCGCCAGGACGCCCACGGACGGGATCTGGAGGGAGAGGATGGTCCGGGTGTAGTTGTACGCACCGCGGCCCATGACTAGACCGCCGCTTGGTTCTTGTCCCGGAACGTCAGGACGAGGTCGAAGCCGCCGGCCGAGAACGCGGTGGCCCCGGCGGTGATGAACTCGACGGTCATCGTGTCGCCGCTGCCGAACCTGTTGGCGTTGGCCGCGACGGTAACGGTGCCGACTGTGACGGTCCCGAGCGTGCCCTGGTTGGAGAGGGTGACGGTGACGGTTCCCGCGACCGTGCCCGAGGCCGTGCCGTTGCGGACGTTGAGCGTTCGGGTGGCCCCGGCGCCGGTCCCGACGACCGTCGTGACGGCCTCGATCCGCTCCAGTTCACACGAGAACGGGACGGTCTTGCTGAGCATGACGGTGACCTGGTTCGTCGTGTTCAAGATCCCGGTGAAGGGGATCGTGAGCGTGACGAGGTGGCGACTGTACCCGAAGGGTGCGAGGCGAGGCATGAGCGACTTCCTCTAGGGGAGTCGGGGGGGCTCACGCCCCCCCGCTCATGTGGACTACGCCGTGGCGAGCCCGGTGATCTTGGCGTGGGCGGCCTCGTTCCTCGTCTCCGAGGTGTACTGGCCGGTGATCTGGCGGGTGTCCTTGAGGGCGGTCGTCTGCGGAATGACCGTGACGCCGAGAGCGTGGTCCGTGAAGGGACCGAAGCCGATGCGGTCGGACTCCATGACGAGGACGGTGTCCTTCGGCATATTCCGATCGAGGAGGATGTTGACCGTCCCGAAGTCGGACGAGTAGGTGTCCACGACCGCGCCGGCAACCCGGTCCGTCCGGGTGGTCATGCGCATCGAGTCGAGGAACTTGTTCATCTGGCGCTTCTGGAAGGCGTTGGCGACGACGTAGTTCGGCCGCCCTCCCTGGACCCAGCAGTCCTGGAGCGCCTGGAGGAGAAACTCCTCCGTGAGATAGGCGCCCGCCTTGGCGTAGGCGTTGGTGGTCAGGACCGGCAGGATGCCGTCCATCGCGCCGGCGACCGTGTTGGTTGGGGCGACCTTGCGACCGGAGAGGAGGGTCCGCTCCCACTCGATCCAGGCGATCTTGAGCGCACGCCCGATCTGGGCGTCCATCTCGTTCTGCTCGACGAACTTCTTGATCGCCTGCGAGGTGCTGGTCACGACGACCGTGTCCTCGTAAATCTGGGTGTTGTTGAAGCGGCCGGTCTTGGTGGTGGTCCGCGACGCGCCGGGGCCGGCGTCCTGGAGGTTCACGTTGCCGATGATGCGGAGGGTCGGCAGGCCCGTGTGGGACAGCGGCGTGGTGGCGGCGTAGCCGCGGCCGCCGCCGGACTGGTTGGCGACGACGAAGGTGTCGGTGCTCATGCCGCTCGTGAGGCGGATGAGTTCGACGCCGGCCGCCGAAGTGACCTCCACGACATCGCCGATGCGGAACTTGAGGCCGCCGCTGGCGGTACAGGTCGTGGTGGACAGGGCCACGTCGCCCGACGCCAACTCGCCGATCGTCACGACGACCGAGTCGAGTCCGCGGAGTTCATCCTCCAGCCACTCGTGCTTGATCGCCGTACAGGGCGTGGAGAGGGACGACTTACCGATCAACTGGAGGAGCGGCACGTCGAACGGCGAGATCATGTAGAGCGTGTCGCTCATGTCGATCGCGATGTTCGCGGTGTCGGTGTTGCTGTACCGCGTCGTGGTGACGATTGCCATTGGGTTCTCCCGCTAGGCGGGAGGTCGCTTCCGGCTATCCCTGTCCAGCGGATCGCAGCCGAGCCGAGATCCAGCCAGCCAGGTCCTTCTTCTCCGCGGCCTCCCGAAGTTTCTCATCGACTTCGGAGGGGTGCGGGGCGTCCGTGCGGTTGGAGTCCACGACGACAGGGGCGGGCGGCGTAGCCTCGGCTACGGCCTCCTGATGCGTCATGCCCCTACTGCGTGCCAGGTGGTACGCCTCGAAGGCATTGACGTAGTCAGCGGGAGTGGACGCGGATTTGAGGAGTTCAGACGCGGTTCCGTAGGCCGCGATGACATCCTCGCCGTGGACGGAGCGAGCGATCTGCCACTCCGCCTCCAGGGCGCGCCTCTGCCACTCCGAGTCTCGGTCCGGGGTCCTCCGGGCGGGTCGCGCCGCGGTGGGTGCCTCGTCCTCGTCCTCTGGTTCGGACTGCCGCATCTTGAGCGCATCGCGCTCTCGTTCGGCGGCCGCCCGCGCCATCTGCTGTCGCGTGAGTTCTGCCTGTTGAGCCTTATAGCGGCTCTCCCAGTCAACCGACGGTGCCGGAGACGGTGGGGTGACCTCGGCCGGGACCGGAGTCGCTGCTGGCGGGTTGCCCACGGAGGGGTCCGGCGCAGTTTCCGGGAGCGGGGCCATCGGTTCCGTTGTCGCCATGCCCTACAACCTCGTGCTGTCTGCCCGGTAGGCGCAGACCTGCCCGGAAGCCTACACCCCGCGCGGGGTGGGGGGAAGTCAGTACGAGGGCGTGTAGGTGACCGCCTCCTTCTCCTTCGGAGGCTGCCAGCCGGTCGTGACCTTGTAGCCGAGTTCCGCGACATTGCCGACGACCGGGATGTCCTTCACGGCCGGGTAGATGTCGCCGGCGATGCCGGGGACGAACCGGGTGATCGTGTAGATCGGGCCGATCGCGAACACGCTCTTGGCCGTGTCGGGGAAGAAGATGTTGCGGAGGAGCGGGGAGAGGCCCACGCTCATGCTCGCGGGACTCATCGGAATGAGCATCTGGGCCGCGAACACGAGGGTCGGGTAGTCCTCGAAGAACTTGGCGTACTCCGGGTCCTCGACCAGTTTGCGCTCGTGGAGCGCCTGCACCTGGTCGATCGCGTAGGCGCCGAGGCCGCCGGTCTGGATGCCCCCGATCTTGCCGTACATGATGTTCAGGAGCCACTTGGTCGCCTTGATCTGGTACGACAGCGGCCAGAACAGGAGGAACGAGTTGAAGGTGCGTTCGAGTTGGCCGCGGTTGGGGTTGCCGTACATCATCGAGCGGATGTCGTCCAGCAACGCGACGTTCCGGTCGTAGATGCGCGAGTAGACCTCGGCCAACTGCGGGGAGTCGATGAGTTCGTTCGCCAACTCCTTCGCGATCAGCGCCTCCGGGTCGGCCGAGCGCATCAACTTGCCGTAGTAGGCGTCCATGACCCGAAGGTACTGGTCGGGGGTGTGGCCCATGTGGGCGATCGTCACGGACAACTCGGGGTCGCGCTCGGCGATCTCCGCGAGCGCCTTGCGGAATATCGCCGGGTCGGCCGACACGAGCCCGCGCAGGGCGTCCGGCTGTTCCGCCAGGAGCGTCCGGTAGATCCACTCCTCGCGGGTGACGGCGAACGGGTAGCCGGTGTTGCTCATCGTGTCCAGGTCGTCCACCGTGGAGGCGATCTTCCGGTTCATCCCGAACATCCCCTCGTCGATCTCAGGGATCTTGAGGCCCGCCCGCCCGTAGTAGAGCGCAGACCCCTCGACCTTGTTCTGGGCGTGGAACCGAACGTCCAACTTGAAGCGGAACAGGAAGTAGTTGGTCGTGGCCCACTCGTTGTGGGCGAAGGTGCCGTAGATGTCGGCGAGGAAGTCGCCCATCACGGGAACCTTCTTCGCCAGGCGCCGGGTGAAACTGCCGGCAATCCTCATCTCCTCGGCCAGTCGGACCGCGTCGAGACTGGGGGGGATGCCACCCTTGTTCCGGTAGAAGAACTCCAGCGCCTCGCGGGCGACGGTTTCGAGTTTGGAGTTGGGGATGTTCTTCTCGGTGGCGTAGAGCGCGGACGAGGCCGGTTCCTTGACCAGTCTGCCGCCGCGCAGGCGCCACGCCTCTCCGCGCGACTCCTTGGCGTAGGTTCGCCAGGCGTTCCAGACCGCCTCGGCCGCCTTGGCCGGGATGCCGTACTTCGCCAACTGCGTCTCGAACCGCCCGCGCGCCTCGAACATGACCTGCTGGTTGTTGAGGTGGAACAGGCGCCCGAAGACCTGGTTGACCCGCGCGGCCCCGACCCGCTCCTGCCACGGCTGGAAGCGGCCGACGAGCAACTCCTCCGCGAGCCCCGGCACGGAGTTCATGTCTATCGCGACGGCCGACCCCTCGATCTGCCCGGTGAGGGGGTTGACCGTACCCGCACGGCGGGCCTTGAGGCCGTACTGGAGGCCCATCTTGTCGCGGAAGATCACGAGGTTGCCGGCCGCCAACTCCTGCTTGTAGAGGTCCCCCAGCAACTCGGCGCCATCGGCGGTCATCGTGTACGGGTTGAGCATCCCGCCCTTGCCGACGACCCCGATCTCGGTGCCCGCCCTGCGGACATCGCCGATCATCCCGTTGACGACCCGCCGGGCGAGATCCTGCGCCTCCGCCGTAAGTTGGGCGCCCATGCCCATGTTCGCGGCGTTGCCGTTCTCGATCTGCTTGACCGCATCGAGGAGGCCCATGATCGTCCGCGGGCGATTGGCGAGGTTCCCGGTGAGGATCGCCGCGAGTGCGTCCGCGCCACCGACCGACTTCTCCCACAGCGCCTCGGGGATGAGCGCCTGCCAGCGGATGCCGGCGGCGTTCAGGTCGGATTCCAGCGTGCGCGAGAGGCGCGGGGCCGCGGCGAGGGCGTTGGCCGCGGCGAGCGGCACGTCCCGTATCGGTGCGGCCGGCGTCGAGCGGATCTTCTCAAGGTCGATCTTGCTGTCCACGAGTCCCGCGTGGTCTTTCGCGAGGATGATCTTGTCCAGCGGCGTCTCCGCCACCGGCTTGCCGGGGACGTAGCGGGGCGGCATCTTGGCCGGGAGGAGGGTGCGGATCGCCGCGTCGTTGGCCGGGTTGTCGAGGAACTCGCGAACAGTCTGCCCCTTGATGACCGCCGCCTCGCGGGCCTGCGCGAGAAGTTGCGGGTTGCCCTCCACAACCGTTCGCACTCCTGCCCTGGCGGTGTCGAGCGCCGTCTGGAGGTCGTTGAGGGCGTTGCCGTAGATGACATCGACGCCGGGGTCGGTGTAGATGCTGGCGATCTTGCCGTGGGTTGCGGCGTAGTCCACGGCCCACGGGAGAACCTTGATGTTCTTGGTGCGCCCGAGGTTGTATTCGGTCGTCCCCGCGAGTGCGTCGTCGTAGATCCCCCGGAGCGCGCCAACCTTCGCGATGAACCCCGCTCGATCGCCGGCCCCCATCGCCTCGATCATCCCCTGGCTGATCTCGGTCACGGGTGGGAGATCGCGCTTCCTCGCCGCGATCATGTCCGCGACCTGGCCGAAGGTCACCTCGCTGGCAGGCCGAAGTCCGGCCTCCGTGTACCCCTCGGCAACGCGGATCACCTTGTTGGGGTCCTCGCTGCGGAGATGGCGAAGGAAACCGGGCGAGTCGATCACCTGGCCCAACTGGTAGACCGCCGGAGTCTGCTGGTACGCCTGCTCCTGTCGTCCGGCCGAGGCCCGCATGAAGGTTCCGCCGCCGCGCCGCTGCTGCCGCGACACGACCGACCGCCAGCGCCAGGAGGGGAACATGGAGACGGCGGCCTCCGAGAGCGTAGTCCACACCGCGCGCGCGTCGGCGATCCAGACCCACGATCCGTCCGCGGCCTGCTCGACGGAGTGGAGGACGCTGTTGACCTCGCCCTGCTGGGCGGGGGCGATGGCCTCGCGGACAAGGCGGATCGTCTCGACGCGGGTGGCCGCGTCGATCATGCGGCGGGCCTTGGTCACCTCCGCCGTCTCTGCGCGCTCGGCGTAGCGCATGGTGGCAGCGAACGGCTGCTGCGGGTCGCGCACCTCGGCGAGAAGCGCCTGGAGTTCGCCCGCCTCCCTCTTGGCCGCGCTCACGTCCCCGCCGCTGCGGGTCAGTTGCGCCACGCGATCGAGGACGACGCCGATCTCTGCCTCCAGCGCCGCGACATCCTCGCCACGCTTGACCCACGGGGCGGTCTTGTCCGTCATCCAGTCGTTCGCCGTGGCCCACAGGTCGTCGGCCTTGCCCGACGCGAGTTCGGCCTCGGTGGCGAGGTTCTTCGAGCGCAGGAGGTCGTACACGAGGGAGTCCTGGGCCGCGGTGCGCTTGGCGAACGGCGACAGGCGCAGCACCTCGACCGTCTCCTGGGTCGTTTCGAGCGCCTCCGCCCACTCGGAGACGTGGGCCTTGGGGCGCAGGATCGGAGCCACCCCGGCTGCCGTCCGCAGAGCGGTTCCACCCGCGGCCTCGGCCAGACTGTACGCCTCGGTCGCCCGCGCGAGCGCCGTGTCGAAGACCTCGCGCGGGACGATGTCGCCCGGCTTGACGAACGCCTTGCCGTTGGCGCCCTGCGCCACGAGGTCGTGGACCAGGCCTCTCATCGAAGGGTGCTTCGCGGTGAGCATATTGAGGTCGCTCAACGTGGCCTGGCGGCCGTTTGTGAAGAACCCCTCGATCGTCTCGGCCACGATCCCCTGCCCCTCGGGGTTCAGGTACTCGGCGTATCCGGGCACGGCGTCAAACTTCTCCTGCGCCTTGCCCAACTTGAGGGCGGCCTCGGCGTAGTCGCGGGTGACGACCGCCGCGATGCCGGGGTCGAACTCCCCGTAGAAGTCGTGGTACGAGGTATCCCGGCGGAACCGGGCGACCAGACCGGAGGGTTCGTCCACTTCGCGGAGGATCTGGTTGGCGTAGCGGGAGAACAAGACCCTCGTCCGCATGGACCGCGGCATGGCGTTGATGACGTTCTTGGCGACATCGGGGAGTTTCTGGATGAACGAGTCGGCCGCGAGCGACATCACCTGGTCGAAGGCGTGTCCGATCGTCGGGTAGGTCCGGTTGGGGCCGATCATCTCCGCCGCCCGGAGCGCGGTGGTGCCGTACATCTTGCCGAGCACGCCGAGGACCACGTCCTCGTGGTCGTAGATCCGCAGCAACTTGCCGCCGGTGGCCTTGTCCAGAACGATGAGCGGCGAGCCGAGGACCTTCAACTGCCCTTTGAGGGCCATCTTCTGCGCGGCGATCGGGTTGACCGAGAACGAGGACACGAGTTGTACCGCCAGCGAGTCGGAGATCAGGGTCGTCCGGTTGAACTGGTCGAGCCAGGCCACGCCCTTCTCGTTGCCCATCGTCCGCAGGACCACGTCGGTCAGGGTGGACGCCCCGAAGTAGGTGATCCCCGACGCGAGGAGGATGCGCTGGGCCTTCGCCATCCCCGATGCGCCCTTGGCCGCCATCCCGTACAGGTTGGACGCAGTTGACGCTCTGCCGAGGTAGCCGAACACATTGGCCCCGGCCGCGACACCGCCCGACGCTGCGCGGACGAGGCCGACCACACCGCCGGTCGCGATCATCTCCAGGCCGTAGTAGCCGCCCATGTTGGCGAGGTTGGTATACATCCCAGGGATGCCGTCGATGTAGGAGAACGCCCGGCCCTCGGGGGCGGCGTCGAGGTACTTCGTGATGTCGCCCCGCGGGTTGTTCTTGATCGCCGTCTTGACGGAGTCTGGAATGTCCATCAACTCGGCCATCATCGTGCGCTCGACCGGGGTCATTATCCCCACCAGGCCGCCCATCGCCGCCACTCCGAGCGGACTCCGGTAGCGGTCGAGCACCGCGGGCAGGTTCATCACGTTGAGGGCAGACACGCCCACGAGGGCGTTGAACAGCGTGTCGAGCAAGGGCACGCTCTCGCCCGTGACGAGCGCCCGGTAGATCGAGGCGCGGGAGTTGAGTTGCGCGTCGCGGATCGTGTTCGGGAGCCACTCGATCGCGGCGGCGATCGGTTCGGAGACGGCCCGCACCACCGTCCCGAACCCGTCGATCACGGACGAGACGGGGTTGCCCTCGCCGATCACGGAGTCAGCCAGCGCCTTCGCGGCGACGAAGGTCCGCTCCTCCGCCCACGGGATCATGTTGGCGAGGTTGAGGTAGCCGTTGTTCCAGATGGCATTGTCCATCGACGCGCCCAGGGATGCTCCCCAGTCGCCGGTCGTGTCGCCCGGCGGCGCGAACGCCTTGGAGGTGTTCGAGGACCACGGCACGGGGATGCCCACGGACTCCGGGAACGCCGCCGGGGTGTAGCCGGGTTTCTTCGGCTTGGCCGCGGTGAGCGATCCGCCCCAGGAGGACGAGGCGAACGAACTCATCCAGTTGGACGAGGCGAACGAACGGCTGCTACCGAACGACCTCTGTCGCGGAGCGGAATAGGGGGTCGAAGACCCCCCGAACGCGGCGATGTCGTCCTGCCACGCCATGTCAGCGCCCGAGTGGGCCGGTGTAAACCGTGACCGGCGCCGTCTTGGGCGCCGTCTTGGGCGCCGGCGTGCGCCCGAGCGGGCCGGTGTAAACCGGGACCGGCTTGGGCGCCGGCTTGGGCGCCGGCGTGCGCCCGAGCGGGCCGGCGTAGACCGGAACGGGCGGAGGCCTGAGGGTCGGGGTCGGGATCGGCGCGTAGAGCGACGACGGCGGGACGTACTGCTGCGGCGGAGTCAGCGACGACGGAGGGACGTACTGCTGCGGCGGAGTCAGCGACGACGGAGGGACGTACTGCTGCGGAAGTTCGTGGGGCGGGGAGACGGCGTTCACAATCGCGCTGCCGAGCGCGACGATACCCGACAGGCCGGGGGCGGCGGCGGCAGACAGCGCGGTCGCAACCGCACCGACCGCCCGCCATTCGGCGCCCGGCGACTTGCGGGCCTCGATGTCGTTCACCTCGTCGGCGAGCGTGTCCCCGAGGCGCAGGCGTGCGGTCGCGGCAGTCGCTCGCTCCGCGACTGCCGCGGCGTCGGCGCGCTTCTGGCGGACGTAGTCGGACCCCGTCAACGGGACAGGCGGCGGGATGAGGCCGCGCGCCCGGACCGCGGCGCTCTCCTCCGCGAGCGTCGCCCCTGCGGCCGACCCACGGGCAACCGTCCGGCGGGCCGTGTCGATGACCTGGCTGGCGGTGGCCTCGGCGTACAGGATCTCGCGCGGGACGAGGTTGAGTCCGGCGCCCTCGTCTCGCACGAGCCGGAAGTATTGCCCCGGAGCGCCCACGCCGGCCGAGATGTCCCCGTTGTTCTGGGCGGCTATCTGGCCGAACCAGGCGATCGCCCCGACAGATCCGGCGGCGGCAGACAGGGCCGCAAACCCTTCGCCGACCCCCCAGGCACCGGGAGATCCGTCCGCTCCCGAAGCGGAGCGGGTGTACCACACCTGCCCCTGGTCGTCGGAAATCGTGTACGACCCGTCCGGCTTCACCTTCTTGGTGAGCCTGCCTTCGAGTTCGAGGATTGGGGTGGGGTAGATGCCATCGGGCACCATGATCCACGACTGGCGGCCGTCCACGGAGTAGCCACTCACGCGGTTCCCGTATTCGTCCTTGTAGGTGATCCAGTCCGCGTTCTTGCCGAAGGGGACCAACTCGGAGGTGCCGTCCTTGAACGTGACCTTCATCAAGACGGAGGATGCCTGCTGCACCCTGACATCACCGGTCCGGCGGACCCCGTAGATGCCGCTCTGGACGGTGACGAAGTTGGCCCCCCACTCCCCCGGAGCGATGCCCATGTCGTACTCGTTGACGAGGCCGGCGGCAGCCTTGCCCTTGTTGTCATCGAGGACGAAGTGCCATCCCTCGTTGAGCACGGCCTGGCCGAGCACGAGCGACCCGTC
>Ga0315293_10002116_pt1 | contig 19149 bp, 15 predicted proteins | sample YL17G13_20_MG_FD_203071 | JGI IMG/M metagenome (GOLD analysis project Ga0315293, IMG submission 203071) | Sediment microbial communities from Yellowstone Lake, YNP, Wyoming, USA - YL17G13_20 | ecosystem: Environmental > Aquatic > Freshwater > Lake > Sediment | place: USA: Wyoming | collected... | reverse complement strand
CCTGACAGCAATGAGAGTGTGTACTCGCTTTCTTTCGGTGACATAGATGCTGACGGACAAAAGGATATCGTGGCGGTCTCAAAAGTCGGCTACGAAAGCATTCGGCTTCACCTATTGGATAAAAATGGCAGTGAGCAGCCCGGTTATCCTATTGTCCTTCGTAACCTGAATAATGAAGATATTTCAGCTCCGCCGTTTCTGGCGGACCTGGATGCTGACGGTGATATGGAGGTTATTGTCGGCACTACCGGAAGTCAAAGCTACATCCAGTGCTATCACCATGATGGGAGATTAGTTGCAGGGTTCCCCGCTCCTATTGGTAACTACGACACTCAGATATTCAGTTACAGCGTGGGTGACATCAACGGTGATGGCCGGTTGGAGATTATTGTTCTGGCCAACTATCGGCTGATAAGTGGCACATACCGTGTGTACGTAATACGGTTGAATGGAACGGTCTTGCCGGGTTTTCCTTTTGATGTTCAAGAATGGCCTACGGGCGCTCCCGCAGTGGTGGATGTGGACAACGATGGGCGGCAGGATATCTGCTTTACGACATTCAGCGGTTCGGTCTATGCCTGTTCCGGCGATGGGCAGATTGTCCCGCATTTTCCTAAGAAGATGAGTTTTGCCTCTACATCGGGCGTCAGTGTCGGAGATGTCGATGGCGATGGTTTGTTCGAGCTGATAACGGCTACTATGATAGGCCACGTCTATGTTTGGGATTTGCCTACGCCTGCCGAACCAGGGAACACCGATTGGCCGATGCGCCACGTGAACCCCCGGAATACGAACGTGTTTGGAGACCGCTTACTCACCCGCAACAATTGCGATTTGAACAACGATGGCACTGTTGATTTCGCCGACTACGCTATTCTCACTGAACAGTGGCTTAGGCCGCCTGCCTTTCCTTCTGCTGATATTGCACCGTTACCTGCCGGTGATGGGGTGGTTAATTGGCTCGACCTCGCTGAAATAGATGAGCATTGGCTTGAAGATACTACGCCTTATGCTCATCCCCGTCAATAGTTTTAATTTCAAGAAGCGGATAGTGAAGATAAAACTTGACTGACATCTGGTTTCATAACCGGCTCTTTGGCAAAGGCCTGTTCATAGATAAGGATGGCGATGTTTATTACGGCGAGGACGATAAAGCCGGCGAGGCCGGAAACTCCGATAAGAAATAATTGGTAGGCTGCTTTTTGAGCGTCCGGTACAGAGCATTGTCAGGCAAATTTTTGAGTTATTAAATCTTTGTCAAATTCAAGCGAGTAAGATAGAACCGTTCTTAAATCTATCTTTTTAGAGGCATTCAGGATTTCTATACTTACAATTTTATCTTGCGAAGTTGTATCTATATTAACGCCTTCAGAAATCTCTATAACCCCATCCGGCGTATCATCTCCCAGCTTTAAGTATAAAGCATCTACTTCATCATCATAATATACTTTCATACTTTTCTCCCTTTTTTCAAAGGATAATTCGTTACTATTGTTGTTATATCATTTACAACAGCAACTACAATTTTTAGCGGATACTTAACTCCTTCCACATTTTCCACAATTTCGCTCATCCCTTGATGAGATAAGTCTTTGTTTTCAAGAACCTTCAAAATTATCGACTCCGAAATGTTATATAAATCTGCCCTTCTTTTTGCATGACGAGAGAAATTTATTCTCATAAATCAAATCTGCTTTCCTTTATCCCCTGCCTAATTACGATTATACAGTCTGCATCCTGTCAGCGGATATCTTACCCTGTCCGCTGGAACACGTCAAATGAAATCTTGTCAATTTTTCTTAGCGGGGGAATTGGTGTGCCGAAGCCAACCCTACAGAATTTTTCCTCGGCATTTCTCATAGGCCAAGATGGCGATGTTTGTTGCGACGAGGACGATAAAGCCGGCGAGGCCGGAAACTCCGACAAGAGATAATCGGCGGGCTGAATCCACCCTACAGACTGGATTCCCGCCTTCGCGGGAATGACAAGAGAATTGGTGGGCTGAAGCCCACCTACAGACTTTGGAAGATTGACGTTATACTTCTCCAGCTCAGGATGGTGGCGGATGTTCGTTTTTGGTTTTCATCGCCTCCATAAACCACGAACGCATTTTTGCCGGTTTCGCCGGCCAATTTGTCCCAATACCTTATCCCTGTAAAAAAATCTTCGGAGATTGTCTTGCCGGCTTTTATCTCGACACGCAGAACTGAATCGCCTGCTTCCATTACGCAATCGATTTCATTGCCTTTTCTATCCCGCCAGTAGAAACAATTTAGCTCCATTCCTTTATTGAATCTGTCTTTTATGATTTCTGAAAGAACAAAGGACTCAAACAAACCTCCCTTGAGGTAATGCGTGTCAATCTGAGCGACAGTCTGGATACCCAGCAGCGAACAGGCCAGCCCCGTGTCGTAGAAATATAGCTTCGGCATCTTAATCAGCCGCTTGTTCAAGTTTCTGTAATACGGGCGAATTAAAAAGACAAGGTAAGTCGCTTCCAGTATAGAAAGCCATGACTTGGCGGTGTTGTGCGTAATTCCACAGTCGTTGCCGAGCGACGACAAGTTAAGGCACTGCCCTGTTCTGCCGGCGCACATCTTCACGAACTTCTGAAAGGCGTGCAAATCCGATATGTTTTTTATCAGTCGCACGTCCCTTTCCACGTATGTCTGGATGTAATCAGGATACCAGTCAGCGGGCTCGATTTTTTTGTCATATATCCGCGGATACAATCCCGTGAAAAGATACTTTTCGGGACTATTAAGGGAGTATTTTGTATTTTTTAATTCTTCAATGCTCAAAGGAAGTAATCTCAAAACGGCGACGCGTCCGGCCAGGGTCTGTGAGAGGTTCTCCTGAAGCAGGATATTCTGTGAGCCGGTTAGAATAAACCGGCCTGTCTTGTTTTTGCTGTCAACGGCTGTCTGAATATAAGAAAAAAGATGTGGAACTCTCTGTGCCTCGTCAATTACCACACCTTTGTTATGGTTTGCCAAAAATCCCCGCGGGTCGTTTATGGCAAATTCTCTTGTGTCCGGGTCCTCAAGCGACACGTAATCCATATCGGCAAAAACGTTTCTGACCAGGGTTGTTTTGCCTGACTGCCGAGGGCCTATTACCGAAACGATCGGCAGCTTCGACGCCAGCTTCTTTAGTTTTTCTGCCATTATTCTCTTTATCATAGCAGGACCTTATAGTATATATCGGACAAATTGTCAATCCGATTTACAATTTGTCCGCCAAAACCCTCCTTTTTGTGATGAAAAACGCCTTTTATCAAAATCCTTTCCCGTTCACGCTTCAGAATTCTGCGACCACACATCCATTGTCGCAGAATTTAACTGGACTGGTATGAACCCATCTCATTTTTAACAATAAACTGCTCGTAAATGAAGATGCAGACATTTACCGCTGCGAGGACGATAAAGCCGGCGAGGCCGCAAACTCCGACAAGTAAGTCACTCCCCCTAACAACTACGATAGCCAGGCCAGCGGTGGCGTTGAGCGAGCCGTGAATGACTGCGGCGGCAATCACAGACTTTGCCTTCAATCGAACAAAGCTGAAAATCGGAGCAAGCAGCATACACCAGACTGTCATCATAAATACCCCCAGTAGAGGGTGCTGCGGATAGTTGTGACCTTTGAGAATTAGCGGGGCGTGCCAGATTCCCCAGATTGCGCCAATAAGGATAGATGATTTCCAGAATCCGATGGAGCCAAGCTTTCTTTGCAGCAGTCCTCTCCAGCCCAGCTCCTCACCGAAGCCGGCGAGAGCGTTGACGCTGATGCCGGCAATAAGTCCCTGAACAAGTCCAAGCCAGAAGGGATGAATCGGAAAATCAACCATTTGCTTCTGGATTTTTTCGAATTGCTCAGGTGGTAACATAGACTTAAATCTTTCTGCAATTCCTGCCATATCTGGAGAATACCCAACGCCGGGCAAAAGCAAGCTCACTCCCAACGTAGCAAAGGCAATAACCAGCGGCAGAAACCAGGCCACCAGCCACCAGCGATTTATCCTCCAGGAGATATCGAGCGGCTCTTTCAAAGGCTCTTTGAAAATCAGCTTTTGAACAAAAATGGCAACGGTCATCGGCACAAACATATAAATCGCGCCCACAATGGCCGCATAAGGCATCACCCACTTTCCGCCCAACGCAAAATATGCGAATATGAAAGAATAATTAAAAAAGAATGTCAGGGCGATAAAGAGCAATGACTTCTTGATATTCTTCTGCATCGCAAAAACCTCGACCGCCGCGCAACAACACTAATCTCGTAGAACGCTTATTGGTCCGATGTATTTTTTCGCGACAACAATATCATCGAACCAGATTTTACTTATGTGTCCTGGCGGGGCCTTGGTGGTATATAGAAGCAGCCACAGGAAATTCAATTTCAGGTCTTCGGTATTTCGCCACTGGAAACCTTCAAAGGGCTGGCCCTTCGGGTCGGGTATGAAGCTATCCCACACCCATTTGCCTTTTGGAAATCCTTTTCCGAGGTGACTTATGACTTGTCCGTCCTTAATCCAGGGCTTGCCGTCAATCCATAGTGATTGCTCGCCATTTTTATCCGTAACGGGACTGTTCATTTTCATCATCAGCTCAACGCAAATCCATTTACCCCGCTCTGCCTTCAGGTCATCATCATTGATAAAATCGTGTCCCCAGGATGCGCCATCCGGCGAGCTTCTCATCCCCATCCAGTATGAGTAGAAATCCCACCGCCATTTTTCGCCATAAGGTTCTACTCCCGTTGTAAATCGCTCGTTGCCGGCGGGTCTAATTCCTGCCCCTCCCTGCGGCCACGGCGTCGCGGGATTGTAACCCCCAACGTGAACAAAGTGGTGAATCGGGTAACAATCAACGTCAAACTTGACGTAAAAACGAACATAGAGCTGCTCGTAGCCGGGTAAAAGCCGTCTGTATAAATGGCCGCCTGTTCCTTTGCCGCCTGTATGCGTCATCAAAAGCGAATGTTTGCCGGCACTGTCAGCCGGCACATCGGTAGATAGCGACATAATCTCGATGTCTTTTACACTTTCCCAGCGTGATTTCACGGCATCCAGTGAACTCGCTTCAAAATTCTCCGCAAAAATTACATCCGGGTCGTTTTCAATCCCTTTATCGCCCTTGTATTTATTTGCCAGCCCGCCAGCCAATCCTTGCTCGGCTCCAGATTTCGATTTCTCTTCATTCGAGCGTCGGGCCGCCAGGGAAACTTCCAGTGTGGCCTTTTTCACACAGAAGGCGTAGAGACTATCATCGCCTGAGAAGAGCAGCCACATCGTTTTGCCATCGCTACTCATCCACTTTGTCGGGAATTTGTGATGATACGTCCGGCAGTCCTTACCCTCGATAACAGACCAATGGTCATCATAATAAACCGTTGTCCACGGCCCCCAGGGCTGCGGTGCATCAAAAATCCCAAGAGCTGCTGTGTGCGTTCCTCCCGAACCCTCAGGCTGATGAGACGTTGTCAAAAGATACCTGTCGAGGGCCGCGTTATACGTAATCGCTATCCGCTGCGTTCCGCTGGGGTCGGTAAAAATCGCCTTGCGTCTTTCGATGTCAGCAGACCAGACAGCCTTCCTGTCAGCATCAAGGGCGGCGAAAAATTCATACCGGCTCCTATCCGCGACTTTATCTTTTGGCACCCTCGCCATCACAATATCAGGTGAATACTCGTAGGCGCTATCGTTTGCCTGAGAAGCTATATAAACGTAATTGTCTCTGGCACCTTCATAGTTTTTACCAAACTGCACAAACTCCGGACAGCCAAACGTGTCGGAAAAATACCAGTCAGCCCACTTCCATCGCACGCTGCCATCTTTTGACCAGGCCAATCGAGAATTGGTGAAATCATCGCTGCCGGGCGGCTTATAGTTTCTCACAAACATATACAGAATTCTATCCACCATAAGCAGCCCGCTTGCTTTGATGCCATTCGGCCCACCTCCTGCCGGTGTGTCCGAATCGCTTGCAAAATTTTCTCCTCGAAAATCCGGCGGGTCGCTTGAAATCCTGGCTAATCCAAGCGAAAGCTTGGGCCTGGCGGCAGAATCTCTTTCAAAAAAACCCGGCCCATCACCCCAGCAGGTTATCTGCAGCTTGTCATCCACCCAGGTAATCGGCCAGTTATCGCCCGTCCTGCCTTTTCCACATTTAATCACTTCGGAATCCCAGGTGAGCTTTGTAATGACCGGGCTTGGCGGATAAGGCGGCGAAGATTGTGCTATCGCAAAGTTGTCAAAGACAAACAATAATCCCAATGCTAATGCCGACACCTTAGATAATCTGCTCAATTTAATGTCTCCGAACTGCTAATTTTTTACCTTATTATTGAAGGGTTGTCGTTGCGAAACCGAACGGACTGAAAGCCCCGCACGTCGTTTTAGCCCACAAAGACGTATGTCGGACGGCAATCCCATATTTGTAAAAAAAGATTGTATCGCTTCCGCCTTCGCCCAAGCTACGGCGGACAAATCGCTCGCAATACCAACCACCAATTGAAATATCACGAAGCACTAAAACTGACATATTAGTTAATTTTTTTACCGGTTATCTCCCTGGTGCCCCGTGGTGTGACGGATTGGCCTTTGAGGGTTGTTCCGTCAAGTTTGCACTTAAATTCCATTGTAACTTCCCGCTCATTGAATTTCATATTCACTTTGAAGGTTACCTGGTCGCCTTCGACTTTCAGGTCTGCAATGGGCACTTCGCTGTCACGAAGCGTGTATGTGCCGGACAGGTCTTCCTTAATCTTCAGTGTGCGAGTTCGCTCTGGTCGGTCTGTGGTGGCGGCCTCGGTGATTTCCCACGTGCCAACGAGAGCCGCCGAGGCCGTCTCTACCTTTTTGCCGGTCAAATCACGGGTGCCGTTGGGCGTGGTAAGCTGGCCGCTGAAGGTATTTCCATCCAGCTTACCTTTGAACTCCATCGTGAACGTCTGGTCGCCGAAGCCGGTCTCTATGTTGAAGGTTACCTGGTCGCCATCAAGTTTTATTTCCTTAATGGGAATCTCGGCGCCGAAGATTTCATACCTGCCGGTCAGGTCTCCATAGACGGTCAGCAACCTCGTCCGAGGACCCTGCCCGGAGGTGCTCGTAAGCTCCCATTTTCCGACAAACGCCGCTCCTACTCGCTGGCCATTAACGGCCATCTCGCCCCGGTCGCTTTTGATTGTGCCGGTCAGCTTGTGGCCCGAAACAACACCTTCAAAGGTCGATGTAAACTCCCTGTCTTGGAACTTGCTCTTTCGGGCAAAGGAGAGTTTTCCATCCCGGAGTTTAACATCGGAAACTACACTCTCACCAAACCCGCTTGTCCACCTGGCATCGAGCGTGCCATCCGGCAATTGAGATATCGACAGCTTGGCAGTAACATCTCGTTCTCCAATTTTGTAGCTGAGGTCCCACTGGCCAAGAACGGCGGGTCTGGGCTTTGTTCTTGCTCCGTTCGCAGCGAATTCGCCGCGGTCGGATGTAAATTTGCCTGCGAGCTTGCCGTCCTGGAGAGTTCCCTCGTAGTTCATTCTGAACTCGTTATCCTGCATCCTGATGATGCGAACAAAGGTGAGCTTTTGGCCGTCGAATTTAACATCGGCCAGCTCCGCCGAACCCCACTTACCCGTGAAAGTGCCGTCGGCTTTTTTGGCAATAGATAGCGCGGCAAAGCTCTGCCGGCCGCCAAAATCCATTGTGATTTCCCAATCACCCGTGATATCTTCGGCTGCAAGCGCGGGCACTGTCCCAGTCGCTAAAGCAAGGATGAGGGCCAACAACAAAGATTTTCCTAATTTTTTCTGAAATGTTACTCGATTCATAATATTCTCTCCTAACAAAAAAAATATAAATAATCTTCAGCCACAAAGTCACCAAGATTTTCCTTCTTTGACTTTACAACTTTGAGATCTTTTGGCCAACAATCCGTGATAAAAAGCAAATTGGGAGCAAGAATTCAAAACCTACATTCTATCACTGGATTATTTCTCCAACGCTTGTAAGAATTCCTCCAAAGTTACTCCAGCTCTTGCAATGAGACTTCGTAAGGTGCCGCGTGCCACTTCAGGATGATTTGGAACCGACAACGTTGCTATATGTCCTTCTTTGGTCAGGATAATGTGACTGCCCCTTTGGCGAGCAACTGTCCAGCCAAGTTTTTCAAAAGCCCTTACGACCTCTCTGGGTCTTAACACCGGCACAGGAGGCATCAGACGTGAACCTCCACCTGGCGGGTACTTACAGTAAGAGGCATTCCCTTTTCAGCTCGCACGTGTAAACATTCCTTAATTGCATCCCGAATGTTAATCTCTGCCTCCTTTTCGGTCTTTCCTTGACTGACGCAGCCAGGGATAGACGGGCATTCAGCAATAAACACCCCATCTTCGTCCCTGAATATAGTGATAATGAACTTCATATTTTTCGGTCTCCTTTATTCAAGAGCTATCAATCTATAATGTTACCTGGGGTACTAGGATTCGGACCTAGACTAACTGATCCAGAGTCAGTTGTGCTACCATTACACTATACCCCAAAACGCCTTCTGCAAATTTTCATTTACTCCATTAGAAAGCCCCTTTCTAACGGAGTTTACTTTACACAAAACTGGCCGATATTGCAAGAAGATTAAACGCTACCTTCATTATTTAAGAGAATATAGATTTGTCCAGCAGCATCCTTTGAATTAAAATAGTTCTGTAAAGCACTGAGGTTGTGATAATCTCGTGGACCTTGGGCAGGACAAAACGATTTCGGATGTAATCTCCCGGCTAAAAACGGCCCCCGCGGCCCCCGTGTCTTCTGTCGAAGACAGAAACGGGGGCAAAACGGCGGGGGATGGGGCGGTTAAAGTAGAGGGAGCGTGGGGGTCGTTTGCGCCGATGCTGGCTTCTTACATATCAGAAAAAATCGCCAGGCCGATTCTATATATCTCGCCGCACATTGATGATGCCGATAAGGCTGCCGATGATTTGCGCACCTTCGGAGGCGAAAAAATCGAACTGCTTCCTGCCTGGGAAGGCGAGGAGGAACTGGCGGACGCTACCGATGAGATTAGAGCAGAACGGTTGAAACTCGTGCTTCGTCGCTCGTCCATTCTCCGTCCCTTAGGGACTGCGAAGGATGAATCGCTCGTGACCCGAAACGCAGGACAGAGAGAACAATTCATTATAGCAGCGTCTGTGCAGGCGCTGTGCCAGCCGATACCGAAGCCGGAAGTCATAGAGCAAAGCTGTCTGCAATTGGAAATTGAACGAAAGCTGCCGCTCGAAGAGGTAGTTAGGTGGCTGTTTGAAAATGGATTTGAACGCGTTGAGAAAGTTGATTTGCCCGGCCAGTTTGCCTGTCGCGGCGGAATTGTTGATATTTATCCGCCGTTAACCATTGGAAAATTATTTCCGGGCGAGCAGAACGAGATGCAATCGCAGGCAGACCCCGTTAGAAGTAAAGCACCCGAGGCCGCTGTTTCATTATCAGCAAGAACTTCTAACGGGGCAAGGGCGGTCAGAGTCGAATTTTTCGGGGATAGCATTGAAAGCATCCGTGAAATAAATCTCGATACGCAGCGCTCGACCCAGCAGATACAAAATATCAGCATAGTTTCAGCCGTTCAGGGAACCACTCCTGAGGAGAGGGAGCTTTTTCTGAACATCCTACCGCCGGAAACAATAATCATTTTTGAAGAGCCGGCAACAATCCAGGAGGTTGCCGGTATATACCTTAATAGAGTCGAGGATGCAGCTCGGCTATATAGCTGGACGGATATCTATAAGGCGGCAGGTAATTTTACACAACTACATATATGCAGATTTGCGACAGAGACAGGCAATTTTCTTAAGGTAGATATTAAAAGCGTGCAGCAATTTCAGCACAAGGCGACTACACTATGGGCGGGCAGCAAAGAGGCACTTGAAGAGCTTGTGGGTGAAGCGAAGGGAGGAAAAGAGATTCTGCTTTATTGTGAAAGCTCGGCGGAATTGAAACGAGTCGGCGAGATTATAAAGCAGATTGCCGGCGAAACCCCGGCTAATTTCAAACTGCTGTTGGGATTCATCAACCAGGGCTTTCTGATAGCCTCGCTAAATACGATTGTAATAAGCCATCACGAGCTGTTCGGACAATATGCAGTGCGCAGGAGACTGAGGCCGGTGTGGGCGACATCGCCGGTGGATACGCTTTCCGATTTGCAACAGGGCGACTACGTGGTTCACGCTACTTATGGGATAGGCAAGTTTTTGGGCGTGGAAACGATACAGGAAAAAGGAGGAGCAAATGAGTATCTTACGATTGAGTATGCCGATAGCGCTAAAATCCAGGTCTCGGTCCGCAACATTGCGCTGGTGCAAAAATATATTGGGACAAGTCCTAAACGGCCGAAGCTAAGCAAGGTCGGCTCAAAGAGATGGCAGAAACAGAAGGAAAAAGTCACAGCTTCTGTTCAAAACCTTGCGGCTGAACTGCTTGAGATTCAGGCTAAGCGCCTCACAACGGGCGGCATTGCTTTTGGTGAAGACTCAAACTGGCAAATAGAATTTGAGGAGTCGTTCCCCTATCAGGAAACACCAGACCAGATTTCAACTGCCGGGGAAATAAAAGCGGATATGCAGCGTCCTATGGCGATGGATAGGTTGTTATGCGGGGATGTGGGCTACGGCAAGACGGAGCTTGGGATGCGTGCGGCCTTTAAGGCAGTCGAGAATGGAAGGCAGGTGGCAATACTTGCACCGACAACGGTGTTGTGTGTGCAGCACGGAAGGACATTTACCGAACGGTTTGCAGATTTTCCTGTTTGCATTGAGATTCTAAACCGGTTCAAAACGCCCCGAGAAGTTGTGGACATAATCGAGCGAACAAAACAGGGCAAGGTTGATATACTCATCGGAACGCATCGGCTCTTGAGCGGGGATATTGGCTTTAAGGATTTGGGACTTTTGATAATCGACGAAGAACAGCGGTTTGGCGTTGAGCACAAAGAAAGACTTAAGAAACTACGGACAAATGTTGATATTCTTACGATGACAGCTACGCCGATTCCGCGGACGCTGCATATATCGCTGCTGGGATTGCGTGACATAAGCTCACTGGCAACTCCGCCTTTAGACAGGCGAAGTATAGTAACAACTGTTACGGCCTACAACGATGAGCTTATTAAAAAAGCGGTCATTCGTGAGATGAATCGCCAGGGTCAGGTGTTTTTTTTGCACAACAGGGTCAAGACTATTGAGAAAAAGGCCTGGGAAATTCAGAAATTAGTCAGCGATGCAAGGGTCGCTATCGCACACGGTCAGATGTCAAAACACCAGCTTGAGCGGACGATGATAGAGTTTGTGCTGGGCAGGATTGATGTGCTGGTTTGCACAACTATTGTGGAATCGGGGCTGGATATTCCAAACGCCAATACAATTTTTATAAACGATGCGGACAGGTTTGGCCTGGCGGAGCTGCACCAGCTTCGCGGCAGGGTGGGTAGATACAAACATCGTGCGTTCGCTTATATGCTGCTGCCGAAATCGAGGCCGATTACGCCGTTAGCTGCGAAGAGACTAAAGGCCATTGAGGAGTATTCGCACCTGGGTGCGGGCTTTAAGATTGCCTTGCGGGACCTGGAGATTCGCGGGGCAGGAAATATTTTAGGGTCTGAGCAATCCGGCCACATCCAGACGGTCGGCTACCAGATGTATTGTGAGCTATTAGCCGATGCGGTTAAAAAAATGAAAAACGAGCCGATGGAGCCGATACCAACAGCGGTTGTCGATTTGGGCTTTGCAACTTACATACCGAAAAACTACATACCAGCCGACAGGCAGCGGATGGATATTTACCGAAAAATCGCCGTTGCAAGATGCGATGATGACCTCCGGCAGCTTGAGAGCGAATTAGCAGATGTCTATGGCCCCGTGCCGGAGGAAGTGAAGTTGCTATTGGATTTGGCGGAGATTAGAATTAAGGCAAGCAAGTGCGATATAAAAAGTATCGTTGTTTCGGGACAGGAACTGATATTTTCGTTCGGCAAAGAAATTGATGTGAAAAGCGAAAGTTTATTTTCAAAAATTCGCGGGAAAGTTAGAATGCCGGAACCGAAAACGGTATATTTGCGTTTGCCGGTGAACTATTTCGGGCCGAAAACGCTGATAAGCATCCTGCGGAAAATGTTTAACCGCTGAGGCCGCAGAGAACGCAGAGAAAAATATCAAAATCGAAAAATAGAAAGGCAAGAGAGGGGTAAAAAATGAACTGCCCCAATGAAACTACAAACGAAACAGATATAAATACACAAGGCCAAGGGCCCAAAATAAGCATACTCACGATAGCAAAAATAGCCGCAGCGGTAATCGCCTTTCTCCTGATAATCGCGATTCTTGGGCCTAGTCTTATTCATTTACGCGAATATCGCCACCGAATCAGATGCGCTGAGAATTTAACAGGGCTTGGAAAAGCCATGCTAATTTATGCCGGTGTGGGTGATGATAAGTATCCTATAGCGGATAAATGGTGCGATTTATTGATTGAGCATGCCGAAGTAACCCCTAAATCGTTTCGCTGCAGGGGTGCACCTGAGGGTCGCTGCAATTACGCTATGAATAAGAACATAGAAAAGCTGGGGATATATGCTCGTCCTGATATGGTTCTGCTCTTTGAGAGCAAACCCGGCTGGAACCAGTCCGGCGGGCCGGAGTTATTGTCTATGGAGAATCATAAGGGCAAGGGCTGCAATGTGTTGTTCAACGATTTGGGACCTGCGCGATTTGTGACCCCCAAACAGGTTGGGGAGTTGAAGTGGAAGGCGGAATAGTTTTGAGTTTGCTTTGTAGAAAAGACCCACTGTCATTTCGACCGAAGCGACGCGTAGCGCCGCGAAGTGGAGAAATCCACTCAAAAACAGATTTCTCGACTCGCCTGTGGCTCGCTCGAAATGACATTCTGAACTCTTTTCTATGGAGCATTTCGAGTTCTTAGTTTTGAGTCGGTGAAAGGTAGGTCTAAAAATGAATAGATGGAGTCGGTGTATTTGGGTGGCGGCGGTGGCAGTGCTTTTTATGGCGGGCTTGACCTGGTCGGAGGATAAGGAGCCGAGGACACTGGAAATCGGGGAAAAGGCGCCTGATTTTAATCTTCCCGGCGTAGATGGGCGAAGTTACAAGCTGGCGGATTTTGCGAACGCGAATATCCTTGTTGTTGTTTTTACGTGCAATCACTGTCCCACCGCCCAGGCATACGAGGAGCGGATAAAAAGAATAGCAGCCGATTACAAGGAAAGGCGAGTCGCTGTGGTTGCGATTTCGCCAAACGACCCGTGTGCGGTGCGTCTGGATGAGCTGGGCTACTCGGATATGAGCGACTCCTTAGAGGATATGAAAATTCGTGCAAAAGATAAAGGATTTGAGTTTCCTTATCTTTATGATGGAGGCAGGCAAACGGTTTCTCGCAATTATGGCCCGCTTGCAACGCCGCACGTTTTTATCTTTGACAAAGAGCGAAAGCTGCGATACGTCGGGCGGGTCGATGATTCAGAAAAGCCCGATAGGGTCAAATCACTCGATGCCCGTAATGCGATAGAAGCACTGTTGGCAGGGGAAAAAGTTTCTGTTGAGAAAACCCGTCCATTTGGTTGTTCTATTAAATGGTCAAGCAAACGCGAGTCAGTGAAACAGGCATTAGAAGCGTGGGCGAAGGAAAATGTCGGTCTGGAAATGATAAATGCAGACGGCATAAAAACACTTGTCAAAAATAATTCAGGCAAACTTCGGCTGGTCTATGTGTGGGCGACCTGGAGCGGATGCTGCGTTGCAGAATTTGAGAAACTTATTTCCATTAACCGTATGTACCGCGGGCGTGATTTTGAACTGATTACCATTAGTGCCGATTTGCCTGATAGAAAGGATAGGGTCCTTTCGTTTTTGAAGAAACAGCAGGCATCCTGCAAAAATTATCTATTTGATTCGGAAGATAAATACCAGCTTATGGAGGCGGTAGATAAGGATTCGCTCGGCGGCATTCCATACACACTTTTGATACAGCCGGGCGGAAAAATTATTTACCGACAAGTAGGATTGATAGAGCCGCTGGAGCTAAAGAAAGCCATTGTCGGATACCTCGGTCGCTATTACAAATAAATGATGAAAGCATCGTGATGATTGGTAGATTAAGATAGAAAAATTGAATAAGAAGGAGAAAAATCTATGCGGCTAAAAGCAGGCAGAACCCTGATTTTGTTTTCAAGTGTGTTGCTGGCGATAGATTGTTTAGGGCAACCAAAGGCAAGTAAATCGCCACTGGAAGAGCTGCCAACGTATATAAAGCAGGTAACACAATTCGGCGAGAGGGCGGATTGGTCGCACGATGGCAAGCGCATCTTATTTCTCGAAAAAACTTTTGGTGATGTTTATGAGGTGGAACTTTCAACCGGCATCATCCGGCCGGTAACGCACCATTATTTTCACGAGGGCTATACACGGGCGCTGTATCTAAGTAATGGCGATATTCTTCTTTCCGGGGCGAGACGCTTTGATGCAAATGACCCGTGGCCAAGTCGAAGCGAAAAAAATGCTGAGCTTTGGGTGTTGAAAAAAGATTTATCCGGCCCGCCGACACCGTTAGGTGAAAAATGCTCCGAAGGCCCGGCAGTTTCACGCAGACAGATGCGAATCGCGTGGACCTGCGGCGGAGCATTCTATATGGCAGACATTATCTATAAAAATGGCATGCCAGAACTTGCAAATAAGAAAAAGATTTTAGATAGGAAGGATTTGCCCTTTGAATGCGGTCTTGAGACGCAGAATTTTCGTCCACCCGATGAGAAGGAGCTTATATTCAGCGCTTATGAATACCAGGGGACAGAAGTTATGGGCCTCAATCTCGAAACCGGCAAGGTAACAAATTATTCACAGGCCCCGAATCAGTATGATGAGCCGGAAGGAATTTTTCCTGATGGCAGATACACGCTCGTTGAATGCGATAAGCACGACCCGAAAGGCTCGCAGCATGTTGACATTTACAGACTGGCCCTCGATGGCTCCGGCAAGACTGAACGCCTGACGAACTTTGCCGACTATCCGGACTACAAAGCATCCAATCCCGTAGTCAGTGACGATGGGCGATTTATGGCGTTTCAAATTGCCAAAAAGAGAGACGTGGCAGGCGTCGGCAGAGGCATCTTGGTCTTCGATTTAGAAATGTATCGAAAAACAAAGGCTGGCCCTGACGAGCGAAAATAACAATTGCAATTTAGGAGGATTGGGTTTAGATTGGTGGCGTTTCCAAAATACAACCCTGCAATAATCCTCCGATGCCCTTCGGGCTATGGAGGGCAGGATTGCAGGGCTAAATAATTATTTTATGGTGTCCAGGAGCAAACTATGGCAGAGGTTAAGCCAAGTCGTGAAGAAGCGTTTTCGTTCCTGAAGGAATATAACAAAAATGAAGGGTTGATTAAACACGCCCTCGCTGTTGAGGCGGTGATGCGTTACTGCGCCCGCAAGCGGGGCGAAAATGAAGAAAAATGGGGCATTATTGGCTTAGTTCACGACCTGGACTATGAGCAATTCCCGCAGCAGCACTGCCGCAAAACGGAGGAAATTCTTACCTCTCACAACTGGCCGGCTGAATACATAAGGGCTGTCCTGTCCCACGGCTATGGATTATGCACAGATGTTGAACCTAAAAGCGAGATGGAAAAGGTCCTTTACGCTGTTGATGAGCTTGTTGGGCTTGTAGCAGCCACCGCGTTGGTGCGGCCAAGCAAAAGCGTGATGGATATGGAGGCCAGATCCGTCAAAAAGAAATGGAAGGAGAAATCCTTCGCTGCGGGTGTGAACCGCGATGTAATCGAAAAAGGAGCGGCGATGTTGGGCGTAGAGCTAACCAGTCTTATCGAAGATGTAATTATGGGAATGCGTGATGTTGCCGACCAAATCGGGTTGAAGGGGAGTCCTGAAGTATCAACCTAAACTTTCCAACAACCTTAACGGCTTTTCGGTAAAGCGGGAACAAGTTAAAAATGAATCAGAAAAAAAGATACAGATGGCTGGCGGTTTTAACCCCCACAATAAATGTGGGGGCTTTTGCCGGTTTATTTTTGGCTTTGTGCCTTCTTGGCGGCTGCGGTGATAGCGGCAAGTCGGCCTTGACGGAAAGTGAATTAGCGCGAATTGCCATCGCAGAAAAAATAAAGCTTGTGGAAGCTGAGGGCGGGCTTGTGTTGATGGTAGGCGGCGAGGCTGTAAGCAGCGATGAGATTATAAAAGCGCCTGTGGAATTCGGTCAGAGCTATAATATATCTCCGCTGGAACATTTTGAACCAATTGCCAAAACAAACTCACTTACGCAATTCAAAGAGCGTGCCCGGGGCGAGCTAAAAGCGATTGTTTTCAACAAAATATCGCAAATTTTGCTTTATCAGGAAGCAAAAAGACAAGCTGGGCCGAATATAGACGAATCTCTGGAAAAGGCGGCAGAAAAGGAAATGAGAAGATTTATCCTCCGCTTTGGAGCAGATGAGGCCGAAGCCGACCAGGCACTTAAGAAAATGGGAATGGACCGCAAAAAATTCAAAGAACGCCAAAAAAAATTTATTCTCACTCAATCTTATATAGCATCGAAATTGCCAAGGTATCGTCCCCCAACTTACCAGGAGCTGCTGGACCTCTACGACCAGATGAAGGACAAATCTTTCGCAAAACCTGGGATAATACAGTTCCGCCTGATTGATATTGAAGTCGCAAAAATGGGCATAACAGAACCAAATCAGACTTCGGCGAGCAGTTCGACCCTGAGCTCACTGCCGAACGGCTCAGTCGAGCCGAATCGACTCGAAGAAGCTAAAAAGCTCGCTTCACAATTGTTGAACCAAATCAAGGCCGGAGAAGATTTCGCAGCCCTGGCACAGCAATTTTCACATGGGCACAGACGTGAATTTGGCGGCTTGTGGCAGCCTATACAGCCGGAATCCCTTGCTTCGCCTTATGATATTCTTGCGAGCGAAGCAAAAAAAATCCAGCCTGGTCAAGTTGCAGGACCGATTGAAACTCTAGAGCATATTTTTATAATGAAGTTGGAAGAAAAACAGCCGGCAGGCTACGAACCATTTCAGAATGTGCAAATGCAGATTGAGGACAAGATTTTTAACGACCGCCGTAACGAAATTATCGATAAACTCAATGCCAAGCTCTTGGAGCAAACCGAACTTGGCCAAGCGGATGAGTTTGTAGGTTTCTGTCTGGAAAAAATTTACTCCGCCTCCGGCGAAAGCAAGCAATAATCTTAAATTTCAAATTTGAAATTGCAAATTATGAAAATTTTGGCACATGGCATAGACCTTGTTGATTGCCCACGGATAAAACAAATGATAAAGCGGCACGGCAACCGCTTTCTTAATAAGGTTTTTACCGCCGGTGAACAGGCCTACGCCAAGGCGAACAGAAATAAAATTGAGAAATTAGCCGGGCGTTTTGCGGCGAAAGAGGCAGTTCTCAAGCTTATGGGGACAGGCTGGCGAGGCAAAATCGCCTGGACAGATATAGAGATAATAAACGATAGCACCGGTCAGCCAAAGGTTACCCTTGATGGGGAAGTCAAGAAGCTTGCCCGAAAGATGGGGATTAAACAGATAAGCGTCAGTATTACACACACGGCGAATTTCGCAATAGCATCAGCGGTTGCGATGGCAAAATCAGATGAGGGTAAATGAATTTGATTGTATTGTCATAGGTGGAGGTCACGCCGGTGCCGAGGCAGCTTTCGCCGCCGCTAAAATCGGCGCGAAAACCTGCCTTATAACCATAAGTCGTGACACGATAGCCAAGATGAGCTGCAACCCGGCTATCGGCGGTCTTGCGAAGGGACAGATTGCGCGCGAGGTCGATGCACTTGGCGGACTGATGGGACTGGCGACGGATGCAACAGGTATTCAGTTTCGGATGCTTAACCGCTCTAAAGGTCCCGCCGTGCAAGCCCCACGAGCGCAGACGGATAAATACAAATATAAAGATTATATCCGCACTCAACTCGAACAGACTCCGAACCTAACCATCATCGAAACTGTAGCATCAGAAATTATCTCAGAAAAAGACAAGCCCGCCACACAGATGGCGGGTAAAGTGCGGGGGGTGCGGTGTAGCAACGGTGCAATATACTATGCTCCGGTAGTAATCCTGACCACAGGGACGTTTCTGCGTGGATTGATGCACATAGGCCCGCAGCAGTTTGCGGGGGGACGGCTCGGCGAGCCGGCAGCGGACGAACTGTCGGAAAGTCTGGAACGAATGGGGCTTGAGCTTAAACGACTCAAGACCGGCACGCCGCCAAGATTAGATGCGGCAACTGTCAACTTAAACAAACTCGAAATTCAGTATGGGGATGAAAAGCCCGTCCCTTTTTCATTTGTAACTGAAAAAATAAACCGACCTCAAATTCCGTGCTGGATAACCTACACCAACGAAAAGATACACAAGCTGATTCGGGATAATCTGGACCGGGCGCCGCTTTATACGGGACAAATTACATCAGTCGGGCCGCGGTATTGCCCAAGTATTGAGACAAAAATCGTTCGCTTTGCTGATAAAAACCGCCACCAGGTTTTTCTTGAACCGGAAGATGAAAAACGGACAACCATATACTGTAACGGTATCAGCACCTCTTTACCAAAAGATGTACAGGAAGAGATTCTGAAACTGCTGCCGGGGACCGAGAATGCACGAATTATTCATTATGGTTACGCGATTGAATATGATTATTGTCCGCCGATTCAACTGGATAGTAGCTTAGAGACCAAAAAAATATCGGGGCTGTTTTTGGCGGGGCAGATAAACGGCACCAGTGGTTATGAAGAGGCAGCAGCGCAGGGGATTATCGCAGGAATAAACGCAGCCAGAAAATTACAGGGTAAAGACCCTGTAGTTCTCGGCAGAGACCAGGCGTATATCGGCGTATTGATTGATGATTTAATGACAAAGGGTATCGATGAGCCATATCGGATGTTCACTTCGCGGGCTGAATATCGATTGCAGCTTCGAGCCGACAATGCAGATAGAAGATTGACCCCAATCGGCAGGTCTTCCGGACTCGTGGATGAAAAACGATGGACAAAATTCCAGAAAAAACTCGACGACATCGATAAGCTCAAAAGCTACCTGAAAAGTATCCATTTAGAA
>Ga0315293_10002113_pt1 | contig 19164 bp, 10 predicted proteins | sample YL17G13_20_MG_FD_203071 | JGI IMG/M metagenome (GOLD analysis project Ga0315293, IMG submission 203071) | Sediment microbial communities from Yellowstone Lake, YNP, Wyoming, USA - YL17G13_20 | ecosystem: Environmental > Aquatic > Freshwater > Lake > Sediment | place: USA: Wyoming | collected... | reverse complement strand
TCAGCAGAAGCAGCGCTCCGACGCGAGCGCCGGCATACCTGCTCGGCATCGCCCACGGAAGCGCGGCCACCGCGAACCAGATGAGCCGGTTCCCGCTGCTGCTCAGCATGAAGAGCAGCTTGCGCGTGCGCAGGCGCTCCACCCAGTACGATCCCGGCAACTGCGCCAGCACCGCCAGGAATGGCAGCGAGCACAGCAGCCCGAACATGAACGTGGACACTCCGAGCTTACTGCGCGCGAAAGTGACGAAGGGCGCGCCCGAGATCATGTTGGCCCAGGCCGAGCCGAAAACTCCCCAGGCGATGGCCGCGACCACGAGCGCGTGCCGCGTCTCGGCTGGGGTGAGAGGCCGGTTCTCTTGGGGGGTGGGACTGTCGGAGCCGTCAGGCATTGGCGAGATGTTCCGCACCCGCGGGGTAGCGCGTCAATTCGCTCTTTGGCAGACCCGATCCTGCGACGGCGAGACGCGTTCGTCGCGCATCCTGCGGAATCCCGCGCTCGGGGCGCCTTACGCTGCGTCGGCAGCATGCCTCTGGACCCGCTCAGGCTTCCCGCTACGCGCCTTCCGACAGCCACCCACTCACTGTGCGACCTCAGACAGTCAGCCGCGGGCGATCGTCCCCGAAGTACACAAGGTGCGCCGCGCACCGACAGTCGCTCGCGCCAAACCGCGGCGCGATCACAGCCGCTCCAGGCAGCGACATGACCACGCGGTTGCGCGCGCACTCGGCCCGCTCTCGCGTCGGCACCATCACAACCTCAGCCACGCGCGCCTTCCTCAGGAGGTAGTCAACGTGCCACCGCGTTTTCTTGCGCCGCCTGCGATGGCGGGCGATCCGCGCCTCAAGCCCATTCATCGCGCTCCCCGTGTAGACATAGTACCCGGCAGGGAACGCGAACCGCCCCAGCCGGCCAACGCGGATCGTCGCCGACGTGCCCAGATGAAGCACCAGGTGGTACACCCCGGGCGTGTGACCCATCACGTGAACTGCACCCGCAGTTCGGCCGAGATTACCTCCCCCGCTGCCGCCTCAAACGGCGCGATGCAATGCCGGAGCGCCACCAGTTGCCCGCTGGCGCTGGTACCGACGTCGGGATGAACGCTCATCGCATGGTCGGCGCGGATCAAGGCGCCTGAGCCGCGATGCGATGTCTCGAACCTCCCGTCCTGCCGTGCCTGCAGGTTCCGGAACACGAAGTTGGCCGGCGCGAATGCCGCAAACCGCCGTCTTCGCCGGAACGCGATCTGATCCCGGCAGACGAACCCACCAATACAGAACTGGAACTCTCGCGAATGCGAGACCAGAGCCGATTCTCCCGTCAGGCGTCCCTCCTCCAGCCGGTACCTGAGATGATCGCGGAACCCATAGACGCGGCCATCGCTCAGAACCCCAAATGGCAGTGGCATCGCCTCCGGCGGCGCACTCCCCTCCGCGCCATAGCACGGGAACAGCGATATCCCATCCACGACCACGTAGGGAAACGCCAGGTCGTTCGTCGTCGCGCCGCCTGGCCGGGACAGGACAGCCGTATACCGCGGCTCGTGGTGTATGTAGAAGTCCGGATGCTGAGATAGGGGGGACAATGCGTTCGCGCAGCGCGGCAACTGCGGCTCCGCCGCCCTCATCAGCATGCACCCCAGGAACGGCAGGTAGTCCGCGTATCGGTTGTAGCTGTACCAGCCCGGCCGGAGTCCCGGCGCCCAGGGCTCAACCGGCTCGTCATCGTTCAACACCAGCGGAAACGAGCCGTCCGGCCGCTGGAAGCTCGTCAGATAGCCGAACGCGGGGTCGGCATGAGATCGCAGGTCTCCGTCTCCCATCATCCGCGCCGCGGCCTCAAGCAGGTACAGCAGCGCCCCGTACCCAAAGATCTGCTGCTGCCCCCGGCCCACGTAGAGCGTGTCCCCATTTGGCAGGACGAAGGGCGCTATGAACCGCGCGATGTCCGCCACGCCGGCGGCGGCCCAGCGCCAGCCCGTCTCTCGCCAGAGATCGGCCAGCAGCGCCCCACAGAAGCAGTGATACGCGAACGAGCGTATTCCTGCCCTGTCAGCGATCAGTCCTCGGCGCAGATAGCACGCCAACGCCGTGCGTGCCTCGAGCAACGCCCGCGCTCGTGAGAGTCGCGACTCGCTCCGCGAGCGGCACACCGCTCGCAACAACATCCAGTTGGCCGAGTGCCGCCTTCCGAAGTGTATGCGGCGCAGCACCGAGTCCGCAAGTCCCGGGCCGGCACGGTCGCGGTACTGCAGAAGCGCGTAGGCGTTGAACTCGCCGTGGCTGGTCGGCGGCTGGCTCTCGAGCCTCCGCGCCGCCAGCTCCGTCTGCTCCCCGAACTCCTCTCCGAAGTACGACCAGAGCCACAGGGCGGCCGCGACCCCGTAGTTCTCCGGCCCGGCGAAGCTGCCGTCAGGTTGCTGGCGGCAGGCCAGGTAGCCGGCAATGCGACGCGCGACCTGCTCGTACTGCGCGGGGTCTGGCATTCTGCTGCCTGACTACGCCGTACCTGGAGGCGCTCCCTTTGCCACCGGTGTGCGGAGACGTGCGCATTATGTGGAAGGAGTGTATAGAGACGAAGAGGCGCACCCCACTGGGCGGTAGTGGTATCGCTCGGGGTTTCGTGTGGCCTGCCGAAAAGGAACGAGAAGGAGAGACGATGTGGGGCGAACGCTATCTGGAGATGCTGGCTGCGAGAATTGACCAGGTGAGGACGACCCAGCGCGAGCCGATGGTGCAGGCGGCGGCCGCGATGGCCGAAGCGATCGCGACGGGCGGCATGATCTATGTCTTCGGCTGCGGACACAGCGCGGCACTGAGCATGGACATCTTCTACCGCGCCGGCGGCCTCATGCTTGTCCAGCCCATCTTCGATGAGAGGATCCTTCTTCACCACCGCCCCGTGACTGAGACTTCGGTGTGGGAGCGAGAGGAGGGCTGGGCGCCAGAGCTCTTCGAGAAGTCCGGCGCTCGGGCCGGGGACGCCATGATCGTGCTCTCGACCAGCGGCCGCAACGGCGCGCCAATCGATATGGCGCTCGCAGCCAAGAGTGCCGGTCTCACCGTGATTGGTGTCACTTCGCTCGCATATGCTGGCTCGCTGCCATCCAGGCATTCCAGCGGCAAGCGGCTTCACGAGATCGCCGATATCGTGATCGACAATCACTCCGCGCCGGGCGACGCGGAGGTCGCGCTTCCGGGCCTCGACCAGAAGGTCGGCCCTATGTCAACCGGCATCGGGTCGGCCATCCTGCAGGCATTGGTGGTCGAGACCGTTGCGAACCTGCTGTCCCGGGGTGAGGCGCCTCCAGTGTTCGTCAGCGCCAACCTGCCGGGCGGGGATGGGCACAATGAGAAGGTGCTTACCCGGTACCGTGAGCGTATCCGTTACCTTTGAGCGAAAGCGGGCCGTAGCTGCGGCTCCGAGGTATATATAGCCTGACCTGAACCGTGTGACCGCTTTCAGCGCCAGCGGGGGGGCTGCCCCCGCCCAGAGTCAGGTTGCGGGAGGGCCCTATGGCGACAATGCGGGCAAAAATGCATGTGGCGCCGTACTTCGACTACCACCCTGTCGGGCTGGTAGACCAGCGGACCTACACACCGCTGGCTTTCGACCTATTTCGCCAGTACCTGGAGGCGTGCCGTCAGGACCAGGGGTACCACCTGGTCCTTCCTGGGGTCGCATTCCTCCGCCTGTATCTCGCGGCCAACAGCGAGCAGCGCGAGTTCGTGCGCGAGCTCGCGGCCGCCGGCCGCCTTGAGCTGGCCGGGGGATTCACGCGCGCGAGCGCGCTGTGTGTCCAGGGCGAATCGCTTATCCGTGACCTCCAGTACGCTCGCTGGTACGCAGATGGCATCATCCGCGTTAGGCCCGAGGTCTACCTCTCTCTGACGCCTGGAGATGGGCTTCAGGTGCCACAGATCCTCTCACAGGCCGGCTTCGCCGCCCTCGTCTCTGCTCGCCCTACCGGCGACTGCTCGCCTCGGTACGCGCTCGCGCCTGATGGCTCATGCGTGATTGAGGAGCCGGTCCACCCAGGGTACCGCCCGCAGACGCTCGCCGACTTCCTCGCGACGATCGGGGACGGCGCCAATGGGCATTCACACCTCAAGAATGACCTGCGCCTGCTCGGCGATGACATGGCCGAGCCGGCGGACTGGCTCACCGGCCATACCGCAGACTTCGAAGCGCGCAACCTCGCGGTCAGCACGCCGAGCCGCTACCTCGCTGAAATGCGACTTGACCCTGCGCAGGAACGGCCCGCTCTGCCCGTGTCCGCGCACGAGCCGGTGCCGTCTTCCCCCGGTGCCCTGATCTCGCGATCCGACCTCAAGATCGCGAACCGGCTTGCGGAGAATGCTCTGCTCGACGCTGAGAAATGGGCGACGATGGCGTCGCTTCTCGGAGCGAAGTACCCGCACTTCGCGCTCGACAAAGCCTGGCGGCAGGTGCTGTTCGGTCAGCACCGCGACGCTATCTCAGGGTCGAGCAACGACGTCTCCTTCGTGGACCTTCTGGCAGGCTATCGTGAGGCGCTGGAGTTGGCGCACGGCGTCCAGGAGAACGCGCTCGCGCATATCGTCGCGCACGTGACTGCATCGCCCCCGGTCGCCGACGCCGCAGCCGTGATCGCTTTCAACTCCCTTGGGTGGTCGAGGACCGACATCTGCCGGGCGCGGGTTGAGCTCAAAGACGCGTTCAGTTCCGGCTTCAAGCTCGTTGATGAGCGCGGGAGGGACATCCCGGTTCAGCTCGCCCCACGGCCGGAAGAGGCCGAAGAGGGGTGGGCGGAGTTCGCCTTCATCGCCGAAGACGTACCGTCCGTAGGTTACCGCAGCTATTACCTGCTGCCAGGCGCGCAGATGCCGGCGGCGCCCGAGGCGATGCTTGATGACGCGATCGAGAACGAGCGCTTCAGGGTCGAAGCCGACCGAGGAGAGGGCGGCGCCCTCACGAGTATCTTCGACAAGCAGGCCAAGCGGGAGATCCTCAACCCGCAACTCGGGCCGGCCAACGAGGTCGTCGCTTTCGCTGAGAAGCCGGATCGCGAGATGGGCGCCTGGCACCTCTGCCCGACCGGTAAGGTGACCCGTGCCAGCGAATACCCCGCAGAGATGGCCGCGCTGAACGGGTCCGTATTCAGCCAGCTACTCGTCAGCAACGAGCTGCCGGGCAAGTGCCAGTTGATCCAGGAGGTGACTCTCTACCACGGGCTGCAGCGTATTGACCTCCGCACTACCGTCGAGGACTACCGCGGCGAGCACGACCTGTTCGCGCTGTCTTTCCCGCTGGCGGTCGACGGCCTCGTCACGTTCGAAGACCGCTTCTCCGAGATCGTGTGTAAGCCCGACGTCGCTGCTCTCGGGTTGGCCAACGGCAGGGGGACCGTGCCGGAGAGCATGGCAGCCTCTCAGAACTGGGTGGACGTGGGCCCCTCCCCATCACTCAGGGTTGCCGACCGCGGCAAGACCATCGGCGTCGTTCCCCTCGGGGCGCGCGTGCTCATCGTTGCAGACCATGGCCGGCCCGAGACAGCGAGGCCGCTGATGCGGGCGCTGCTCAGCCGCGGCGTGCTCTCCGACTGGCTCGACACGGACCGGGTGAAGGAGCAGGCGAACGCATGTGATTTCGTCATCTCCCTGGGTAGGAGCAATGGCTATGTCACAGCCGCGCTCACGGGAGTCGGGGATGCCGAAGCGCACATGGACGAAGCGCTGAAGAAGGCCAGGTGGGCCGCCGTTCTGCTCGCCACCGATCTTGGTGGCCTCTCGGGCATCTTGCCGATGCTGGTGGCCGATGGGGCCAGCGATGTCGAGGCGGCGGAGCTCGTCGAGTTGCTTGCCGAGGCGGTCGCCGCCGATCAGCTTGAGATTCCGCTGGCATACGATCTTTCCGGCCTCGCGAAGGAGGCCGACAACTGCGGCGTGGCGCTGATCAACCGCGGTACGATCGCCGCCGCGGTTGACTCTCAGCAGACGTTGCTTGCGCCACTCTTCCACACCGCGGCGTGGAGCACGCTTCCCTGGGGAGACGGACGGCTCGGCACCTTCCTCATCCCCGAGCATAAGTCGCACGTCTTTGAGCACGCGCTGCTGCCCCATTCGGGCGACTGGCGCTGTGGTGGCGTTGAGCGCGCGGCGTACGAGTTCAATGACCCCCTGCGCGCCATCGTGGTTGGCCACGTCCCGCCCTCAGGCGCGAAAGCGCTGCCCCCGTCCTTCAGCCTGGTATCGGTCGACGCGCCCAACGTGATCGTCACCTCGGTGAGGCTCGCGGGACCGCTTGCGCCTGAGCGCCCGGCATCTCAGAACGACATTGTCGTCCGTATGTACGAGGCGCACGGGGTGACGTCGAAGGCGCAGATCACCTTTGGGGCAGAGCCGGAGCAAGCTTGGCTAGCCGATCTCGTCGAGGGGAAGACAGAGAATCTGATCATCGGCAACGGCGGCTGGTCCCTTCAGAGCCTGCTCAAGCGCCGTGCCGTCGGGGCCTCGACGCCGGTGACGGTTGATGTCCCTGCGTGCAGCATCGTGACCATCGGAGCCCGGCTGACGCAGAAGGTCGAGACAGCGCACCCGGCCTCTCTCGGCCCGGATACCGAACAGGCCGCACCAATCCACTGCCGCTATTGGGAGCACAACGCGGGCGCTGCACCCATGGGGAACCAGCCCGTGACGCTCTGGCTACGCGGCCCGATACCAGTCGGCAAGAACACCCGCTTCACGCTCGGCATCAGCAATGACTACCGTGATCGTGAAATCAGCGGCAAGGTGAAGGTGATTGCGACACCCGAATGGCCGCTGATACCGAGAGAGGTGCCGTACCGCATCGCGCCGGCATCACAGGCCGTCTACGAGGTGATGGTGGTAGTCCCGCCCGACGCTGCGCCCTGCTTCCTGCGCGCGGTGACCGAGGACGACGACCGGCTGCTTCAGGACATTATCCCGATCGGAGAGATCAGCCCGCTCGAGGTCTCCCTGACGCGTGAGGAAGATGGCTTCGTGGTCAGCATCCGCAACCCGAACCACGACTTCGTCGAGGGGCAGGTCCAACTGGTTACGCCGGTGGAGTCGTGGGGCGAGCCAGTCGGTAGGTTTGCCCTCGGGAACGTCACGCCGGGATCCTACCCATTCCGGATCGAAGCAGCCCAGAGCCAGCGCTTCACGTTCGCGGCGCGCGGCCAGAGCAGGTCAGCTTGGGCAGTTGCAAAGGTGGCGTGGTACGGCCGAGTCCAGTACGTCGTGTGTCCATCGTAGCCTCGTGGCTCTGGCAGCGCCCTGCGAACCTACCTGGCCCCTTGCAGCTTCTTCTCCAACTCCTTCACCCGCCGTTCCAGCTCCCTGACGGTGCCCAACAGCTTCGGCAGTCGTGACGTCGCGGCGCCAATCCGAAGCTGTTCGCGGTGAGGTCGCGCCGGGTCACCCCAGATCACGACCCCGGGTGGCACATCGCTGATGATTGCCGCCCTCGCGCCCGCCTGGACGTTGTCCCCCACGATCACATGATCCTTCGCCCCTGACTGGCCAGCCATCATCACGTTGTCGCCAATGGTTACGCTGCCTGAGATTCCCACCTGCCCTGCCAGCAGGCAGTTCCGCCCGATCTTCACGTTGTGTGCGATATGCACCAGGTTGTCTACCTTCGTCCCCCGGCCGATCACCGTCGCTCCGGTGGTGGCGCGGTCGATCGTCACATTGCACCCGATTTCAACGTCATCCTCGATCACGACCGTGCCGATGTGCGGGATACGCACGTGCACTTCGCCATCTCGGGCGTAGCCGAACCCCTCACCGCCGATCACGCTGCCAGCATAGATCACCACCCGCTCGCCGATCGTCACGCCACCGTAGACGGTCACGTTCGGGTGGATCTCGGAGCTGACGCCAATCCGGACATCGTGCCCGATCGCCGTCAGCGGGTGAATCCGCACGCCGCGGCCAAGCACGCACCCCTCGCCAATCACCGCATGAGCTCCCACCGAGACGCCGGCCGCCACCGCGTCGCACTCCGCCGACCCGGACTGCTTGGCGCCGAACACGACGCCATCCCCGATCACGGCAGTGGGATGTACTCCCGGCGCCGGAGACGTTCGAGGCGCCAGCAGGCCCAGAGCCCGCGCGTAGGCCAGCCGTGGATTTGCGACTCGCAGCAGCGGCTTATCCCCGGGCTCCAGGTCGAGGGGCGCGATCAGCGCAAGCGCCGCGCCGCTGTCGCCTTGCTTCTGCCGGCGGCCGTTCTCGACATAGGCGACGCAGCCCGGCGCGGCGTTGTCGAGGCCGGAGGTGCCGGTGACCTGAGCGGATGGGTCCCCGCCGATCAGCTCAGCCCCAAGCGCTTGCGCCAGCTCGCGCAGAGTCATGCGAATGCTTCTCCGGTACTGGGTTGGGCAGGGGCTCGCGCACCGCCGCTCATGGTCACCTTGTCTTTTGCCCTGATGGTTGAGCAGCGGGCTTTGGGGCCGCAGGCTGACCCGCAGGCGCGGCCGCGCTCGGCGCCGTCACCGCAGGGGCCGCCGGAGCCGCGGTCATATTGACCTGGGGCATCGGCGCCTGGTTCAGCTTCGTGATGACGTCGTCGGTGACATCCGCACCGCCGTACAGCACCACCGGGATCCCCATGGTATCATACACGACCGATCGCCGCAGCACGAGGGTGAGCTTCTTCTCCTCCGCGACCGCCTTGATCGCCGCATTGAAGCTGTCCATGATGAGCTTCATGAGCTCGTCCGACTTCGCCTGAACGGTGCGCTCCACATCACCTCGAAGCGCATTCAGCTCCTGCGTGCGCTGCTTGTACGCGGCGTCCAGCGTCTGGTACTCCTGCTCCTCATCCGGCGTCCGGTCCTTCTTCTGGCCCAAATCGAGCAGCCGTTTGCTCCGCTCATCCGAGAGCTTCTCCAGATCGGTCAGCCGCTTGTCGCGTTCGCTCGTCGGAGCCGCAGTCGGTGCCGAGAGATCCAGGTATTCGCGCTGCTCTTGGTCCAGCAGCATGCGGCTCTTCTGCCGCCGGATCAGCTGCGCTTCTTGCTGCCTCTGGAACTCCGCGAACTGCTGGTTCAGGACCTGCATCGCCTTGTACTCGCCCTGCACTCGCTCGGCGTCGATCACACCGATGCTGATCCCGGCCTGGGCGGCCGCAGCCGCCCCCGGGCCCGCCACTAGCGCTCCTGCGCACGCGGCAATGATGGCAACCAACACGACCTGCTTCATCCCATTCTCCTCGTACCGCGGCCGGGAGGCCGCCGGTACATCGTCGCTAGCCCGTATCAGGAGCCGGCAGACTGCCGGCAGCGCTTCCACGCAACCTTGGTGCAGCGCCCGCGCCGGGGTCCTCCGAGCGCCCTCACTACGCTTCGCCGAGCGCAGTAAACGGGCTGCGCCACGTTCGGGCGCAGGACCTCTGCCGCCGCTGCCTCTGCATGCGAGTGTCATCAGAACATGTTGGCGATGCCGAAGTGCGTTTCCGTGCCCTCTGAGCTGAAGCCCAGATCCAGCCGCAGCGGCCCGACCGGCGTCTGTATGCGGATCCCGACACCATAGCCCACGTGTGACGTGAAGGTCTTGTCTCCCTGGAAGAACGGATCGTTCGCGATCGCTCCCCCCCACGCGTCGCCCACGTCAACGAAACCAACCCCGATCAGCTTCTTCGTTATCGGGAAGCGGTACTCCGTGTTCAAGATCATCATGTGCGATCCGGCGAATCGATCGACGCGGTACCCACGCAACGACTCCTGGCCCCCGATGAGGAACTGCTCCAGGTACGGCGCGTCTCCCGTCACCGTCCCGGCGAGCAGGCGCACCGCCAACACGCGTGGCAGCCCGGTGCGGTTACCCACCCGGAAGTACCGCCGGTTGTCCATCGAGTACTTGTTGAACTGTGACCCCCCAAAGACGCCCGCGAACTCGGTGGCGAACTGGTGGAATGAGCCGCGCGTCGGGTTGTTCTGGTTCTCTCTCGTGTCGGTCACAGACATGAGGCTCAGGCTGCGCACCTCTCGCGGCGCGAATGCAGCGCCCGATAGGAATACCTTCTCGTCCTCGGTCAGATCAGAAATCGAGACATCGTCCCTGCGCAAGCCAACGTACACCGTCGTGGTGTCCGAGACTGGGCGACCGAGGAGGAGGTTTCCGCCTGTCCGTCTCTCCCGGTAGAGGATGTTCTGTTGGATGCCGTCGGGCGACGTGACGAATGCTTCTCTCAGGATGAAGCGGTCGTAGATCCCCAGACTCAGCCGCGTTTCCGGGCTCATGACCCACGGGTTCCGGTAGCCGAACTCGTAGCTCCTCCGGCCGCCGAACTCACCCCGGACCGAGACCGATTGCCCCGTTCCCTTCAGGTTCGACTTGCTCAGGTCCACGAAGCCGATGATGCCTTGAACGGATGTGTACGCGCCTCCGACGACCGCTTGCCCAGTGCGCTGCTTTTCCACGATGACGACTATCAGGATCACCTTGCCCGGCGTCTCGCCCACCTCCGCGTCTGTGCGCACACTGTCAAACCAGCTCGTGTTGCTCAGGCGCGCGACGTCCTGCTGGACCTTCTTCGCGTTGTAGACCTCGCCCGGCTTGGTATGGATATACCGCTGGATGACGTACGTCTTCGTGTAGGTGTTGCCAGTGATGCGGATGGACTCAATCACACCTTCAGCGACGTCCAGCGTCAGGACTCCCTGATCGGTGATGCTCTGGTCGACCACGAACGCCAGTGAGTAGTTTCGTGTCCGGTACAGCTCCTCGATTGCCTGCGCGTCTTGCGCCAGGATATGAACATTGTAGATGGCTCCCGGCTTCGTCTGCATCGCCGCAAGCAGCTCGTCCTTGGTCAGCACGCTGATGCCCTGGAATCCGATCCCGCTGATGACCGGGTTCTCCCTCACGTAGAAGACCAACTCGACGCCGTTCTCCACCACCTTCCGCTCCGCCGACACCGTCTGGAACCATCCCAGCCGCAGCACGGCCTCCCGGTCGCGGGTGAGTCGTTCCTCCGTGTAGAACCCGCCGACCTTGCTGCTGATCGCGTTCAGGATGTCTTCGGCCCTGACGTGTTCGTTGCCCGAGACCTGGATGTCAACGATTGGGATCGCGGGTAACGCCGGCTTCGCCTCTGGCTGGGCGGGAACGACCGCCGGCGCAGCCGTAGCCTCGGTCGGCGTGCTCTCCGGGGCCAGCGTGGGCTGAGCGGGCGTAACCTCCGGGGCCGTGGTCTCCGGTGCAGATGGCACGGACGGAGCAGCTTCAGATTGCCCTGGCACGGCACCGGAAGGCGTCTCTTGGGCGCCGCACACGCACCATGTGGACACGCAGAGCATAAGCACGCAGACGAAGGACAGCAGGAATGATGCCGTGGTTCTGCCGCGTCCCGCGCGAAGACCCAGACGACCCCCATGCCGCGCTGCAAGCGCCGGCCCCAGTGTCGTTATCCTCAAAGTCCTATTTCCTCCAGTGACGGCCCGGGCAGTCCCGCATGGCTGGTATTGCGCGAGGACGTGCCTCGTGACTCTGCGAAGACCCGCTCGACGCTCCCGAGCTGCCGGCGCAGTGCAGCGTCTCACGACGAAAGGTATGGCGCCAGCGCCTCGCGGAGTTGGCTCCGAGCCCGGAACAAGCGCGACTTCACCGCCTTCTCCGAGCAGCCAAGCACGCGCCCGATTCCCTGGTAAGAGAGGCCTTGCACATCTCGCAGCACGATCAGCTCGCGGAACTCCGGCCGGAGCGAAAGCAAGCATTTCTCCACCTGCCCCTGGAGTTCCTTGGCCTCGACCCGTTCGTGGGGCGCTTGGCTGGTGTCCTCGATCTCCCGCGATGGCGAATCGTCGTTGGGGTCCACCGGGCTGTCGAGGGAAAACGAATGCACTCGGCTGCGATGCTGCTGTTGCCGGAAGTAGTTCTTGCATAGATTGAGTGCGATGCGATAGAGCCAAGTGTATGGGTGGGCGTCTCCTCGAAAGCGGTCGTATCCGCGCAGCGCCCGCACGAACGTGTCGGCGGTTATGTCGGTGGCATCCTCGTAGTCGCCGACGAGCCGGTAGACGAGGTTGAAGATCTTCTGCTCGTAGGCCTGGAAGAGATCATCGAAAGCCTCGGTTACCGGATGGCCGTTGCGCTCGCCGTCTTGCGCTGGACGTTCGTCCACTGAGGGCCACCTGTCTCGCGCCTCCAGGAGAACCGCCGTCGGGCGCTGCGATCCCCCCGCACAGCGTGCGCCTGGAATCGCTTCTCCACAGAGTCTCCTGCCCAGCGAGCGTCGCCAACCAAGTGACCCGCAACGGTAGCATGGTCGCCGTGCCGGCCCGCACCCAAATCACCCAGGCACGCGGTGAAGAACCGCCGCTCTGGATTCGACACGTGGGCAGGCGCAAAGTTCCTAGGTGAGTCTAGCATATTTCCGCTGCACCGGGCAACTTGCCACCACCACGGCCACGGCAGAACCGCAGTAAATGGCGGCCGCAGGGAAGACGCGACCAGTGCACCGTCACCGAAGCACCGTCACGGCGAGGTCGCGCCTGTGCGTGTGTGCCGCCCGCATTCCGGGCAGCCGCCGGAGCCCTGTGCGCCCGTGCGCCGGCTCAGGACGGATCCCGAGGTGGACTCGCCACCGCGAAGGGACTTCTGAGCCGGCACGCTAGAATGGGAAGAACGCCTGCGCCTCCCACCGAGCCCGATCGATCGGGTTGAAGTTCCACCCGAGCGACCACCGCGGCGTCACCTCGTACGTGATCGTCACCGCTCGGCTCTCCGCACCGCTCAACGGGCTGAGGTACGAGATCAGCACTCTGCGGAAGAGGCGCTCGCCTATCCGCAGACGCACCGGCCCCTGGAATGGCACCGCCAGCGAGAGCTGCGGGCTGGCAGGCGACAGGCTCCCCAACGTGGGAAGGGCGAACCCCGTGATCTCGTTACCAACCGTACTGGGCGAACCAGGGTATGACAGCAGGCGAGCGATATCCTGCGATTCAGTGCCGATCGCTGGCGACAGAATGGGTCCTGCCAGCAGGGCCATAATGTACGCCTCGTCGAGCGGCGGAATGGACACGGCATTCAGGGAGTAGCCCAACCGCGCCCCCGGCGTGCCGGGCAAGCCGGTCTCCGGTGGGGGTGGATAGACCTGGCCGATCGGGTTCAGCGACACGAAGTAGTCCCCGATCCGGCCGTCCGCATCCGCGCTCACCCATACGTGTGGCACTCGCGCGGGGCCGCCGTCCGGTCTCGCCGCCTCGGCCCACCCGCGCGACGGCGGAGCGATGCGGCGTGTCTCCTGTCTGTGAGACAGCGTGACGGTCGCGACGCCGCTTCTCAGCGTCAGCGTACCATTCGGGAATGACAGCGTGCCTTCGCGGCTGCGAGCTTGCCCATCGAGGATGACCCCCGCGGGAGTCAGGGGGCCGCCGATGTAGAGGTAGCTGCCCGGATCCACCTTGACCCTCGTGGGCCTCGACCCGGCCCCATAGCGGAACTCCACGCCGTCACCCACCACCAGCCGAACGCGCGCGTCCAGCGCGAAAGGCAGACTGGCTCCGGCCGTCGGGAGCGCTCGCGGCACGACCAGCGTGGACTGCGACAGCACGATCGGCTGGCTATCCAGCGGTGGCCCTGCGGCAATGTAGTAGTCGCCGCCTTGCGACCGCCACCAGAAGGCGCCGGTCTGGTCGTAGATGTCCTCGAGCAGGCGGTCCACCGTTGCTCCGTCACGCGCGAGGCTCACCATCCCAGCTAGTCCGCCACCGACGGTGATGGAAGCGCCTGACGCCCGCCGTATCTCCGCCACGGCGTCGAGAATGCTCACATCCCGCATCTGGATGCTGACCGGCCGCGAACTCCCCTGATCCAGCGGCTCCGCTGCCACTGCCGCCCAGCTCACCAGTCCTGGCGTCGCCAGGACCAGCCGGTCCGTCACCGGAGCGTTCGCGAAGAGGATGAGCCTGCCGGTGAGTCTCCCCTGGACCATCCCCGGGATGTCCAGCTCGAGACCGTTGAGATCGGCCGTCATGTCGAAGCTGTTCTGCTGCCAATCCCGTGGGGAGAGGTGGGTCAACTCAGCGGTCCCCTGGATAGCCAGCTTTCCTGTCGCCGGGGTCTCCCGCAGCCCGTCTCGGGGAGGCATCCCCGTTTCCGGGGGCTCCTTGCTCAGGAACAGCTTGTTTCCGCGCAGATAGAGGTTCGCATCGAACTCCAGCAGTGGCGGCAAGCCCTCCACCGGCGCAAACCGCCCGTGCTCGATCTTCAGGTCGGCCGATGACCTGTCGAGCGCCCGGTCGAGCGGTATCTGAGCCGTGCCCGTCGCCACCATGGGGAAGTCACTGAACGTCAGGCTCTCGACCGTCACCACTCCATTTCGCAGCCTGATCGGATAGGCGCGCGCGTTCTCGAACTGCAGCGGGCCCAGCGTCAGGTCGTCGACGGATATGTCACCCAGGAGATCGGGGTTGTCGGTCGTCCCGCTGACGTCGAAGTTCACCGTGGCCTTGCCCTCGAGAGCGAGGCCGTCCAGGTCGACGACGTACTGCAGCCATGGCCGCAACAAGCTCACATCTATGTTACCCGACTCAAGCTTCAGCGACATCGACGCTCCGGGCGACACATCCCCCGTAAGCGACGCGTAAGCCGGCCCCTCTGTCGCTCGCAGCGTCTCCAACTTCACCGTCTGCAGCGCAGCAGCCGTGTGGCCCTCCAGCCGCAGCGACGCGCCCACCCTCCCCTCGATCTTCTCGACGCTTCGGTCGCCGAACGAGAGGCCCTTGATCGTCAGCGAAGCCGTCACCTCCGGCTGCCTGATGGCGCCCGTGATCCAAGCGTGCGCAGTGACCGTTCCGCCGAACGGCCGTGGGATCATAAAGTACGGCGACAGGCGGGTGAGCTCCACACCTCCCAGCGCCAGGCGGTAGGCCGCCCGATCGACCAGCGACTGGATCGTCAGCAGATCCACATTGCCGAGGTCTACGGTCAGCTCGGCGCTCTGGCCGGACTGCAGGCCCACGGTTCCGGCGATGGTAATGCTGCTGCTGCTTTGCCACAGCGTCGCTGCGCCGCTCGGCGGCGCAGCGATTCGCAGAATGCCGTCCGAGTACGCGCCCGACAGAGCGATGTCATTGAAGGTGAGACCGTTGATCGTGACTTCGTCGGCCGAGATGGAGAAGTCGGCCTTCGGAGCGCGCACATCCCCCCACATCCTCGCCCGAACGCTTGCCTCCCCAGCGACGTCGAGGCCATACCGTTCTGAGAGCTTGGCCGCGTCGTACCGCGTCGCGATCTGTGCCGCCAGGTCACGAACCTCAATCTGGTCGCCAGTCACACTGTATACCGTGCCCGTCGGGGTCGTCTCAGCCGTGACCCGGAGGCGAGTCAGGCTCTCCTCAGCATCCAGCTTCTCGACCACGAGTGCACCTGCCTGGTAGCGGACGCGCGCCGTGCCGTTCTGGAGGGTCAGCCCGGCCGCGGTGGCAGAGATCGAATCAGCGTCGAGCACCAATACGGGGTCGCTCACCGTGCCCGACAGTTCAGCCGATCCGCTCGCCGAGCCACTCGTGAGGAACACGGAGTACTGGAGCGGGATCCAGTCCCCCAGCGCCACGTCATCGAACGTGAAACGGCCCGCTATCGGCGCGCGTTGCGCCAGCCGCTGCCACTCGCCGATCTCCAGCGACCCTGCGGCCGTGCCCCGGTGCAGCCGGCCGGTGACGTTCGCCAACTTCAGGCGCCGGAGGGTGAGGTCGAAGTTCGCTCTCACAAACTGAAAGGCCCGGCCCTGTGCCTGGCCGGGCCCGAGCTCGATGCTGCCCGATGAACGCGTTCCCCGGATCGGCCCCGCCGCGCGTATGGTGAGCGGAAACCGGCCTGTGAGCTGCGACGCGCCTATCACACCCGCGAGAGCGGACAGATCGAAGTCCGCAAAGTCGGCGTCCAGGCTGTACTTATCTGGGAAGATGATGCTCGCGGCGAACTTGCCCCGGCCCAGGTCCCCGTCAATCCGCCCCCGTCGGATGATCGCGCTGTGGTCCGAGTACTCGAGATCCCCCGACACATCGCCCAGGCGGAGGCCGCGCGTCGCCGCATTCTTCACGACGAAGTGCCCGCTCACCGACTGCGGCGCGGCCAGGCTCGCCGTTCCCGTGAAGGAGGCGGTCCCCTCGAACGCCAGGCCCTCGATGCCGATCATCTTCATCAGATCGCGCACGGGAACGTTAGCGAGTTCGAACCTGGCCGTCGTGCGCGTCGGCGCGCCCGGCTGCCACTGGATGGTGATGTCGGCGCTTAGCTTCCGCGGGCTTCCATGCGCATGGAGGTTCTCGATCCGGAGCTTGCCCTTTGTATAGGTGAAATCGGCCACCGCATCGTGCCAGGGCAGGAGGCGGAACTTGATGACCTTGACCCGCCCGGTCCCTCTCACCACTGGATCGGCTGCCGTGCCAGTCGCATGCCCATCGATGGTGAGCGGTGATGGCAGCGCCAGCGTCACCGGCGCCAGCAGCTTCGGCATGAGCTGTTTCAACTGCGGGAGACGCAATCCCCACGTCTTGAATGTGATGTCGAGCTGCGGGCTCTGGATGCGCGACACCGTCCCACTCGCCTCCACTGGCGCGCCCGAGACCGTGCCGGCCACCCCGTCCAAGTGGATATCGCCGTCGGCGAAACGGACCGTCCCCTTGACGTCCTTCACCGGCCTCTTCAGCCAGGGGAATGAGATCTCGGCCCGGGTCACCTCGGCTTCAACCGATGCGCCCGCCCCCAGCGTCTGCGGGGTCTGGGGAGTCAGCTTCAGCTGACCTGTAACGTTCGCCCGTCCCGCTGATATCGCCATGAACTTGAGCTCAGGCAGCCGGGCGAACGCGTACCCCATGTCCATGTCGGATATCTTCCCCGACACGTCGGTGGTTCGGGCATTGGAGTCGCTCGTGCCAGAGGCGTCCAGCGAATCGAACGAGTCCTCGGCCCCTCTCGCGTGGAATGTGAACCTGATCTGACCCGGCCCCGGTTGCTGCACGTTGAGGTCCACGTCCTCAATCGTGGTGCTCGCGCCGCGGGCCTGGTCGACCACTGTGATGCGCCCGCCGTCAATGATGACGTCCCCGGCGAACTTCGACGGCGCCTCCGGCTTCCTCTGGAGCAGATCCTCGATGTTCCACCTGCGGGAGACATCGCGAATAACTGTGATCTCGGGCTTTCGCAGCGTGATCGCGCGCAGCGATCCCGCGGCCGTTGAGGGTGACAGCAGGCTGAGCGGCCGGCCAAGCCGCACCGCTGCCTCCGGCGCGATCAGCAGGACCGACCCGTCCTTGTTGCGGATCGTCAGATCCCGGATGACGACCTGTCCTGTGGGGCTGATGCCGACATCCCCAACCGCAACGTCGCGGTTGGTCTGGCGCTTCAGCTGCTCGGTGATGGTGGCTCGGAGCTGGCGTCGCAGAGGACCCGCGCGCCAGAGGAATGCAACAACGATCGATGCCACCAGTACCAGTGCTATGTATGGCAGTAATCTGGCTAATCGTCGCATCAAGGAAGTTCTGACCGGAGGATTGCTACCTCACCCGGCAGTTCACCCTACCTGCCTGAGCTGACATGCCCCATTCTTCCCCGTGGCCCTCAGGACTCAACCAGCTCCGCTGCATGATATGAACTACGAACCAGTGGCCCGCTCAGCACGTGCCTGAAGCCGGCCCGCTTCGCCTGCTCCTCAAGACGTGAGAACGCCTCGGGCGTGATGTACTCAGCCACAGGCAGGTGCTCTCGCGTGGGCTGAAGGTACTGGCCGATCGTCACTGCGCTCACCCCGGCGTCGCGCAGATCGGCCAGCAGCCCGGTGACCTCCGCACCCATTTCCCCCAGGCCTACCATAAACCCGCTCTTGGGGATGACCCGCGGGGCGATCTCCCCCGCCGTCCGAAGCACCATCAGCGATCGTGTGTAATCGGCCTGGGGCCGCACCAGTGGGTACAGCCTCGGCACCGTCTCGACGTTGTGCCCAAACACCGCGGGCCTCGCGTCGAGAACCGTCCGAAGCGACTCGACGTTGCCCCCGAAGTCGGGAACGAGCACTTCGACACCGGATTCCGGCAGAAGTTCTTTGACCGCTCGCACCGTCGCCGCGAAGTGTCCCGCCCCGCCGTCGGGCAGGTCGTCCCGCGTGACCGATGTGACCACCACGTGCCGCAGCTTCAGCGCCCTCGCCGCCAGCGCGATCCGCTGTGGCTCGTCAGGGTCAAGCGGTTGAGGCGTAGCGTGATCGATCGCGCAGAAGCGGCAATCCCGCGTGCACGCGCTGCCCATGATCATGAACGTCGCGTTCCCACTCCCGAAGCACTCGCCGATGTTCGGGCAGCGCGCGCTCTGGCATACCGTGTTGATCCCCGCAGCCGCGAGCTGCCGGCCCATGACGGCGAGCTGGGGGGCCTTCGGTGCGGTTGAGCGCAGCCACTGGGGAAGCCGCTGTCTCATGCTCGCCGCTCCCGCGCCAGTCCGCCTGCCGCGAGCGCGCAGAGCGCCAGCGACCCCCACACCAGTGGGTGAAGCGGGTACAGAGACAGCGCCTGTTTCAACTCGTGCACAGCGCCTTGCGTCTCGCCGCGACGAATGAGCACGCGGCCCAGTCGGCAGTGCGCCCACGACAGTCTCCGTCGCGCCACACCTCGAAGCGTGCGGGCACCCGACACGCGCGCGATGGCTCTCCGGATCACCTCCGCCTCCCACCTGCGCATCGCCGCTTCATCGCGGCTGCGCTGCTTGCCGTGCAGGCGATACACTGTCAGCGGCGCGTTCAGCGTGCCGATCTCCCACCAACTGGAAATGCGCAGCCACAGGTCCCAGTCCTGCGCCAGTGGCAACGACTCATCGAACCCGCCGATTTCGTCGAGGCAGTTCCGCCGGATCATCACGCTCGAGAGGCAGAGCCGGTTCCCGCGCAGCAGCGCCGCGCGGGAGATGCTGCGCACCTGCGAGCGCCCCTGGCGGCGGAAATGGCACAGACCCGGCGTCGGCGTGCGAACACACGCCGTCCCCAACGCCCCCATGTCCGGCCGGGCCGCGAACCACCGCGCCTGCTCGGCCAGCTTCTCAGGATGCCACACGTCGTCGTCGTCCAGGAAGGCGATCAGGTTCCCCGAGGCGGAACGGACCCCGAGATTCCGGGCGGCCGCCGGCCCACTCCGAGAACCCGGCAGCACCCGAATCGTCG
>Ga0315293_10002112_pt1 | contig 19167 bp, 10 predicted proteins | sample YL17G13_20_MG_FD_203071 | JGI IMG/M metagenome (GOLD analysis project Ga0315293, IMG submission 203071) | Sediment microbial communities from Yellowstone Lake, YNP, Wyoming, USA - YL17G13_20 | ecosystem: Environmental > Aquatic > Freshwater > Lake > Sediment | place: USA: Wyoming | collected... | reverse complement strand
CCCTCGAACATCTTTACGAAGGCCTCATTCATGGAAAGGCCGATGCAGTGCTTGCGGCTTCCATTTTTCATTATCGGGAATTTACGATTGCTCAAGTCAAATCGTTTCTGAAAGAAAAAGGAGTCATTGTAAGACTCTGATGAACAAATGCGGAATGCGGATTGCAGAATGCGGAATCTTCTTAATATTAGGCTAGGGCTTCTTTCCTAGATTTAAAATAATATATTCCGAAATCCGCACTCCGAAATCCACAATATGAAGATGAACCGTTTCTTTCTCCTATTGGCCACTGGATTCGGAGTCGGGTACTCCCCTGTTGCCCCAGGGACCCTGGGAACGCTCGTTGTCATCCCTGTCTATTACTTTCTCTCAGAAAACCCCTCTCCACTTTATGAAATCACTCTTATCAGTTTTTTCTTTCTCTCCGTTTGGATTTCAGAAAATGCTGAAATATTTTTTGGGAAGAAAGATGATCGGAGAATCGTCATCGATGAGATGATGGGATTTCTCATTACCATGCTCTGGATTCCCAAAACAATCCGCTTCATCATGATCGGTTTTTTTCTCTTTCGTTTTTTTGATATTCTTAAACCCTTTCCTATCCGCCGTCTGGAGAGAAGCTTGAAGGGAGGATGGGGAGTGGTCTTGGATGATGTGATGGCAGGGGTCTATGGGAATATCATTCTTCAAATCATTTCCTACTTCACCCTCGCCTCCGGGTGAGTGTGTCTTAATGTCATTCTGAGGCGTTAGCCGAAGAATCTCTGTTTTTTAACTTATTGACTCTATAAGATTCTTCACTTCGTTCAGAATGACAAACATGGCATTTCCCTCATTGTGACACAGTCTCCTCGCAGGAGAGGGGTAGGGTGAGGGGGGAGGATTTACACATGAAGTTGGAAAAGGTCATTGGAGAATATTTAAGGGAGATGGGATGGACGCTATCGATTGCAGAATCTTGTACTGGAGGATTGATCTGCGATCGCATCACCAATGTGCCGGGGAGTTCAGACTACTTTGAGGGAGGGATGGTTACCTACAGCAACGAATCGAAGGCAAGGCATTTAGTAATTCCATTGGATTACATAAAGAGGTACGGAGCGGTAAGCCCACAGGTGGCGAGGAAGATGGCCCAAGGAGTCCGGAAAGCTTTTGATACGACATTCGGATTATCCACCACAGGTGTGGCAGGACCCACAGGGGGAACAAAGAGGGCTCCCGTTGGGAGAGTTTTCATCGGACTTACCAACGGAAGGAAGACATGGGTGAGGAAAGAAGATTTAAAAGGGAGTCGTAGAGAGATTAAGGAGATGGCTATTGAGAGAAGCCTTGAATTCTTTTATGATAAGTTGATTCATTCGCCTGGCCAGAATGAACCTTGCCGTCCAAGGGCTCGACGGTAAAATTGTGCGCCATCGGATTATTGATGATGCGTCGTAAAATCAATTTCGGCAATGAAAGGGAATAAGGAACCGATCTCTCCTAAAACCACTCACAAAAAGGGTGAAGTGGATCCCCTTTTGTTATCAGAGCCATAGACCTCTCTTACAAACTCAACCCTGCCTAAAAACATACCTACCTCATTGCTGAATATATAGCATGTTATATTAACAATACTCTAACACACGATTTTTACTTGACACCCGCATGAGGCTATGATAGAAATCATAACATGTATCGAAACGATAAGAAAATATCAAACCTTCCCGTTAACTTTGCGAGCCAGATCAGAAGATTGAGAATCAAATACGAGCTTACGCAATCTCGCCTGGCCGAGCTTCTGGGCGTTTCTTTTGCCACCGTCAACCGATGGGAGAATGGCCAATCGAAGCCATCACGTATTCCCTGGCACCAGCTTCTCAGGATTGAGCGATACGGATTGGAAGCTCTTAGCGACACCTCCGATTCATATAATCCGTACACCAACGTTACAACAATTAAGGAAGAATTCTCCCCCTATGAGTCAAAACTTGAACCTTCCCCGATCCCAGATTTTACATCTGTTCCCGAGATTGTCCGCATTGTGGCAGAAGGCCACCGACTAGCTTATGGCCATCTTTTCAATCCTGCGTTTGCTACAGAAATTTCCCGCATTGATCCACTGCCTCATCAGAGAATAGCCGTTTATGAACACATGCTCTCCCAGCCTCGACTCCGTTTTCTTCTTGCGGACGATGCGGGTGCCGGCAAGACGATCATGTCTGGGCTTTATATTCGTGAGATGCTAACCCGTCGTCTCATTCGGCGGATTCTTATCGTGCCGCCTTCGGGTCTGCTTGGGAACTGGGAAAGGGAAATGCGGCAACTTTTCAGTTTGTCCTTCCGCGTTATTCGGGGTGGCGAAGCGAGGACCGGCAATCCTTTTAAAGGTCCTGGAAGCGATCTACTGATCGTGAGTATAGACACTCTGGCTGGAGATCGCATGCTTTCAAGGCTCCAAGAATGGGGAGTGGAACCTTACGAGCTGGTAATCTTCGACGAGGCACATAAACTCTCCGCCCGCCGAGACCCGGATGGTACTTTCCGGGCCACCGATCGTTACCGTTTGGCAGAGACCCTGGCCGGAATCAATAATGAGAGCCCAAGATGGCAACTTGATTGGAGTGCCCGTCACCTTTTGCTGCTCACTGCAACACCCCATATGGGAAAGGACTATCCGTACTATTGCCTTTGGCGATTATTGGAGCCGGAGGTGCTTTCAACATTTACTGCTTTTTCCAGTTATCCTAAGCGCGCCCGAGATGTCCATTTTGTTCGAAGAACCAAAGAAGAAATGGTCCGCTATGACGGTACACGAATTTATCCAGAGCGCATCTCCGACACTCTCAGTTACGATCTTTCAAAGGGAGACCTCAGTGAGCAGGTGCTTTACGATATTACGACCCACTATATCCAAACCTATTACAACAAGGCACGACTACTAAATCGCTCTGCAGCCTGTTTCGCCATGAGTATTTTCCAGCGGCGACTGGCAAGTTCTACTTATGCTCTCCTATGTTCTTTCAAACGGAGACTCGCTAAGCTGGACGCGATCATGGACGACATTCAATCGGGGAGAATCACCCCTGAGAAACTGGCAGCAATGCAAAGAAAGCTCGATGATGTTGAAGATGTTTCTTTCACCAAAACGGCAGATGAAGAAACCAGTGAGGATGACCAGGAAGAACATGAGGCCGCTGAGGAACAGGCCTTGGGAGGGACGATTGCGGCGAACCTGGCAGACTTGGAAGTTGAGCGTATTCAGGTGAGGGAACTTCTCGATCTGGCACAAAAAGTTTATGACGGGGAAGAAGAGTCCAAATTCGAGAGACTTCTTGAAGTCTTCCAAGATCCAAAATTTAAGAACGAGAAGTTCATCATCTTTACAGAGTACAGGGATACACTCGTTTTCCTGGTCCGGCGTCTGGAGGGACTGGGTTATACGGGCAGAGTAGCTCAAATTCATGGCGGAATGGATTATCGCGAGCGAGACGAACAGGTTGAGTTTTTCCGAAAACCGGAGGAAGAAGGTGGTGCAAGATATCTTGTGGCAACAGATGCAGCGGGTGAAGGGATCAATCTGCAGTTCTGCTGGATAATGATTAACTACGATATTCCATGGAATCCCGCCCGCCTTGAACAACGCATGGGGCGTATTCATCGCTACGGGCAGAAACATGATCCCGTTTTGATCATCAATCTCGTGGCTGCTAAAACCCGCGAAGGGAGAGTGTTAAAAACCCTGCTCGATAAACTTGAAAACATCCGCAAGGAGTTACGGTCTGACAAAGTGTTCGATGTGATTGGCCGCGTTTTCGAAGACATTTCCATAAAAGACTATATGGAGAAAGCCATTACCGACGAAGGTGCGCGCGAGGCAGCAGACGCCATTGAAGGTCTCCTGACCGAGGAACAGATCAGAGCCATTGAAGAACGGGAGCGGATTCTTTACGGAGAAGGGGGCGATGTCAGAAAGGAATTGCCACGGCTGCAAGACAGCTTGGGTCAAGAAATATACTGGCGCCTCTTGCCTGGCTACGTGCGAGGATTTGTTCAGAAGGCTACACCGCTTGTGCACATAGGCATTGAAGGAGATTTGGATAGCATCTTTTCTTTCCGGGCAATTCAGTCCTGCGCCCTTGACGGTCTCTGGCCTTCAATGGAAACATATCCTGAGCCAAAGCAAAATCGACTCACAGTTTACAGAAACTATGAAAAAGAGAACGCAATTTTCCTTCATCCCGGGGAGCCGGTGTTTGATGCCTTGTGTGAGAATATTTGCCGGAGATTCGCGAGCAAAGCATTAAGAGGTGGTGTGTTTGTAGATGCTTCGGCTGAGCGTCCATATTTTTTCCATCTGGCTCTGGTCAAGGTGGAACGTAAAGCCGACCCCGCTCTTAAATCATTCGCTGATAATGAATTAATTGAATACCGATTGGTCGGACTTAAACAGGAACAGGACGGACAGGTTGAAGAATGTCCAATTGAGTGTCTCCTTTTGCTGAAAGGTGAACAGGGGCTTCCGCCTTCATCTATCCGGTTTGCTGCAACCGCCAAGGATGCGATAGAAAGCGCAAGAGAATTTGCAATTGGAACGGTTGCCATGGGTCTTGCAGAAGGGCATAAGCAGGCCCTAATCAATTCCCTGCCTGAACGAGAAAACTTTATACGCCAAGGATTTGATTATCAAGAGGCGGAGCTCGCTGCTCACCGAGTGGCGCTTTCAGAAAAAGTGCGTGCAGGCGAAGCCTGGGCGAAACAGGAATTATTGTGGATCAAAGAGCGCCAGCGTAAGCTTTCTAAGCTTCGTGAGCAAGCCCTAAATGTCCTGAAGAGAGAGCCGGAGCTAATTGAGCCGGCCGGTGTTGAATACCTGGTCCATGCACTGGTCGTTCCGTCCAGCAATCCGGAAGATAGAATGCAGCAGGATCAGGTTATTGAAGAGATCGCTATTAAAGTTGCCTGTCTCTATGAAGAAGGTTCGGAAGCTATCGTTAAGAATGTTTCAAATCCTTATCTTGCCCGAAAAGTAGGTTTGCTTGATTGGCCAGGGTTTGACCTGCTCTCTATTCGAAAAAGTGGTGAAGAACGCGCTATCGAAGTCAAAGGACGAGCCCAAGTAGGTGACATCGAAATTTCTGAAAATGAGTGGGCTAAAGCATGCAACCTCCGGGACCGTTACTGGCTTTATATAGTCTATGATTGTGCCAGTGCTTATCCAAAACTCGTGCGTGTTCAAGATCCTTTTGGAAAATTGCTTGTTCGGGCTAAAGGGGGTATGATCATCGAAGAAAGAGAGATTCTTGAAGCAGGAGAAACCCGTCCATAAGATGGACGCTATACGGCATTAACTAGGAGGAGGGGCAAATGGAAGATCGCGAGCTGGAGATTTTACTGCGGGATCTCGAATCAGATCGTGTGGAGCGAAAAGCCTCAATTAGTGAAAGGGACAGGATTCGCCAGGCTGTTTGTGCCTTTGCAAATGACCTGCCCAATTATCAACAGGCGGGAGTTATTTTTATTGGGGCCAACGACAATGGGACCTGTGCTAACCTTCCGATCACAGATGAGCTTCTGCGGACACTGGCCGATATGCGATCGGATGGCAACATCGCACCTTTTCCCACAATGACTGTCCAGAAAAGAACTTTATCTGGCTGTGAGCTGGTCGTTATAGTTGTGGAACCATCAGACGCTCCCCCGGTTCGCTTCCAAGGACGGGTCTGGATTCGTGTTGGGCCACGCAGAGCAGTTGCCACAGAAGAGGAAGAACGGCGTTTGATTGAGAAACGAAGGTCAAGAAACCTTCCTTTTGACATTTGGCCTGCTCCACCTGCTACCCTGGATGATTTGGATTTTGACCTCTTCAGGCGTGTTTATCTGCCTTCGTCCTTACCCAATGGAGTCATTGAACAGAATCAGCGGTCTATCGAATTCCAACTTTCATCGTTACGTTTTGCGACCGTTGAGTCTCAGCCCAAGCCCACCAATTTAGGTGTTTTGGTAATAGGAAAAGATCCAAGGGAGTTCATCCCTGGAGCATACATTCAGTTTTTAAGATTTGATGGGACAGAACTGACGGATTCGATCAAGGACCAGAAGGAAATAGACGGTTCACTTCCAGATAAACTAAGGATGTTGGATGAGGTTTTTCATGCCCACATTTCGACAACCCTGGAGATTACGGGAAACTCAATGGAAATCCGGCATCCTGATTTTCCTCTTGTGGCCTTGCAGCAACTTGCCCGAAATGGAGTTCTTCATCGCACCTATGAAGGGACGAATGCACCTGTCCGTATCCACTGGTTTTCCGACCGTATTGAGATCCTGAGCCCCGGGGGACCTTATGGACAGGTAACCCGTGTGAACTTCGGGAATCCAGGGGTAACGGATTACCGGAATCCACATCTGGCAGAGGCCATGAAGAATCTTGGCTACGTTCAACGGTTTGGAGTAGGAATCCAGTTGGCCCGGAAAGAGCTTGCGAAAAACGGTAGCCCCCCACCGGAGTTCATTGTGGAAGATACCTATGTGCTGGTTATCGTGAGGAGGCGCCCATGAACACTCCTATCATTGCTTTTTTCAACACTACTGGAGGAAGTGGCGGTAAAACTTCTATTGTTTATCACTTAAGTTGGATGTTTGCCGATCTGGGATCACGTGTTATAGCGGCTGACCTGGACCCTAAGGCCAATCTGACAGCAGCTTTCCTCGATGAAGACCGCTTGGAACAACTCTGGCCCCAGGGCGATCATCCAGAAACTGTATTTGGAAGTGTCCATCCACTTTTGAGGGGGATAGGGGATATAGCAGACCCATACCTGGAGTATATCGAAGACAGATTATCTCTTTTAGTAGGAGATCTCGCACTTTCGGGCTTTGAAGATCAACTCTCAGAGGTTTGGCCGAAATGTATGGATCGTGATGAACGTGCCTTCCGCGTCACTTCCTCCTTTTGGCGAATCATGCAGATAGCAGCAGAAACCCACAAAGCGGATGTCATCCTAATGGACCTCGGCCCAAACCTTGGGGCGATTAATCGTGCAGCCCTAATTGCAGCAAATTATATTGTGATACCCCTTTCTCCAGACTTATTTTCATTACAAGGTCTGCGAAACCTTGGGCCTAAGTTATGGCGCTGGCGAGAAGAATGGAGAGAGAGACTGGAGAAGAATCCTGTGACGGAACTGAAGCTTCCTGAGGGAAAAATGCAACCCGTTGGATATATCGTTCTTCAACATTCAGAGCGTTTGGACCGGCCTGTAAAGGCTTATAACCGATGGATTGCTCGCATTCCGGAGGTTTATCGAAACGATGTTTTAAAGGAACCTGGAGGAGAAAACATTTCAGTTAAATTAGATCCCTATTGTTTATCTCTTCTTAAGCACTACCGGAGCCTTATGCCAATGGCTCAAGAGGCAAGAAAACCGATATTCCATCTTAAACCTGCAGATGGAGCTATTGGAACTCATTTTAAGGCGGTCCAGGAGGGCTACAAGGATTTTGAAAACTTAGCACGAGAGATTGCAAAACGAAGTGGAGTAGCCGTTCAGTGACAGACAAACCACGTTTGATTGAATATGCCTTTCCGTTGAAGCAGGCTTCGCTGGATTCCGTCCACGAGAAAATGTGTCATGCAGGACATATTAAGGCTATTCACATCTGGCCGGCGAGGCGGCCACTGGCGGCCTGCCGGGCGGCGCTCATAGCAACGCTCTTACCTGATCCAGGCGATCCCGAGAAGCGCAAAGAGCTTATCGAGAAGATCGGAGGAAGGGTTGTTGAGAAGGTCGAAAAGAAGAAGATGCCTTCCGGCAAAACGGTTGAAACCGTCAAAGAGGAAACGGTTGGAGGCATCCTTCACTGGGGACGCGAAACCGAGAATAAAGATATGCTCGATTGGTTCCGTGAAGAGATTCGTAAGACCTATGGTGGCCGTGCCCCTAAGGTTCTGGATCCCTTTGCCGGCGGTGGGGCAATTCCACTCGAAGCAATGCGTCTTGGATGTGAGGCGACGGCGATAGATATCAACCCTGTCGCTTGGTTCATCCTAAAGTGCACATTGGAGTATCCACAGAGACTGGCGGGGCAAAAACACCCCCTCCCGGAATTTATTCTCAAAGATCGCGATTTTATGGAAGCCTTTTTCAAGTCTCAAGGCCTTAAAGGAGCGTTGTTGCGTACCCAGCTTGAAAAACTTGGGATTGGGAAAAACAACAAGCCTTTCCTCAAGGGTTTTAAGATTGAAGATCCTCTCTTGGAAGCCGATTTGGCGTGGCATGTTCGAGCGTGGGGTAAGTGGGTATTCAATCACGCACGAAGAGACCTGGCAAAGTATTATCCAACCTACGCAGATTTCGAACCACTGAAACCTTCAAGCAAAAAGTGGAAGAAGCGCGTTTCTAAACTTGTTCCGCTCAGAGACGATGGGATACCTGACATAGAAGTGCTCAACGAAGAATTTGGTCAAGAGTACCCGGAAGAGAAAACCAATCCACGCTGGGTCCCTAAACCAACCGTAGCTTATCTATGGGCAAGGACCGTCAAATGTAAGAACTGCAGGGCAAAAGTGCCACTACTTAAAACTCGTTGGCTCTGTAAGAAGGCAAATAAACGCGTTCTCCTCACAATGGAACCTAATAAAGAAAAAACCGGTGTGATCTTTGGTGTGCAAAATGATGTGCCCATCAAGGGTGGCAATGGTGCCCAACGGCGCGAACATGACAAGCGGATAGGTGCAGGAACGATGTCTCGTTCAGGGGGTACTTGTCCTTGTTGCGGGACGATCATGGCAATGGAAGATATTCGTCTGGAGGGAAAAGTCGGGCGACTCGATGCAGTCATGACAACCGTTGTTGTGGATGGAATAGAAGGAAAAGAATATCGTTTGCAAACAGAACATGAAATTCAAATGGCAATGGATACGGTTAAAGAGGTTGAGCGAGTATTCGCAGAGATTCCATTCGGGCTGCCGAAAGAACCATTGCCAAGCAAAGAAGCTCTCGGTTTTCGTGTACCCTTGTATGGCTTCGATCAGTGGCATAAACTTTTTACAACGCGACAGCTTTTAGCATTGGGGATTTTTACCAAAAACATTCGCAAGGCCAGTAATGCGATGCGTATGGGAGACTATTCATTAGAATGGATAGAAGCCGTACAGGCTTACCTTGCTTGTATAATGAGCAAAATCGCAGATTATAATAGTGCTTTTGTTAACTGGCAACCCCAGGGGGCAAAAGGTAGTAATACTTTTATGCGTTGGGCTCTGCCAATTAAGTGGGATTTTGTAGAGAATAACATTATTCAGAGTGATTCTGGTGGATGGTTGGCAGTTACGGACTGGGTCACCGAGCCAGTTGGAAAATCACTAGTTATTGCAACAAATAATGCACCTCGACCAAATGTTCTTAAAAAAAGTGCAATTTCTACTGTTGAAAGTGGATTTGATATTTTAGTCACTGATCCTCCTTACTATGATGCTATACCTTATTCAGATTTAATGGATTTCTTTTATGTATGGTTACGGCGAGTACTTTTTGGCTTATCCGCAGATATTGATACGGGATTCAATGAACCACTTGCTCCCAAGTGGAATCATGAGAAGAACGACGGGGAATTGATTGATGATGCTAGCCGCTTTAATGGCGATAGAAAAAGATCAAGAGCGGCTTACGAAGAAGGGATGTTTCATGCTTTCCAGGCTTGTCATCAAGCCCTCAAACTTGAAGGGCGTTTAGTTATTGTCTTTGCCCATAAGCAACCCGATGCGTGGGAGACACTCGTTGCGGGGATAATCCGAGCGGGCTTCGTCGCAGATGGAAGCTGGCCCATCCAAACTGAAATGGGCAACCGTACCCGGGCCTTATCATCCGCTGCGCTCTCTTCCTCTGTCTGGCTTGTGTGTAAGAAGCGTACTGAAACTGCACGACCCGGGTGGGATAATAAAGTGTTAGAAGAAATGCATCAAAATATCTCGATACGCCTTCGGGAATTCTGGGATGCGGGGATTCGGGGACCGGACTTTGTCTGGGCTGCCACAGGGCCAGCTCTGGAGGCTTACAGCAAACATCCTGTCGTGAAAAAGGCGAATGAACCCGGAAAACTGATGGAAGTTTCAGAGTTTCTTCGCCATGTGCGCCGAATGGTGGTGGATTTTGTTGTAGGGCGGGTGTTGACGCACAATGGCAATGCTGAAGCCGTGAGTGGGCTCGATGATGTGACAACCTACTATCTTCTTCACCGCCATGATTTTGGTATGGAGGATGCGCCCGCCGGGCCTTGCATTCTTTATGCAGTTTCATGTGGGCTTACTGACCATGCCCTGGCGGATCATTGTGATATTTTGCAAAAAACCGGGGGAATGACGAAAAAGGTAGATGAAGAAGAGGAAGAAGAAAATGAAGGAAGCGAAGAGGTTGAGGAGGGTACAGGCAGCACTTTGAGGCTCAAGCAGTGGCATCAGCGCAAACAGCCGAGCATGGGGTATGATCCCTTCGTTGACAGCGCCAAAGCACGCACAGAGGCGTCGGATCTATATCTTTTTCCAGATTTAAAACCTGAACAGACGCCTCGACGCGAGATTCCACTGATCGATCAAATTCATCGGTTGATGCATCTCTGGAAGGCTGGGGATATTGTGAAAGTGGATGCCTATCTGGATACGCGGGCATTACTTCGGAACAATACATTTCATCATATGCTGCAGGCCCTTATTGAGCTGGCTCCTGTCAATAGTGAGGAGCGATCCATTCTTGAAAGCATTAGCAATTATTTGAAATCCAGAGGTGTGGCTGTAGAAGAAAAACAAAAAGGGCTTTTTGCTTAACCGAGATATTTTTATAAGGACAAAGACATGGATTCCTGCTTTCGTAGGAATGACAAACGGGCGTAGGATATGTCAAAGGGAAGAATAGAGTCGAAAGTGGCCACTTTGAAAAATGAGTGGACAAACCACGCAAATGCGTGGCGTTAATACGCAAACCTGATACAAGGAGAGTCAAGATGAGCAAAGAGGCTTGGACACCATGGCATAAAGTGGTTGCGCTGCGGGATGACCTTAAATCTGGGGAGTTGGCATTGAGCATATTTGCAGCCGACCTTTATGATGTGATGATGGGCAGAGCCAAAGCGGTCTATCAGGAACCAACTGAATTTTTTGTTCTTACGTACCCGACATTCAATTTACGGGAGTTGGTAAAAGACATTCTCCTGCGCTTAGCAGGCAAGAATGAAAAGGCTGTTCGTCAGCTTGAGATTACCTACGGTGGTGGTAAGACGCATACCCTAATCACTTTGTTTCATCTTGTACGCGATCCGAAAAACCTTCCTGATCTTCCGGCCGTTAAAGAGTTCGTAGAACACGCGGGAATTAACCCCCCTGAAACCCGTGTCGCGGCCCTTTCCTTCGACAAGCTCGATGTCGAAAAGGGAATGCAAGTCAAGGATCCTGAGGGGCACCTTCGCTGGCTCAAGCAGCCTTGGAGTGTCTTAGCTTGGCAGATTGCTGGAACCGACGGCTTGCAACTCCTTCATCCGGACAACAAAGATGCGGAACGAGAGAGCGCGCCTGCCGAAAACCTGATGGTTGAACTATTGGCGATACCAGAGAAAGCCGGGCTTGCCACGTTAATTTTGATCGATGAAGTCCTGATGTTTGCCCGCGAAAAGGTCGGGCTTGATCCGGCATGGCGTGGACGGTTGCAAAACTTCTTTCAGTACACTACCCAGGCAGCAACCAAGGTTGACCGGTGTGCCATCGTCGCTTCACTTTTGGCTACCGACCCGGCAAAAAGCGATAAACTGGGCAAGGAGATTACTCAGGAGTTATACGCTATATTTCGCCGTGAACGTGAGGAAGGGGTTCAGCCTGTGGTTAAGGAGGATGTTGCCGAAGTACTCCGTCGCCGTTTGTTCAAGCATGAATCGGTCAAGGATCCCGGAATCTTTACATCCCATGTGGTCGCGGCGCTGAAAGGGATTGCGAATCTTGATGAGAATACACGGAAAGCTGGGAAACAGGCTGAAGAGAGGTTTCTGAGGAGTTTTCCATTTCATCCGGATCTGACAGATCTTTTCTATTCAAAGTGGACCAATCTGGAGGGTTTTCAACGCACGAGAGGAGTATTAAGAACATTCGCCCTGGCTCTTCGTGAAGCCGAGAAGTGGGATAAATCGCCATTGATTGCTGCCAACGTTTTCCTGACGGGGCTGGAGAAAGAAGGCGTTTCAGAAGCGTTGCGTGAGCTCACGTCGATTGCAGCGACGGAAGAATATGAAGGAAAACGTCACGAATGGACAGGAATCCTCGATGGAGAATTGTCGAAGGCTCGATCTGTTCAGGTTGAATTTCCTGGGCTTAAGTTTCGCGAAATTGAACAGGCTGTTGCGGCAACATTTCTTCATTCCCAACCCATCGGACAGAAAGCCCTGACATCTGAGTTGATGATCCTCCTGAGTCAAACTCGGCCGGACAAGATTGAGTTAGAAAAGGCACTCAGAAAATGGGCGGATATCTCGTGGTTTTTGGATGAGACCGCCATCAACGAAATGAAAAAAGAATCAGGGGATCAGTTACCCAAATCATGGCGGTTGGGTACCAAGCCTAATTTGCGACAGATGCACCATGTTGGAAGAGGGCGGGCTTCACCTGACCTTATTGAGACAATGCTGCTCGATTCCATCTCCAAAAACAAGTCTCTCACGGCCGGTGCATCAGCAGCCGGCGCCAGAGTGCATAATCTCCCGCAAAGACCAAGGGATATTGACGATGATGGAGAGTTCCATTGTGCCATACTGGGACCATCTGCGGCCTCAGAACCTGGGAAGCCGAGCCCAGAGGCCAGACGGTTTATTGACGAAACGACGGCAAAAGACAGACCCAGGGTATTTCGGAATTCTATTGTTCTTGCCATCCCTTCCAAAGAAGGGCTGGAAATTGCACGTGATCGAATTCGAGATTATCTGGGTTGGGAAGAGGTTCGTTCCGAACTCAAGAGCCAGGAGCTTGATCCAATTCGCAGTGCTATACTGACAAGCTATCTTGATGAATCAAAGAAAGCGATCCCCGAGGCGATAAAACAGGCTTACTGTATAGTAGTGACGGTATCCGATAAGAATGAGGTTCAGGCCTTCAGGATCACAGCGGGTGATAACCCTTTATTTCAAACGATCAAGTCAGATACCCGCTCACGCATCCAGGAAACGGCTGTTACAGCCGAGGCCCTTTTGCCAGGCGGACCTTATGAGCTTTGGAAAGAAGGGGAATCCTCTCGACGAGTTAAAGACCTCGTTGGTGCATTTTCCCAGTTCACCCATTTACCTAAGATGTTAAACCGGAAGGCGATTCTGGACACTCTTCTTGAAGGGTGTGTCCAAGGCACTTTTGTCCTTAGACTGACAAGGCCAGACCGTTCGGTAAGGACCTTCTGGCGTGAATGGCCTGACGAAAACGCATTGAAGGACCCTGGCTTGGAAGTGGTCCTGCCCGAAGTATCTGAATTGTTCAGTTTGAAATATGAACTCCTCCTTCCTGGAAAGTTACCCGGCTTATGGAAGAATGGTGAGTTACGATATTCGGACATCATCGACTATTTTTCGGGTGGACATGTTGTCAAACTCCCAAAAGAAGGCTACGAGGAGCCTGTAGCCATTCCGAAGGTTGATCGTAAGGTCTTATCTGAAACTGTCAATGAAGCTGTTCGTGCGGGCAAGTTATGGTTGACTTCAGGCCCGGCAAGCCTCCTGGGAGAAGATATCCCTGCCGGGATCCTGACAGAAGATTCAGTTCTACAGCCGCCTCCTGAACCAATACCAGCCCCAGAATTGCTACCCGAAAAGTTAAAAGAATCTTGGAGTGGGGAAACCACGACAGCACTAGCGATTGTTACTGCGTTATCTAAGAAGGCCGGGAAAACTCTTCCATGGGTGACTATTCATAATGCTATTGATGGAGCTTTGAAGGCGCGATTTCTTGAACTGACCGCAGATTCTAGCCCCTGGCCCTCCGGCTTTGCTAGTGCCCAGAATGTCAAATTGAGGCTACCCAGAGAGAAGCCGCCTACTCCGAGAACACCGGAGCCCAAGCCCGGTTTACTAATAGCAGAGTCATATCTTGAGCCAAATCAGATTCAGGATCTGGCAGATCAAATTCCAGAAATTACGAAAGCTGCCGCGGGTCAAGATCTCAAATATTATGTCCGAATAGAACTAAAGGGGGAGAAGAAAGATAAAGAAAAAGTTGTAAAGGAAATTAATGACTTATTAAAGGATGTCTCTAAAGATCTGAAGCTATGAAGCTGAATAAGTGCAATTCATCAAGAGAAAAAAGGAATAAAATAATCCGGTGTTAGAAGTTGCGTAAAAAGTCCTCGGTTGTCCCTTGAGGTTATCTGAGATTTTAACAAACTTCGTGGTTTTGTTAGATCTTTGGGGGCCATAACCCTTCTCTTTTCACCCTTTTTTCTATGACTTCCGTCGAAACTCCAAACGGTTTGCATAACATTGGAGAAACTCTTGACAAAACTGCATCTGGGTCCATTTTTAAGAAAGCGATGAGATTGCTCTCCTTAAGGATCTCGCCTACTTTTTCCATCTCGGTCTCAAGTTCTGGATAGGGTACTAATAGACGACCAGCAAATTCGTTGGCCTGCCACTCAAAGTTTCTGTATTCGTTTTCAGGCACATTGAGAATGAAGTCTTTCCAGTCTTCCGGAGAGCTAATGCCAAACTTCGTGTATAGCTCTTTATGCAGAAAAAAATGACCCAGTTCATGTGCAAATGAAAAACGCATACGGTTTGCAAATTTATCGTTCATGTAACAATCATAATCGACAACAATTCCGGACAAATCTCTTTTCAGATATGCGTCTATATCAATGGTTGACAGAAGATTCTTAACTGGCTCAATATTGAGCCTCAGTCTGAACTCGACAATCTCCTCTGTGTTAACTGGTAGCTTTGATTCGGGCCAGTATTTATTCCGGGTTTCGTCAGCAATGTTCCAAAGAGCTCTTGGGTCAATCCATTTGCACTTAAACTCGCTGTAATCCAAATGGCTATTCCTTCCTGATCATATTGATTAATTTATCCAGTTCTTCAGGAGTAGGCTTTTCACTCCTTATGGTTCGGAAGAACATCGGCAAGGAATTTAATACTTTTTCATCAGATAAAATATCCTCTGGAATAATCCCGGCATCAATATTCGACTTGTCTTTCATTTCTTCCCATAAAGCAGAGCCGAGTTTGATACCCAACGCCTGGGCTATTTTTCTTAATTTCTCTTCATCCTGCGGAGGCGCAAGCAAACCACGCTCAACCTTACTCCAGTTACTGGCATCTATTTCTATCCGTTTGCAGAATTCTCTCAAGCCTATGCCCTTATCGATCCTTCTTTCCTTTATGAATTCTCCAAACATTTTACTTTCCCTCCTTCCCATTTTTTCTCTTCTGTTATTCCTGATACTGTGGTATAATTTTTACCATGTGGTAATATTAATACCACACATTGAAAAAGTCAAGAGAATTCTTATTTCGAATTAACTTCTGGACAGAATACGGAATTCGCGACACAACTGCAAAGAATTTTCAAGAAAAGTAGATTTGTGAATCTTTTCTTCTTGAAATTTTATTCTTTTGCCCCATAATAGAGAAATAATGTAGCGTTCCGGGAAAGGCCGGAGCGATATATCTAATTCGCCCCCAATAAATGGGTGCGCTACAAGAGGAGGATGGATCGATGAAACTTGAGAGGTTTGAGGGTTGTTGGACGGCCATGATAACACCTTTTAATCGGAAGGGGGAGGTCGATTTTGAGGGGCTTGAGAAAAATGTCCAGTTCCTCATCGAGAATGGGTCAAACCTCGTCCCCACTGGAACAACGGGCGAATCCCCCACGTTGGACTGGAGAGAACATGACCGGGTGATTACGAAAACAGCCAAGTTGGCTAAGGGGAAAGGTTTTGTCATTGCGGGCACAGGTTCGAACTCTACCCGTGAGGCGATGAGGGGATCGAAACATGCTGTTGAAGTGGGTGCTCAAGCACTGCTGCTTGTCGATTGTTATTATAACGGGCCATCCTCTCTCGAACTGAGGACACAATACTATGAAGTCATTGCAAAGGCATTTAGGAAGGCCTTCGTTGTGCCTTATGTCATCCCCGGAAGAACAGGGACGAAATTGGAGGTGGAGGATTTGGCCATCCTTCATCGTAAGTTTAAGAATTTGAGGTCTGTGAAAGAGGCCACCGGGGATCTCGAGCGGATGGCCAAGACGAGAACCCTGTGTGGAGAGGACTTTGATATTCTCTCCGGAGATGACGATAAAACCTTTGAGATGATGACCCGGAATGACATTCGTGCTTCCGGTGTGGTCTCGGTGATGTCGAATATCGTTCCAGGACCCATTGGCGAGATGGTCAAAGCGATACAGAACGGGAATATGGAGAGGGCCAATCGGCTAAAAGATATTCTCGATCCCCTTTTCAAAGTGGTGACCGTCAACACCATCGAATCTTACGAAGGGTTTAATGTCCCGTGTAAATTTAGAAACCCATTAGCGATCAAGACCATGATGAAAGGCCTTGGTTTGCCATCCGGGCCAAGCCGTCCACCTCTTGGAAAAATGACCCCTAAAGGAGTGGAGGTGGTTCGAAATGCCTTGAAAGAGGTTTATGGAAAGGATAAAGGGGTCTTCTGGCCCCTTGAAGAATTTTATAAAATCAATATCGATGAACGTTTTTCAAACGATCGCTATTGGAAGTAATTGATTGATAGGATGAAAAATTGAAGGGCCTGTTCCCGAAACGGGAACAGGCCCTTTTTGTTACCAGTTGGGGATGAAGAAACGGAACGCCAGCGAGGTGATGATGAAATAGACGAAGAAGACCATGAGGAGCCAGCCCATAATATCTCTGAAATGCAATTTAGCCACAGCAAGCATGGCGATCGCCCAGAAGGGCTGGATCATATCGGTCATCATGTCGGACCAGGCAAAGGTAACAACGGTCGTTCCCATGCCAATCCCCAATTGTTTGGCCGCCGGGATAATATAGGGAGCCTCCACAGCAAACTGACCACCGCCGGAAGGGATGAGGTAGTTGAGAAGCCCGCCATACCAGTAGAGGATGAGGGGAAAGGTTTGAGGCGTGGAGATTGCCACAAAGGCATTTGTGAAAACGGTGGAGAGCAGAGTGTATTTGAAGAGACCAAGGATTCCTGCATAGAAGGGAAACTGGATCACAATTCCCCAGACCGCCTTTCCTGCATCCTCTGTCGCTTTCAGGAATGACCAGGGCCTCCAGTGGAAAAGGACACCCAGCGTCAACATGGCGAAATTGACGACATCGAGGGTAAGGGATAGGCCCTTATTGGCGAAGTACGAGATCAACCAGACGAGCCCTCCTATGAAGAGGATGATATTGAACCCGGGCCACCAGTTCATCCAGTCTGAAGGACTTTCGAATTTTGTGGGCCTTGGAGGAGCTTCGTAAAGTTTCAGTTGATCCATCAATTGAGGTGATACGGTGAAAGTCTTCTCCGGTCTTGGATGCATCAATGCCATCAGGATCGTAACCACCACAACGATGATGAGTGTTAGAATGAGGTTAAAGGGATGTAAGATCGTCTGGGTTATAGGGATGACCGCATCTAACAATTTCGCCTTGATGACGAAGTTATCCGGCGTCGCCACTAAGAGGGGGGCTGATCCTGAGAAGCCGGAGTGCCAGGTGCAGCCGAGTCCTAAATAGGCGGCGGCGATGAGGAGACGATAATCGACTTTTGGATTTCTCTTCACAATGAAGAGAGCTAACATGGCACTGGCTATCAAACTGGTTCCCCAATTGAACCATGCCACAATCATTGAAAAGAGAGCCATCGTGACAATAGCCTGCCACGGTTTTTCAGGATTGGACCAGCCAGAGATTCCATTCATCAGTTTTCGAACAGGAGGGGAACAAGCCAGGATGTACCCTGTCATCATGATGAGACACATCTGCATGGCAAAGGCGATGAGTTCCCAGAAACCTTTTCCCCATGCCTGAATGGATTGATAGGCTCGAGAGCCAACCCCTACCTCTGGCTTGAATCCCCAGATGAGGGCAAAGATATAAGCAACGAAGCTCAGAACGATAACGATGACAATAGCATCGGGGATCCAGTGCTCTGTCCAGCGGGTGAGAGCATCACCCCAGTCCTTAAGGAACTCAAAGGCTCCGCGAACTTCTTCTTTCTTTTTCTGATTAATCATAAGTCCCTCCTTCCTAAAATAGTTGAGAAAATGAGACCTTTACACCAATGAGTTGGAAAATAATCGGAGGCCTCGGACCGTATCACCTCCTTTCTAAATAGATTGTAGATTTTTTAGTTAAAGTTATAATTGATGGTCTCGTAAAAAGTCAGCATCACCCTTCGACAGGCTCAGGGTGAATCCCGCGAAGCGCGGGATAACCTATTGATATTCCGTTCGTGCTGAGCTTGTCGAAGCATGAACGACATACGGAATATGACTTTTTACGAGTTCATCATAATTGAATAATCAAGAAACAACCCCCTGCCCGCTTTCTTCATATATAAAAATAGCCTTTTTGTCAAGAAAAACTCTAACCGAGGAGAGCTTCCAAGGGGTTTTTCTCATTGACTTTTTTTATGGTTATGTTAACATCATTTCAATATTGAAGAGGTTTTTGATTGATCCGATCCTTTCTGGCAATTGAACTTCCAAGGACGATCCAAAAGAAGATCGAGGAGGTGCAGGGAGACTTAAGATCAACCCATGCAGATGTGCGGTGGGTCAATCCTGAAAAGATCCACCTCACACTAAAATTTTTTGGAAATATTGAGGATTCGAGGATTGACCCCATCTTCAAATCCATTGAAGAACCAATTCGGAACACCTTACCATTTTCTCTCAAAGTTCGAGGGGTAGGGGCCTTCCCCCATTTGAAAAACCCAAGGGTGATCTGGATAGGATTGGTAAATGGGAGGGAAGTTCTTATTTCGTTTCAGAAACAAATAGAGACTCAATTAGAAAAAATTGGAATTCAGCCTGAAGATCGTCCCTTCAACCCTCACCTCACCTTGGGAAGGATGAAATCGAGCCGAGGGAAAGAGGAGTTAGTGGGGAGGATGGAGAAATATAAAGAAGAGGAATTTGGAGATTTCCAGGTAGAGAGGGTGGTTTTATTTAAAAGC
>Ga0315293_10002111_pt1 | contig 19174 bp, 13 predicted proteins | sample YL17G13_20_MG_FD_203071 | JGI IMG/M metagenome (GOLD analysis project Ga0315293, IMG submission 203071) | Sediment microbial communities from Yellowstone Lake, YNP, Wyoming, USA - YL17G13_20 | ecosystem: Environmental > Aquatic > Freshwater > Lake > Sediment | place: USA: Wyoming | collected... | reverse complement strand
GCAAGACATTCACGCGCAACCCGCCAAAGAAACTCGTGTGCCGTACAAGATATGCAGTTTTGATATTGAGGCGAGCAGCAGTCACGGCGATTTCCCGCTTGCAATCAAAACGCACAAAAAGCTCGCGGCTAATATTGTCGACGCATGTCGGTGCATTCAAAGTGATGATGGAACGATTAGTAATGAATTGTTGCGTGAAATGATTCACGTTGCATTTTTAAACACAAGAAGCGAAAACGAATACATTGACGGAAACGTTCAGAAAATATATTCAAAAAGACAATTATCAAAAAGTGAAGTTGATTCACTGGTGGAAAAGTTCATCACAGAAAAAATTAAAAATTTAGCGATTGAGAATAGTGCAAGTGATGCACACACAATTGAAGCCATGTTTGAATCCATCGGAAAAAAACTTGCGTTGGCGACAGCATCAGCAGCGAAGGAAAGTGGTGGTAATGGCGACGGCGGCGAAGGCGACAGTGATGATGGAAGCGACGAGGACGATGAACCTTCTTCTGACAATGGTGTCACAATGAAAATTGTAGAAGAGGTCAAAAAAACAAGTAACAAGACATTTACAATGACGACGACGACGACGACGTCGGTTGATAAAAATATGACTGTATTACAACTGCTTCAATCATGTGCGCCTGCACACACCCGAGAAGTCAAAATAAATCATTTGAATTCCGCATTATCCGGCATTTTTCCAGAAGTTGAAGGCGATAAAGTAACATTTATTGGGTCAACCTTTTTGAAATCAGGAGAAGAGCGCCCATATTTGAATCACTGTTTGACCATTGACACGTGCGACAATGTTCACGACGTGCAGAATTCAGAAATCCAGGTTTGTCGCGGCGAGCACGACATGTTGTTGGAATGGACAAAATTAATTCAGCGCGAAGACCCCGATATTATAATTGGATACAATATTTTCGGTTTTGATTATAACTTCATGTTTCATCGCGCTTTAGAAAATGATTGCGCCCCAGAATTTTTAAAACTGTCTAGACATAAAGGTAAAGTCTGCGGTGAAGTTGACCCCAAGACACGAAAGCTTGCAATCGAAGAAAGCACGATTGTCATTGCAAGCGGACAGCACGATTTGCAGTATATCAAAATGCCAGGCAGGTTGCAAATTGACATGTACAACTACTTGCGACGAGATTACAACATGTCGTCTTATAAGCTGGATTATGTGTCGGGATATTTTATAGGCGACGCAGTCACGAAAATCGAGCACAAGGTTGATGAAGCCGGACAAGATATAACTGCGGTTTGCACGGGAAATGTCATGGGACTGGACGTTGGAAGTTACATCAGCTTTGAAGAAACGAGCAATTCAACAGACTCATACAAGGGCGGCGAAAAATTCAAAGTAACTCGACTAGATGCTACCACAAAAGTATTCGAAATTGCGGGCAAGGAGATGCCCAACATGGAAAAGAAGGTGCGATGGGGGCTAGCAAAAGACGACGTGACGCCGCAGGACATTTTTAGAATGACGAATGAAGGTCCGGCAGAGCGCGCAATCATTGCAAAATACTGTATTCAAGATTGCAACCTCGTCCACCACTTGATGCGCAAAATCGATGTTTTAACCGGATTCATTGAAATGGCAAACATTTGCAGCGTTCCAGTCAGCTTTCTGGTTTTTCGCGGACAGGGAATCAAGCTCACCAGTTTTATCGCAAAAAAATGCAGCGATAAAAAAACGCTTATTCCAGTTCTTGACCGAAGATTCGGAAATGAAAGTTATGATGGTGCAATCGTGCTTCCGCCCAAGTGCGATTTGTATTTAGACAATCCAGTTGCGTGCGTCGATTATTCATCCTTGTATCCGTCTTCAATGATTAGCGAGAATTTGTCACACGACAGTAAAGTATGGACAAAGGAATATAATTTGGACGGGATACTGGTTTGTTCCACAGGCGAAACGGACGGTAATGGCGTGTTCATATACGACAACTTGCCTGGATACGAATATGTCGACGTGGAGTATGACACATACGTGTGGAAACACAATGCTAGGGGGAAGGCGATAAAGACGGTCAACGGGAAAAAGGTGTGTCGATTTGCGCAACCAAAGATGGATGTTGTGAGTGGAATTATCGGTGAAAAGGCAATCATGCCTTCGATTTTGGAGGAACTGCTTGAAGCTCGAAGCGCCACGCGCAAACTCATTCCAAAACAGACGGACGATTTCATGAAGAATATTTTGGACAAACGCCAGCTGGGTTATAAAGTAACGGCAAACTCGCTGTACGGTCAATGCGGCGCCAAAACGAGCTCGTTCTATGAAATTGATGTGGCGGCATCCACAACTGCAACAGGCAGAAAGCTGCTGCTATATGCCAAGCGGGTGGTTGAAGAAACATACGGGAATGCTCAATGCCAGACGAGCAAATATGGTGTCGTAAACACGCGGGCGGAGCACGTATATGGAGACAGTGTGGCAGCTTGTACTCCAGTGTATGTTCGGTTTGACGGCGTCATTGACGTTTGTCCCATTGAAGCGCTTGCAGAAAAATACGGAGCTAGTTCTAATGACTGGGCGTATTGCAAAGAAGATGGAAAACAAACCAAGCAGGTTTGCGAAATGATGTGCGGTGTGGAAACGTGGTCAGAAAAAGGATGGACTCGTCTTCATCGCGTAATTCGACACGTTCTTGCCCCTCACAAAAAAATGATGAGAATTGTTACTCATACGGGAGTTGTTGATGTTACCGACGACCATTCTTTGATTCTGGCAAACGGTGAAGAGATTTCACCAAAAAATGTGGAAATTGGAACAAAATTATTACATTGTGCGTTACCACAACCGACGTATACAGATACAAGAAACACAATGTCATCAGTAACTGTTGAACAAGCTAGAGTCATGGGGTTCTTCTTTGGAGATGGAAGTTGTGGAGAGTATAATTGTGATTCTGGTAAAAAACATTCGTGGGCATTGAATAATGCATCAATGGATTTTATCCATAAATATTTAGAGTTGTGTAAAATTGCTTACCCAGATTTAGAATGGGTATATTACGATACTCTAAAAAGCTCAGGCGTGTACAAAATTGTTCCAAAATCAAAAAAATCTGGAAGCATCGTCGAATTTATAAAAATTTATAGGAGCATGATGTATTATAAAAAATGCAAAATTATACCATCAATTATTATTAATAATACTCAAGAAATTCGAGAAAGTTTTTGGAATGGAATGTATGATGCTGACGGCGATAAAGATATATACACTCGTGTTGACCAAAAAAATCAAATCAGTGCTGCTTGTATATGTTTGTTGGCTCAAAGTCTTGGATGGAAAACATCATTGAACACGCGGTCAGACAAGATGGATATTTATAGAATGACAATGACAAAACGTGTTCAGAGAAAATGCGCCGATTCTATTAAGAAAATAATAACATTACCCGTTGAAGAGAATCAATATGTTTACGATTTAACCACCGACAATCATCATTTTGCAGCTGGAATTGGAAACATGATTGTTCACAACACGGATTCTGTATTCTTTACATTTAATTTGGCTGACAAAGACGGAACACCGATTCGCGGCAAGCAAGCGCTAGAAATCACGATTGAGCTTGCGCAGCAAGTGGGGGAGCTGGCTTCGTCATTTTTGAAAGCGCCGCATTCGCTGGTGTACGAAAAATCAATCATGCCGTTTTGTCTGCTTCGAAAAAAAGGGTATGTCGGCATATACTATGAAACGAATGCAAACAAAGGAACGAGGAAAAGTATGGGTATTGTTTTGAAGCGCAGAGACAACGCGCCGATTGTAAAAGACGTGTACGGTGGAATTATAGATATACTTATGAAGGAACAAGACACTGGACGCGCCATTTCATTTCTGAAAGACTATTTGCGAAATCTGGTGAGTGAGAAAATTCCATTGGAAAAGCTCATCATTACCAAGTCGCTGAATTCAAACTATAAAAATCCGCAACAAATTGCGCATAAAGTCCTTGCAGACCGAATGGGACAGCGCGATTCCGGAAACAAGCCTAGCGTCGGTGACAGAATCCCGTTTATATACGTGCACAATCCGGATAAAAAGGCGCTACAGGGTGAAAGAATAGAGCATCCCACATACATTCGAGAAAATAATATACGCCCCAATTATACATTTTACATTACGAATCAAATTATGAAACCTGTGCAGCAGCTATTTGCGCTGGTGCTAGAAAAAATTCCTGGATTTAAACGACGTCAAGAAGCGTTTAAAGACAGAATCGAGTTTGAAACAAATAAGATTGGAGCTGAAAATAAAGAAGCCTTGCAAAAAAAGATTACTGATTTGCGGCAAAAAGAAGTAAAAGCGCTGCTGTTTGATGAGTTTTTAATACAAGCAGATAATGCCATCAATAAAAATCAGAGCATTAAGAATTTCTTCAATAAAAAATGAAAGGCGGTTGTATTATAATTTTTTTTTAAAATACATTTTCATATATGATGTTTGCACCCAAATAAGCAGAGAAAACAACATCCGATTAGTCCACAACAATATATTTTTAAACATCCATCATTTTCAAAAGTGGATTTATTATCAGGATGATAATCATAATCACTCTCATCATGAGAATTTTCGGGATTATAGTATGTTTCATTTGAAATGGAGTAATATGTAAACGGTTTTGTAACGTCTTTTACAAAATGTTGACCGATTATTGAATTTGCATTCGAATTGCCACTGGTTGCATTGTTTGTATTTGTGTACAATTCTTTGTATTGAAAAGAGGAATTTACGTATAATAATTTTACATCACCGTCATAACATTCTTCTTTGTTTTGGTTATCATCAAAATGCAAATAATTTACACTTTTATTTTCATTTGACATAGAATAAAGGGAATAAATAAATAAATATACAACTATATAATAAAATATAATTAACTAATTTTTTAATTATATTATCAATTCAATTTATGTAAAGTGGTGTCTTTAATCATATTCCGATTCGGATTCCGACCCCATTTCTGAACGATGATAATGATTTACAATTCTAATTTCGTTACCGTCATTGTAGCCGTCCTGGTCGTTTGAATAAGAATTCAAATTATACCTACACATTGGACATGTCGAACTTGAATCAAGCCATCGAAATAAACTATATGGATTAAAGTTGTGTTTACAATGGTTGATTTGCATAATGCAATCAATTTCTTTGAATTGTATTTGCGAAATGGGACATATTTCGTTTTTTGGGTTATCTATAGTGCAAAACGGAATTAATTTTGTTGCAATTTGAATGGTGTCATAACTAACATAATTCGGGTCACCTTCATTTTGATGTAGTGGTGGTTGCTCTTGGGGCGCTCTTTGCATAAATGGCTCTGCTCTTTGCTCTTCCCTTTGCATAAATGGCGCCGCTCTATGCTCTTGTAATAATGGCGGTCGTTGCTGCAATGGTAATGGTGGTCGTACTTGTCGTTGTAATAGTCGTTCAAAATAATTTGCATTTGTAGTTTCATCTCTGTTCAACTGTTGATTATTTATATTAGTTGTCTCAATAAAATTTAACCAATCATAACTTCTATTTATTCTTGAACCTATTGGAAATATTGGTGATATTGATTGCGTCTGCGGCGGAGGGGGAGGCGGAGGCGAATGGGGAGGTGATGATGTTAATGAGGCGGACAAGTTAGGTGTTGAAATACCTCTTGCTGCTCTTGACGTAACTGAAGGTAGCGGCAACCTATACCTAACAAACGTCGCAGTTATAGGCCGTTCTTGTGACGCGGGTGCAACAGCAGGGGGTGCAACAGGGGGTGCAACAGGGGGTTCAACTGCAACAGCGGGTGCAGGTGATAAATTTCTAAAAATAATTCGATTATTTAAGATTCTAACTAATCCGCGTTCAAATGTCATGAATCCGTTTAATATTTCTCTCGTTGATGAAATGTAAGATTCTACTAAATCATAATAAATTATATCCGGTTCATTATTTATATTTGTATTTAATGAATCTGAAATGCGTCCACTCATTTAATTTGCTATTTATTGTTATTATTATATATTATTCAATAATTATTATTAATATTTTATTTTTATTATTTAATAATAAAATATTAATATTAATAATAATAATATTTTATTTTTATTAATTATTTATGATTATGATTATGAATATTCTCTCTTCTCTCTTATAATCTGTATTAAAGATATTAAAGATATAATATAATAGTTATTAGATTAAAAAACAATCACAGTATGAGTCCGGTATCTAAAAAATCATCACCATTACCACAGCTTCACCCACAAAAACTAACAGAATGTAAATTAGAAAAATATAAAAACAAGGGAATATCGGGGCTTGCAAATCTGGGAGACACTTGTTTTATTAATGCACTATTGCAGATTATTTCTCACACGTATGAATTGAATGAGTTGTTGAACGGCGACGGATATAAGTCTAAACTAAATAAATGCGTTGAATCAGAATTGTTGTCATCCTGGGACGAATTGAGACTGCTAATGTGGAGTGAAAACTGCACAATATCTCCAGGTGGTTTTATACACGCAATTCGCAAAATATCAAAAATAAAAAAAAATAATATGTTTTCAACTATTTCTCAAAATGACATGCCAGAATTTTTAACTTTTTTGTTTGATATTTTTCACACTGCTCTAAAAAGAAAAGTCACAATGACAATTGATGGTAACCCAAAAAACAAACGAGATAAAATGGCAAAAATGTGTTATGAAATGATGCAAAAAGAGTATACTGAAAATTATTCTGAAATTTTAAACATGTTTTATGGAATCCATGTGTCAACATTGACAAGTGTCGGCGTTGCAAAATCAAACGATGAATATCTTAGCATTCGCCCGGAACCGTTTATGGTAATAAGTTTGCCCATTCCATCTGAAGCACCGTCAAAACAAGACCACATTTCTTTGATGGATTGTTTTGATTTGAACTGTGAAAGCGAATTGATGGAAGGCGACAATGCGTGGTTCAACGAATCTTTAGGAAAAAAACAGAATGTGTATAAGCGACTGGTGTATTGGAGTTTGCCAGAGATTATGGTAATTGATATAAAGCGATTTGAATACAATTATAATACGGATTCATTTGTGAAAAATCAATCAAATATAAAAATACCGATTGAAAATGTGAGTTTTTCCAAATATGTAGAAGGTTACAATAAGGATAGTTATGTGTACGACCTTTATGGAATTTGCAACCACCACGGAGATGAAAAATTCGGTCATTATACTTCAACTATAAAAACGGCAGACTCTAGATGGTTTAATTTCAATGATTCAACTGTTAAAGAAATCCATATAAAAGGCTCGGAGATAATTGGAAACACTCCATATTGCTTATTCTATAGGAAAAAATAAAAAGATAGAAAATATAAAAAAACTAATGTAATGTTATAATATATTACCTTTTTTATAATTATTTAATATTTAATAAATATAAATAAAATAAATGGATTTAACTTATAATTCTATAAGCGGAATAAATACAGACCCGACTGTTTATTTAAAGGAATTTATTACAAAAAATGGAAAGCAAGATAACCAGATGACTGCTGATAGTAGAATAATTATGCTTATTGCACTCGTAGTTATTATTATTATATACGGACTTCTATTTGCAGTTTTAGGTGGTGGAAATGGAGCTGGAACCGGGGCTGGAACTGAATCTAGTCCTGGAGGAACAAAAAATCTGGGACTACGTTTTTTTGAAGTTCTGTTGTGGTCAGTGTTCATCATGCTGGTTTTGTTGAACGGGTTCCAATATTTTTTTAATGTAAATCTTACAACAAGATTTGTCAACTTTTTTACAGAGAAGCCTAAACTTGAAATTACAATGCAGGTGCCTGAAGATGAACCGGTACAAGAAATGAAAATTAAAAGGGAAGTTTTCAATATTCCGAATAATAAATACACATATGATGACGCAAAAGCGATTTGCGCGGCATATGGCGCAAAACTTGCAAATTATAATGAAGTGGAATCTTCATATCAAACGGGGGGAGAATGGTGCAACTATGGGTGGTCAGACAACCAAATGGCGCTTTTTCCCACACAAAAAGAGACATGGGACAAATTGCAAAAAATAAAAGGACATGAAAATGACTGCGGAAGACCCGGTATAAACGGCGGGTTCATTGATAATAAAAATGTCCGATTTGGTGTAAATTGTTACGGTTACAAACCGCTTATTACTCCAGCAGAAACGCAAAAAATGCAGACTGCACCGGTATTCCCTTTAACGTTGAAAGATATTGAAAAACAAAAACGAATCGATTATTGGAAAAAACGAATTCCCGAAATTTTATTGTCACCATTTAATCGCTCATCTTGGTCAATTATTTAATTTACTTTATTAGTAATAAAATAATATATAAATAGTATTATAAATAATAAAATAATATAATAATAAAATTATTAATATTAATAATATTAATAATAATTTTATTTACATTGATGTCATTTGGAAAATACACATATGGTGCGGGTGGAGGACCTTTTTTATACTATATTAATGATGACGCAAAATTGGTGGTAGGAAATTTTTGTTCGATAGCTGGAAATGTAAATATATATTTAGGAGGAAATCATAGGCATGACCGGGTAACAACATACCCTTTTGGTCATATACATCAAAATACTTTCAACAGTTATGATGGCGCTGGACATCCATCAACAAAAGGAGACGTAACTATAGGAAATGATGTGTGGATAGGAGGCAATGCCACAATTATGTCAGGCGTTACACTTGGAGATGGTGTTGTGGTAGCAAATAATAGTCATGTTGTTAAGAATGCAGAACCATATAGTTTAATTGGAGGAAATCCTGCAAAATTTATAAAGTATAGATTCACATCAGAACAAATAGAAAAATTGTTACAAATTAAATGGTGGAATTGGGATGATGTAAAAATAAATGAATATGCGCCATTGTTATGCAGTGACGACATTGATAAATTTATAAATTCAGCATTGGAAAATAAATAAAATATTACCACCGATTTTTTTATTCTTATTATTATTTATAATATATATTTTTATAAATATATTATATATATTTAAAGAAATGTCAAAAAAAATGCCATATGACTGGTATACAGTGAAAGGATTCCACAAGAAGTCCCTATGGAATAGAATAGTAGGCAAAGCTCCTGTAGCTCCAACTTGCCCGCCAATTTCTTTAAGAAACATTGCGAAAGAAGGTCCTCCTAATACTTGGACCATGACTTCCAGTCATCATACTTTGGCTTGTCATGTATTAACAATTCCATTAGGACAAATTCTGTTTACCTCTTCATATACACTTACCAACAACGGTATAATTCAAAACAATGGTATAATTCAAAACAATGGTATAATTCAAAACAATGGTATAATTCAAAACAATAGTATAATTCAAAACAATAGTATAATTACCAACACCGCAACCGGCTCCATTACCACCAACACCGCAACCGGCTCCATTACCAACACCATCAATGCCACCATCACCAACAACGATGGTGGTCAAATAAAAGGCGGAAATATTACCAACTATGGAATCATATCCACTAACGCAGCCATTGAAGGTGTCGAAGGAGTAGCACTCAGTCAGATTTTGTCTTTTCCTCCTTTTGCTAGTTTAGTAAGTTTGTATAATTACGTTGCAGATGTTGATGCAGCTGCCCTTAGCATCTCACCCCCCACAAGTAACATAGATAATTTTCAATTAATAATGGCGACGGAGTTGATGAAAATGGTCACTTTGGCTCATGGAATGTATAAACATTGGATTTCGAATGGAAATAGTTTAACTAGCTGGACGTTAGATGTATCGGGACCCCGATTTCCTAGCAACTTCCCCCAACGTGTCATGTATTCGGTATATCAATCAGATGCTCCACCAATCGGATATATCCTTGAATCCACAATGAATGAGTTCACTGATGTTTTTTTTGTTTGGCGTGGTACTAGTAATTCGGTAGAATGGATAGAAAATTCTAATTTTGCACTAATCAAAAAATTTGACACTTCAAATGGTTCAATGATTCATTCCGGGTTTTACCACCTTTACTCGCAGCGCAACGGAAACAATGGTGTTCCCACTCCGCGCGAGGTTGTCATTGATTATGTGCAAGGCGTTTTGACTCAAATTGCGCAAGACCCACAACGCAAATACAGATTATGGTGCACTGGTCATAGTTTGGGAGGAGCTCTATCTATATTGTGTTGTTATGACATCATACGTAAATTGGAAAATAGTGGAAATCCTACAAATATTTCAGTCGCAATGTATAGTAATGCTTCGCCTGTTGCTGTAGGAAACAACAAATTTGCAGACTATTTCAACAATCAGGTGATGTTGAATATTTCCAAACCATACAGCTGGCGCGGACGCGTGAGTAATATAAATGATTTTGTTCCTAAGATTCGCTTTGAGTATTTAGGATACAAACATATCAAAGAACATTATCAAATTGAATTTGGTGGGGCATTATCTTCAATTAGTTCCATGAACGCCGACTCAAAAATACTATTGTTGGGAGGAAATCACAGTTATTCCAATTATTTGAATCAACTCTTGATAATTCTGAAAAATTCGGGTTACAGTAAGCAAGACCTTCTAAACAGACAGGTTATCTACACTGACGCTGAGCTAACTGTTGCGGGATTCGCATAAACACATTGTGTAAAATTATTCCATATGTCATCAACATAAACTAGATTACAAATATAATTATTTAATTATTATTTCTTCTTGTTTTTCTTCGCACATATATTTTATCCACTTTCAGATTTTTTAAATTTATACTATTATTACTATTACTATTATTTGCAAAATTTATTGTTCGTTTTCTCGTATTTTTCCTTGAAGACACAGTATTTTCATTACTAATCATAGGGTCAGTTAAAGCATTCTCTAAAAGTATTCGAAATAAATCCGCATCAACTTCTTGAGAATTTATTTCTCTAGCATCTTCTTTTAACTCACAACTGTTGTCATCACCTATAATTATAAACTGCGATGACGAGTGCGATGAATGTGATTGCGGTTTCGGCATTATAAGTTCAAGGTCGCCAATTCCCGCAATTCTGTCATTGTCATTCATATGAAAATCGCTTTCTTTTTTAAAAGCCTGGTCTAGATGTGCTTGGTGCTGGTGCTCAACATGAAATTTGGGAACAACAAATAATAAACCCATCGGAATTCCGGACTCTTCTTTGTAAAAATTTTCCATTTCTTCATTGTAGTCTTCATGTTCTTTTATGTTTTTCTTTTTACCACCTTTTTGTTTTCTTTTCATGCCGCCAAATATTTTACTTATTCTATAGCCGCCGCTAGTAATGGAATTTCCATCCGCCGAGTTTGTAAAAACCAAATCTCTTGCTGCATCAAACATCTTTATAATTATATAATTTATATATTTATAATTATATATTTAACTAATTATTTCACCAAGTCTTTTATACTTGTTAATATTAATTATTATAATACCTCTTAATTTCTGGATTAATTTTAATCTCTCTTTTATCCTTTATGTATTTCAAAATATGCTGGACTTGAGAACTATTTGGTATTATTTCATGCAGACACTGTTCTACAAATGTTAGAGATAAAGGATTCGACGTTTTGGTCTCTATAAATCGTAACCGCCCATCCATTGTTGTAATGGACGTATTCAATAATTTTTTATTATTTACAACATCCATAATAGATGCTTCTAAATCATTTTTCATTTCTCTCGTTGTTTTGATTTCACTATTTATTTTTTTTAATTTGTTATCAAGTTCAATCCATTTTTGGATTTGTTTGTCAAATGCGGATACGGATACTGCAGTTATCGCAGGTTTCGCAATTGTCGTCATGACATTTGATGACGATGACGTTGTCATTATCGCGTTTTTCCCAAAAGTATTCATATTTTATATATAATAATTATAATAATATATAAAACTATGCTAAATTCCTCAATAAACTACATGTACATTACAGACTGGTACAACCAGGGTAAAGCTTCGCGGGCCGGAATGCTTACAAGTGTTAGCGCACACAATACAAAATTCGCCCCTAAACACCTATCTGACTCTTGCATCGCTGTTGTTGTGAGACGTTCAATTATTGTCATATTAATATTGACAATGGTTTCCAATGTCAAGTACGCGTAAAACTGGTGGGTTAGCCACCCTGTTATGTGTTGGGGGAAAGGGTTGCCGTAGGGCGGATAAATTGACGCTCTTGCATTATATGATAATTCTGCCCGATAGTTCCAAATGTCCATCAACTCCCTCAAAAATGTAATGTGTTGTTGATACGTTAAATGCAAAAACCAATCGGGGTCAGAATAGTGTCCAAGCAAATTTATATTTTGAAACAAATGCAATACATTTTGATGATATCTTTGTTGCGGCGTTAAAACATCTTGTGGCAAGTCTATAACAATGTTTCCGCTTCCGCTTCCGCTGTTACTATGATTCATGATGCCATTATCATTATCCAATACAGTATTACCATTTCCACTAACATTTTCATTCCAGTTATTTTTATTTTTACTATTTTTATTTTTATTTTTTTTATGTTCATTTTTTTTATCCTTATTATTAAGAATTCTGTCGAGTTTTATGATTTTCAAAATATCTCGTGTTATGTTGTGTGGAATTATGCTTCTGTTGTACGGGTTACTCGACGCCGTCCAAATTAACCGATGGTTTAAATTTGCTACACTGTCTACTCCATTGTCATTCAATATTAAGTTGCATATAGATGCAATATCAAATCCGTAACAACACGCCTTTTCCCCGCACATTTCTTCATAACTATAAAATTGAGCATCTGGAATCTCTCGAATCGGGTCCAGTGTATAAAAATCTGTCTCATTTATACACATTTCTCTATTTTTCAACGCAGGACCTCGCAACATTATCATTTTTCTACGCAAATGACTTTTAAATTTCAATTGAATTTTTATAGAATGAAACGTCTGATTATAAAAGTTGTATATATTTTGTTTCATTTCAACCTTTGTTCCTGTTGTTTTCATTTTTTTATACTCGTATTCTCTCTGGATTTTAGTGCACATTTTTTTTAAATCAATAACCTTATAGTCGAAATCGTTATCTAATAATAATGCATAGTTATTTATCGATATTACTTCTGGTAATTGTTTCAATGGTTTTAATGATTTTACTGTTGACTTTGATTTTAAAAGAGACGGTGTTATAACCGTATTACACGGTTCTTCTGTATCTTGGTTTTTTTTCCTTATAATTATTTTTGTCATTTACTTAGTGTATTCGCTACGTAGTCTATATTATATATGCATATATTTCTATATTAGTTGTTACATTATATTTTATATTTTACTGAGTTATAGAATTATATCATAAATGTGGCTAAACACAAAAAAAATAAAAATTATTATATAAATATTTACTTAAAAATACAAATAGAATAGATAATATTAATGAAATATCCATTTATTCTATTTTATCGTGATAATGAATATGAATACGTCGATTCCATAATCGAGCGCAATTCAAATTACCTTCAATTTACGATGCACGTTATTCATTCAAAACAACAGTTGAATAATTTTTATAAGCAAACTTATCCCATCTTAATTATTTTTGAAAAAAATAACGAAAAATACCAAGATATTGTCTCCACATTTGATTCCAGTTTTTCAAATCGAATTATTCATTTCACCGAATTTACAAACAACTGGGTTGAAGAACTAAACAAACTTGTAAACGAAACTTTCATCGCCATTTGCAGTTTACCTCGTGAAAAAACTAGACCCACGTTTTCCATTTTTACATCAACGTTCAATTCTTTTGATAAAATTATCAGAGCATTCAACAGTTTAAAGTCGCAAACGCTGCAAAATTGGGAGTGGGTAATCATGGATGATTCGCCCGATGACAAAAATTTTAAATACTTGACTGGTCAGTTGTCACACGACCGTCGAGTGCGGTTATATAAACGTTTTGAAAATAATGGTTACATTGGAAATGTAAAGAACGAAGCTGTTAGTTTATGCCGAGGAAAATACGTGCTGGAACTGGACCACGATGACGAAATTTTACCATTTGTCTTGGAAGATTCAGCTAAATTATTTGAAGAAAAAGAAGAAGTGGGATTCATCTACATGGATTTTATCAATATTTATGAAAATGGCAAAAATTATTGGTACGGGGATGGAATTATTTGCAAGGGATATGGGTCATACTATTGCCAAAAATACAACAATGCGTGGGTATACGTTTACAATACGCCAAATATAAATAACATTACGCTGAGTCATTTGGTTTGTTGTCCAAACCACCCACGCATCTGGAGAAAAGATTTGCTTTTAACAATTGGAAACTATTGCGAATACTTGCCAATTTGTGATGATTATGAAATATTGCTAAGAACTGCCGTAAATACAAAAATTGCAAAAATTCATAAGATGGGATACGTTCAATACATGAATGATGGGAACAATAACTTTTCGCTCATTAGAAATTCGGAAATTAATCGAATCGGTCCAAATTACATTAAACAAAAATATTATGACGTTTTTGACATAAATAATGAAATGAAGAAACAAAATGCGCACGAAGATGAAAAATATACATATGAACACAGTAACATCTGGAAGCGAAACGCAAACACGTATCAACACAAGTACTGTAATTTAATAATAAACTCCGATTACAAGAAACAGTATTGCATCGTTGGCTTGAACAGTCTATTTCAAAATATTGAAAAAATAACCGAACTATACCATGACCAAACAAATGATTTTTTTATTATTGATGGTGCGCAAACTTTAGATTGTTTATGCAGCGAACTTGACAAATGTGGATTTAGTCGAATGAAATGTTTCGCACTTCACAATGAAACAGACGACGTTTTAATCAACTATTTTAAAATGTGTTACTTGTCATGCGAAAACTATGAAATAATTTAAACACGACATAAGATTATAGGTGTAGTATATTGTACCTACTCATGAAATGATTTTTATTCATTTCAAACCTGTCCTTGTGCCTTGTAAAATGACAGTCATCGTCGTTTATTATTTCATTCAATAATTTAAAACCTTCATTCCCCCGATTTGTCCAATAACATGCAACCGACAATTCATCATTTACATATTTTCCATACACGAATATGTTCACAAATAATCTATATTTTTTCAATACTTCTTCCACATTTTTATTTTTTGCTTCTTTTAAATACTTATATGCCAGTTCATTATGCGGCTCCACATTCAAAAACTTTCCCACTGCATAATATGGTTCAGCTCTATCCGGAAATATTTGAATCGCCCTTTCAAATTGGTTTATTACTTTGTCAACGTGAAATTTCAACTCAATCATGCAACGTCCTATTCTCATTTGTGACTCAAATTCCTCTTCAACCCAGGTATCTTTCAACTTCGTGTATAGGTTATACCACTGGTACGCTTCCTTGAACATTTTTGAATCATAATAACTCTGAGCCGTATAAAAAACGGACCTGTTAGTCAAACCATATGGGTCATCGTACAGTGTTTCAAAAAACTGGTCCTTCAATCTCAAGGCATCTTTCAAATACTTATTCGGGTCTAATTTTCTAGACCCCCTTTCATTCGCATCGACGTATAACTCTCCATCTCCATCTTGACTTACAAAAATCTTCGACTCTATAATATTACTTTTATTTAAACACACAATTATATTGTGTGCCACACCCGCGTATACCCATTGTAATGAATTGTTATACAAGTAACTTGTTGTAAATTGAGAATTGCCTCTTTTGGTTTTGAAATCAAACTTGTCACTTTTAGCCTGAGATATTAGTTCTTTTTTAAAATCGCCAACAAAAAAATCATCTGCATCTAAATGCAATACATAATCGGTTTTTTTATAAGCTCTTTCAAACATTAGTGTCTTGTTTTTATCAAAACCAATCCACTCATCTACAAATAGTTCACCGGGTATATTCTTCTCTTTGAAAAAATTTGTTACAATTTCACATGTTTTATCTGTTGAACCTGTGTCACAAACAACCCAATAATCAATGTGTTTATAAACAGACTCCAATGTTTGTTGAATGCAATGTTCTTCGTTTTTACACATTGTAATAAAACACAGTGTTGGAATTGTGTTTACTGTTTCTATTTCCATTATTGGCATGGTTGGAATGGTTGTTACATCTACATCTTTCAAGACCATGTTATTATTATTTGAATTCGGAATAATAAAATCCATATTTTATAATTTTGTATTTATAATTGTTATATCATTATATCATTTAATATGTTTTTTACAGTCAATAAATAAAATACTTATTTATTTATTATTTAAAAACAATTATTTATACTAAGTAAATGTTTTTAATAGTTGGATGCGGACTTAGTGGAGCAACTATTGCTGAAAGAATTGCCAATGTTTTGAATAAAAAAGTTTTAATCATTGATAAAAGGGACCACATTGGAGGAAACTGTTATGATTATAAAGACAAAGAAACGAATATTTTAATGTGTAAATACGGAGCTCACCTTTTTAAAACAAATGATGAGAAAATATGGAAATATATAAACACGTTTTCGGAATGGGTACGTTGGGAACATACCGTGTTGTCATATGTTGACAATAAATTTGTTTCAGTTCCCGTAAATATTACCACGGTCAATGCTTTATGTAATGAAACACTGCAAACTACCGACGACATGAACGAGTGGTTGAAAAAGAACCAAGTTAAATATGACAGTATTAATAATAGCGAAGAAATGTGTAAATCTATAGTAGGAGACTTGCTCTATCATAAAATGTTTTCAAATTATACATATAAACAATGGAATAAATATCCCAGCGAACTAGATTCTTCCGTTCTTGCTAGAATCCCCATAAGAAAATCATTCGACACTAGATACTTTGACCACAAGTACCAAGTGTTACCGAAGCACGGATACACCGCATTTGTTGAAAAAATGCTCGACAATCCAAATATTACTGTTAAATTAAATTGTGATTTTGAATGTTTAAAACAAATTAATAATAATGACTTATCAATGTTTGAAAAAATTATTTTTACAGGACCCGTTGATGAATATTTTCATAGTGTTGGATTAAATAAACTTGAATATAGAAGCTTGAATTTTGAAATAAAAAAATATCAAAATATGAACTATTATCAACCTGCTTCTGTTGTCAACTACCCAGAATTAAATGTCCCATTCACTCGAATCGTTGAATATAAACACTTTTTGAATCAAACTTCCAAAGACACCGTAATTGTTATTGAAACTTCAACTGATAAAGGTGAACCATATTATCCTGTTCCAAATAAATCAAATTTGGCATTGTATGAAAAATATAAAAAATTGGCACTTGCTGAAGAAACATCTAAAAATGTGTTTTTTGTTGGCAGATTGGCAAATTATAAATATTTCAACATGGATGAAACCATTTGCAATGCGCTTGATTTTTTTGAAACCAAATTACTCGAGTGATTTTTTAGTATTCATTCTTTTTACGTTTTCAGTTAACAAATATAAAATTTAGTTAATATTATCTGTATAATTCCGAGTGCACATACATTTAATAAAGTTAATATAATATTAAGATACATAATTCCGAGACTTGTAACAGTGTCTCGTTCTGAAATATTGCATTTACCCCCATTTAAACATTGCATATTTAAAAATAAATAATAAAAAGTAATACATACCTGCATAAGCGCCAACATGGCTGATATTGATGAAAATGTTGTGAATTCAGACGATGTTACATTTTGAGATGTTGTTGTTATTGTTTGGTAAATCAATACTCCAACTATTGTGCAAATAAGGATTAGTTGAACTAAACTTGGTAAAACTGCTCCACTAAAAAATGAATTTTCGCTTCCTGTACTGTAATAATATTTTAATACCATCATCATCGAACCAAATAATGATAGAGCAACTAAACCTAATCCTATTAATGATGCTTCATATGATGATATTGTAAATTTAATTACTAAACCAATTATTGATATTACCGCACATATTTTGATTGTATATGATATATTTCCCATAACTGACTGAGAACTTATTTGAGGGGATATCTTTGTAATCATTAATTATCGAATATTAATTATAATTAAATATTATTTGTTTATCTTGTCTTATATATTGTTAATAAATAAATAATATTTAATGCAAATACAATCGTTTTTATTATCATTCAACATAATTCAATAATTTGCTAAATTACATATTTATTTATTTAGAGGTATTATCTTTAATATGCCTTTAAATTATTTTATAGATTAAAAAATTATGTTTTATTTCATGATTTTTTAATCTAAAATAAAATATAATATAACATTCATTTATTAAATTTATTAATTATTTTATTAATTGATTGATTGAAATGTCATATAAATATGGATATGATGAAACTCCAGGACCTCGAGGTCCTCCAGGAGCCAAAGGAGTACAAGGTGCTCAAGGAGCACAAGGTGCTCAAGGTGATACGGGCGCAAAAGGCGCCACAGGTGCTCAAGGAGCACAAGGTGCTCAAGGAGCACAAGGTGCTCAGGGAGCAACGGGTGAAGGCGCTTACCAGAACTTAGCGAGTGTATTATCTGTTGGAAATGACGGAAATAATATCGCAATCGTAAATGGAGGTCCCATTGGTTGTGATGCCCTAGCCACAGCTTTTGGGTATATTGACAATCTGGATGCATCGCTGATTAGAGATATAGGGGAATTAGGGTTAGAAATTAATCCAGATGGTGTTCTAAAACTGAAAGGTGCGATAACACAAGGGAATATATTAGTGGGAGATGGTACAAGCACGGTTTCTTTGCCTGTTGGTGTGAATGGTCTTGTTCTTAAAACTAATAGTGCTACCAGTACTGGTCTGGAATGGGCAACTGGTGGAGCAGGCGCCCAAGGAGCCACAGGAGCCCAAGGTGCAACAGGTGCTCAGGGAGATACAGGCGCACAAGGTGCCACAGGTGCTACAGGCGCAGAAGGTGCTCAGGGAGATACAGGCGCACAAGGTGCCACAGGTGCAACAGGTGCTCAGGGAGATACCGGCGCAGAAGGAGCTCAAGGTGCTACAGGCGCACAAGGCGCTACAGGCGCTACAGGCGCACAAGGTGCACAAGGTGCTCAGGGTGCTACAGGCGCAGAAGGCGCACAAGGTGCTACTGGCGCACAAGGTGCACAAGGTGCAACAG
>Ga0315293_10002110_pt1 | contig 19181 bp, 19 predicted proteins | sample YL17G13_20_MG_FD_203071 | JGI IMG/M metagenome (GOLD analysis project Ga0315293, IMG submission 203071) | Sediment microbial communities from Yellowstone Lake, YNP, Wyoming, USA - YL17G13_20 | ecosystem: Environmental > Aquatic > Freshwater > Lake > Sediment | place: USA: Wyoming | collected... | reverse complement strand
GTTCCTGGGCCGGAGTCAGTCCGATTTCGTTTTTCAAACGCAGGATGAAGCGAGCTTCGAAAAGGTTATTTTCAGCCATGTACAAGCCGAATCTCAGGTTGGGCAGAATACTGGGCCAAATTTTTTTATGCGCCTGGGCTTGGATGGTTACGCTCAGCATGATCATCAGCATCAGTAAAAAAATTGTTTTTTTATTCATCGAGTCCTCCTTTTTCTCGGGTTGGCGTTAAAAAGAACCAGTTGCGGCTCAGGCGGTAAAGCAGGTTGAGCCGCTGGCTGGGTTCGAGAATTTCATTGATTTTCAGCAGGGCGGCGAGAAAATCCCGGTTCAGCTGGTTCTCCAGCAGATTCAGCTCGTCAGCCAGGTTGTTGACCTTCTGCGCAGCGCAGGCGGAATTACCCAGTTCTTCTACGATTTCCACCCGCTTGTCCCGGATGTCTTCCTTGGCAAGCAAGGAATTGATCTTGAACTTGTGGATGATTTCGCGCACCTGCATCTCTTGCCCTGAAGACAGGCGTAAATCATTTTTCATTTCCAGCCGAGGCCGGACAACGCTTTTTTTGGGCCACGTCCTTTTGTAAACTAATGCGGCCAGAAAAGCCAGGTTCAATGCCAGCGAGAGGGCCAGTAAAAAGGGCAGCCAGCGGTTATTTTTCATGAGCGCCCCCACTGCATAATTCCAACGTGCTGTCCTGGATAGCCAGCAGCCCCAGTCCCTGGTTCTCCGCCAGCACGGCACTGAAGGTCATGGCTGTTTTCGGGGCTGCCGCGGCCTGGCCGTTGGCCGTGCCGATCTGGCGCTGGCCGTTGGCCGACATTTCCAGCATAAAGCCGCTGATGAATATCAGCAGCAAGGCGAGCGAATAGGCCAACGAGGGCAGCCAGCGGTATCTCTTTTCGGGTTGTTTGCGCAAGGAGGCCATGACCCGTGAGGAAAAACCCGGAATCGGGGCCGGCGCGGTCAGGCGGCGGAGGCCGGCGACCAGGGTCTGATAACCCTCCCATTCGGACTGGCAGGCGGCGCAAGCCCCCAGGTGACGCTCCAGTTCGCGTGACTGTGAAACGGTCAGCTCCCCATCCTGGTAAGCGCTAAGCCGCGATCGTACTTTTTCGCAATTCATTTTTTCCTCGCATGGTAAACAAAGTCGGAGTTTTTTTCTTGCATGGCGATATTTTTTTTCAGCCGGCTTTTGGCCCGCGAGATCAGGGTCTCGATCTTGGAAATCGACCAGCCGCTGATCTCCTGGATTTGTTTATAGGAAAACTCCAGATATATTTTAAGGATCAAGGCGATGCGCTGCTCTTCGGGCAGGCTACGCAGGTTTTGGTTGATCTTTTCATCCCTCTCTGCTTGCTCGGGATCAACAGGCTGAACCGGGGCCTGTCTGAATGGGGGCTGGCTGAATTCCTGGCCCAGCAGGCGGGAAAAAAAAACGGTGCGTTTCTGGCGGTTGAGCCAGTTCAAGGTCATGTTTTTGGCTATCTTAAAAATGAAAGCCGAGAAATTGTTTTGTTTTTTGTAATAGGGGAGGTTCTGGAAAATTTTTATAAAAACGTCCTGGGCAATGCTCTGGGCTTCATCGCGATCGGCGATCATGCTGTTGATAAATTTGATAATTTTCCCGCTGTAGCGGTTGATCAGGATCTCGAAATCGTCCCTGCGGCCGTCCAGCACCGCGGTGATAATCTCGTCATCGTTCAGCGATTCACTGGCCATGATTCATTATAACACCCGGGAGTGATTTTTCTTGCACCACCAGGGCGCTCAACCTTTTGCAACGTCGGCCAGGGAGGCAAGGACGGCACTGGCGGCCAGAAGGTCGTCGACGATGTAATCGGGCCGCCGTCCGTGGCCCGGCCAGGAAATTTCGCTGCTCCGGCCCTGGCCGGTGCGCACCAGCATGGTTTTGCAGCCGGCCCTTTGCCCGGCCAGGATATCGTCGGTCTTGTCGCCGATCATGAAGCAGGCGGAAAGATCGAGTTCAAAGTCGCGGGCGGCCTGGAGCAACATCCCCGGTGCCGGTTTTCGCAGCCGACTATTCCGGCGGTAGCGGCTGACCACGCCATCGGGCAAAAAAGGGCAATAATAAAAGGCGGCGATAGCGGCGTTCTCTTTTTTAAAATGATCCTGCAATTCCCGGTGCAGGAGCTCGATTTCCTCCGCGCGGCAGATGCCCCGGGCCACGGACGACTGGTTGCTGACCACGATGACCAGGTAGCCGGCCTCATTCATCGCCCGCACGGCGGCGGATGCAAATGCGAAAAAACCGACCTGGCGCAAATGGCAGATGTAGCCCAAATCCTGGATCAAGGTGCCATCACGGTCCAAAAAAACGGCTTTCCGCATTTTATTTCCCATCAGTCCTGGGCAGGTTCCATAATGCTTCGGCTGCTGCCAAAACTTCTGCGCTGGTCACGGCGGTCATGCAGCGATGATCGCTCGGGCATTCCCGGTAGCGGCAGGGAGCGCAATCGGCGCCATGATAAAGCAGCCGGCACGGCCCGGCCAGCGGCGGGGTTTTTTGATGCTCCGTCGGCCCGAAGATCGCCAGCAACGGGATCCCCAGACTGGAAGCGATATGCATCAACCCGGAGTCGTTGCAGATGACCAGCCGGCAGCTGGCGATGAGGATGATGGTTTCACGCAGGCTCAGGCGACCGGCCAGATCGTGAACACTCCCGGGCAGGCCTTCGGCGATGGCGTTTACTTTTTCTTTTTCGCCCGGGCTGCCCAGCAATAAAATTTCTATGGCCGGGTGGGACTCCTGCCAGGCGCGGATCACGGCCTGGAAGCGCTCCGGCAGCCAGGTCTTGGCGCTGCCGTAAGCCGCAGCCGGTGCGATCGCCATCCGCTCATGGCCGGCATTGATTCCCATGCCGGACATGATGCCGGTCGCCCGGGATTTTTCCTCGGCGGATAGCACCAAGCCGGCGGAGAAAGGGCGCGTTGTTTTTTGTCCGGCCAGATGTTCGATGATCCGCAAATAGTGGAATTGGTGGTGTTCACGATCATCGCGGCTGGGGGTTTTTCCGGCCAGGAGCCAGCCGCGCCCGTCCCGGTCATAACCGCTGAGGTTGTCCATGCGCGCCAGACGGAAAAAAAGGGCCGATGAGAAGGAATTGGTAAACAGGATGCCGCGCTCAAAACGTTTTTCCCTGAAGCGCCGCAAATGGTCCAGATAGCTTCCGGCCGTCCAACGGTCGGGGATGGCCATGATCTCGTCAATTTCGGCGACATTCAGAAACAGGTCGGCCAGGTAGTGCTTGACGCACAGGGTCAACTTGTCAGCAGGAAAAAATTCTTTGAAGGCCCGGAGCGCGGGCAAACTCATGATGCCGTCCCCGATCCAGTTGGGCGCGCGGATGACGGTGTTCATTCAAGAACGATCGATCAGGATTCAGGTTGCGGCTGATCCCCTTCTTCCCCGGCTTCGCATTCTTCAACCAATTCACTTTCGTTTGCAGCTACCGCTTCGGCTCCGAGTTCCTGGTTTTCTTCGTCCAATAAGGTTTGATCCTGGTTGAGAATGTCAAAATCTATTTTCCCTTGTTTGAATTCCTCCATGGCGATGGTCAGGACATTTTCGGCTTTAATATCGACTTTTTTTTTGGCTCCGCCGATGAGTTGCTTGGCCCGCCGGGCAACCAGTATGGCCAGCCTGAACTTGCTGTCTATGCCGTTCGTATTGTACACATCTTCCTCCGTGATAAAAAAGTATAGCAGAATTCGGGTTGGTGCGCAAGAGCCCGGCCCCGGCCGCCGGCTCGATTCACCTCTTGACTTATGTGGCTTTTTGTTATACTCCCATGGGGGAGACGAGCGTGGCCAGAATATTGAACGGCATTGATGCCCTGCCGCAGACATTCAAAAAAATTGTCGGCTGCAAGTCTGTTGCCCTGATCACCGGAAGCGCAACCGTTGACGCTAGCGGCCGTCCGGTTTACCAGGTCGTGCGGCAGTTGGCCGGCAAAGGTCTGCGGGCCATATGGTCGCTGCAGCATGGATTTTTTGTCGACCGGCAGGACAACATGGTCCTGTCTCCCTCACACGACTGGCCGGAAATGTCCCTGCCCGTCCGCAGTCTGTACGGGGAATCCCTGCTGCCGGAAGACGGCTGGCTAGATGGCCTGGATGCTGTTCTGATCGACGTGTTTGACGTCGGCACGCGGGTATACACGTTTATCAACCACCTGGTGATGCTCATGCGCTGGCTGAGCGGCCGTGGCGTTGAGGTGATCGTCCTGGACCGGTGCAATCCGCTCAACGGCCTCGTTCGCGAAGGCTCTGTCTGCCGGCCAGACTATTTCAGCATCGTCGGCCAATTGCCGGTTCCCATGCGCCACTCGTTGAGTGTCGGCGAATATCTGTCCTATGCCCTGAGTTATTACTTCCTGGATCTGCAGCTGACCGTGGTCAAGGTCCGGAACTGGCGGCGCCGGGATTTTTGGGACGGCATCTGGACCTACCCGTCGCCCAACCTGCCCGCGCTGGCCGCCGCCCTGGTCTATCCCGGTGCCGTCATGCTCGAAGGAACCAACCTATCCGAAGGGCGGGGCACGACCCGGCCGTTCGAGTTCGTCGGCAGCCCCTTCCTCGATCATTCCCGGCTGTGCGCGGAGATGGAACGGCTGCGGCTGCCCGGAGTTTCGTTCATCCCGGTTTTTTTCAAACCTGAGTTTTCCAAGTTCGCTGGCCAGGTCTGCCGCGGACTCCAGGTCCAGGTGCGGAACCGGTCGAACTGTCGCAGCTTCGCCGTTTACTATGACCTGATTCGACTGGCCAGGCAATTGCATCCCGACGATTTTCGCTGGCAGGCACCGCCTTACGAGTTCGAATTCGAGCGACCGCCCATCGACATGATCTGCGGCTCGGGCCTGATCCGCATGGCCATCGAAAAGAATGTTCCCTCTGCCGGGATCCGCGCCGAAATTGAGGCTGAGATCGCCGCTTACGCCGAAGTGGTCCGCCCGTTTCTCCTCTACCTATGATTACCATCCCTTTCACCGCCATCGCCAACGCCGTCAATTTCAAAAAGATCAGCGCTTGCCTCCATGACGACGGGGTGATCGCCTATCCTACCGATACCCTGTACGGGCTGGGCGGAAATTTCTATTCCTTAGCCTTGCTGGAGAAGATCGATCGTTTGAAAAACCGGGGCGATCAGCCTTATTCTGTTGTCGTAAGCTCGCTGGCCATGCTGGAAGCCTTGGCAACGGATATCCCCAACCTGTTCCGGCGGAGCTTGAGCAGGCTGCTGCCTGGAAAATTCACCTTTTTGTTCGCGGCCAACCCGGCCGTGGATCGCCGGCTTTTAAAAAACAGCAGCCTGATCGGCATCCGCATGCCCGGCTTGCCGCCGTTGCTGCGAATGATCGAAAAGCTGGCCATGCCCCTGGTCAGCACATCGGTCAACCGCCGGGGCGAAATGCCGCTGAACGATCCGGCGGAAATCGCCGCGGCTTTCCCGGGCATCGATCTCCTTCTCGACAATGGAGTTCTGCCGCCATCCCGGGGTTCGACAATCGTCGACCTGAAAGTGTCGCCGCCACGCCTTGTCCGGGCCGGCGATGACGCAGAGAAGTTCAAAGCTCTAATGGCTTGAGCTTAGAAACTTATATAACCCAATATTAGGATTGCTATTTGAAAACATAAGTAGCTGGCTCCTGGGTCAGGCAGCCCCGGCACAATGATGGTTGACATTGCGGATGGTTATCATTTAAAATGCGGCCATGGGTGACGCATGGCTTTAAATTTTCGCCGGTATCTGCGCTTGCTGCCTTTCTTCAAGAAACTGGATGATGAGCGAACAAGGCGGCTAGCGGAGCTTGAGAATGAGCGGGCAAGGCTGCAAGCGGAACTCCTGCGCCTGAAGGCCAACCAGGATGAATGGACGCGCTTCGTGCCGCCGGGACATTTTTGCTCCCCAATTCCATCGCGCGCAGAAATCGCCGAGGCGTTCGCACGCGGAGATCTGGGGCCGCCGTTTCCCGCTGTGGATCTCAACGAGGCCGGACAATTCGCGCGTCTCGAGCGTTTCGCCTCGTACTATCCCGACCAGCCCTTTCCGGAGATACAGGTCCCGGGGCGACGGTTTTATTTGGATAATCCATCCTACGGACACCACGATGCGATCATGCTCTACTGCATGCTGCGCGAGGCGCAGCCGCGGCGCGTGATCGAGGTGGGCTCCGGCTTCAGTTCGGCGGCGATGCTCGACGTGGGCGAGTTGGTGCTGGGGAAAAAGGTCGAGTTCACCTTCATCGATCCCGACATGTCGCGGCTGCGAACGTTGCTGCGCGCGGACGATCACACCCGCTGCACCCTCATTGAGAAACGGGTGCAGGAAGTGCCGATCGACAGGTTTGCGGCGCTGGCCGAGAATGACGTACTCTTTATCGACTCGTCGCACGTCAGCAAGATTGGCAGCGACGTCAACCGCCTTTATTTCAACGTGCTGCCGGCGCTGGCGCCCGGCGTGCTGATCCACATTCACGATATCGCCTGGAATCTCGAGTATCCGCTCGAATGGCTCGAGGAGGGCCGGGCTTGGAACGAGCAATACCTGCTGCGCGCGTTCCTGATGAACAACTCCACCTATCGCATCGAGCTTTTCAGCGCTTGGCTCGGGCGCATGAAGCACGAATTCATGAGCGCGCGGATGCCCATGTGCGCCCGCGGGGGCGGCGGGCAGATCTGGCTGCGCAAGTTGGAAAAAAAAGGAGGTTGAAGGGTGAAAAATCTTAAGGGAAGCAAAACCGCCGAGAACTTGATGAAGGCTTTCGCCGGCGAATCGCAGGCGCGCATGCGTTATACCTATTACGCCAAGACGGCCGGCAAGGAGGGCTTCAAACAGATAGAGGAAATTTTCCTGGAGACGGCCGAGAACGAACGCATGCACGCCAAGCTGTTCTACAAGCACCTGGTCAAAGTCATGAACGGCGAAGTAGTGAACATCCAAGCCGCCTATCCCGTTGGCCTAGACACGACGGCCAAGAACCTGGAGTACGCCGCCAACGGCGAGAATGAAGAATGGTCCAGCTTGTATTCCGGATTCGCCTGCACCGCCGAAGAGGAAGGCTTCGCCGACGTCGCCCGCACCTTCAGGGGCATCGCCACGGTGGAGAAAAGGCACGAGGCCCGCTACCGTAAACTGCTCGCCAACGTCAAAAGCGGGGAGGTGTTCAAGAAGGGGCACAAAGTACTGTGGAAATGCCGGAAATGCGGCTTCATTTTCGCGGGCACGGAAGTCCCTGACAAATGTCCGGTCTGCGAGCATCCCCGGGATTATTTCGAAGTCTTCGTCGAGAATTATTAAACACAGGGAGAACAACCATGAAAAAAATGGATTTGTCCGGATATGAGCTGGCCGACCTGCTCCTGGCCGCCTTGAAAAGCGAGATCAGCAGTCATGACGTCTATGCCCGGCTGGCGCAGAAGGTGCAGAACGCTTTTTTGCGCGAGCGGCTGAATTTTCTCGCCCTGGAGGAAGATAAGCACCGCCAGGCGTTGGAGGGAATTTTCCGCCAGCGGTTTCCCGGCCGCGAAATCGTCATCCCCGCCCAGCCGGTGGTGCCGCTGCCGGAAATTCTTTTCCGGGACGAACAGGTCCCGCTCAGCGCCGTATTCGCCCAGGCCATGAAAGCCGAGCGGGCCGCCCACGATTTTTACCTGCAATTGGCCGAACGCTTCGGCGACGACGTGGAGAAGAAGAACCTGCTCATTTATTTCTCGATGATGGAAATGGGCCATTATAAACTGCTCGATTTGGAAAAAAGCAATCTGGAACGTCTGGAAGAATTCGGGCAGGAACAGGAGTTGATCCACGTCGGCCCCTAGTGTCCCCGACGAGGGGGTCCTTAGTATACCCGATGAGGGTGCCCTTAGAGTCCCTGATGAAGGGGCCCTTAGTGTCCCCGTTGAGGGGGCCCCTGAACCAGCGAGCCCGGACGCAGGCTCATCCCGGTTTTTCCTCGCCCGCACGCTTCTTTTCCAGTTGACATAACCCCGGTAATAGGTTATATAATTGAAAATTATGTTATTCAATTCCATTGATTTCTGGGGATTTTTCGCCGTTATTTTCACGCTCTATTTTTTCGTGCCGCAAAAGTTCAAATGGCTCTTCCTGCTGCTGGCCAGCTATTTTTTTTACGGTTATTGGAAAAAGGAGTATTTGCTGCTGCTGGCTTTTCCCACTCTGGTGACATATGTCGCCGCCCGGGGCATGGACGCGGCGCGTTCACCCGGGCGGAGGAAGCTGTTTTTCTGGTCGGGATTGACGGTTTCCCTGGGACTGCTTTTTGTCTTCAAGTATCTGGGCTTGTTCTGGCAGACCCTCCTGGATCTGATCGGCTATCTGCGGCACGAGCCGATGAAGTCTTCGCTGCACATCCTGCTACCGATCGGGATTTCCTTTTTTACCTTCAGGATGCTCAGCTATCTGATCGATGTCTATCTCCGGCGCATCCCCGCCGAGAAACATCTCGGCATCTACGCCTTGTACGTGTCGTTTTTCCCGCAGCTGTTGGCCGGGCCCATCGACCGGGCCGCGCACCTGATCCCGCAATTGAAAAGCCCGGTCCATTTTGACTGGGACAGGATCACGTCGGGTTTCCGTTTGATCGTCTGGGGCCTGTTTAAAAAAATGGTCATCGCCGACCGGATGATTTTTTTCGTGACCCACGTGTTTCGCAGTCCCGAAGGCCAGAGGCTCTACCTGGTTTTTGCCGCTTACTTCTACGCCTTTCAGATCTATTGCGATTTCTCCGGCTACAGTGACATGGCGATCGGCGTCAGCCGCATCCTCGGCTTTACCTCGCAGAAGAATTTCGACTTTCCCTACTTTTCCAGAAGCGTCAGCGAGTTCTGGAACCGCTGGCACATATCGCTCTCCAGCTGGTTGCGGGACTATCTGTTCCTGCCTCTGGCCTACGCCACCATGAGGCGGATCAAGGGCGCTGAACTTCTGGCCGTCAAGGCTGAAACATGGGGTTATTTCGTCGGCATTTTTCTGACCATGCTGCTGGGCGGGCTTTGGCATGGAGCCGGCTGGACATTTGTCATTTGGGGCGCCCTGTATGGTGTCTACATGATGTTTGCTTACGCCAGCAAGCGGCTGCGAAAAAAAATTGTCAAAAAAACCGGTTTGCAGCGCCTGCCGCGGCTCCATGCCGCCTGGAGCATCTTCGTGACCTTCAACCTGGTTTCCTTCGCCTGGATCTTTTTCCGCGCTCCCTCTTTTCCCGCCGCCTTGACTGCCATCGGTCAGATAGAATTCCGCTTCCCGGATGACGAGAGCATTCATCTGCTTTTCAACCTGCTCCTGCTGCTGCCTTTTGTGCTCATTGAATTTTTTTACAAGAACAGCGGTGGCAGCGGCCCCATCGTGTTTTGGCAGCGTTTTCCCAAACCTGTTAAAATGGCATTTTTTGCTCTTTTCTGCTGCCTGCTGCTCGTATTCGCCATGGACGCAACCAATGAATTCATTTACATGCAATTTTAAAAAGCAGTTCCTGAAGGCGGCTGGCGAGCTGCTCGGCTTCATCCTGCTGCTTTTTTTGTTCGACCGCCTGGTGTTCATGTTGATCCAGCGGGCGGAATCAGCTTATTACCAGCAAAATACCATCTACTCGCTGAAAGACAAGTTCGCCATGGCCAGCAAGATAGGCGACTACCAGATCTTGATTTTCGGCACCTCGCGCACCTATGACGGCATCCATCCCCTGTACATCCGCAACCAGCTGGGGATCAAGGCATTCAAGGAGGCATTCGTCGGCAAGGGGCCGATGTACAATTATTATTTCTACCAGGAATACAAGAAGCAGATGGGCATTCCGCGCGTGGTGATCTATGGGGTCGATTATTTCATGTACAATATCACGACGTGGCGGAGCTGGATGCAAAGGTTCGACCCGGACGTAATCGACGCCCTTTATTACAATCGCGGCGTATCCATGCTGTTGGCCAACAAAGGCAAGATCGACAACCTGCTCAACACTTTTTTGAACACCATGCAAAAAGATCTCAGCCGGGTCGAACACACACAGATCGAACATGATTGCACCCTGATGGGAAATTACTTGGGCCAGACCATCAGCGGGGACGTGGTCACCCAGAAACCGCCTCAATATAACAAAGTCTTTTTCTTTCGATACCCCGGCCGGGAAGGCGTTTATTTCTCCCGCTTGCTGGAGGAATTGCATCGCGACAAGGTGACCGTCCTGCTGGTATCCCTGCCCGACTACATCGGCACCTATTGGACCAATAAATTCCATCGCCAATACCTGCGCGCTTTCCGCTATTACCAGAGAAAGTACGCCAACGTTCATTTCCTGAATTACAACAGCATCAAAAAGTTCGATCTGAAGAATCCCGAGTACTTCATCAACGGCGGCTGGGGCAGAACCAACTCCCATCTTTCCCAGGCCGGGGCCGAAGTCCTAAACCGCTTGTTCATCGAAGATCTCCGCAAGGTTCTGCCCGAGCATGAAATGCAAAAGTCTCACTAAGCATCCTACCCGGCTCCTGGCCGTCGGGGTTCTGCTCATCCTGCTTGCGGCGATATTCTTCTCGCTGCGTTATGCCAAAGGGGCCGATCGCCAGAAAGCCGCCAATCCGGCCATCGACGGAAGGAATCTGGCCTACTTCGATTTTGACGAGAACAACCAAAAAAGATTGGCCATCCAGTGCCTGGAATCGTTGCGGCTGAGCAACGAGCGGCTGCTGATGAAGAGCATCACCGCGACGTTCTTCAAGACCGCCAGGTTGGAAAATGATATCCAAGTGAGCGGCGATTCGGGGATCGTCAGCCGCAATTTCTACGATTTTGAAATTCGTGGCCGGGCTCGCATTTTTTCAAGTGATTTCACCCTGGATGGCCCGAGCTTCAATCTGAAAAACCGGGAGTTGCTTTCGAGCCGGGATAACGTCGATTTCAAGCTGAAGGATATCAGCGGCCGGGCCGCCGCCGGAATGGAATATTATATCAACCTGCCGGTGTTGAAACTGTTTCAATGCCAGGGCACCATGATCCGGGACGGGCAGCCTTATGATTTCCAAACCCAGATGTTCTGGGTGATAAAAAAAGATAACTTGATGGTTTTAGAGAAAAAAAGCGAGCTGAGCGGTGCCGGAGCGACTGCCAGGAGCGATTGGATGTCGCTGCAATTCGATCCGGGTTTTGTTCATCTGCAGTCCGTGACCAATGTTGGCAATTGCTTTTTCAGCCTGAAGGAGGAGGGGGAAAATGGCCGCACGCAAAGCAAAGAAATCGCCGCTGATTTTATTGGCATAGACTATGATTCCAAAGGCCGTCTACGGCAGATAACGGTTCATGGCGCCGGGAAAATAAACCTGCAGGATCAAAAAAACAATGGCCAGATCGCATCCGAAGTCACCAAGATTTTTTTACGCAGCGAAAACCAGACCCTGGAAACGGTGCAGACCCTGACCCGGGGGACGTTAACCAGCCGCGGACGGGACAACATCACCGTCAGCGGAGACTTTTTGTCAGCCTTTTATTCCCAGGACGGCCTCCTGGTTGAAATGAAAGCCAAAAAAAACTGTGAGTTCAGCGCCGAAGGGTTCCAGGGCACTGCGGAGGCGCTCAATTATGATGCCGCCCTTTTTCTGATCGATGTCACCGGCAGAGATACGACCATTATCAATAAAAAAAACAGCTTCAATTCCAGTCATTTTAAGATCCATTCCAGGCAGCGGCGATTGAATGCAGAGAAAAATGTCAAGGCGACGATCATGCCCGGGGAAAAAAGCGTGCTTTTGTCAAGCAAGCCCTTGTTCATCACCGCTGATGCCCTGGAGATTACTGACGGGGGAAATAGCATACGTTTCCGGGATAAGGTCAAGCTATTCCAGGATGACATTGAGCTGCACGCCGGCGAAATGTTTTTAGACAATTTGACCAACCGCATGACCTGCAATGGCGACGTGCAGCTGAAATTCTTCAGCGAGAACGAGGTGGTGGAGTTGCGGGGTCAGACAATTATTTTCAATCACGAGGAGCGCAAGGCCGTCATTACCGGCAACGCCAGCTTCAACCAGGCTGGAAACGCCCTCAGCGGCCGTCAGATCGAATTGAGTTTCGACCGCGGCAATCAATTGGAAAATATCTCGGCCAGGGACAATGTGACTTTCAGCAAGGAGAACCTGTCCGGAAGATCGGGGCTGTTGCAATGGCCGTACCGCAAAAAAATCATCTGGTTCAAGAATTCCGCCCAAATCACCAGGAAGGATGCCGGTACGACCAAAGGCCGGGAATTGCTCTTGAATTTGAACTCGAATGAAATTACGGTCTCAAGCCAGCAGGAGCGGGCCGAGACTATCATCCATCCCGACCGGCCATAGGCGGGTGCCCGGGGCGGGCGTTCACTTGATTTTTTGTTGCATTTTGATTATGATGGCCCCTGATGGCAAAGGATCATAAAAAGAAGAAATGAAGGTGAAGAAAATACGGGTAGTCGTTGATGAAGCTTGCATCTGTAAGTGGCTGACCGGCAACCGTTTTGGGGAGCTAAAATGAAAAAAAACATGCTGCTGATCCTCTGGCTGGGTCTGGCGTCCTTCCTGCCGGCGATGGAATTCATGAAACTGTCCGAGATCAAGCCCGGGATGGAAGGTGAAGGCAAGACCATTTTCAAGGGCAGCACCATTGAAACGTTCAAGTTCAAGGTGCTGGGGATACTCGACAAGTTCGTTTCCGACAAGAACATGATCGTGGCCGAGCTTTTCGCCCCGGAACTGCTCGATGGGGGCGTCATCGAGGGCATGAGCGGCAGCCCGGCCTATATAAACGGAAAACTCATAGGTTCCGTGTCCTACGGCCTGAGCAATTTTTCCAGAAAACCGATCGCCGGCATCACGCCGATCGAAGACATCCTGCAGACTTCGGCCTACAGCGCTCCCACCGCTAGCGTGGAAATTTCCGACATCAAGATCGATTTCAGCAAGGAAAACGTCAAGCGCGTGGCCGAGGCGATCCGCAACCAGCTGCTCAGCCGCATGAATTCGTCTCCGGTCAGGGACATGCTGCCGATCAAGCTTTTTTCCAGCAGCCGGGGCTTGCGCCCGGAAGCGGTCGCGATGCTCCAGGATGTGTTCGTGCCGCTGCAGGATCACAGCATCGGCAAGGACGTCGGCAAGAAAAAGCTCAACGAGGAGTTGTTCACCGTCCGCCCGGCCGACGCCGTTTCCATTCCCCTGATCCGCGGCGACGCCATGTACGCCGCGACCGGCACGGTGACCCATGTCGACGGCAAGAAAGCGTATATTTTCGGCCATCCATTTTTCAACCTCGGCACGGTCGATTTTCCCCTGCACCGGGCGGAGATCATTTCCGTCGTCCCTTCCTACGAAAGATCCTTCAAGCTGGCGGTGACCCGGAACATGGTCGGCGCCGTCCAGCAGGACCGTTTTTCCGGCGTTCAAGCCGAGCTGGGCAAGACGCCCTACATGATCCCGTTGAAGATATTTTTGAAAAACCGCAACAAGGTATTCAACCTGGAACTGGTCAGCCATCCGCTGCTGACACCGACGCTCACCTACATGTCGCTGCTGAGCGCCCTGCTGGCCGAGTACCAAGAATACGGCTTCCAGTCCATCACCGTAAGCGGAAAGATTTTTATTGAAAATGAGGACAACGTGGTCCTCAACGATCTTTTCAGCGGCACGGCCGCCTTTGATGAATTTTCCACCCTGGTGATGACCATCAATTATTTTTTGATGAACAGCAAGGAGAAAAACGTAAAAATCCAAAAAATGGATTTTGAAATCAGCGGCCGGGAGACCATCAAGAAAGCCGAGTTGGAAAATGTCCTGGTCGACAAGAACGCCTACCTGCCGGAAGAGCCGATTGCGGTTCGCATGTTCCTGAAAAATGAAAAAGGCGATAATTTCGAAGAGCAGGTCTCCATCAAAACTCCAAGCCTGAAGCCGGGATCGATTTTTTACCTGATGGCCGCCGACGCCATGGAAGTGACCGAGTTTGATACCAAGTTCATCAAAACAGTTTATTTCCCGAACAAGCTGAATGCCCTGATCCGGGCCATCAACAATATCCGTAAGAATAACCGCATTTACCTGAAAATCTTCGTCCCGGCGCAGGGGATTTTCATCAATGGCTTCGAGTATCCTTACCTGCCGTCCAGCATAAGCAATGTCCTGCTCTTCAATTCCATTTCCAAGGATCAGGCCAACATGCAAATATCGACCATCGCCGAATACCAGTATGAGATCCCCGCCGTCGTCAGCGGGAAAAAGATTTTCAAATTAACCGTCAAAGAGAGGAAAAATGAATCATAAAGCGCTCGCTCTTTTGGTCATCAGCACCTTGGGAATCGGACTGGAAGCGGCCAAGGTTAAGCAGTTCAACAAGCAGGAATTCAATGATTTCCAAAAGGGAAATTTTCAAAATGTCAGCGTGGACAGCGAGGGCAGATTGCTGCTCGGGCCGAAGACGAGGAATCTGGCCGGGCCGGACGAGGAATTTTATTTTTCGGCAGCCGCGGCCAAAAACGGGGACCTGTACGTGGGGACCGGCCATAATGCCGCCGTGTACAGGATCGACGGCGCCGGGAAAAGTGAAATGATTTTCAAGGGCGAACAGCTCGACGTCTACGCCCTGCTGGTAACCGCAAATGGCGATGTGATCGCCGGCACTTCTCCCAACGGCAGGGTGTTGCGCATCGGCAAGGATAAGAAGGTGAGCGAACTCTTCAACCCCGACGAAAAATTCATCTGGGACCTGAAGGAAGACGGGATGGGCAATGTCATCTGCGCCCTGGGCAATACCGGCGCCGTGTACAGCATCCATAAAACCGGCGAAGTGGAGAATATTTTCACGGCCGAAGACTCTCACATTTCCAGTCTTTACATCGGGCCAGACAACTCCATCCTGGCCGGCAGCGGCGACCGCGGCATTCTCTATGAGATTAAAAACCGGAAGACCAAGGCCCTTTTCGACTCTCCATTGGAGGAGATCAAAGGGATCACGACCGACAATGAGGGAAACATCTATTTCGCCGCGGTCAGGAGCTTCCTGACCCCGAAAGTTTCCAAGGAAATTGAAATTGGTCCGCTTTTTTCGAAAAAAGAGAGCGAGGAAGAGGAAAAGATCAAGGAAAAAAGCATCCTGTACTGTCTGCAGCCTGATGGCAGCGTAGAAGCCCTTTGGTCTTCAACGGAAGAACTCATCTATGCCCTGTATTTCGATCCGGCCGCGCAGGCGATCATCATTGGCACCGGCAACTCGGGTCGGGTGTACCGCGTGAACAAAAACGGGAGTTTTTCTCAAGTTTACGAAAACGATTCGGCCCAGGTATTCAGGATCGTGGCCAACAGCAAGGGGTATGTCCTGATCACGAATAATACGGCCGGCATCACCCAGGTGGAAAACGGCCTCAACGCCTCGGGGACGTACTATTCCGAGATTCTGGACGCCGGCATTCAATCCCGTTTCGGACGTATCGCCTGGAATGCCGAACTTGGCAAACAAACAACCGTTTCCTTTTCGGTGCGGCTGGGAAATTCGGATAACCCGGACAAATCATGGACAAGCTGGTCGGCGCCGTTCAGCGATCCCGACAATTCGAGCATCAACCTGAATGGCTACCGCTTCCTGCAGACCAAGATCGTGCTCAATTCGAGCATTCCCAGCGAAACGCCGTTCCTGAACGGCTACCGGATCTATTACTTGGAAAACAATCTGAAGCCCCAGATCAGTCAGATCACCATCCGTAAAGCCGCTGAGAAGCCCCCTGTTCCAGACAGCAATCCGCCCAAGAAGTATCTGCATCTGAGCTGGCTTGCCTCGGATCCCAACCAGGACCGCTTGAATTTCAGCCTGTTCCTGCAGAAGCTTCCGGGCGGCGAGTGGGTGCGGATCCGCGACAAGATCGCGGAAGATTGGCAGTACCTCGATACCGAGCTCTTCGAAGACGGGAAATATCTCCTGAAAGTGCAGGCGAGCGACGCCCAGGACAACCCTCCGGCCGAGAGCAAGAGCGCAGTCAAAATCTCGTCTCCCTTCATCATCGATTCCACCGCGCCGGTCATGACCGGTTTTCTGACCAACGGCGGCAGCATCAGTTTCACCGTCAGCGACGAAAGCTCGGTGCTGGCCATGGTCGTTTACTCCCTCGACGGCAAGGAATGGTTCCCCATTTTCCCCGAGGACACGATCATCGATTCCAAAAGTGAAAAATTCAATTTCAGCCTGGCCGGCAGGAGGGATTCCCGGGTGCTGTTCATCAAGGCCAGCGATGAATTCAATAATTACAAAGTCTTTCAAAAAGCCATCTAGGAGGAACCCGTGACACAAGCGAAAAAGATTTCCACTCCCTTGACCGATGACGTGATTGCTCAATTGAAAGCCGGGGACAATGTGCTCATCAACGGGACCATTTATACCGGACGCGATGCCGCGCACAAGAAGTTGTTCGACCTGATCCAGCATGGCGAAAAACTTCCTTTCGCCTTGCAGGGGCAGATCATTTTTTACGTGGGCCCCACTCCGGCCCGGCCGGGGAAACCGATCGGATCGGCGGGGCCGACCACCAGCTATCGCATGGACACCTTCGCCCCCAAGTTGTATGAGCTTGGCTTGAAAGCCTCGATCGGCAAGGGATCGCGCAACGCCGAAGTCAAGCAATCATTAATGAAATACAAGGCGGTCTACCTGGCCGTAACCGGCGGCGCCGCCGCTCTGGTCTCCAAGAGCATCAAGAAGGCCGACGTGATAGCCTATCCCGAACTGGGCCCCGAGGCCATCCAAAAGCTGGAAGTGGAGGATTTTCCGGCCCAGGTGATCAACGACATGTATGGGGGCGACATATACGAAGAGGGCCGCAAGCTCTACGAAAGAAAGTAGGAGTCCATTCGTGAAAATACATGAATATCAGGCCAAGGATCTTTTCCGAAGCTCCGGCGTGCCGGTGCCTGACGGAGAAGTCGCCGCCACGGCGCAAGTGGCGCTGGCCGCGGCCGAAAAACTTGGCTATCCGTGCGTTATCAAGGCGCAAGTGCATGCCGGCGGCCGGGGAAAAGCCGGGGGCATCAAGTTGGCCCGCAGCCGCCCCGAAGCGGAAAAATATGTCGGGGAAATCCTGGGCATGACGCTGGTCAACCGCCAAACCGGTTCCCAGGGCAAGCTGGTGCGAAAACTCCTGGTCGAGCAGGGATTGGACATCCGTCGCGAGCTCTATGTGGCCATCATCATTGACCGCGAAAAGGAGATGCCGGTGATCATCGCTTCCGCCCAGGGCGGGATGGAAATCGAGGAGGTAGCGCAGGAAAATCCCCAGGCGATTTATCAGGAGCATGTTCATCCGGTCACCGGGCTGGCCGACTGCCATATACGCAATCTCGCCTTCAAGCTCGGTCTGAGCAAAGTCCAGCAGAAAAATTTTTCACAATTGCTGACCCATTTGTACGAACTTTTCATGAAAACGGACATGTCGCTGGCGGAGATCAATCCCCTGATCATCACGGGCAAAGACGACGTGATCGCCTTGGACGCCAAGGTTACTTTTGATGATAACGCGCTCTTCCGCCATCCCGAAATCGCGGCCTGGCGCGATGTTTTTGAAGAAGAGCCCCTGGAGGTGGAAGCCTCGAAATATGAGCTGAACTATATCCGTTTGGACGGCAATATCGGTTGCATGGTCAATGGCGCCGGCCTGGCCATGGCCACCATGGACATTATCAAGTATTATGGCGGCGAACCGGCCAATTTCCTCGATGTCGGCGGCGCTACGTCGGCCGAGCGGGTAAAGGAAGCGTTCAAGATCCTTTTGGCAGATCCAAAGGTCAGGGCCGTGCTGGTCAATATCTTCGGCGGCATCGTGCGTACCGACCTGGTTGCCAACGGCATCGTCCACGCGGTAAGGGGGATGGATATCCGCATCCCCATCGTCATCCGCCTGGTCGGCACCAACGAAGAAGAGGGCATGAGGATTTTGCGCGAGTCGCAATTGAATTTCATTACCGAAGGCGAACTGGCCGACGCGGTCCGCCGGGTGGTCGAGCTGGCCAAGGGAGACGGATCATGTCCATTCTAGTCGATGAAAAAACGCGGGTGATCGTCCAGGGATTCACCGGCCGCGAAGGCACTTTTCATGCCAGCCAGATGATCGAATACGGCACCCGGGTCGTGGGCGGTATCACCCCGGGAAAGGGCGGGCAGATCCACTTGGATAAACCGGTCTTCAACACGGTGGAGGAGGCGGTCAGGGAAGAGGGGGCGGAGGCTTCGATCATTTTCGTCCCGGCCCAGTTCGCCGCCGATGCCATCATCGAAGCGGCGCTGGCCGGCATCGGCCTGATCGTCTGCATCAGCGAGGGCATTCCGGTGCAGGACATGGTCAAGGTCAAGAACTTCATCCGCACCACCCGTTCGCGCCTGATCGGGCCGAATTGCCCGGGCATCATTTCTCCAGGAAAATGCAAGGTCGGGATCATGCCGTCACGGATCCATCGCCAGGGCAAAATCGGCATCATATCCCGCTCCGGCACCCTGACCTACCTGGCCGTGAACCAGATCACCAGCCAGGGTCTCGGGCAGTCCACCGGCATCGGGATCGGCGGGGATCCGCTCATCGGGACGACCTTCGTCGATGTGTTGGAAATGTTCCGCAAGGACGAGCAGACCGAGGCGGTGGTCATGATCGGCGAAATCGGCGGTTCGCTGGAAGAGCAGGCCGCCGAATACATAGGTAAAAAATTCAAGAAACCCGTGGTCGCTTTCATCGCCGGCCAAACCGCCCCGGCCGGAAGGCGCATGGGCCATGCCGGGGCGATCATTTCCGGGGGCAGGGGGACGGCGCTTGAAAAAATGGAAATTCTGAAGCGCAACGGCGTTCGCGTCGTGGAGAATCCGGCCGAGATCGGTGCCACGATCAAAAAAATAGTGGCTTGAGCATGGTCGATTTTCAATAAAACCAAGGAGGGAAGTGAACATGCAAAAGGGGAAAATAACCATCTGGAACCTGGCCTTTTTTTTGATATTGGTTTTTGCCGCAGTGCTGGCCGTCAGGTATTTTGGCACCGGAATTGAAAAGAAGCAGATCAAAAAGGAAATTTTTGATGAAATGGGCGTATTCCGCGGACCCCAGCTCACGGACGCCAAGATCAGGGATATCGTCGACCGGGTTTTAAGAAAAAGGTCCTTGG
>Ga0315293_10002107_pt1 | contig 19186 bp, 15 predicted proteins | sample YL17G13_20_MG_FD_203071 | JGI IMG/M metagenome (GOLD analysis project Ga0315293, IMG submission 203071) | Sediment microbial communities from Yellowstone Lake, YNP, Wyoming, USA - YL17G13_20 | ecosystem: Environmental > Aquatic > Freshwater > Lake > Sediment | place: USA: Wyoming | collected... | reverse complement strand
CCGGCGTCACGACCGTTCAACACGCAACGGGAAAACGAATTTCTTATCCCTGTTTTTCAGAAGATCAGCATAATTCTCCTTATTCATGTTGTCAAAAAACGCGCGCGCAAGTACAATACCCGGAAGAGCGCATGATGGACGCGATCAAGGTCGACAAACTGACGAAGAAATTCAACGGGTTCACGGCCGTGGACGAGCTGTCCTTCGATGTCGGGACCGGAGAGCTTTTCGGCCTCCTTGGGCCCAACGGCGCGGGCAAGACGACGACCATCAACCTGCTTTCGACTCTCCTCAAGACGACTTCCGGGTCGGCCCGGGTCGCCGGCTACGACGTCGCGAAGGCCCGCGACAGCGTCCGCAAGAGTATCGGCGTCGTCTTCCAGGAACCCGCCCTGGACGGCAAGCTTACCGGCCGGGAGAATCTTGAGTTCCATGCCATGATGTATGGCATGGGAAAGGCCGAGCGCCGGGCGCGGATCGACGAGGTCCTCCGCCTGGTCGATCTCGAGGAGAAGGCTTCGATGCTTGTCGAGAAATACTCGGGCGGCATGAAGAGACGCCTCGAGATTGCCCGGGGCCTCGTCCACAGACCGGAGGTCCTGTTCCTGGACGAGCCGACCCTTGGCCTCGACGCCCAGACCCGCCGTCACATCTGGGACTACATCCGGAAGCTCAACCGCGAGGCCGCCGTTACGATCATCCTCACGACCCATTACATGGAAGAGGCCGATTATCTTTGCGGGCGGGTGGCTATCATGGACCATGGCAAGTTCGTCGCCTTGGACACGCCCGCGAAGCTCAAGGACCTGCTCGGCGGCGATGTCGTCTCCCTCGAGGTCGAAGGGAACGCGGCCGCCCTCGAGGAAGCGCTCCGGGGGGTGGACTGGATCAAAAAGATCAAGCTCCACGAGGACGTCTTCAGCCTGACCATGGAAAAAGGGGAAAGGCGGATCCCCGAGCTTATCCAGACGGCTCAGGGGCTCGGCATCATGGTGAACTGCGTCCATCTCCGGAAACCGAGCCTCGAGGACGTCTTCCTCCATTTTACCGGGCGGACGATCCGGGAGGAGAACGCGGGCCAGAACGGCCGGTCCGGGCCCCCGATGAGGGGACACGGCAGGAGATGACAATGGCGATCAGCGCAACCGCGATCTACGTCCTCTGGCTCCGGGAAATGAAACGTGTCATGCGAGCGAAATCACGTATCGTCGGGGCCCTGGCCATGCCGCTCTTCTTCCTTGCGTTCCTGGGCCTCGGGTTCAACCGGATGGCCGTTCCCGGCATGTCCGGAGGCGTCCAATACATCCGGTTCCTGGTCCCGGGCATCATCGGGATGTCGTTGCTCTTTTCTTCCACCATGGGGGGGTTGTCTGTCCTCTGGGACAAGGAGTTCGGGTTCCTCAAGGAGATCATGGTCGCGCCTGTCTCCCGCGTCTCGATCGTCCTGGGCCGGATCGCGGGCGGGACGACGACGGCCCTGGGCCAAGGGGTGTTGATCCTCTGCATCTCCATGGTCGGGGGTTTCAGGCCCAGAGGGATCGTTCCTCTCGTCCTGGCTTTCGTCTTCATGGTCCTTATCTCAACGGCCTTCCTCGGCCTCGGGCTCATCTTTGCCTCCCGGATGAAGGACATGCAGGGCTTCGGCACCGTCATGAACTTCGTCATCTTTCCTATATTCTTCCTGTCGGGCGCTCTTTACCCTCTCGGGAACCTCCCGGTCTACGTCCGCGTTCTGACGTATATCGATCCGCTGACCTATGGCCTGGACGGCCTCAGGGGCGCCCTGATCGGCATCTCCACGTTCCCCATGGGTTTTGACCTCCTCCTCATGACCGCGATCTCCCTGGTCATGGTCTTTCTGGGCGCTTATTTCTTCGAGAAGAGCGAGAGCGCGTAGCCATGAATAAAAGAGCACCTGATGTCCGGGGACATCCGGGAGATCGGCTGGTCCGCCAGGTTTTCGAACGGGTCCCGCGCCCTGCAAGGAGGCGAAAATGATTGGGAAGCGTTCGCTCATCGTTATCCCGGGCATGGCTTTTCTCGTTCTCACGGGAAGCCTGCTTCAGGCCAAGGTCACCACCCTTTATTCTCCGGACAAGAGGATCGAAGTGACCGTATCGGTCACCGACAGGGTCCTATATTCGATCGTCTATGATTCGAAAAACCTCATCAACCCTTCGGCCATCTCCATGACCATTAACGACAACGTGGTCTTGGGCAAAGGCCTCCTTAAAGTCGAGTTCGTCGAGCAAAGAAGCGCGGACGAAAAGATACTCCCTCCCGTGAAAGAGAAACGGGCCGTCATTCCGGACCGGTGGAACGAGATCACGCTGCACTTCAGGGGAAATTATGGGCTCGTCTTCCGGGCGTATGACGATGGGGTGGCCTATAGGTTCTTCACCGGCTACCGAAGAGATATCAAGATCAATTCCGAAGAAGCGACATTCCTTTTTGCCGAAAACCATTCGGTCTGGTTCCCGTTCACCAAGAGCCTGCACACCTCCTTCGAGAGCAACTACACTTACCTGCCTCTCGCCGAGATCGGCTCGCAGAGGTTCGGTTACGCACCCGTCCTTGTGGACGTCCCCGGAGGTCCCAAGGTCGCCGTCACGGAAGCCGATCTCGAGGATTATCCCGGGATGTTCCTCACGGGAAACGACAAGGGCGGGCCGATGCTTACGGGCAAGTTCGCTCCTTATCCTCTGGAGGAAAAACTCAGGGAGAAGAGCGACCGTGAGCTCGAGGTCGTCAAAGCGGCGGACTACATCGCCATGACAAAGGGGAACCGGAATTACCCCTGGCGCATCCTGGCGATCGCCCCAACCGACGGCCGGCTTATCGAGAATGACATCGTTTACAGGCTGGCCGCGCCGTCGAGGATCAAGGATCCCTCCTGGATCAAACCCGGGAAGGTCGCCTGGGACTGGTGGAACGCGAACAACATCTTCGGCGTCGATTTCAAATCGGGGACCAATACGGACACATACAAGCGCTATGTCGATTTTGCCTCCAAGAACGGGATCGAATATATCATCCTTGATGAAGGCTGGTCCGCTCCTGATGACCTCTTCAAGATCAATCCGGAGATCGACATGACGGATCTCCTGTCCTACGCGGGAAGCAGGAACGTCGGGGTCGTCCTTTGGTGCGTCTGGTACACTCTGGATAATCAGATGGACCGGGCCCTGGACCAGTTCGCGAAGTGGGGAGTCAAGGGCGTCAAGGTGGATTTCATGAACCGGGATGATCAGAAGATGGTCGGATTCTACTGGCGGTGCGCCGAAGCCGCGGCCAAAAGGCGTCTCGTCGTCGACTTCCATGGCGCCCACAAGCCGACCGGCATGCGCCGGGCCTATCCCAACGTCCTGACCAACGAGGGCGTCACGGGGCTTGAGTACAGCAAATGGAGCGCCACGGTCACCCCGGAACATGACCTCCTGATCCCCTTCATCCGGATGCTGGCGGGGCCGATGGACTTTACGCCCGGAGCCATGCGAAATGCCCAGGAAAATCAGTTTAGGACCATTTTTGACGTTCCGATGAGCCAGGGGACGAGATGCCACCAGCTGGCCATGTACGTGGTTTATGAAAGCCCTCTCCAGATGCTTTGTGATTCCCCCTCGAGCTACGAGCGCGAGCCGGAGATCATGTCCTTCCTTTCCGCGGTGCCGACAGTCTGGGACGAAACAAGGGCTTTGGACGCCAAGGTGGGCGACTATTTGGCCGTGGCCCGCAAGAGCGTCCGGGATTGGTACATCGGCGCCATGACCGATTGGACGCCGAGGACACTCGAGTTAAAGCTCGATTTCCTGGACGACGGGACCTATGAGGCGGAAATTTACGCCGACGGGGCCAACGCGGACAGGTATGCCTCGGATTACAAGAAAGAGGTCCGGCAGGTCGCCAGGGGAGATGTCCTCAAGATCGAACTGGCGCCCGGCGGTGGTTGGGCCGCCCGAATTACCAAAAAATCCGAAAAATAGGTCCTCTCAATCCATCCCGTTCAAGCCCCCAAATCATACCAAACTAAAAAGAATCGCATTTCTTTTCGCGTGATTAGGGCAATGGCGTTGGGCGATGCCCGGAGGAGGTCGTTGGAGGGCGGAGCTGGCACGGATTCTAGACCGGAGGGAGAGCAGAGCGAAGCCCGGAGATGAAGCGGCCTGGCTTGCCAGGACAGGCCGCGGCCGACGGAAGGTGCGCCCCGAGCCTGAAATTCCTTCCTGCACGATAAGAAATGCTTGAATTCCGCTGTTGACAGCCGTTGTTCCGTCCGCTATGGTGTTGGCTCTTCTGGTGAAGGGAAGGATACAAGCTATTGTATATATAATAAGAGGTGTAGCACCTATTGATATTTTCCCTTGACATTGCTGGACCCGACTGCTATCATAGAAGCGGGTTTCTTTAAAGTCAGCGCTCGATTACCATGCATATAAGACATTTAAGGTACTTTCTTATCATGTTCGCCGTCCTCTTCTTTTTCGGCGGCCGGCCAACCGAATTCGGGAAGGAGAATACTTTCTTCCACGGTTTCTTGATCCCGAACCCGGTCATCCGGATCGGCCTGGGGGCGAACCTCAGGGACCTCCTCATCCGGTCGTCCTCGGGAATGAAGGTCTATGAGGTGAACGGGGGCTACACGCTTCTGGGCGATGACGTCGAGGAGGCCAGGATCAAGGGAGAACGCGAGGCGCTCACCGAGAAATTCGTCCTTCTGGTCGCTCAGACCAATGACAGGAAGGAAGCGGAGAAGATCGCCTCCGCACTCAGGGAGAAAATGAGCGGCAGGATCTTCGTCGAGGAGGCCAGGGAAGCCGGATCGGGCGGAGTTTTCCAGGTCAAGTTGGGGGACTTCTTGACCCGGGGGGATGCCTTGGTAGGGGTCGGCAGGCTGAACGCCCTGGGCATTAAGGACGTCTGGATCGTGAGGGAGGTGGTGACGCTGGAGGAGTCCAAACCCCATTGGATCCTCATCGAGAACGCGCTCCAGTCCCTGAGCCGGGACTCGGTTCTCTACTTCATCCCAAGCCATCCTCAAAGCGTATTGTCCTACAACGGCCGGAACTACAGGGGGATCCTCATTCTCCGGAGCACTGCGAAAGGGATCGTCCTCGTCAACCTCCTGAACCTGGAAGATTATCTCAAGGGTGTCGTCCCCGGGGAGCTCTCTCCCGACCAATTCGGAGAGATCGAGGCGCTCAAGGCCCAGGCCGTGGCCGCCCGGACCTACGCCGTCAAGAACATGGGACAATACAGGACGCTGGGTTACGACCTTAGCGACACGCCTTCATCGCAGGTTTATGGAGGGCTGGACGCAGAAAGGCCCTTGAGCACCCAGGCGGTCGATGAGACCAAGGGGGAGGTGGCCCGATATCGGGGAGAGCTGATCAATGCCCTCTACATGAGCACCTGCGGCGGGATGACTGAGGACGTGGAGAACATCTTTTCCGGCAGGCCCGAGGCTTACTTGAAGAGCACGGAATGCGGTTATGAGAAACGGCCGGAATGGCAGATCGAAGGCCCTCAGTCCCTTGTTCCCATCCCGGCGGCAGGACGGGACATGTCTCCCGACCTGTCCGAGCTCATCAGCCTGCAGGTCCTCCCGTTCAGGACCGATCCGGCCTTCTTCAACGAACCCTGTCCTTTTGATGAGGCCGTCGCCGCGATCCGACAGGCCCTCCGGGTGGTGGGCAAGGCCGGTGACGGCTTTTCTCCTCAGCCTTCGGAGCTCGATTTCCCGGGCCTGGCCCGGCTTCTCGTCTCGGCCTTCGGATGGCAGGGACATGTCGAAAACCTTCTTCTGCCGAGCGAGGTCAACTTCAGCTTGAAGGACGTCGCGGGAGTCCTGGCCCGGGACAGGAACAACCTGGCCTATTGCCTCCAGATGGGGATCTTCCCGTTCCTGGCGGCCGGCCCGCAAAGCGCTGGACGCGCCGTCACGAGGGCCGAAGCGGCATTCGCCCTCTCGAGGGTCCTGTCCGGATACGGAGACCCCTATCACAAGGGTGTTTTCAGGGGGGCTGCGGCCGGGACGATCGAGGTCGAAGAAAATGCCCAGCGCAAGATCCTGAGGCCGTCTCAACAGATGTTCCTCGTAAGAAATCTGGACGGCTCGCGTTCCTTCGCCGGCCGGCTCACCCTCCTCGGAGGCGAAAGGCTGCGTTGGCTGGAGAGGGAAGGGGAATTGCCGTTTCTCGAAGTCTTGTTCCCCGCCAACACCAACGTCATGGACCGCTCTTCGCGGTTCAACCGCTGGCAGGTCCGGAAATCGCGGGAAGAGCTTGAGGCCGTCATTAACCAACATTACCCGATCGGGAGTCTCATCGATATCGCCGTCCGGAAGCGGGGGCCTTCCCATAGGGTCCTGGAGCTTCTCATGACCGGGACCGAGCGCCAGACCGTCGCCAGAGGCTTGAGGATACGCACGGCCCTGGGCCTCCGGGACATCCTTTTCGAAGTGGACAGGGAATACGATGCGGAGGGGCGCGTGACGCATTTCGTCATTTCGGGAAGGGGATGGGGGCATGGTGTGGGTCTGTGCCAGGTTGGGGCCTACGGCATGGCCCAAGCCGGCGCAAAATACCAGGACATCCTGAAAAAGTACTATCGCGGCGTCCATATCGACAAGATCTTTTAGCTCCCTTAAGCTGTTGACGCAACCCTTGCGAGGAGTAAAATAGAGGGCTGTATTCGACGAGCCGGCGGATAAGGGCTTACGTTCGACAAAGTATTTCTTGAGATCCTCCCGGAACGGCCGGACGGTGAACATAGGAGAGAAACGACAACGTGAAGTCTGGAAGAATAATACCCGGGGTCCTCTTATTCGTATTGAGCTTGCCCCTCCTCTCCGGGGCCCAAGCGTTGAAGGCCGTCCGGGTCGCTCATGCCCCCAAGCTCGACGGGGACCTGTCCGATGAGGTCTGGAAATCCGCCGAGCCCTTCACCGGCTTCCGAATGGTCGAGCCCAGGCCCAACCAGGAGCCCACGGAGAGGACCGAGCTGCGGGTCCTCTACGACGAATCCAACCTCTATTTCGGCGTTCGCTGCTTCGACGGCGAGCCGTCCAGGATCGCCGCCAATTCCATGGCCCATGACGGGAGCGACGAGCATTCAGAGAACGATGATATCATCCGGGTCCTCCTCGACCCATTCCAGGACAAGCGCAACGCCTACATCTTCTTCGTCAATCCCCGCGGAGCCCGTAGCGAAGGGCTGGCGTCGGGTGAGCACTACAGCCTCAATTGGGACGGGATCTGGGAAGCGAAGGCCAGGATCGTGGCTGACGGCTGGAGCGCAGAGCTCCAGATCCCGTTCAAGACGATCTCCTTCAAGCCCGGCCTGACGGTCTGGGGCATCAATGTCGAGCGCTATATCCCCCGTAAGCTCGAGACGATCCGGCTTTCGGGGACCAACCGGGACAACTTCTTCTACAACCCGGTTGAAGCGGCTGCTTTGGAGGGCATCCAGGACGTCAAACAGGGAAAGGGGTTCACGTTCCGCCCCTACGGGATGGCCAGTGTCCTGAAGGACCATGTCATGGGTGGAGGGTCTGAAGGGAAGATCGACGGCGGCTTTGACATCTACAAGAACTTTACGCCCAATTTCGTAGGTGCGTTCAGCTACAACACGGACTTCGCGGAGACCGAGGTCGACGATCGCCAGATCAACCTGACGCGCTTCGCCCTTCGCTTTCCGGAGAAGAGGATGTTCTTCCTCGAGGGATCGGATATCTTCAGCTTCGCTTCGAGCGAAAGCTTCACCCCGTTCTTCAGCCGCCGGATCGGTCTCGTCAACGGCCGGCAAGCCCCGATCACCTTTGGCGTCAAGGTCTATGGCAAGATCGGCGACACGAACCTGGCCATCCTGGATGTCCGGACCGACAGATTCGGGGAGTTCGCCGGAAGGAACTTCTTCGCGGCCCGCATGTCTCAGAACATTTTGGAGGAGAGCAAGATCGGATGGATCTTCACCAACGGCAGCCCGACCGGCGAGAAGAATTCCCTGGCCGGGGCGGACTTCACCTATCAGACCTCTCGTTTTGCCGGCAACCGGAATTTCTCGGCCTCCGGCTGGTATGCCTATAACTGGAACGAACGGAAACAAGGCCGTCACCAAGGGTATGGATTCAGACTCGATTACCCCAACGATCTCTGGGATATCGGGACCTCGTATGCCTACTACGGCGATTCTTTGGACCCCGGGCTCGGTTTTGTGCCGCGGAACGGGATCCAAACCGCGTACGGCCGGATCTCCTTTCAGCCGAGACCGGAAAAAGGTCACCTGGGCCGGATCGTCCGCCAGTTCTTCTTCGAGTTCAGCGGGGATTATTACTGGGACCTTGCCGGAAACCTCGAGACGCGCATGCTGTTCATGGCTCCCTTGAACCTGGAGACGCAAGGCGGTGAGCACATCGAGTTCAGCATCAACCCCAACCGGGACGTCCTGCCCTATGATTTTGAGTTATCCGAGGGCGTCGTCCTGCCCGCCGGGCCCTATGACTTCACCAACTACAACATAGAATTCAGCACGGCCGGCTTCCGTCCCGTGGTCGCCGACCTGGGCTGGCGTTTCGGCAATTTCTATTCCGGCCGTTATGATGACGCGGAGTTGGGGCTGAGCCTGAAATACAAGGGCTACGCGACCGTTTCCCTGAACGCCAATTTCGTCCGGGGCAGGCTGCCGCAGGGGAACTTCAATGAGAATGTCTACCAGATCAAAGCCGACCTGTTCCTTTCGCCCGACCTCGGCCTCATGAACTACATCCAGTATGACAACGTTTCCCGTGAGCTTGGCTGGAGCATGCGGCTCCGTTGGCGGATCTCTCCGGGAAACGAGATCTTCATCGTCTATAACAAGAATTGGGAAAAGCGCTGGGACCCCTCGAGCCGGTTCTTTCCGCTCGAGGAACGCGGCGTGCTGAAGGTCTCGTTCTCGATCAGGCCTTAGAACGTTCCGAACCCCCGGGGGCCCCGCTTTATTAAAAAGTGAAATTCGCACTGCCATGCTTTTTCGAAGTGAGAAAATCGACTCGATGTTCCCTCTCAAAAGGGGAAAAAAGTGAAAAGGGGGAATGGGCCGCCGCACGAACGCAAATTGACAGCTCTGGTTTCAGCGGATATAATTCGCGCAAAACGGATGATAATTCGGGAGATAGGCGATGATTAGGACTACGGCGCTTAACAAGGACAGAACCGAGGCCAGGGAATACCAGACCCCGACATCCGGCGTGTTCTTCAAGGTCAACAAAGTCCTCTGCGACAGGAGATCGAAGTTCCAGAAGATCGAGATCATCGAGAACAAGGAATACGGCCGGGTCCTGCTCCTCGACGGGCTCGTCCAGACCACGGAGAAGGACGAGTTCTTCTACCACGAAATGCTCGTCCACCCGGCCATGGCTTCCCACGGCCGGCCCAAGAGAGTCCTCATCATCGGCGGGGGAGACGGCGGGGCCCTGCGGGAGGTCCTCCGGTATCCCGTCGAAAGGGCCTGGCTCTGCGAGATCGACGGGCAGGTCATCGAGGCCTGCCGGAAGCATTTCGCTTGGCTCGGACCGGCCTTCAAAGACGGCAGGGCGGAGCTTGTTATCGGCGACGGCAACATGTTCATCCGGAAAACGAAAGAAAAGTTCGACGTCGTCCTCGTGGACTCTTCGGACCCGGTCGGGCCGTCCACCATCCTCCACAGCAGGGCATTCTACGAGAAACTGAAGACGCGCCTCGCGCCCGGCGGCATCATCGCGGCCCAGGCGGGCTCCCAGGTCCTTCATCTTGAAGAGCACAGGGAGAAGAGCCTATTTCTGAAGAAGCTCTTCAAGCACGCGTCCTTTTACCTCGGTCCCGTCCCGACCTATCCGGTGGGCATGTGGTGCTACAATTTCCTCTCGGACAGCGTTGATCCCTTGGCCAAGAGACAACTCAGGGTCCCCGGCGGTCTCAAGTACTACAACCCCGGAATCCATCGGGCGGCCTTTGCTCTGCCGAATTTTCTTGCGGATAAGATCGGCTGAAATCGTTGAGTTCGAACGGACCCATCTGAGACGAAGGAGCCTTATTTTATCGGCGTAAGACCGAGGATTTTTTTCAGCAGCGCTTCATTCTTGGGGAACTGACCGGCCGCGGGCAGACGGGAGAGGAGTGTTGCCCAATTCAGGTCCATCGCGAACACCTTTTTGAACAGGGGCAGACTTTCGTCGACCCGTCCTGTTGAAGCCAGGGTGACGGCGGGCCAGAACACCATTTCGGCGTTGTCCGGGAACATCTCCATCGCCGCGGAATACTCGGAAACGGCCTCGTCGATCTTGTTTTCCGTGACAAGCTCATCGCCCCTGTTCATGAAGTTATAAGCCTTGTTGAGCCTGACGAGCCTTTTCAGTTCGGGGACCGGGTCCAAGTTGTCTTCGACCCTCAGGTCATAGATCCTGTCCTTCCACCAGAATCCGGAACCCTTGGCCTTGACCACGACGACGGCCGCGGATTGCTTGCCTCGGATATCGCCGCCTTCCTTCTGCGCGGCTTCGAGGGCGGCCAGAAGCCTGTCGACGAGTTCGCCACTGGCGGCTTCAAAGGCCTTGGCCATGGCCGGCCAGACGGTGGGTTTGAGCATCATGTTGGCTTGGCAAGAATAGCCGTCGCCGACGAAGTTTCCCGCTTCCGCGATGCAATTTTTCCCCGTGTGGGCGGCGACCCGCCCACGGACGTCCACCATGGCCACCTGGCGGACGTCCTCGTTCCTGTCCGCTTTGAGCAGCGCGGCCAGGGCTTCGCCCGGGGTCTTCCCGGCCTTCATCAGCTCGAGCCCAAGGGGGCCATAGGAAGGCTCGACGAAAGATTGGGTAGCCACGGCTCCGACACCCGCTTCAGCCCAGGTCACGATGGACCCAACGGAGAACCAATGGGACTGGACGGCGACACCCATGTCGCCCGTATGCTTGTCAATGGCGACGATGGAATAGGTGTGCACCGGGCGCCGGGGATCTTCCCGGGCGAGGGCCGGGGCGGCGACGAAGACGGGGAGGAGCAAGAACAGGACTTTTTTCATGGATCTTATCCTCATGGAAACGAATCGTTGAGCGTTCCTTCGGCGTGACGTTTCGAAAGGACCTTCAGCATGTCCGAGGTCATCGCCGCCAAGTCGAAGGAGGGTTCCCAGTCCCACTCCTCTCGCGCCGCCGAGTCGTCGAGGGACTCCGGCCAGGAATCGGCGATGGCCTGCCGGAAATCGGGGGCGTATTCGCAGACGAATCCCGGGATGTGTTTCCTGATCTCCGCCGCCAGTTGGCCCGCCGTGAAGCTCATGGCCGCGACGTTGAAGTTTGCGTGGTGTTTCAGCCGGGAAAAGTCGGCCTCCATGAGGCCCAGGATGGACTTGAGGCAGTCGGGCATATACATCATGGGCAGCCTCGTTTCCTCCCTGAGAAAACATGTGTAACGCCCGTTCTTGACGGCGTCATAGAAGATGGCCACGGCGTAGTCGGTGGTGCCGCCGCCCGGACGCATCTCATGGCTGATGATCCCGGGGAAACGACAGCCCCTGATGTCGAGGCCGTATTTTTGGACGTAGTAGCTGCAGAGGTTCTCTCCGGCGACCTTGGTGACTCCGTACATGGTCATCGGGTCGAGGGTGGTGTCCTGGGGCGTACGAACCCGGGGGGTGGCGGGCCCAAAGACAGCGATGGAACTGGGAGTGAAGATGCGGATCGACCCGAGCCCGCGGGCGGTCTCGAGGACGTTGCAGAGCCCGTTGATATTGACGTCCCAAGCCTTCTGGGGGGCTTTTTCGCCGTTGGCCGAGAGGATGGCCGCGAGGTGGTAGATCGTATCGATGTCGTGCTTTCGGACGACCCTTTCGACATCCGCCCGTTCCGTGACGTTCAGGGGTTCGAACGGTCCGGCGCCGAGGACCTTTTCTGAAGGCCGGATGATGTCGGTCACCAGAACGCTGTCGGCCCCATACCGTTCCCTGAGGAGGACGGCCAACTCGGAGCCGATCTGCCCGGCTGCTCCCGTGATCATGATCCTTTCCGTATCTTTCATCATGGCCCAACCTCACAAGGGGATGTTCCTGTCATGAAAATGAAATACACTTATAGCCCGGCCGGCCGCGGAAGTCAACACGCGACCGCCCGGAGGGACCGGAGGACTTGCCTTCTTCCGGCCGTTCGACTACAGTAAATGACCTAAGGAGAGAGGACCATGACCATAACTATCGACGGCCACGGACTGACGATCGAAAAGGTCGTCCAGGTCGCGCGCGGCCACGAACCCATCGCGATTTCCTCGGAATCCAGGAAGCGGATCGAGAAATGCCGCGCCCTCCTCGAGGACAAGATCCAGAAGAGGGAGATCATGTACGGCGTCAACACCGGGATCGGTGAGCTGGCCGAGGTCATCCTGACCCCCGAGCAGGTCGAAAAATACCAAAAATACATCGTTTACAGCCACGCGGCCGGATACGGGAAGCCGCTTCCCGAGGAGGCGGTCCGGGCGGCCATGCTCAGCCGGATCAGTTGCCACTGCCATGGCCATTCCGGGTTGAGGCCCGTCGTGACCGAGACGCTGGCCGAGATGCTGAACAAAGGGGTGACGCCCGTCGTCTGCGAAAAAGGCTCGGTCGGCGCCTGCGGCGACTTGTCGCCCATGTCCCAAATCGCCTTGGGCCTGATGGGCGAGGGCGAAGCGTTCTATAAAGGCCAAAGGCTCCCGGCCAAGGAGGCTTTGACCAGGGCCGGAATCAAGCCCGTCGTCCTCGAAGCGCGAGACGGCCTGGCCGTCATTAACGGTTCGAACATCATCGCAGGCCTGGGGTCGATCGAGGTCCACGACGCCGCCCGCTGGCTCAAGAACTCGGAGATCGCCGCCGCCATGACCCTCGAGGTCCTGAACGCCAATATGAAGGCCTACGACGAGCGGCTCCACAAGGTGAGAGGCTACCCCGGGGCCCTGGAGTCGGCGGAAAACGTCCGCCGCATCACCGAGGGGAGCGAGCTCCTCGCCCAGAAAGGCAAGAAGGTCCAGGACGCCTACAGCCTGAGGAGCACTCCTCAGGTCGTGGGCGCGGCCAAGGACGCCTTGAAGTGGGCGCGTTACATGTTCGAGATCGAGCTCAACGGGGCCGCCGACAACCCCGTCTTTTTCCCCGATGAACAGATCGTCCTGACCGGCGCCAACTTCCAGGCAGTCCCGATGGCCTTCGCCCTTGAGCTTGCGGGAATGGCCGTGACAACGGTGGCCGTGCTGTCCGAGCGCCGGCTCAACCGGCTCATGAACCCTCACCTCAGCGCGGGCCTGCCCGCCTTCCTGACCAAGGGCGCGGGCATGTTCTCGGGGTTGATGCTCACCCAATACACGGCGGGGGCCCTCGTCTGCGAGAACAGGGTCCTCTCCACTCCGGCGGCCACGGGCTCCATCTCGGCGGCCGCGGACCAGGAGGATTTCGTCAGTATGGGCATGACGACGACGCTCAAGACCCGGCAGATCCTGGACAACGCCCAGGCCGTCCTGGCCATCGAGTTCATGGCGGGGGCCCAGGCCATCGACTTCCGCAAGCCGGTCGAACCGAGCCGGGGGATCCAGGCGGCTTACGACGTCATTCGGAAGCACGTCGCCCGCCTCGAGGAGGACCGGCCGCTCTATAACGACATCAACAAGCTCAAGGAGGTCGTGGAATCGGGCGAGATCCTGGACGCCGTTGAGTCCGCGGTCGGAAAGCTGAAATAATATCGCCCTTGCCACCGGCCCGGAAGGGGGCAAGGCCAGGGGGAGCTCATGAGCATGGGAAGGATCGTTCTCGTCACGGGGGCGGCCAAAGGGATGGGCCGCGTGATCGCCATCAAGTTGGCGGACGAGGTTGGGGCCGTGGCCGTCCATTGCTTTAATTCCAGAAAGGACGCGGAGGACACCGCGGCCGAGATCCGAAAAAAGGGGAAGCAAAGCGCTGTCTTCACCGCGGACCTCACGGACGAAAAGCGGGCCGCGGACCTGGTTCGGGAGGTCGAAAACGAGTTCGGCCGGCTCGACATCCTGGTCAATACCGTCGGCCCCTTCTTGGTCAAGCCCTGGCAGGAGCTCGACGGCGCCGATTGGGACAGGATATTCCGGGAGGTCCTCGAGAGCTCCTTTTTCTGCCTCAAGGCCGCCCTGCCTGGGATGAGGGAAAGAAAGTGGGGGAGGATCATCAACATCGGCTACAGCCGGGTCGAGCAGCTGGGTTCCTTCCCGTCCATCACGGCCTACGCCGCCGCCAAGACCGGGCTCCTCATCCTGACCCGCACGACCGCCGTCTCCGAGGTCGGGAACGGAATCACGATCAACATGGTTTCGCCGGGTCTTATGGAGGGCGGCGCGCTTCCAGCCGGCAAAGTCCCGCCGGCCGCTATCGGGACGTTCCGCGACGTCGCCGGGGCCGTTGCCTACCTGGCCTCTGAAGAGGCCGGCGCCGTCACGGGGGCGAACCTCATCGTCGCCGGCACTTGGAAGATGTGATCGCTGCCTCGATGGCCCCCAAGATCGCCGTCCCGGAGCCCGTTTCCGCAGGCATCATCCTTTCCTATAAATGCTCGAGTTCCTGCCGGCACTGCATGTACGCGTGTTCGCCGGCCTGGAAGGCCGATTGGATGTCCGACAGCCTGCTCGAAAGGACGCTGGGCTATCTGGCGGGACGGATCGCCCCGGCCCCCGAGGGCCCCGATGGGGTCGGCATCAACCAGGGCCTCCGCTTTACGGGAGGGGAGCCTTTCCTGAACTTTGACCTGCTTATGAAAGCGGCGCGCCGGGCGGCGGCGCTGGGCATCCCTTCGACCTTCGTCGAGACCAACGGTTTCTGGTGCAAGGACGACATGACGGCGAAATACAGCTTCTTCGATCTTAAGGAGGCCGGTCTCAAGGGCGTGTCGGTCAGCGTCAACCCGTTCATCGTCGAGGAGGTGCCGTTCGAGAGGACGGCCAGGGCCGTCCGTTATGGCCGGGAGGCCTTCGGAAAGGCCTGCATCGTTCACCAGGAATATTACTTCTATCAATTCCTCAGGCTCGGGACGACCGGCACAATGACCTTTCGGGAGTACCTCGCAAGGGGAAGGGAAGGATTGTCCCAAGGCGAACTCTTTCCCATGGGACGGGCGGCATACGCTCCCGGCCTCTTCCGGATACAGGCCGCCGCCGAGTTCTTTGGACGGGACTGCCGGGCGGAGCTTTTCGCCCCCCGCTGCGCTCATTTCGACAATTATGGGAATTACGTGGCCGGATATTGCGGCGGGATCGCGCTGAGTTCGTTGGACCGCCTTGCGAACGGCGATCGCGAGGTGGACCCGGGCGAACGTCCCGTCATCGCGGCCCTCCTCACCGACATCAAGGACCTTCATGACCTGGCGGTCCGCGATTTCGGCTATGTTCCGAAGGGATGCGGCTACGTTTCGAAATGCCACCTCTGTGTCGACATCCGGAAGCACCTAGTCCTTTCCGGCGCCCGGTTCGCGGAGCTTCAGCCCGGAGAGTTTTATGCCCGCCTGGAGGACCCGAGATCATCCCCGTGATCCGGAGAATTCCCGTCTGAGAAAATAAGCCCCGACGAGGCGTCTCTCGTAGCGGGCGGCCGACCGCCGATAAGTTCATGGAGGAGAGACGTGACCAAGAAACTTACTCATGAGGAATTCGTCAGGCTGGCCATCGTGAAGTTGCGGAACGGGAATTTCAAGGGGATCCACTCCGTTTTTAGCGGCTTCAACGAGGCCTTCAGGAAGTATTACGAAGGTGATGACCCGGTGCAGGTGACGAACGGGTTCGGGGAAGAGGGAAGGCTCGTTATCCGGCCGGTGAAGAGCGGGGTGATGCTCTATCTGCCCGAGGACGCGCCGCAGGGGGACAGGGGAGAACAGGCCCTGCGAAAGATGGGCCTTTTGGAATAAAAAAGAGCGGACGTCCGGGTCATGACCCGGACCGGCGAGATCCCCCGAGTCCCCGGGGTTCTCGCCGGGATCAAAGAACGTATTTGTAAAGGTTCATTCCGGCCGGGAGTTTGGCCTTTTCCTTATAGATGTCCCAATAATGGGTCCGGGCCTCCCTGAGCTTCTTGTAAAGCGGGTGTCCTTCATCGGGGACATGGGTGGCGACGATCTTGAGGTCGTTATCGACCAGGACGAGCTTGGCGCACCTGTTCAGGATGCCGGCGGTGCCGATGCTGCATACGGCGACAAGCTCTTTCGACCGGACCTTCTCCAGAAGTTCCCGGTAGGCGATATGCCGTTCCATAACGGGGACCCCCATTTCTCTGAGGACGGCCACCATGCCCTGGATGGTCACCGACGGGAGGATAAGATTGCTCTCCGGAATCTTGATGACGGAACCGTCACGGAGGGCGAAGAGACAGCAGGAGGAGTCCCATTCCGTGACCTGACGGTCCTCGAGGTTTCCACGCGGGTTATCGTCCAGGAAAAGGGCCGCGGCCGCCTCGGGCGTGATCTTTCTGGCTTCGTCGATGGCCTTGACGCTCATCAGGTAGTTGATGCCGAGCTTGAGACAGCCTGTCCCATTGACCCCCATGGCCCGGACCAGGTGGGGGATGACGACGCCGCAGAACGGCTCGCCGAGATATTGGTCGTAACGGCAGGCGAGGGCCCGGATGGCGGGCTGGTTGGGGAAGGTGACCCCCATGGAGTGTTCCTCATCGACCGTGAAAGGCCTCAGATATCCCTGGGCGTCGAGCGCGGCCATCTCCTCCAGGAAAGGCCGGATGTCCGGGTCCACGAAATACTGGTGGATGAAGATGCTCTCAAGCTCCTCCGATGACGGGACCCAGCCCTGCTGGTCCTTACCGAGGTTGAAGGCGATGCCCCTGCGGAGCCGTTCGAGGTTCTTGTGCCAGTTGAGGAAGGTCACCTCGAGTTGCCCCTTAGGGTTCCTTTTGCAATAGAACCTGATGCCCTCAAAACAGATGAACATCGCATACATGATGGAGCGGGAAAGCGCGAACACCTTCGCCTCTCCCTCGAAGATCTCGAATTGTTTGTTGGGAAGGAGGTAGCGCATCTGCTTGGGCATCCATTTCACGCCTTCGAACTTAGCCATGAGATATCTCCTTTATGACGACATTCAAGGAAAATGATTATACATCAGCTACCCATATGGGGGGAAGGGGCGCACGCTGTCAACTTTTTGTCGTGTCAATTTAAGAATTCTCCGATGAATGGCTGCCCCTCCATGCCCGACTTCGGGTCCCGCGGGAGCGCCTCGAACAGGTCCATAAGCTCCATGCTCAAGGGGATCACCCGGTCCCTACGGTTCTTGGCCAGGGCCGCCGGGATGAAGATCACCCCCTTCTTGAGACTGACCACGGACACCCCGAAGCCCTTCTCGGTGTCCCAGCCGTCGTGCGGCCAGTGAAGGGCAAGGGCCTCGTGAGAACGCACGGCTGTCGTCAGCAGTACCTTCAGGAAGGGCACCAAACGCGGTTCCGCAGCTTCAAGGAGCCTTGCGATCTCGTCGTCGGTGAGAATCCGCAGCCTGTTCTTGGGCTCCCGAAACTGCTTGACGACGCACACTCGCGCATCCACTCTCCCCACTCTTCCAGCCGCTTGGCATGACACGAGGGGCAAAAACCACGGGTGCGGCAGGAGAACATAAGAAGCCGTTCCTCGCCACAGTCGGGACACCGGATCCGGGCAAAGCCGCATCGCGGATTGCCACAGTCCAGATAGCGCTCCACGACTTCTTTGACGATCGGCCGGAGGAAGCCGTATTTCTCCTATATTGACATCAATTTCCTCCATTGCTGTAATAGTCACAGGGGAAAATAGCTTTTGGGCATCAAAATGATTAAAATGGTTACGATAGGTAGATATTCAACGCACCTTCAGAAGGCCTCTCAACTGTCCAGACAATGGGGTCCACGTCAGTAGTTTCATCCGGAAGATAGTTTTAATGAAAAGAAACATTTGGTTATGGTTAGGTATTTTTCTTATTTTGGTCAATATTGCCTTAATAATTAATGACTATAATGTATCCGGATGGGATTTCAAAACTTATCACGCCGCAGTAAAGACTCATGCAAGCGGTAAGAATCCATATTCCGTAATAGACCTAAAAGAGCATTTAGGGAATAAAAGACATCCTTTTCTATACCCGCCCATAACCCTTGTGTTTTTTAACATATTGCATACAATGGTGAATTATTGTAATCAAATTGCAGGACCAAAGGCCTATTACTATTTTTTGTGGTGCGTATTGCTTGCCGCTGTATTTTTAATAATCAGAAAAGCCGATGCAACATTTAACCCGCTGTTTCTTATTATACTCCTCGTTACGGGTTTTATATCTGCCTATTGGAATTTCTTGACAGGGAATATAGGAATTGTCGAATTATTCTTTTTTTCACTTGTCTTCTATTATATTACCAAAAAAAACAACTATCTCTCCGCATTTTTTCTGGCAACTATAGGAATTATAAAGATTGTTCCTCTTGTTTTTGGTTCCTTATTTTCTTTTTCTAAACAATCAAAAGCTCAAAAAGTCCGGATATTTGGGGTACTTGTAAGTGTATTTATTGCAAGTATTATTATATCTTATGCCATGTATCCAAAGCTATTTTTTCAGTATTATGAATCTATGATTAGACAGCTGTCACATTATTATAATCCGTTGAACGAAGTTGGAGAATACCGCTCGCCCGCAATATTTCTTTATATCAGGGAAATAACGAATCATTTTTTTAATCGTAATCTTACGATGTTTTTTGCGCAATACTTTTTGTTTTTATGCATTATTTTTGTTTTGTTTACCCTTTACACAAAAAAGCGAGAAAGAAGCTTTTTGGATATTTATTCATTCGGGATGTTAGCACTTATTATTATTTTACCCAGGATGAAACCGTATTCTTTTACTTTGGCGCTTTTGCCGATTTATTTTTTGGTAAAGGACCAGGATTGGAAAAGAAAACTATGGACTATAATAATTGTATCGGGAATGCCGTTAATATCCTATTGGGCTGTAAAAACATCACATAATCAAGGTTTTTTAAGGTTTATGGAGTATGGGCAATCTCTTTCGCTGCTTGTATTTTATGTTTTATATTTTGCAAATGATTGTTTTTCTTCAGCCGTGTCCCCGCGATCGTGCCAAAAGCCGATCGAAAACGTGCAGGATGAATTGGTCGAAACAAAGACCTAATTTAGCACGGATTATCGTACATTCCTTAATTA
>Ga0315293_10002105_pt1 | contig 19211 bp, 18 predicted proteins | sample YL17G13_20_MG_FD_203071 | JGI IMG/M metagenome (GOLD analysis project Ga0315293, IMG submission 203071) | Sediment microbial communities from Yellowstone Lake, YNP, Wyoming, USA - YL17G13_20 | ecosystem: Environmental > Aquatic > Freshwater > Lake > Sediment | place: USA: Wyoming | collected... | reverse complement strand
CAGGAAGAGGGCCGCCGCGCACACCGCGAGGAAGCCGGCGAGGCCGGCGGCCGTCCCGAGGAGAAGCGCGACGTACCCCAGCAGCGGCACGTTCATCGCGATGCGCCCGATGACGGCCGCCGTCGGGACAAGGGCGGGATCGGGCGCCGCGTTCGCGTCGCCCTTCGTCTCGACGTACGGGACGCCCTTCACGTCGGCGAGGCGAATGATGCGGTGGGTGTACGGGGTGGCCCCGCCCTGCTGGATCGTGACGACGTCGCCGACCGCGTAGCCCTCCGACCCCGCCGGCAGGGCCAGCACGAACGCGCCGCGGCCGATCGGCGGCTCCATGGATCCGCCGCCGATCACCAGCGCCCGGCCGCCCGCGAGGGGGGCCAGCAGCTGGAGCGCCGCCGTGACGATGACGGCGAGAACGGCGACGACCAGGAGCGCATCGAGGGCGCGGCGCGTCCAGCGAAGAGCGGTCATCGACGGGTCCGTTGCCCGGCCCGCGGAGCCGGGGATGGAGGAAGGCCCACGGCCGGCCGAAGTCCGCCGTGGGCCGCTGATCGAGGGGAGGCGACTACGGGTTGTTGGCGGTCTGCTCGGCGTCGAACGTGAAGGTCACGCCGGTCGACGTGTTCTGGAACGTGTTGTTGGTCGAGAGCGGCAGAGTCGCCTTGAAGCAGAATGTCTCGTTCGTGCTGCCGGCGAGCGTGCGGTCGCCCGTGTTCGCGCCCTGCGCCGCGCTTCCCACGGCCGCGACATTGAGGGCGCCGCTGTAGAGCGCAGTCCCGGTGCAGGTGGCACCCGCGTAGATGTCCAGCTGGAGCTGGGCAGCCAGCGTCGGCCCGGTCACCACCGAGGTCGAGATGGCGTAGCGCAGGGCGCCCGTCCCGGCGTTGTTCACCTGGATCGTGTTGCTGATGACGTCGCCCGGCATCATGGTCGACACGCTGAAGAGCGCCGTCGCGGGAGTCGTCGAGATGTCGATCGTGCCGGTCGCGAACGCATTGCCCGTCACCGCCTGCGAGTCGGTGAACATGGCGAGCGACAGGGCGCCGGCGCCGAGCGAGCCGCTGACGAGCGTGAGGGCGAGCAGCGTCGTGAGGCGGAAGCGCCGGCGGGGGTGCTCGTGCCGGGGGGTCATCGTGTTTCCGTCTCCCTTTCGAGGCGGGCTGTTCGACGGCCCGCGTGGTCGAGCCCAGAGGGGTATTCGCCGGCGATGGCGCTCGGTCCGGGGATCTGCCCGCATTTGAGCCGATGGAGGGGGGTCGGGGATATGAGAACAGCGGTCCGGTGACCCCAGTACGTTGGTCCTGTCCGGCGCACCGTCCGTGCGGCAGGGCCCGGTGCGCGGTGCGCGCGTGCGCCGGGATCCGCCGCCCCTCCGCCTCCGCGCCGCCTTCGCCGCCGGCCGACCCCTCCGTGACTCTCGGGCGATGATTCGTGGGTTCAGTGACGCTGGAGCCGCCCGACGGCATCCCGGCCCATCTCGTCGCCGCCCGACGCGCCGTTGCCGAGCGCCGCCACGCACGACCGAGCCATGCCACACCGGCGCCGCGGACCGTCATGGCCGCCGCCGACGCTCACGGCCTCCGCGACCGGCCGCCGACTCACGAATCATCGACTCCGAGGCAACGGTCCCGCCCGCCCCCGCCTCCGGTGGGCCGCCGCCGACTACGAGGGCGCCGCCGCCCTCCTGAGCTCCCGCGGCGGTCCGTCCATCAGGTGCGCCTCGCGACCGTGGACGGTCATCCAGACGATCGCCGCGCCCGGCCAGGCCAGTCCGCCCCGCAGCGCCTCGACGGCGACAGACGCCTCCACCGGATACGCCGCCCCGAAGGATGCCGACAGCTCCGCGACCACGGCCCGAGTCGCCTGCGTCGAGCGCAGCACCAGGAGGCGGCTGATCGCAGGCCGGCTGCCATCTCCGTCGTCGACCGCGGCCGTCGCCATCCGGTAGAGATCGGTCGACGTCAGCGCCGCTGCCTTCTCGTTCGCCCATCGGACGGCCTGTTCCGCTCGGCGTAGCTGCGATTGGACCTCCGTCGCGATGAGCCCGTGGTCAATCGAGTCCGCGAGCACCACGTCGATCGCCCCGCGCGCCGGCGTCCTCACCGGCACCTCAAGGAAGGGAGTCCACCGTCGATGGAGGGCGTGAACGAACGCGTCGACCATCCGCGCCTGGGTCGCGTCGTGGATCGCGATCCCGGCACCCGGCACGAGGCGCACGGATACGTCGCCGCCGAGCGCAATCGCGATGCGCGCGAGCGTCTCGGGCGAGGCGTCGCGCTGGGCGAGCATGATTCGGCTGACCATGCTGGGACTCACGCCGGCCGCGCGCGCGAGCGCGACCGGTCGGATGCCGGAGTCCTCGATCAGCCGCCGGAGATCGCCCGCGACCGCACGGCGAATTTCCTCGGCCCGAAGCTCCGCACGGACCTCGACGCGCGACCTTCCGCTCACGGCCGCAGTGAAGCAGACGCCACTTACTTCCGACGTATCGGGGGCGGCGACCGGCGTGGGGCCGCAGGGCGGGCCGGCCGGGCGGCGTGGGGCGGGCGAGCCGCCGGGCGGCGTGGGGTCGCCGGGCGGGCCGGCCGGGCGGCGTGGGGCGGGCGAGCCGCCGGGCGGGCGAGCCGCGGCGTCGGGCGGGCGAGCCTGCCGAGATCGGGTCCGTGACTCACGGGCGATGATTCGTGAAACCGCGGGGCGGCCGGGCCCTGGACGACGCCGCGTCTGGGGCCTGCTCTACCGGAGGGCACGCCTTCGGGGCCTCATCCCGCACGGGCGAGCCCGGCCGAGGGGCACGCAGAGCCCGCGGACCGAGCGGCCGCCGTCCGGACCCGCGTCCGGTGGGCCGCAGGGCGGGCGGGGCCACGTCAACCCACCAATCATCGACTGGCAGGCAACGACCCACGACCCCGGCCGCTCACGCCGCGCGCACGACCCCGACCCGAACGCGACCGCGGCTGCTCAGGCCGCGGACACCACGCCGACGCCCTCCGCGACCGCGGCCCGGATCAGCGCCCGATCGAGCGTCGCGAGCTCCGCGTCGACGTCGGCCGCCAGCTGGAGGTACAGGGCGTCGTACACGGTGAGCCGGTGACGATCTGCCAGGTCGAGCGCATCCACGACGCCGGCCACGCCTCGATCGGCGGTCTCGATTCCGGCCCGTGCCGCCGCGGCGACCGTCAGCGCCGCACGCCCGGGCTCGAAGCGACGACCGAGCAGGAGGGCATTGGCGAGTTCCGCCCAGAAGTGCGCGGGGACGAGGCGCATCCGGCCGTCGCGAATCCATTCGACCCACCGCTCGAGAAACGGCCCACCCTCGAGAAGAGCCTCGACCGCGAACGAGGCGTCGACGACGACGGGCGGCTGGGGGGCTGAGAAGCTCATCGGGGCCGCTTGGCGCGGCCCGGGACGACCGCGGCCCCGGGCCTGCCCCGGCTCGCCTTCCCGTCGCGGTCCCTGTCGCTCCGTACGAATCGTGCCGCCTCCCACCCGGGCGGCGCCGGCGGAGCCTCGGCCACGAGCCGCCGGATCTCGGCGAGCGCTGCCAGCTGACGCTCCGCGGCTCGCGCGGGATCCGAGTCCGCAAGGTCGCTGAGCGGCACCAGGGCCGCCAACGGAATGCCCGCCCGCTCGATCACGATCCGCTCGCCCGCCGCGGCCTCATCGAGGAGCTGGCCGAAGCGACGCCGTACGTCGAGGGCGCTGACGGTCTTCATGCCACCATCATAGCACTCATAGATCGCTATGCGAGCGCTTCCTCCGGGACCGGGCCGCGCGCCGCGCCCGGGTTCCGTCGGCCATGCGCGACGCCCGGGTTCCGCCCCGCCTCTGGGGCGATGATTCCTGACTTGGCCGCTCCTCGCGGCACCGGGAGCGTCTCGCGAGTTCCCGCCCGGGGACCCGGCCAGCCTTCGACCTCGGTCGTCCGGGCACGATCGCGGGACGGATCTGGGTGCAGCGGCCGCGGGGTGGGCGGCCCCCTATCTCGGGACCGCGCGCGTGGGTCGCCAACGCACGAATCATCGCCTCTGGGGCGGCGATGCCGGCGGCGCCCCTCCGCCCCGGGCAGCCAGGCTCGCCCGCGCCGCGCCCGGGTTCCGTCGGCCATGCGCGACGCCGGCCCCCATCGGCCATGATGGCGGCGGCGCCCGACCGACCCGAAGCCCGGAGGCCACCGATGACCGCCATCCCCACCACCTTCCGCGCCTTCGTCGCCGCCGCGGAGGGCGACGGCGCGGGCGACCGGGCGAACCACGGCGTTACCCGCGGCGTCCGCACCTTCGCCGAGGCCGACCTGCCGCCGGGCGAGGTGGAGGTCCGTGTCTCCTGGTCGAGCGTCAACTACAAGGACGGCTTGGCCGCCATCCCCAACGGGAAGGTCGCCCGCATCAGCCCCCTGATCCCGGGGATCGACCTTGCCGGCGAGGTGGTCGCGAGCGAGGACCTGGCGATCCCGGTGGGAGCCGCGGTCCTGGCCCACGGCCACGACCTGGGGGTTGCCCGCCACGGCGGCTTCGCCGAGTACCAGCGCGTCCCGGCGGGATGGGTCGTCCCGTTGCCGGCGGGCCTGACCGCGCGGCTCGCGATGGCGGTCGGGACGGCCGGGTTCACGGCGGCACTCTCGGTGATCCGCCTCGAAGAGCGCGGCCTGCGACCCTCGAACGGCCCGGTCCTCGTGACCGGCGCCTCCGGGGGCGTGGGGTCGACGGCCGTCGGGATCCTGGCCCGGCGCGGCTACGAAGTCTGGGCCGCCACGGGCAAGCCCGACCAGGACGAGCGCCTCCGGCACCTGGGCGCAGAGGGCGTCCTGGCCCGAGAGGAGGTCACGGCCGAGAGCGCGCGGCCGTTGGAGTCGGAGCGCTGGGCCGGCGCGGTCGACTGCGTGGGCGGGGCGACCCTCTCCTACATCCTGCGGACGCTGCGGCGCGGCGGGACGGTGGTCGCCTCCGGCAACACCGGCGGCCCCGCCTTCGCGACGACGGTCTTCCCGTTCATCCTCCGCTCGGTCGCCCTCGTGGGGATCGACTCGGCGGTGGTGCCGATCGCCGAGCGGCGCGCGACGTGGGAGCGGATCGCCACCGACTTGCGCCCCAACGGCCTCGGCGACGCCCTCACCGAGGTCACGCTCGACACGCTCCCGGAGGCGCTCGATGCCATCCTCGCCGGCCGGGCCCGCGGCCGCTGGATCGTGCGGATCGGCGGCTGAGTCGTGGCCCTCAGCCCAATTGCGGCGTCACTTGGCGCGCAACTCGACGGTCACCGAGGATCCGTCGTCCGTGGTCAGGGCAACGCGCAGCCGATCGCCCCTGGCGTTGAGCGGGATCGCGTCGACAACGCGACGGCCGACGAGTGCCTCGACGAGTTCGTGGCGCGCGAGGTCGCGCCAGGTGAAGAATCGGGCGAGTTGGCGCTGAAGTGTCCCGAGGTAGTCGGGGGCGAGGCCGAAGAGTCGATCGGCCTCGACCATGCCCCGTGACACCGTCACGAGACCGCGCAGGTCGGCGAACGATCGAGGCCACGGAAGGGCGTCGACGCCCGACGCGAGCATGGAGACATCGGGGATCGGGGGCAGGAACAGCGACGCGACGGGCTCGTTCGCCTCGATCGCCGCCCAGTTGACGGCCTGGTCGTCGCCGTTGGACCCGACGAGGTGGACGGCCGGCTCGGGCACGATCGGTGCGACGGTCAGTCGACAGTCGACATGGTCGGCCGAAGCGTCCAGGTTCTTCTGTCGATCGATTTCGCACGAGTGCGTGACGACAAGGGCGAACATCGTGTCGACTGCGACCTCGCGCCCGTGCGGCAACGGCAGCAGAGCCGGCCTTGGGTAGGCCGGGATCCTGCCCATCGGATCGTAGGTCTCGCCAGGCGGCGTTTCGCCGACAAGGCGGGTCCGGGCCAGCGAAAGGAACGCGACGTCGCCCGACGACAGCTCATCGGATTCGCCGACAGCCCGATAGACCTCAGGCCCGACGGCCATCGACTGCCGGCATATCTGCGAAGAACTCATCGGCCGGGAGCGTCGCCATGTCGTCGGCCTCGCGCGAATCGACAGGCGAGGCATGGGCGACCGGCTCGCCCGACCACATGAGCTCGCGGATGGCCGCCGACAGACGCGCTACGCGCGAGAGCGTGGCGTCACCCGGGTGGGGCACGTCCGGCTCGAGGATGGCCGTGACCGGGACCGACAGCGCAGACGCGATCCTGCGCACAGTCCCCACCGCCACGTTGTCGATCGGCGTCTCGCCGGTGGCGAGCTGGCGAACAGTCCGGGGCTGGAGGTGCGCCCTGGTCGCCACGGCGGTATAGGTCAGATTCCGTTCGTCGAGGATCGTCGCGAGCCGCGTCATCGAGGTCTCCATGCGTTCGCCCGCATCTTGACATGCGCTCAAACGCTCGTCAAGCCAGCGCGCAGGGCCACGGTCGCTCAGGCGACCAGGTCGGAGAGCTGCACGACGTCGAGCTGGGGAAGTGTTCGAAGCCGTCGATCGTTCGTGACAAAGGCCGATGCCCCGGCTCGGACAGCCGTCGCAAGGTGAATGGCGTCCGGCAGGGAGTGGCCGCGCCGACCGCGCATCAGGCCCGCATCGATCGCGATCTCTCCCGTTAGGGGCACGAGCTCGAGCCGCGGGATCGAGCGAACCGCGTCCGCGTACCGTTCGGCCATGACGGCGTTGTCGACGGCCGCCGGGTAGACGGAGATCTCGGCCAGCGCCAGCGACGCGACGACGAACGAGACGCCGCCTGCTTCCGCGGCATCGAACAGGCGTCGAACCGTGCCAGCTTCCGGCCCGCCGACCTCGAACAGGTAGATGAGCAAGTTCGAATCGATGGCGATCCGGCGATGGCGGCTACAGAGCTCGTCGATCGTCACCCGAGCGGCTCCGGGACCTCGCGCGCGGCGTGCTCAGCGTGAGCTGCGCGAATGTCCGCGTCGATCTGCGCCCGTCGTTCGATATCGCGAGCCTCCCACTCATCACGGAGTGCGCGAATGCGCTCCGCCGCGTCGGTTCCGTCGTAGAGATGGGCGCCGATCCCGAGGAGGCGCGTCCCGGCGGGCACGTGCCGACGGAGGTGGATGACGTCGCCCTCGATCTCGACATCAAGCCGATCGCCGGCCTTGAGGCCGAGCTTGCTGCGTGCTTCGCTTGGTACGGCGATCTGGTGCTTGGAGCTGATCTTTACGCTAAGCATATTCCGAATGATAGGCGTCGAGCGCCTCGGCGGCAAGGGGCGCGCCGGAGAACGGAACCGCGGAGGGCGTAGGCTGCGGCGGTGGAGCCCCTCGAGCGCCATTTCGTCCCGGCCCAACCCGTCGACCTGCGCCTGACGCTGATCATCCACGGGCGCGGGCCAGGCGACCCCACGATGCGCTTCTCGCGCGACGGGTCGACCTGGCGAACGTCGCGAACGCCCGAAGGGCCGGCGACGATGCGTCTGGTGTCGGCGGGCGACGCCGTCCGGGCGCAGGCGTGGGGGCCGGGCGCCGGCTGGGCGATCGAGCAGGCACCCGAGCTCGTCGGCGCCGACGACGACCGGGGGGACTTCGCCGCGCAGGCGGCCGGCCAGCCGCTCCTGCGCACCCTGCTAGCACGCTACCACGCTATCCGGATAGGGCGGACCGGCCGGGTCCTGGAGGCGCTGGTCCCGGCGATCATCGAGCAGAAGGTGACCGGAGATGAGGCGCGGAGCGCGTTCGTGGCCCTCGTTCGGCGCCACGGCGAGCCGGCTCCCGGACCGTGGGAGACGGAGCGGCGCCCGGCGCTGATGTGGGTCCTGCCGGCGCCCGAGGTGCTCGCGAGCCTCCCCGGGTACGCCTACCACCCGCTCGGGCTGGAGCGGCGGCGGGCCGACGTGATCCGCTTCGCCGCGTCCAGGGCGACTCGTGTCGAGGAGTGCACGACGATGCCCCTCCCCGATGCCTACGCACGCCTGCGCGCGCTGCCGCTTGTCGGTCCGTGGACCGCCGCGGAGGTCGGCCTGCGAGCCTTCGGCGACTCGGACGCGGTGAGCGTCGGCGACTTCCACCTCGGCTCGGCGATCTGCTGGGCGCTCGCTCGCGAGGAACACGGAACCGACGAGCGGATGCTGGAGCTCCTTGCGCCCTTCGCCGGCCATCGCGCGCGCGTGATCCGGCTCATCGAGGCGGCCGGGGTCCACGCCCCGCGCCGCGGCCCCCGGATGGCGCCGAGGTCGATCGCCGGGATCTGACGGCCGGACGGGCCGCTCGGCCGTTGGCACGGGGCCGGCGCGCGGCGCACGCTGGCCGGATGAACCGCCGCCTCCCGGTCTCGCGAAGAGCCGTCGTCGTCGCTTTCGTCGCTTTCGTCGCTTTCGCCGCCCTCGCCGGCGGCTGTGGCGGCCCGGCGCCAACTCCGGCCCCGAGCCCGGCGGAGGAGGTCCGCGTCTTTTTCGTCCCGGGCGGCGCGGACCCGTGTGGCACCGTCGCGCCGGTTGTTCGGAAGGTCGCGGGCCCCGTGACCGCGGAGATCGCCCTCCGCGAGCTGCTGGCCGGACCGACCGTTGAGGAGACCGCCGTCGGGTTCACCAGCCTCTTCGGCCCGGCGACCGCAGACGCCCTGCTCGACGCAACGGTCGCCGGCGGGATCGCACGGGTCTCCTTCCGCGACCTGCGGCTGCTCCTTCCGAACGCGTCGTCGTCGTGCGGCAGCGCCGCCCTGCTGGCCGCCCTGGACGCGACGCTCGCCCAGCTCCCGGGGATCCGCGGAGCCCGCTATTCGCTCGGCGGCGACGAGGCCGCCTTCTACGAGTGGCTCCAGATGGCCCCGCCGGACTGACCGCGCCCGGACCGACCGCCCCCGGGCGCGGAGGCCGCCCGGGGCTCCCCTACTCCGGCTGGGCCACCACCAGGATCCGGATCTCGGTCATGTCCTCGATCGCGTAGCGCAGGCCCTCGCGACCGAGGCCGGAGTCCTTCACGCCGCCGTAGGGCATGTGGTCGATCCGGTAGGTGGGGATGTCGTTGAGGATGACCCCGCCCACCTCCAGCTCGTCGAACGCGGCGAAGGCGTTGGCCAGGTCGTTCGTGAAGACGCCGACCTGGAGCCCGTATTGCGAGGCGTTCACGCGGCGGACGGCGTCGGCGAAGTCGGAGAAGCGGAAGAGGACGACGAGGGGCGCGAAGGCCTCCAGGCTGCAGACCTTCGCCTCGACCGGGGTGTCGGCAAGGATCGTCGGGGCGAAGTAGGTCCCGTTCGCCTTCCCGCCCAGGAGCACGCGCCCGCCCATCGCCACGGCCTCGTCCACCCAGGCCTGGGTGCGCAGCGCCGCCTTCTCGTCGACCATCGGGCCCAGGTCGGTCTCCGGCTCGAGCGGATCGCCCAGGCGCAGCGCCGAGGCCGCGGCCGTGAACCTCTCGACGAAGGCGTCGAAGACGTCGTCGTGGACGAAGACCCGCTGGACGCTGATGCAGACCTGGCCGGAATAGGCGAAGGCGCCGACGGTGATCCGCCTGACGGCCCAGTCGAGGTTCGCCGTCCGGTCGACGATCGCCCCCGCGTTGCCGCCAAGCTCGAGGACGACCCGTTTCTTGCCGGCCCGGGCCTTCATGTCCCAGCCGACGGCCGGGCTCCCGGTGAAGGTGAGGACCTTGAAGCGGTCGTCGGCGACCAGGCGATCGCCCAGCTCGCGGCTCATCGGAAGGATGCTGACCGAGCCTGCGGGAGCCCCGGCCTCCTCCACGATCTCGGCGACGGTCAGCATCGTGAGGGGGTCCTTGGAGGGCGGCTTGAGGACGATGGAGCAGCCGGCCGCGATCGCCGGGGCCAGCTTGTGGGCGGCGAGGTTGAGCGGGAAGTTGAAGGGGCTGATCGCGGCAACCGGCCCGACCGGGAAACGGCGCGTGATCCCGATCCGGCCCTTGCTGCTGGCCATGAGGTCCAGCGGCATCAGCTCGCCGCCGATCCGCTCGGCCTCCTCCGCCCCCAGGCGGAAGGTGAGGACCGCCCGGTCCACCTCCACCAGCGCGTCGCGGATCGGCTTGCCGGCCTCGAGCGCGATCAGCCGCCCCAGCTCCTCGCGGCGGGCCGCGATACCGGTGCTGATGCCGCGGAGGATGGCCGCGCGCTCGTAGGCGGGGAGCTTGCGGGTCACCTCGAAGGCGGCCACCGCGGCCTCGACGGCCTCCTCGTACTGCTCCGGCGTCGCCTGGTACGTCAGGCCGGCCGGCTCGCCCGGGCGGGCCGGGTTCTCGACCGTCAGGACGTCGGGCGAGTCGACCCAGCGCCCGGCCAGAAAGATCCTGTGGGGGACGAGGTTCGTGGCGGTGGCCATCGGGAGGGGACTCCTCGGCGAGGTGGCGGCGGGCCGCGTGTGCGGAGACCCTCCATTCTACGCGCGGCCCTACGGGGCCCCCGGCCGACGCCGGCCCGGCGCCCCTCCCGTCCGGTGCCCCTTTCCGGCCCGGCGCCCTCTCCTTTCCCGGCCAGGCCTGCGTTCAACGCAACACCGCGCAGCCCCGCGCGGCCTCGCTCGGCCGGTCGATGCCCGCCGGCACGTTCTCGCAGGTCAGACGCAAGGAAGCTGCCAGCCGGGGGCGCCGGTCCTGGTCCTCTCACCGGCCGGAGCAGAAGAGCCGCCGTCCAACGCACTGATCCTGCCGTCCGGACCGCCGGCCGATCCGCCGGGGTTCGCGGGGGTTCGCGGTCGTGCGTCGGATGCAAGGGGGATCGGGGCGGCGAGCGGCGAGTGCAGCGGCCGGAGCGGGCAACGCCCCCGGTCAGGCCTCGGCGAGCAGCTCGTCGCGCGCCTTGAGCATCTCGGCGCGGGCCTCGTCGCCGATCACCGGGTACTTCGGGTCGATCTCCATCAGCGCGTCCAGGATCACCGCGCCGGCGGCGACCCGCATGAACCACTTCCGGTCGGCGGGGATGACGTGCCAGGGGGCGTGCTCGGTGCTCGTGTGGCTCAGCATCTCGGCAAAGGCGTCCTGGTAGGCGTCCCAGTACTGGCGCTCGCGGACGTCGCCGGCGGCGAACTTCCAGTTGCTCTCCGGCTCGTCGATCCGAGCCAGGAAGCGCTCCTTCTGCGCCTCCTTCGAGACGTTGAGGAACAGCTTCACGACCCTGATCCCGTTGTCGACGAGGTAGCGCTCCCAGTCGTTGACCTCGCGGAAGCGGCGGTCCCAGACGTCCTTCCCCTTCGCCTCGGGCGGCAGTTTCTGCCCGGTGAGGATCCCGGGATGGACCCGGACCACGAGGACCTCCTCGTAGTAGCTCCGGTTGAAGATCCCGATCATCCCGCGGGCAGGCAGGCGCCTGGCCGCCCGCCACAGGTAGTCGTGGTCCATCTCCTCCGCCGAGGGGACCTTGAAGCTCGTGACCTCGACCCCCTGCGGGTTGACCCCGCTCATGACGTGGCCGATCGTCCCGTCCTTGCCGGCCGCGTCCATCGCCTGGAAGATCACGAGCAGGGCGTAGGTGTCCTGGGCGGCCAGCCGGGCCTGGTACTCCGCCAGCGCTGCAACGCCGTCCCGGAGCGCCTCCTCGGCGTCCTCCTTCTGCACGAAGTCGGCCGTATACCCGGGGTCGAAGTCCTTCGGCAGGTGCACCTTCGTGCCGGGCTCCACGCGGAACGGCGCGATGAGGCGCCGGATCTGCTTCGCGCGATCGTCGTTCATGGTGGCCTCCCTCCTTCGTCGGGGGGCCGCGCGCCTGGCGTCTCCCCGGGTGTCATCGCCGGCGCCCTCCTGAGCGCCCGAACAGCGTCCCGAAGACGCCCCGGATCAGGCCGCCCCCGATGTCCTCGATCATGTCCTGCTGGCGCTTCGCGGCGCGCTCGGCCTCCCGCCGATCGGCCGCCTGCTGGCGCGTCCGCTCGCGCTCGGCCGCCGTCGCCTGCCGCTCGGCGTCGCGGCGGATCCGCTCCAGGTCGCGGGCGCGCGCCTCGATGGCCCGCCGTTCCTGGGCCGGGGTCGGAGCGGGCGCGCCGGGGGCTCCCGTTGCCCCGGACATCGCCGCCTTCGCGGCGGCGAGGCGCGCCGAGAGGATCTCGTGGGCGCTCTCCCGATCGATCGGCGCCGCGTACGTGGCGTAGAGGGACCCGGCGCTGATCCGCCGCTCCATCTCGTCGGGCGGGATCGCGGCCATGAGCGAGTCGGGCGGGACGAGGCGCGTCGGCGCGAGGGGCGTCGGCACGCCGCGCGGGGAGAGAACCGTGACGAGCGCCTCGCCCGTCCCCAGCGACATGATCGCCTGCCCGGCGTCGAAGTAGTCGGTCATGGGGAAGGTCCGGACGGTCTTCTTCAGGTTGTCGGCGTCCTCGGGCGTGAAGACGCGCAGGGCGTGCTGGACGCGGTTGCCGAGCTGGGCCAGGACCGCTGAGGGCACGTCGGTCGGCACCTGGGTGACGAAGAAGACGCCCACCCCCTTCGACCGGATGAGCCGAACGGTGCGCTCGACCTGGTCGAGGAGCGCCTTGCTCGCATCGTCGAAGAGGAGGTGCGCCTCGTCGAAGAAGAAGGCCAGCTTGGGCTTGGGCAGGTCGCCGGCCTCGGGGAGCGATTCGTAGAGCTGGGCGAGCATCCAGAGCATGAACGTGCTGAACAGGACCGGCTTGTCCATGACGTCCGAGAGCTCGAGGATGCTGATGATCCCCTGCCCCGCGGGCGTGGTCCGCATGAGGTCCTCGACCTCGAACTCGGGCTCGCCGAAGAAGACGTCGGCGCCCTGCTGCTCGAGGCCGACGATCGAGCGGAGGATGACGCCGAGCGTCGCGGGGCCGATCCCGCCGTAGTCCTCGAGGACGACCTTCCCCTCGTCCGAGCCGAGGAACTTGAGGGTCGTGCGCAGGTCGTCGAGGTCGAGCAGGGCGAGGTCGTGGTCGTCGCAGTACTTGAAGACGAGGGCGAGGACGCTGGTCTGCGTCTCGTTGAGGTCCAGGACCTTGCCCAGCAGGAGCGGCCCGAAGGAATGGACGGTGGCCCGGACCTGGGCGCCGAGCTTGCCCGAGAGCGAGAGCAGCTCGATCGGGTGGCCGTCCGGCTTGAAGTCCCAGCCGAGCTCCTTCGCGCGCGCCTGGACCTTCGGGTTGGCCGCGTCGCCCGGGAGGGCGAGGCCGGTCAGGTCGCCCTTGATGTCCGCGATGAGGACCGGGACGCCGGCCGCGGAGAGCTGGCCCGCCAGCACCTGGAGGGTCTTCGTCTTGCCGGTGCCGGTGGCCCCGGCGATCAGCCCGTGGCGGTTGACCATGGAGAGCGCGACCTGGACGCGGACATCCGGGATGGCCACGGTGTTCTCCATGGGGGAGCCCAGGATCAACGACGGCTCGTCGAGCGCGTAGCCCGCTGCCATCGCGTCGTGGAACGTCTGGGCCATCGGTCTGCTCTCCCCTGGCGTCTCGCTCTCCGGATCAGGTGGCCGGCCCGCCGGCGGTTGCCGGCCCGCCGGCTGCGGCCGGTCCCCGCCTATCATGGCGCACCCGCCGGGCCCGGGGCCGGCGCGCGGGCGGGCGCGGCAGCGCCACCGGCTCGCGGGGGCAGCCGCTCGGGCGCCGCCTCACGGGGGCGGCCGCTCGGGGCGCCGCCTCGCGGGGGCGGCCGCTCGGGGCGCCGCCTCACAGTCGATGATTCGTGACTTCACGACCGGTGCGGGGCCGCCGGGCCCGGTCCGCGCGGAGCGGCGAATGAGTCGGCACCATGGCGGCGCTGGGCGGGAGCACGCGGCGTGCGTGGGATGCCGGGCGCTCATCCGCGCGCCCTCGTACGGGACGGAGGGCGGGGCTTCGCAAGGGTGGCCGGGCGCGCCGGAGCGGCCCAATGCACGAATCATCGCCTCACAGGCGGGCCGGCGTGGCGGCTCGCCCGCGCCGGCAGCCTCGCCCCGTCGTCGCGCCGGCTGCCCCGGCGCCCGCCGCCGCCCGCGCCGGAGCGGCCGAATGCACGAATCATCGCCTCACAGGCGGGCCGGCGTGGCGGCTCGCCCGCGCCGGCGCCCGCCCCCGCCGGCGCCCCTACCCGCCGGCGCCCGCCGCCGCCCGCGCCGGGCGGCCTACCCGCCGGCGCCGCGGGCGTAGCTGCCCAGGACCCGAACGGAGGTCGTGACGCCGGCCAGGTCGGCGAGGGCCTCGCGGGTGGCGAAGGCGGTCGCGTCGGCGTCGAGGTCCACCCAGAAGACGTACTCCCAGGGCCGGTCGCGGGCCGGGCGCGATTCGATCTTCGACATGTTCAGGTCGTGGTCGGCGAAGACGGTCATCGCCCGGAGCAGGGCGCCGGGCTCGTTGCGGATCCCCATGACCAGGGTGGTGCGGGCGGCACCGGACGGGTCGGCGGCGGCGGGCGCGGCGGGCGGCACCACGGCGCCCGCCGCCGCCACGACGAGGAAGCGGGTCCGATTGCCGGGATCGCCCTGGACGTCGGTGGCGAGAACCTGGAGGCCGAACAGCGCCGCGGCGCGCGGCGAGAGCACGGCCGCGGCCCCGCGCTCCCCCCGGTCGGCGATCGCCTTCCCCGCGCCGGCCGTGTTGTAGGTCGTGAGCAGCGTCCACGGCCGGGTGCGCAGGAACGCATCCGCCTGGCCCAGCGCCTGGACGTGGGAGTAGACCCGCTCGATCCCGCCCAGCGTCTCGCCCGGGAGCGCGGCCAGGCAGAGCCGCACGGGCACCACGACCTCGCCCCGGATCTCCAGGAGGAACTCGAGGAGAAGGTCGTAGTTCTCGCGGACGGTGCCGTTGACGACGTTCTCGATCGGCACGACGCCGGCGACAGCCCCGCCCGCGGCCACGGTCTCGAAGACGCCCCGAAAGCCGCCGATCGACAGGGTCGGGACCTCCTCGCCGAAGTACGCCCGGACGGCGTCCTCGGCGAACGCGCCCGGTTCGCCGGAGTAGGCAACGACGAGCGCCGGCGCGGTCACCGGTCGAACCAGCTCCCGCCGAGGTCGTCGGCCTGGGACTCGTCGAGCTCGGCGCGGCCGCCGGCCCGTTCGGCGTGGGCACGCAGCTCGGCCAGGCGGGCGTTGCCGGCGGCTTCGGTCGCACCGGCCCATGCGTCGTCCTCGAGAAGCGCCCGGATCGCCGCCAGGTAGGCCTCCGCGCAGGCCGCCACGAGGTTGACGCGGCGGGCCTTGCCCTCGTAGCGGCCGCTCGCCCGCTCGCCGGTGGCCGTGGCCGGCGGCTCCACGGTCAGCTCCACCAGGGCGTCCGAACCGGCCGTCTCCCCGATCGCGTGGACGTCGAAGGCCACGAGCCGGACCCGCCCGCCCAGGACCTGCTCGAGGGCCGCGTCCACGGCATCGAAGAGCGAGCCGATGGCGCCGGCGCTTTCCGCCGTCGCCTCCCACTGGTGGTCGCCGGCCGCGAGGACGACCGCCGCCCGGGCGGTTCCCGACGAGCCGGTGGTCATCGTCCACCGCAGGAGGTGGAGGCCGGCGGGGTCGAGCGATTCGGCGGGGTCGCGCGATCCGCCCGCGGGGTCGCGAGGCTCAACAGGGGTCCCAGGGTTGCGAGGCTCGGCCGGGCGGCCGTGCTCGCTCATCGCTTCCCTCCGCCGCTGCCCGCCGGCTCCGTGAAGTGTCGCTCATCGCGGCGCCGCAGCTCGGCGCCCGACTTCCAGATCGCGTACTCCAGCGAGTCGGCGAGGGCCGCCGCCGAGGCCGCGATGATGTTCGTGTCCGCGCCCATCGTGCTCCACGTCCGGGCCGCGTCGCCCGAGTCGATGACCACCCGCGTCCGGGCCGCGGTCGCCGCGTTCCCGTCGAGGATGCGGACCTTGTAGTCGACCAGGTGGACCCCATCGAGCTGCGGGTAGAAGGCCCGCAGCGCCTTGCGCAGGGCCGCGTCGAGGGCGTTCACCGGGCCATTGCCGTCGGCCGCGGTGTGCAGGATCTCGCCCTCCACCTCCACCTTGACCGTAGCCTCCGCCAGGAGCTCCCGCCCGTCGCGCTGCTCGACGAGCACGGTGAAGTCGACGATCCGGAACGGCGCGACGTAGCCGGCGGTCCGGCGCCGGATGAGGAGCTCGAAGGACGCCTCGGCGCCCTCGAAGGCGAGCCCGTCGGCCTCGAGCTGCTTGATGACCTTCGACAGCTCGCGCGGGTCGAGGCCCTCCAGCTGGTGGCCCAGCTGCTCGGCGCGGATCACCGTGTTCGCCCGGCCCCCGAGCTCCGAGACGACCAGCCGGCCGACGTTGCCGACGAGCCCCGGGTCGACGTGCTGGTAGCTCCGCTCCACCTTCGCGACGGCCGCCCCGTGGACCCCGCCCTTGTGGGCGAAGGCGCTGCGGCCCACGAACGGCTGGTAGTCGTTGGGGGCGACGTTGGCGATCTCGGCGACGGCCCGCGAGAGGGCGGTCAGCTCGGAGATCTCGCCGCCACCGACCGGGAGGAGCGGAAGGTCCGTCTTGAGGGCGAGGTTGGCGAGGACGCTCACCATGTTCGCGTTGCCGCAGCGCTCGCCGTAGCCGTTGATCGTGGCCTGGACGTGGCGGATCCCCGCCTGCACCGCCGCGACGGAGTTGGCCACCGCCAGCTCCGCGTCGTTGTGGGTGTGGATCCCCCAGCTGACGGCGGGGGCGCCGGGGTCGCCCTCGAGGGCGCGTCGCGTGTCCACCACGACCCGCACCAGCTCGTCGGTGAGGGTCCCGCCGTTCGTATCGCAGAGCACCAGCGAGCGCGCCCCGGCCTGGCGCGCCGCGCGGAGCGTCGCCAGCGCGTAGGCGCGGTCGGCCTTGTAGCCGTCGAAGTAGTGCTCGGCGTCGTAGATCGCTTCGCGGCCGTGGCCGACGAGGAAGCCGATCGACTCGGCGATCATGTCGAGGTTCTCGGCGGGCGTGGCCCCCAGGACCTCGGTCACGTGGAGCAGCCAGCTCTTGCCGAAGATCGTGACGACCGGTGTCTCGGCCGCCACCAGCTCGCGCAGGTTCGGGTCCGCCTCGGGTCGGTTCGCCCGGTGACGGGTGGAGCCGAAGGCGGCCAGCTTCGCGCGCTCCCAGCGGATCGACTTCGCCGCCGCGAAGAACTCGACGTCCTTCGGGTTCGAGCCCGGCCAGCCGCCCTCGATGTAGGGCATGCCGTACTCGTCGAGCATGCGGGCGACGCGGAGCTTGTCGGCCAGGCTGAGGATGATGTTCTCGCCCTGGGTGCCGTCGCGGAGCGTCGTGTCGTACAGGACGACGGGGGCGGGCGAGGCGGGCGGCATCGTGTCGGCCATCAGAGCAGCCCCAGGAGCTGGACCGATGCCACGGCGGTCGCGACGTCGAGATCGCGGCCGGGCGGCTCCACGGCGAGCCCGATCCGGGCGACGATCGCGTCGGCCATCGCGACGGTCCCCACGCGGGTGCAGGCCTCGGCAACGGCAGGATCGCGCGGCCAGAGATCGGCCGTCCGAAAGCCGTCGTCGAGCGCGCCCGACACGGCCGCCTCCACGCCGTCGGCGACGTCCGCGCGCCCCAGCGACCAGCGCAGGAGCATCGCCGCGGAGAGGATCGTCCCCACCGGGTTCGCCAGGTCGCGCCCGGCGATGTCCGGCGCGGAGCCGTGGATCGGCTCGTAGAGGCCGTGCAGGCCGTGGGCCGTTCGGCGCGTCCCGATCGACGCCGAGGGCAGCATTCCCAGGCTCCCCGCCAGCACCGACGCCTCGTCCGACAGGATGTCGCCGAACAGGTTCTCCGTCACGAGGACGTCGAAAGAGGCCGGGGCGCGGACGATCTGCATGGCGCAGGCATCCACGAGCCGGTCGTCGAGGGCCACGTCGGGGTACTCCGGGGCGATCTCGTGGACGACGGTCCGCCAGAGGCGCGAGGTCGCCAGGACGTTGGCCTTGTCGACGCTCGTGAGCCGGCGGCGGCGGCGGCGGGCCAGGTCGAAGGCGAGGCGGGCGACGCGGGCCACCTCGCCTTCCGTGTACGGCAGGGTGTCGCTGGCGGCGCGCGCGCCCGGGGCGCCGGTCGCCTCGGTACGCGGGCCGAAGTAGAGGCCGCCGGTCAGCTCGCGGACGATCAGCATGTCGACGTCCTCGAGGAGCTCCGGCCGGAGCGGCGACGCCGGCACGAGCGCCGGGTGGACGCTCACTGGGCGCAGGTTCGCGAAGAGGCCGAGGCCGCCGCGCATCGCGAAGAGGGCCTGCTCGGGGCGGACCGTCGCCTTCGGGTCGTCCCATCGAGGGCCGCCGACGGCGCCGAGCAGGATTGCGTCGCTCGCGGCGCAGCTGGCGAGGTCCTCGTCGCGGATGGCGACGCCATATGCGTCGATCGCGGCGCCGCCCGCGACGAGGTCCGTCCAGGCGATCTCGAAGCCGAAGCGCGCGCCGGCGGCGGCGAGCACGCGCTTCGCCGCGGCGACGACGTCGGGGCCGACGCCGTCGCCCGGGATCGCGACGAGGCGGTACGGCGAGCCCGGAAGCCCGCCCTCCGCGGTCACGGCAGGTTCTCCGCCGTTCGCCGCATCGGGATGACCGTGCCGTCGAGCTCCGCCGCGCGGAGCTTGTTGGCGGCCAGGACGTACGCCTCCAGCGACGCCTCGATGATGTTCGTCGAGAGGCCGTGGCCGGTCACCACGTGGGCCTCGGGGCCCTCGTCGATCGAGCGCCGGCAGCGGATGAAGACGCGGCCCTGCGCGTCCTCGCCCTCGGAGATCGCCTTGATCTCGTACTCCTCGAGCGTCGGCTCCCAGCCGAGGACCGGCCGGATCGCGTCGTCGACGGCCCGGTAGAGGGCGTTGACCGGCCCGTTCCCGGTCTCCTCGCCGGCCCGCTCCTCGCCGTCGAGGGTCACGCGGACGCTCCCCGTGGAGCGGCCGCCGTGCGACGAGGTCACGCTCCAGCCGTCGAGGACGATCGACGCCGGGACGTCGTCGGAACGCTGCTGGACGAGCGCGAGGAGGTCGGCGTCGGTGACCTCCTTCTTGAGGTCGGCCAGGGCGATCGCCTCGCGGTAGACGGCGTCGAGGGCGTCGCCGCTGATCTCGTGGCCCAGGTCGCGGAGCTTCTTCTGGAGCCCCTTGCGCCCCGACAGCTTGCCGATCGTCAGCTGGCTGGCGGAGAGGCCCACGGACTGGGGGGTCATGATCTCGTAGGTAAGCGGGTTCTTGATGACGCCGTCCTGGTGGATCCCGCTCTCGTGGGCGAAGGCGTTCGAGCCCACCACCGCCTTGTTCGGCTGGATGGCGAAGCCGGTCAGGTGGCTCACGAGCCGGCTGGCGGCCGAGATCTGCTCGGTCTGGATCCGGCTCGCGAGATCCGGGAACTGCGTTGGTCGCGTGCGG
>Ga0315293_10002102_pt1 | contig 19222 bp, 21 predicted proteins | sample YL17G13_20_MG_FD_203071 | JGI IMG/M metagenome (GOLD analysis project Ga0315293, IMG submission 203071) | Sediment microbial communities from Yellowstone Lake, YNP, Wyoming, USA - YL17G13_20 | ecosystem: Environmental > Aquatic > Freshwater > Lake > Sediment | place: USA: Wyoming | collected... | reverse complement strand
TCCGCGCCAGACTCGATTCCGCCAGTAGCGTGCAGGCGCTGCGCCGCCTGCGTGACGACCTGAGCCGCCTCACGTTCTTCGACCCCGCTTGCGGCTGTGGCAATTTCCTCATCGTGGCCTACCGGGAACTCCGCCGCCTCGAACTTGAGCTCTTGCGCAAGCTGCGCCAGCTGGAGGGCGGCGAGACGCAGCTCACGACCGACCTCGACACACACCGGAGCATCGCCGTCGACCAGTTCTACGGCATCGACGTCGAGGAGTTCCCGGTGCGCATCGCGCAGGTCGCCATGTACCTGGTCGATCACCTTGCCAACCTTGAGCTCGACGAGGAGTTCGGCATGTGGTTCCCGAGCTTCCCCATCACCGCGTCGGCGCACATTGAGCTTGGCAACGCGCTCAGGATGGACTGGCGTGAGCTGCTGCCCCTTGAGGAGTGCTCCTACCTCTTCGGCAACCCCCCGTTCCACGGCATGACGTTCATGACGCCCGAGCAGCAGCAGGACAACCGCCTCGTATTCGCCAATGTCAATGCCAAAGGGCTGCGCACCGGCCGCCTCGACTACGTCGCCTGCTGGTACGCCAAAGCGCTCGACTACCTTGCGGACTCAGATGTTCGCGCTGCCTTCGTCTCCACCAATTCGCTGACCCAAGGCGAGCAGGCGCGGACGATGAGCCCGTTGCTCGAACGTCACGGCTTCTCGATCGATTTCGCGCACAAGACCTTCCCCTGGACCAGTGAGGCGCGCGGCAAGGCGCAGGTGCACGTGGTCATCATCGGGTTCTCCAAGGACGGTCGCACCAAGGCCAAGATGCTCTATGAGTACCCCGACGCGAAGGGCGAGCCCATCGGGCGGTTCACCGACCACATCAACTTCTATCTCGAGGGGCACGCCACCGCGCCGGCGAAGCGCTATGCGCCGTTCTTTGAGGGCCTGCCCATGGCGAGCAAAGGCAGCCAGCCCACGGACGGCGGCCACCTGGTCGTCGAAGCGGCTGATTACCACGAAGTCGCCGCCGATCCCATCGCGGCCAACTACCTGCGACCGTTTCGCCAAGCAACGGAGATGCTGCACGACCGACCTCGGTGGTGTCTATGGCTCGTCGACGCATCGCCATCGGATCTCCGAGGCTCGCCTTTTCTGAAGATACGCCTCGCTGCCGTCGCCGAGTCACGTAAGTCCAGCAAGACGGTCAGCGTTCAGGAACAGGCAAAGACGCCGGCGCTATTCACGCAGATCCGGCAGCCAGGGACCCGGTATCTTGCCCTACCGGAAGTTTCGAGCAAGAACCGCGACTACATCCCCGGTCGCTACTACGACCCTGATGTGATCGCCGGCAACAAGCTCATCCTGTGGCCCGACGCGCCGTTGTGGCTGTTTGGCTATCTGCAGTCCGCAGCGTTCATGGCTTGGGTCAGGGCCTTCGCCGGGCGCATGAAGAGCGACTTCTCCATCTCGCCGAGCACTGTGTACTTCACGTTTCCGTTCGTCGTGCTCGCCGGCGCCGCGCTGGTCCGCGTCGAAGAGGCGGCTCAAGCCGTGCTCGACGCACGTGAGACCCACCCCGGGGAGTCGCTCGCCGACCTCTACGACCCGCTGGCGATGCCGCGCGATCTCCGCAAGGCGCACGACCGGCTCGACGCGGCAATCGACGGCCTCTATCGGCTCAAGAAGCCGACCAGCGCCGAGCGGCTCACGCGCCTCTGCGCGGAGTACGCGGCGCTGGCGACGCCGCTGGAGGCGGCAAGCCGACGCGGGCGGCCGCCTCGTCACTGAATCATCGTAGACGGCATTCAGCTGCGGAGCCTCTGCACGTCGCACTTGATTCATAGCCTTGTGCAGCTTTGGCGGCTGCGCCACAGCGCCGCATAACGACGACGGGCCGCCGTAGGGCAGCCCGTCGGGGAAAGCGGATCTGTGCGTCGCGTCAGCGCTTGCTGAACTGCGGCTTCTTGCGCGCCTTGTGGAAGCCGGCCTTCTTGCGCTCGACCTTGCGGTCGTCGCGGGTGAGGAAGCCGGCGCGCTTGAGCTGCGTGCGCAGATTCTCGTCGGCCTCGCAGAGCGCACGGGCGATGCCGTGGCGCACGGCCCCGGCCTGCGCCGAGATGCCGCCGCCGTGCACGTTGACCGTGACGTCGAACTTGCCGCCGGTGTGGGTGGTCTCGAACGGCATCTGAGCGATGGTCTCGAGGACCTTGCGCCCGAAGTACTCATCGATGGCGCGGCCGTTGATGACCACGGTGCCAACGCCCGGGGTGAGGATGACGCGGGCGACGCTGGTCTTGCGTTTGCCGGTCGCCCGGTAGGTCACTGCATCAGGCACGCCTTACTCCTTGATCTCGAGCACTTCGGGCAGCTGCGCCTCGTGAGGGTGCTCCGTGCCCGCGTAGATCTTGAGCTTGCGGAGTTGAGCGCGCCCGAGCTTGGTGTGGGGCAGCATGCCGCGCACGGCGTGGCGCACGATCTCCTCGGGCCGGCGGGCCTGGAGCTTGGCATACGACTCGCTCTTGATGCCGCCGGGGTAGCCGGAGTGGTGGTAGTACATCTTCTGCTCGGGCTTGTGGCCCGTGACGACGATCTTCTCGGCGTTGATGATAACGACGAAATCGCCGGTGTCGATGGTGGGGGTATACGTGACCTTGCGCTTGCCGCGCAGGCAGTCGGCGACGACGGTAGCGAGGCGGCCCAGCGTGTGGCCCTTGGCGTCGACGATGTACCACTTCTTCTCGATGGTGGAGGGCTTGGCGACGTAAGTCTTCATGCGCTCACTCGTGTCGGTGACAGAACGCGCGCCCCACGTGGACGCGCGAAAGGGCACTATAGCCAATCGTGGAGCGCGATGCAAGACAAGGCCGAGGGGGGCCACGCCGCGCGGCGGGTGCCCGCTCGGCCGCTACGCGAGCCGCCGCAGACGTACCTCGTCGCCGGGCTCGAGGCCCAGCACCTCCTCGGCGGACCCGGCGTTGACGGCGATGGCCACCTGTCCGTAGCTGTCCACCAGCACGACGATGTCGCTGGCGCGCACGGACGCGAAGGTCCGAGCCACGCGGGCGAGAAAGCGCTCCCCACCGCAGACGAGCTCGACGGTGTCGCCGAACTTCGCCGCCTCGAGCTGCCGGGCGCGAAGGTTGAGCGCCACGTTGCCGAAGCGGTCGACGAGCAGCGCCGTGGTCGTCAGGCCGTCGCGGTGCCGGCGCAGCTCGGGGAGCTCCAGCCGCGTGAGGCCGTCGGGCTCGATCGCCCTTCCGGCGACGTCGAGCGCCAGCCCATCGGCGAGCCTGGCCGCGACCGGAGCGAAGACGTCGCGGCCGTGGAAGGTCGCCGAAAGGGGCGTCAACCAGAGTTCTTCGTTGGTGAGCTCGTGGGCCGCCTCGACACCGCCGTCGCGGTCGGCGGCCAGAGTGAGCAGCCCGTTGTCCGGGCCCACGAAGAGGCGGTCGCCGACGCTGTGCAGGGCGACCGCCCGCCTGGGCCCGCCCACCCCGGGGTCGACCACCGCGAGATGCACGGCCTTCTCGGGCATGTACGGCAGCGTGTTGCGCAGCACGAGCGCCCCGGCCAGCACGTTGCGCTCGGGCAGCCCGTGGGTGACGTCGATGACGCGCACGTCGGGAGCGACACGTGCGATCACGCCGCGGCACACGCCGGCGAAGTCGTCGGCGTAGCCGTAGTCACTGGCGAAGCAGATGGGCCTGAGCATAGCCGCAACCTACGACGTTGCGCGCGCCGGCGCAACGTCTCGGGGCGCCGCCGGCGTCAGGCGAGGCCGCAGGCGCTGGCGGCGATCGCCGCCACGAGCCCTGCGGCCGTATGCTCGGAGGCCTCCACGGCGACCGGCAGTCCCAGCTCGCGCAGCGTCTCGCTGGTGACGGGGCCGATGGAGCAGAGGGCGGCGCCGGAGAGCCGCTCGGCGAGCGGCCGGCCGGCGCCGGACGCCTTCATGAGCCCGACGAACTGCTCCGCGGTCGAGCTGGACGTGAAGGTGATGAAGTCGGCTCTCTCGACCTGTGCGGCCGGCACCTGCAGGCTCTCCGCCGGCACCGTGTCGTAGACCGGCAGCACGTCTACGATGGCGCCGCTCGCGCGCAGCGCGTCGGGGAGCACGGGGTGCGCCAGACGCGCCGACGGGATCAGGACCCTGGTCCCGGCCGGCGCCACGGCGCGCTGCTCCAGCGTGTCCAGCAGTCCTTCGGCGACGAAGTCGTCGGCCACCACGTCGCAGGTGACGCCGCGTTCCTCGAGGGCGGAGGCGGTCTTCGGCCCCACGGCCGCAACGATGGCGTCGTCGAGCGCCGCGAGCGGCAGGCCGAGGTCCGTGAGATACCCGAGGAAGACCTCCACGCCGTTGGCGCTGGTGAAGATGATAAGCCGGTAGCCGGCGAGATCGTTGACGACGACGCGCACGATCTCGTCGTCGAGCGTCCGGGGCACGATGCGGATGGTCGGCGCCAGCAGCACCTCGGCGCCCAGATGCTCGAGCGGCTCGACGAGAGAGGCGGCCTGCTCGCGCGGGCGCGTGACGACGACGGTCTTGCCCTCGAGCGGCCGACCGTGCGTCATGTCAGGCGGCTCCGCGGACCTCAGCGAGGATCCTGTCGGCGCCGCGCGCCAGCAGGTCCTCGGCGAGCGCGATCCCCAGTCCTTCAGGCCCCTGCGCCGGCCCCGCCAGCTCCCCGCGCACGGCCTTCGTGCCGTCCACGGAGCCGACGAAGGCGCGCAACAGGAGCTGGTCGACGCCGAGCTCGTCCGGCACCCGGGAGACCTCGGCGAAGCCCGCGATCGGCACCTGGCAGCCGCCCTGCAGCGCGTGCATGAGGCTGCGCTCGGCGCGCACGGCGAGAGAGGTGCGCTCGTGGATCAGCGGGGCGACCAGGGCCGCGACGCGCGCGTCGCCGGCCCGCGCCTCGATGGCCAGCGAGCCTTGCCCGACGGCGGGCAGCATCTGCCGAAAGGCGAAGGCGAACGACGCCAGCTCGGGTTGCCCGAGGCGCGCCAGGCCGGCGGCCGCCAGGACCGTACCGGCCATGCCCTGCTCCTCCAGCTTGCGCAGGCGGGTCTGGACGTTGCCGCGGATGTCGACGAGCTCGAGATCGGGGCGCAGCGCCAGAAGCTGCGAGCGGCGCCTCAGGCTGGAGGTGCCGACCGTGGCGCCCCGGGGAAGTTCGTCGAGGGTTCGTAGCGGGGAGGACGCGCCGCCCACGAACACGTCGCGCACGTCTTCGCGCGCCGTGAAGGCGACGATGGCGAGCCCCTCGGGGACCTCCGTCGGCATATCTTTGGCCGAATGCACGGCGAGGTCGGTGCGGCCGTCCAGCATGGCCGCCTCCAGTTCCTTGGTGAACAGCCCTTTGTCGCCGATCTTGGCCAGCGGCGCGTCAAGCAGCTTGTCGCCCTTGGTCTGGATCACCTCGATCCCGACTTGCAGGTCGGGATGAAGCCGCATGAGCTCGTCGCGCACCCACGCGCTCTGGATGAGGGCCAGCTTGCTGCCCCGGGAACCGATGCGCAGCGAGTCGCTCACGGGTTCTCCGTGCCGGTCCCGCGGAGGTGATGGACGGTGGCGGCGGCGTCCGTCGCCGTATCGCCGGCCGCGGCGTCGGCCGCGCCATCCGGCGCCGACCCGTTGCCGGTGAGGTCGAAGAGGGTGCGCACGGCGTCGACGTAGAGATAGCACTCCTGGCTGCCCGCGACCTCTTTCATCTTCACCGTCGGCATGTGGAGGATCTTATTGACGATGCTTGCCGTGAGCATGTCTACCTGGGCGCGCTGCTCGTCGGTCAGGTCGCCGAGCTTGCCGCCGAGACGCTCGAGCTCAGCCTGGCGGATATGCTCCACCGTCTCTCGCAGCATGGCGATCGTGGGCACGACCTCGAGGCTGCGCAGCCAGTCGTTCACGCTGCGCAGCTCCTCTTCGACGATGCGCTCGGCGTGGTGCGCCTCTTTCTCGCGCTCGCCGCGGTTCTGCTCCACCACGTGTTGCAGGTCGTCGATGTCGTAGAGGTAGGCGTTGCGCACGCGATTGATCTCGGGGTCGAGGTCGCGCGGCACGGCGATGTCGATGAAGAAGATGGGCCGGTGACGGCGGTGCTTGAGCGAACGCTCGACACGTTCACGCGTGATGACGTAGTGCGGCGCCGAGGTGGAACTGATGACGATGTCGGCGGCGGCCAGATGCCCTTCCAGATCCTCGAAGGGCACGGCGCGGCCGCCGACCCGGTGGGCCAACTCGTCCGCGGCGCCGAACGTGCGGTTGGTGACGAGGATGTTCTCGATGCCATGCGCCTTGAGGTGCGTGGCGGTGAGCTCGCTGGTCTCGCCGGCGCCCACGATGAGCACGGTGTGGTCCTTGAACTTGCCGAACACCTGCAGGGCCAGCTCGACGGCGGCGGAGCTCACGCTCACCGGGCGTTCGCCGATGGCCGTCTCGGTGCGCACGCGCTTGCCCACTTCGAGCGCGTGCCGGAACAGGCGGTTGAAGACGACGCTGGTACAACCGCCCTCGCAGGCCTGCTGGTAGGCGGCCTTCATCTGGGCGACGATCTGCGCCTCGCCGACGACCATCGAGTCGAGACTCGAGGTGACGCGGAAGAGGTGCGCGATGGCCGCGTCGCCCGAGTAGCTGTAGAGGCTCGGCTCGAGCTCGCCGACGGGCACTCCGGCGTGCTGCGCCAGACGCTCCACGGCAGCCTGGCGCGCCGCCAACGAGTCGCGGCCGTACAGGTAGAGCTCGGTGCGGTTGCAGGTGCTCAGAGCGACGGCTTCGCAGGCGGCCCCGCCGTCCAGCAGCTCCTGGGCCACGCGCAGGGCACCGCCCTCGTCGAGGGCGAGACGCTCGCGCAGCTCGAGAGAGGCCGTCTTGTGCGAGATACCGGTGACGACGACGAGCACCCGGTCAGCCTCCGTAGGTGTGGAAGCCGCTGAGGTACGGTACGGCGGCGAAGCGGATGACCAGCAGCACGACGAGACCGGTGATGGCCAGCCAGGCGATGCGGCTGCCGACCCAGTCGGCACGCATGCGGCCCCACAGCAGGGTGAGGTATACGGCCCAGGCGCCGAGCGAAAGCAGCACCAACGGGTCGACCCACCAGTGCGGGACGCTGAACGTCTCGGCGCGGATGATGCCGGCCACCATGCCCATGGTGAGGAACGGCAGACCGAGCAGCGTCGCGTGGTAGACGAGCTTCTCGAGGGTCGCCAGCGACGGCAGCCGGCCGAGCACCCCTCCAAGCTTGTGCCGCTTGAGAAGGGCCTCCTCGATCAGGTAGATCATCGCCGCGCCCCCCGCGACGTAGAGGCAGCCGATGGCGACGAACATCACGATGACGTGCAGCACCACGATGTCGCTGCGCAGCGCCGGCATGAGACCGCGGGGCGCCTGGTACTCCACCAGGGCGACGGTGAGCAGAACGAGCACGATGGGCATGACGTACAACCCGACGGCCTTGATGCGCGTGAACAGCTCGAGCACGAGGTACACGACGACGATGGACCACGCGACCATGGTGAGCGATTCGTAGGCGCCGACCACGGGTACGCGCCCGGCGCTCGTGCCGCGCAGGACGATGGCCACCGTCTGGCAGAGGAGGCCGGCCACGACGAGCGCGAGCCCCAGGCTGTTGAGCGCCGAGTGCCTGCTGAAGAGGTGGTACAGGAAGACCGCGAACGCCGCCCCGTAGAGCAGGAACGCGAGCCAGAAGAAGATGACGGAAGCGTGCGCCATACGGAAGAGTATGCGCCTCGCCTAACGCCGGTGGTGCCGGCGGCTCACTCGCCGCCGGCCTCGGCGGCCCCGGCCTGGCGCCGCTGGACTTCCTGCTCGAGCAACTCCACGTCGCGCCGCAGAGTGTTCACCCGGCGCGCGCTCATGAAGTAGTAGAGCACGAGCACGGCCAGGATGACGGCGTAGGCCGCGGCGACGAACTTCGCGCCTTCTTCGATGCTCATGGAGTCAGCCTCCGATCGTGTGCTTGAGGTCGGCCACGCGGTCCTGGAGCTCCTCGACGGCGAGGTCCCGGCGGATGAGCGCGACCAGCAGCAGGGTCATGCCGAGCATGCTGACGAGGAAGCTGATCAGCATGCTGCTCTCCATCCCGGTGCCGCCGGCGGTGATGACCACCGGGTGCAGGCCCTCGGGCAGAAAGCGCGTGGCGAAGAACGTGATGGGCACATCGATGAAGGCGATGATGGCGAAGACCGCCGCGTAGGTGGCCCGGCGCTGCTCCTCCTCGACCGCCGAGCGCAGCACCAGGTAGGCGATGTAGAGGAAGCACACCAGCAGGAAGGTGGTCAGGCGCGGCTCCCAGGCCCACCACACACCCCACGCCGCCTTGCCCCAGATCATGCCCGTGACCATCACGAGCAGGCTGAACAGAAGGCCGAGGCGCACGCAGACCAAGCCGAGGCGGTCCCACTTCGGGTTCTGCGTGCGCAGGTAGCCGATGGCCGCGACAAAGGCGATGCCGAAGGCCACGAGCGCTGTCTCGGCGATGGGCACGTGGTAGAAGAAGATCTTCTGGCTGAAGCCCATCGACGAGGCGTCGACGGGCGCGTACAGGAAGGCCAGCAGCAGCCCCGCGATGAGGCAGATGCCGGCTCCCACGAAGAGCGCCGGGGCGCTGACGAGCTGCTTCACGATCACTCTCCTATGGCGAAGTCGTAGGTGCCGTATGCCGCCACGATGAAGACGGCATCGAAGCCTAACAGGAACAGGACGCGGGCGAGTAGGCCGCCGAACCCGGCGCCCTCCGCGAAGATGAGCGTGGTCGCCCCCGTCGCGGCGATGAGCACCGGCACGATCAGCGGCAGAAAGATGATCGGCAGCAGCAGGTCGCGCGAGCGCGTGTTCATCGAGATCGTCGCGAGCAGCGTTCCCAAGGCACAGATGCCCACGTCGGCGAGCAGCAAGACGACGAGGAAGGGGAGCAGGTCGCCGACGTAACTCCGCTCCACGAAGAACAGCGTGAACACGGGCACGGCCACGACCTGGATGATCAGCAGGAAGATCAGGTTCCCCGCGGTCTTGGCGAGGAAGATGATGACGCGGTCGACCGGGCAGAGCAGAAGCCCGTCGAGGCAGCGCTCGTCCTTCTCCTGCGCGAAGGAGCGGTTGAGCCCGAGGAGCATGGCGAAGATGAAGGTGACCCAGAGCATGCCGCCGGTGAAGTACGTGAGTTCCGCGCCCTCCTTCACGGTGAAGGCGTAGTGGAAGATCACCATCGCCAACAGCACGAAGAGGATCATGCTGATCAGCATCTCGCGGGTGCGCAGCTCGCGGATGAGGTCCTTGCGCAGGATGGCCATGAACTGCCGCAGGCCCATGCTCAAAGCACCGCGCCTTCCTGGACGTGCTCGCGGTACACGGCGCCGAACGACTCCGGGTCGACGCCGGCCGCATGCTCGTAGGCGATGCGGCCGTTCTCGACGATCATGAGGCGGGTGCCCCACTCGAGGCCCTTGGCGATGTTGTGTGTGACCATCACGAAGGTGTGCTCGTCGCGGATCTCGGTCAGCAGGCCGTCGAGGATGTCGACGGCGCGCGGGTCGAGGCCGGAGTGCGGCTCGTCCAGCAGCAGCACGCGCGGCCGGTGGAGGATCGCGCGCGCGATCGCCAGCCGCTGGCGCATGCCCTTGCTGTAGGTACGAACCACGTCGTGACGGCGGTGGCTGAGCTCGAGGCGCTCGAGGAGCTCCGTGATGCGCGCCTCGCGGGCGTCCACCCCGTACATGTCGGCGTAGAAGCGCAGGTTCTCCTGCGCCGTGAGGTCGAGGTACAGCATGGGGTTGTGCGAGATGAACCCGATGGTGCGGCGCACGGGCATGGGGTCGTCGCGCACGTCGTGGCCGGCGACCCGGACCGTACCGGCGCCGGCCGAGAGCAGCGTGGCGAGCACGCGCAGCGTGGTGGTCTTGCCGGCGCCGTTGGGGCCGAAGATGCTGAGAAAGCCGCCGCGCTCGAGGCTGAACGAGAGACCCTTCAGCACCTCGCGGCGGCCGAACGTCTTGCGCAGGCCCTCGACCTCGATCTCGAGCGGCACGGCAGCCTCCGTCAAGCCGACGCGCCGTCCAGGCGGCCGTCGGCGTCGGCGGCCGGGACAGCGGCGCGCGCCTCCTGCTCCTGACGGCGCGCCTTGGGCCAGAGTGACACGGTGGCGCCCACGCACAGCAGGATGGAGCCGATCCACACCCAGCGGACGAGCGGGAAGATGACCATGCGCAGCGCGATGCGCTTCGACGTGCCGTCGAACGGCTCGTCGGCGACCACGAAGAGGTCTTCGAACGGCCGCCCGAGGATCACGGCGCGCACCGCCGCCCCGCTCATGGGGTACACGTCGGTGTGCGGCGCCAGCGTGCCGATCCGCGTCCCGCCCTGGGTCACGCCGAACGTCGCGATGGAGGTCGTGGAGTTCTGCGCACCCGTGTTCCCCGTCATGTCTTCGTAGGTCAGGGTGTAGCCCGCGATGCTGGCCGTCTCGCCGGCCTTGACCTTGACCAGCGCCGTCTCCTCGTGCTTGTACACGTTGGAGCCGATCAGGCCGGCGACCACGAGGATCATCCCGAAGTGCACCAGGTAGGCGGCCGTGCGCGTGCGACTGCCGGTGAAGGCGCGGCCCATGCCGGCCCAGAGGCTCTTGCCGGGGCCGGCCGCGCGCCGCGCCGAGCGCAGCACGAACTGGATCACGGCGCCCACGGCGAAGCCGCAGACCACGAGGCCGACGAAGCCCCACACGTTGGACTGGAAGCCGAGGTACAGCCACAGCGGCACCGACAGCGCGGCGGTGACCAGCGGCAGGATGAGGGTCTTGCGGAGCGCGGCGCCGTCGGTCTTGCGCCAGGCCAGCAGGGGGCAGATGGCGATGAGCGCCAGCATGACGACGCCGAGAGGCTGGGCGATGGCGTTGTAGGTGCTCGGCCCCACGGTCTTGTTCATGGTCAGGGGTACGACCACGGTGCCGAAGGCGACGGCCACGGCGAACAGGGTGAGGAGCAGGTTGGTGAGGTAGTAGAGGAAATCGCGAGAGAGGACCGACTCCACTTGGTCGTGACTCGCGAAGCGGCGCCAGCGCCAGGCCATCAGACCGACGCTGGCGGCGGCGACCGCCACGAGGAAGCCCGAGAGGATCCACACCAGCACGCTGCGCTTCTCGAAGGCGTGCACCGACTGGATGAGGCCGGTGCGCGTCGTCCAGGTGGCGAGGATCGTAAACCAGAAGGTGGCCGCGGCGAGGCCCAGGGCCCAATGCTTGAAGAGGCCGCGCGACTTGTACAGGGTGAAGGCGTGCAGGAGCGCCGTGGCCGTGAGCCACGGCACCAAGGACGTGTTCTCGACCGGGTCCCAGCCCCAGTAGCCGCCGAAGCTGAGCACCACGTAGGCCCACCAGGCGCCAAGACCGATGCCCAGCGAAAGGAAGAGCCAGCCGGCGACCGCCCACTTCTGCGAGAGCGTGACCCAGAGCTTGTCGGCGCGTCCCAGGAGCAAGGTGGAGACGCCGAAGGCGAAGGGCACCGACAGGCCCACGTAGCCGATGAAGAGCGCCGGCGGATGCAGCACCATGGCAGGATGCAGCAACAGCGGGTTGAGACCGAAGGGCGTCGCGCCAGCCTCGGCGGCCAGGAACGGGTTGGACCCCTTGTCGAGCACCATCAGCGCGGCGAAAACAGCGCCGATGACGCACATCACCATCACGGCGCCGCCGGTGAGCCGCTCGACCTTGTTCAGGTCGATGAGAGCGATGACCACGGCGACCACGGCGATGAGCAGCAGCCAGAAGAGGAACGAGCCCTGCTGCCCCGCCCAGAAGCCCGCGATGCGGTAGAAGACCGACAGGCTGGCGTCGGAGTTCTCGACGACGTAGCCGAAGCTGAAGTCCTTCTTGAGGAAGGCCTGCAGCAGCACCGCGCCGGCGACGACGGTCGTGAGGAAGAACACGTAGACCGCATAGTAGCCGTTGCGCAGCAGGTCCTCGCGGTCCCAGCGCATGCCGAGAGCAAGGAAGAGAACGCTCGCCATGGAGAAGGCGAGCGCGGCCCAGAGCGAGTATCTGCCGAGCTCTAGCACCCGCGCGATCTCACTGCGCCGCGGAGGGCGTCGGCGCGGACGAGGCCTGCCCCTTGTACTTGCTCGGGCACTTGGTCTGGAGCTGATCGGCGGTGATCACCCCGCCGGTGGACGCGTATTTGCCGATGACGACCACGTCGACGCCGCTGTTGAACGTGTTGGGCATCTGGCCGCTGTACGTGACCTTGACCGTCTCGGGCTTGCCGGTGAGATCCTGGATGGTGAAGTGCACCCCACTGGCGTCGCGATCGATGGTGCCGTCCAACACCTTGCCGCCGACCTTGACGTTCTTGCCGTCGTACTGGCCGGTGGTGAGATCGGAGACCTGACGGTAGTACGCACCCTGTTTCTGGACGAGGAAGACCACGCCGATGACGAACACCACGACGATCACGCCCGTGGCGATGAGCAGGCGCGTACGGGACTTCTTGTTCACGCGGATACCCCCGGTTGTAGTACGAGCGGCGACTCATAGTGTAGCCGACGAACGGGCTTTGCGCCATTTCCACTGTCCGCAGGATGATTAAGTCGTGTGAAGGAGGGCGGCGCCGGGCGGCGTAGCTAGCAACATGCCCATCGACAAACGTCGCGAGAGCAAGCTCATCGCCGTGATCTACGCCGATGTCTCCGGCGCCGGCGACGAGGATGTCGGCCGCCGGCTGCAGCCCGCCGTCGAGCGTCTCAACCAGCTCTTCGCGCCGGCCGTCGCCGAAGCGTTCGCCGGGACCGGCGCCGGCCGCGTCGACGGCGCCCTGGCAGACCCGGCGCAGGCGCCGCTCTGCATCAGCGTGCTGCGCGAGAGCCTGGCACCGCTGCAGCTGCGGGTCGGCGTGGGCATCGGCACCGTGGAGCACGTGCGCGACTCGGCGGCCGACGGGCGCGACATCTACTCCGTCGCCCGTCGCGCCCTTCAGCTCGCCGTGCGTGACCACAGCCTCTGCCGCTACCTCGGCACCGGCGACGCCGGCGACGTGCTGCTGGGCGCCCTGTGCCGTCTCGTCGACCCCCTCATCCGGGCGCGCACCGAAAAGCAGTGGGAGGCCATCGCGGCGTACCGGGAGCTCGGCCACCAGCGCGACGTGGCCGAACGACTCGGAGTGACGCGCCAGAGCGTGGGTGATCGCCTGACGGCCGGTCACCGTCGCGCCGTAGAAGAGGCGGACGCGGCCGTCGCCACGTACCTGACCTACTACCGCCGGCAGCGCCTCACGCCCTGAGCGGCGTGGCCGGCCGCCGGCCCCCGTGACGCGGCCGGCGTCAGCGCTCGGGCGCGGGCGGCGGTTCGGGCAGGGCGCAGTCGCCGCCCAGGTCGAGCAGCTTCTCCACGGCGTGCGGGAGCGCCGGCGCGATCATCGCAAACTGCTCCCGGCAGGCGCGCGGGCTGCCCGGCATGTTGATGATCAGCGTCCTGCCGCGGATCCCGCTGACGGCACGGGAGATCATGGCGTGCGGCGTCTTGGCGGCCGAGCCGGCGCGCATCGCCTCGGCAAAGCCCGGCGCCTGACGCTCGAGAACCTCGAGCGTCGCCTCGGGCGTCACGTCGCGCGTGGTCATGCCGGTGCCGCCGGTGGTCAGGATGAGGTTCACCGGGCTCTCGTCGGCCCAGCGTCTGAGCCCGGCGGCGATCTGGTCGCGCTCGTCGGGCACGATGGCGCGCTCCACGGAGGCGACGCCCAAGGCGCGCAGCGCCTCCTCGAGGGCGTCGCCGCTCGTGTCGTCGCGCTCTCCGCGCGAACCCTTGTCGCTGACGGTGAGCACGCCGGCCACGATGAGGCTCTGCTTGAGCAGCACGATGCCGTTGCCGGGCACGATCTCGCCGCCCTCGATGACGCGCGCGAAGATGCCCTCGCGCGGCATCACGCAGTCGCCGGCCTGATGGAAGATGGCGCAGCGGTCGTGGCACACCTTGCCGATCTGGGTGACTTCGAGCAGGGTCTCGCCGGCGTACATGCGCGCGCCCACGGGCAGCTCGTAGACCACGAGGCCCTCGGTGGTGATGTTCTCGCCGAAGGCGCCCGGCTCCACGGTGGGGCAGGCGGACTTCATCTTCTCGATGCTCTCGTTGGCCAGGAGGCTCACCTGACGGTGCCAGGGACCGGCGTGCGCGTCGCCCTCGACGCCGTGCTCGACCACCAGGGTGATGGACTCCACGGGTTCCTTGCGCACGCCCTTCTCGGCGGCGACGTTGACCGAGACGATGCGGCCGTCGACCGCGTGCCGGCTCACTGCTCGTCTCCGCTCTGTCCCACGTCCGATCCGCGCCGCCACGCGCCGCTGCGCCCGCCGCTCTTCTCGAGCAGGCGCACGGCCGTCACCTCCATGCCGCGATCGACGGCCTTGCACATGTCGTAGATGGTGAGCGCCGCCACGGACGCGGCGACCAGCGCCTCCATCTCGACGCCCGTGCGGCCGCGCAGCCGCGCCTCGGTGGTGACGCGCAGGCCGGGCAGCGCGGCGTCCGGCTCGATCTCGACGGCCACGGAGGTGAGGTTGAGCTGATGACAGAGCGGGATGAGCTCGTGCGTGCGCTTGGCCGCCATGATGCCGGCCAGGCGGGCGACGGCGATCACGTCGCCCTTGGGCGCCGCTTCGTCCTGGATCATGGCGAGCGTGGCCGGCGCCATGATGACGCACGCCTCGGCGCGCGCCACGCGCTCAGTCTCGTCCTTGCCGCCGACGTCGACCATGCGGGCGCGCCCGCGCGCGTCGAGGTGGCTGAGATCGCTCACTACGTCACCCTCCGATCTCGGACATCGCGCGCTCGTTGGCGCGCCGTTCGCGGCAGCGGTCGAAGTTCTTGCCCGACACCGCTGCGCGGATGGCGTCGCGCAGCTCCGCGGGACGGGCGATGAGCGGCCGGATGGCGACCTCATCGCCCGAGAAGAGGCAGGTGCGCAGGCGGCCGTCGGCGGTGAGGCGCAGGCGATTGCAGCTCTCGCAGAAATGCTCGGACACGCCGGCGATGAAACCGATGGTGCCGAGCGCCCCCGGCGCCTGCCAGTACTGCGCCGGGCCGTGACCGTACGGGCCCTCGTGCGGAACCAGCTCGTGACGTTCCTTGAGGAGCTGCAGGATGTCGGGGGCCGGCACCAGGTGACCGTCCCCGCCGAGCCGACGGTCGAGCGGCATGAACTCGATGAAGCGCACGTGCACCTCACGCTCGCGAGTAAGGGCGACAAAGGCGTCGAGCTCGTCTTCCACGCCGTCGAGTAGAAGAGCGTTGACCTTGACCGGCGAGAACCCCGCATTGAAGGCGACGTCGAGGCCGGCGAGCGCGTCGGCGAGCCGGCCCCCGCGACTGAGCCGCGCGAAGCGCTCCGCGTCGAGGCTGTCGAGGCTGATGTTGACCCGGCGCAGCCCCGCGCGGCGCAGATCGGCCGCGTACCTGGGCAGCAGCACGCCGTTGGTCGTCAGCGAGATGTCGTGGATGCCGCTCGTGCGGCCGAGCATGCCGACGAAGTCGGCGCAGCCGTGCCGCACGAGCGGCTCCCCGCCGGTGATGCGCACCTTGCTGATGCCGCAGCCGGCGGCCACGCGGGCGAACGCCGCCAGCTCCTCGTAGCTCAGGATGTCGTCGTGCGAGCGCGCCGGCACGCCCTCGGCGGGCATGCAGTACGTGCAGCGCAGGTTGCAGCGGTCGGTGATCGAAAGGCGCAGGTAGTCGACCCTGCCCTGTGTCTTGTCGGGGATGGCGTTCACGCGAGCCCCAGTGTAGCGGGCCACCCCCGCGCCGTCATTTCTCGATCATGACCTCGGTGGACTTGATGATCGCCTTGACGCTGTCGCCGGCCTTCACGTCGAGTGTCTCGACCGCGTGCCTCGTGATCACCGAGACGACCTGGTGACCCGCGACGTCCAGGACGACCTCGGCCATCACGCTGCCGAGCACCACGCTCTTCACCGTACCTGGCAACTGGTTGCGCGCGCTGAGCGCCATCACCGACCTCCTTCGCTCGATCCCGCCTGTTCACGAGAGTCGCCTCTCGTGCCGTGCGATCGGATGCACCGCCGAAGCCTTGAAGGCCACCACCACGTACCCGCCGACTTCGAGGCCAAGTTCGTCGGCGGCAGCCCGGGTGACCAGCGCGGCGATCTCCACGCACTCCGCAGCGACGACCACGTGGAGCAGGCGCCCCGACGGACTGACTGATTTCACCATTCCCGGCAGTACGTTGCGCAAACTGGTGCTGTGCTCGGCCGGAGGGCCGGCGAAGAGCACGACGTCCTCGGGTGGCAGACAGGCGACGGCGGGGCCGTCGGTGGCCTCGCGACAAGCGATCTCGACGCCGCTCGCGAGGCGCAGCCTCGTGGAGCCGTCGGCGGCGTTGACGATCTCGCCCTCCAGGTAGGCGTCGAGCCCGAGGAAGTCGGCGAACGAGGCGCTCGCCGGATGCGCGAAGAGGTCGACGGCCGACCCCGTCTGCACGATGCGACCTTGCTCGAGGAAGCTGACGTGATCGCCCACGGCCAGCGCCTCGTCGCGGTCGTGCGTGACCCACACGACCGCCATGGCCCGCTGCGCGAAGATGTCGAGCAGCTCGACGACCAGGGCGCGGCGCGTCGGCGGGTCGAGGGCGGCGAGCGGCTCGTCGAGGAACAGGACGGCGGGGTCGACGGCGAGGGCCCGGGCGATGCTCACGCGCTGCGCCTCGCCGCCCGAGAGCCTGTCCGGCTTGCGCTCGGCCAGATGGGCGATGCCCAGAAGGTCGAGCGCCGCGGCTGCGCGGCGCCGCGCCTCGGCGCGGGCGGCGCCGCGCAGCCGCAGGCCGCTCTCGACGTTGCTGCGCACGCTCGTGGCCAGGAGATACGGCCGCTGGAAGACGGCCGCCGTGCGGCGCCGCAGGGCCAGCCGCGCGGCGGCCGTCGCGACCTCGCGGCCCTCGAACTCCAGCGTCCCGCGCGCCTCCTCGAGCCCGTTGAGCGCCATGAGCAGCGTGCTCTTGCCGGCGCCGTTGGCGCCGAGCAGCACGTACACGTTGCCGGGGAGGAGCTCGAGGGCATCGACGTGCGCCAGGGTGCGGCCGGCGCGCACGACCTCAAGGTCGCGGGCCACGAGCACAGGGACGGCGGAGGCGGAGGCGCTCACGCCCGCCGCCGCCCCTGCTGCTGCACGACCGTCATGGCGAAGTTGGCGCCGAAGGCGAGGATCATGAGGATGATGCTCAGGGCGATGGCCACGGCCCAGCGCCCGATGCGCGTCTCCTGAACGATGGCCGTCGTGAGCACCTGGGTCTGGCCGCGGATGTTGCCGCCCACCATCATCACCGCGCCGACCTCGCTGATCACGCCGCCGAAGGCGGCCATCACGGCGGCGAGCAGCGCCACCTTGATCTCGCGCAGAAGCAGGGCGAATCCCTGGAGGCGACCGGCGCCGAGCGCCGCGATCTGTTGGCGCATGCCCACGTCGATCTGCTGCAGCGCCGCCAGCGAGAGCCCCATCACGATGGGCAGCGCGATGACGACCTGGGCGATCACCATGGCCCACGGCGTATAGAGCCAGCGCAGGTCGCCCAGGGGTCCGTTGCGGGTGAGGAACAGCGACACGAGCAGTCCGACCACGACCGGCGGCGCGGCCATGCCGGTGTTCGTGGCGGCCACCGCGATCCGCCGGCCGCCGAACTCGTTGAGCGCGACCGCGGCGCCCAGCGGCACGCCCACAGCCACGGCGATCATCAGCGCCAGACCCGAGATCCACAGCGAGCGCCAGGCGATCTCGTAGATGGAGCCGTCGCCGCCGAACAGCAGGCGGAGAGCCTCGACGATGCCGTTCCAGATGAGGTCCATGGCGCCTGCGGCCCGTCAGGGGGTCGCATACTCCCCGCCGCCGAGAGCGCCGGCGAACGGCGTGAAGAGCCGCTTGCCGTACTTGTCCACGCCGTAGGCGCCGATGGCTTTCTGGCCGGCGGGGCTCACGAGCACCTGGGCCATCTGCTCGGCCGCGGCGGCGTTGACAGTGGGGAACTTGTTCTGGTTCACGATGATGACGCTGTAGACGTTCACGAGGTCCTTGCTCCCTGTGAACAGCGGCGCCAGATCGAGCGTGTCCTCGAGCGACAGGAAGGTCGCGAGGTCGGTGAGCGTATAGCCCTGCTTCTCGCTGGCGATGCGCAGCGTCTCGCCCATGCCCTGACCCGTGCTGACGTACCAGGCGCCTGACGGCTGTACGCCCGCGGTGTCCCAGATCTTGAGCTCCTTCTTGTTGGTGCCCGACTCGTCGCCACGCGTCACGAACGTCTCCGCACGCGCGGCGATGGCGGCAAAGGCCGCGGCCGCGCTCGACGCCCGCTTGACACCGGCGGGGTCGCCGCCGGGCCCCACGATGACGAAATGGTTCGTGGCGACCGGCAGGCGCAGGGTGCCGTCGCCCGCCGCCATGAAAGCGGCCTCGTCGGCCGGCGAGTGGACGAACAGCACATCGGCCTCGCCGTTCGCGCCCATGGCCATAGCCTCCCCGGACCCTACCGCCAGCACCTTGACGGTGACGTCGGGCGCCGTCTTCGCGAACAGCGGAAGCACGACGTCGTCGATGAGCCCCGAGTCCTTGAGGCTCGTGGTCGTGGCGACGATCAGTTCGTCGCGCTTGACGGCGCCACCCGAGCCGCACGCGGCCAGCACCGGGAGCATCACCACCAGCCCGACGAGGGCCGCCGCCGCGAAGGCAACGTGGACACGAGAAGCCGAACCACGGGCACGTCGAGCTGACATCATGCAGTCCTCCGAGCGGTCGCTCCGGCGCGGGCGCCGGCTCCATTTCACGCCGCTCCGAGGGAGGGGCCGCGAGGAGCCATGCTCACAAGGCGCCAGGAGCGGCCGGGGCACACGTGATGCCCGGCATGCCGAAGCCGCGTGGGGGGCCACAAGAAAGGGCCCATCCGCACGCGGAAAGGCCCGGCAAGGCGCGCTCTCCTTTCCGCACTGGGAGACACGGCGGTTTCCCGCTGTACCCTTCCGGCTTCGGCTCCATAGGCTCCACGCCCTTAGGAATCCGAGACTCGGAGAAGCAAGCGGATTCTAGCCGTGCCGGCCGCCGGCGGCAAGGGCGAGATGTCCCAAGAGAGACGGCGCGCCTTGGACAGGATGGCGTGCGCACCTCACGCGACGGCCAGCGCCGCCGTACGCAAGAAGGGCGGCGGGCCCATCGGGCCCGCCGCCCCAGACTGTGGTGCGG
>Ga0315293_10002101_pt1 | contig 19241 bp, 14 predicted proteins | sample YL17G13_20_MG_FD_203071 | JGI IMG/M metagenome (GOLD analysis project Ga0315293, IMG submission 203071) | Sediment microbial communities from Yellowstone Lake, YNP, Wyoming, USA - YL17G13_20 | ecosystem: Environmental > Aquatic > Freshwater > Lake > Sediment | place: USA: Wyoming | collected... | reverse complement strand
TGGGTCAGAGCTCTCCTTCATCCTTCGCGCTGCGGGCCACCATGATCATGACCTCGAACGCTCTGAAGGCGTCGATGGCATCCTTCGCCTTGTATGCCACGGACTTGACATCCTTGCGCTTGACCAGCGGGATCTTGGAAGCGTACTCCGCCATGAGCGGCTTCACGAACTCGACCTCCATCTGGATGGGCTTCTTGAGGGTTACGGGAGGGATGTCCTTGACCCTGGAGATCGCCTCCTTCGCACCCTTTCTGATGAGGTCACACGCCTTCTTGGGAGTCAGCGACCGGACGCCGTACACGCCAATCCCCTCCTTGGTGGGGACCCCGACGATGTCCTTGACGAGGCTTCGGGCCTGGTTGACCGCGTGCAGGTCTCCTGACACGAACACCAGAGGCACCCCGAAATGGCCGGCCAGGACTGCGCCCAGGCCAGATTCCCCCAGGACCCTGCCGTTCATCCTCAGCGCGGCAATGGTGTACGTGTATGTGTGCCCGAGCACGCCCGCGTGCGTGTGCCGCATCGCGTGGTAGCCCACCTGGAAGGCGGCGTCGAACCCCTTCGAGATGCCGCTCATCATGCCGAGCTCGTAGGGAGCGCCCTGGATGACCTCGACCTCTTCGTCCAGCAGTTCGACCAGCAGGTTCCTGCCGGTGTCGTGCGCGTCACAGACGAGCACTTCGTCCGCACCGCCCGCCCTCGCACCCTCGATGGCGGCCTGGACCTCGTCGGTCATTATCCGGCGCATCCTATCGTAGTCGAACCCCTTCTGATCGACCTGGTAGTCGTGGCTGAGGGTCGCGATGCCCTCCATGTCTGCTGATATGTGGACCTTCATAGCAGTCTTTTGGGGGATGCGTCTCGGTCGGATAAAAGGTTCGCGCCGCCGGACAACGAGCACGGGGCGAGAACCATGACCAAAGCCTTTTATCGATTCCCAGGGCATTTGGTGTCATCCATGTCAAACACCCTTCCCGCACCTGATAGTTCCGGCCAGGAACCTGCCAACAGGATTCGGAGTCTCGCGAGGATTCACGAGCTGACCACGGAACTGCTGTATGTCGAGGACATCAGCGTGTTCCTGCGGAGGATCGCGGAGTCAGTGAGAGAGCTGTTCGGGTTCGACAGGGTCAGCATCTCCACCATGGACACCGTGAGGGGGATATTCACCGACCACGCGCTGGCAGGATACTCCGAGCAGGAGGAGGCGGAGTTGAGGCAGAACGAGAGCGCCTTCGCAGTGGATGAGATACTGTCAGATTTCAAGGAATCGTTCAAGATCTCCAAGATAGCGTACTACATACCCGCGGAGAAGCAGTCCAGTCCTCCAGGCGATTTCGTAGCCGTCAAGGATAGGAAGGCTGCGGCCGAGCTGCGCAAGGGCCCGAACATGTGGCACGAGCTGGATCTTCTCTACTTCGCGTTGAACGACAGGCGCGGGCAGATGGTGGGCTTCCTCCAGGTCGATTACCCCAAGAACGGCAGAGTTCCAAGTGCGGAGACCGTGTCGGAGATCGAGTTGTTCGCGAGGATAGCCGCCGTCGGGATCGAGAATTTCAGCACCTACAGGAGAGCACACGACCTGATGAAGGAGAACGAGACCAAGTCGGAGAACATGCTCAAGATCCTGGAGCTGACCAGGAGCGTGCTGATGGTCGACGACCTCGACGTCGTGCTCCGGAAGATCGCCTCTGCGATGGCCTCGTCCTTCAACTACCGGAAGGTCGGCGTGTCGTTGTTCACTGAGGGCCAGAACGAGGTGATGGTGCATGCCCTCAGCGGGTACACGAAGGATGAGGAGGCCCTCGTGCGCAAGACCCCGATCCTCAAGGACAAGGTGCTCGAGGACATCAGAGATGAGTTCAGGGTCACGAACAGCGGGTACTATGTCCCCGGTGAGAGCCAAATGACACAGATGGAGGACTTCGTGTTCATCGAGAACGTCGAGAACGCGAGGAAGCCGAGGGCGACCCCCCATAGCTGGCACGAGCTCGACCTGCTGTACTTCGCGATCTACGACAGGGAAGGACACATCATCGGGATCATACAGCTCGACTATCCCGTCGACGGGAAGATCCCCACGAAGGATATGATGGAGGCGATGGAGGCGTACGCTAGCATCGCATCGATCGCGATAGGCAACTCCTCACTGTTCGAGGACACGAACGATGCCAAGAGCCAGGTCAAGATGTATCTCGACCTCCTGACGCACGATGTGGGCAACTTCGTCAACCCGATCAACGCCTACCTTGAGCTCGTAATAGGGACGACCTCGCTGACCGCGGTGCAGCACAAGTACATGTCCTCTGCGCTCGAAGCGACCAGGAGCGTCTCGCACCTGATAAGGAACGTGAGCAGGTCCGCGCAGATGCTCGAGGATCAGCAGTCCGAGCTTGTTCCCAGGGACCTTCTCAAGACCCTGTTGCAGGTGTCGACCGATGCGAGGAGCGCGTTCCTCAGCCGCAGGGTCAATGTCAAGCTGAACTTCCCCAAGACTGATGTCTGGGTCATGGCGGACGGCCTCTTGGACGAGGTGTTCTACAACCTCCTCAGCAACTCGATCAAGTACGACGACCACGACGAGGTCACCATCGATGTCGATGTCGAAGTCCTGCAGGAGAACGAGAAGAACATCGCCCGCGTGAAGGTGATCGACCGAGGGACAGGGATTCCCGACGACCTGAAGGAGAAGGTGTTCTCGCGCGGGTTCAGGCAGATGGCGAAGGCGGACCGCCCGTCCCTGCACAAGTCGAAGGGGGCGGGCATGGGCCTATCCCTGGTCAAGTCTCTCGTGGACAAGTACGAGGGGAAGATATGGGTCGAGAACAGGGTCTATGCGGACCATTCCATGGGTAGCGTGTTCATCGTGCTGCTCCCCGTGCCGTAGCCTGTGCCCGCCCGGATATCAATTTATATCGTCCTTTGTCATCCCGTTGACGGGCTGTTCCGATGGATCCTGGGGAAGAGATTGCCGTCATCAAGCGGACTTATGGGATTGTTGGCAGGGAGCGCGAGCTTGAGCTTGCCCTTGCCGCGGTCCGGTCGGGACGGCACCTGATGATAGAGGGGCCGGTCGGGGTCGGGAAGACCATCCTCGCGATCGCCGTCGCGCGGCATCTCGGTAGGGCTGTACTGAGGGTGGATGGCGACGAGAGGTACACCGAGCAGAAGCTCTCGGGATGGTTCGATCCCCCGGTGGTGCTCGAGAAGGGCTATGTCGACGAGGCGTTCATCTCAGGACCTCTTACGGAGGCGATGAGGGCTGGTGGCGTGCTGTTCATGAACGAGATGAACCGCATGCCCGAGGGCGTCCAGAACATACTGCTGCCGGCGATGGACGAAGGCCTCATCGAGATACCCAAGGTCGGGACAGTGAAGGCGACGCCCGGGTTCGTGGTGATCGCGACCCAGAACCCCCGAGAGTTCGTCGCGACCACCGCGCTCTCCGAGGCTCTGTCAGATCGGTTCGAGATGGTGCTACTTCATTATCAACCGGAGACCGAGGAGATGGAGATCCTCAGGCGGCAGATGAAGGACGTCTCCGAGGAGGTCATCGCGCGCTCGGTGTGGATCGCGAGGCGGACCAGGGACCATCCGAACATCAAGAGGGGGGCCAGCATCAGGGCGGCGATGGGAATCGCGCAGCTGGCGAAGAGGTTCACGGGCGAGCTGCATGACGGGATCCGCAAAGCGGCCCTCATGGCGCTGCCGACCAGGATCGAGATGAGGGAGGAGTCCAAGCTCACGCCCGAGGAGGTCATCGAGGAGATAGTCAGCGAATGCTTCTCGCTGTCGCCTCCGTCCTCTGGCCGGCCGCTAAAAGACCCTAAGCGCGACGAGGAGATGAAGCGCAGGGCGGAAGAGGATGTCAGGTACAAGAGGATCAATGTCTCAGGCATCCTCGAGGTCCTGGAGCAGGGAGGGGTCGACGAGGTGTCCGATCACGACGACCTCGGCTGGGCGATCGCACAGAACTACTCCTATCTCAGGACGAGGGTGTCGAGCCCCGCGATGCTCGAGCTCGCGAAGAGGATCGCGATACGTGCGACCATCCGGCGGGTCCTGCAGCTGCTCGGCCCGGTGTCCGTGCCCACATATCTCGACCGGACGGAGTTCAGGGTGGGCATGGAAGGCGAGCTCGATGTCGAGGAGACCCTCGACAGGATAGCGGAGATCGGCCGGAAGGAGCCGTCCGCCATAGTGCTCGAGAGACGGGAGCCGAGGCGGATGGCGGTCGCGCTGATGCTCGATGCCAGCCTGTCCATGAGCGGGGACAAGCTCGCAATCGCAACCGCCGCGATCGCCGTGCTGGCGTTCAGGCTCAAGACCGTCGACTACCTCCTCATCACGTTCAACGACGTCCCGAAGGTCGTCAAGCGCGTCGACCAGAAGAGATCCTTGGATGACCTCGTCTCGATGCTTCTTGACTTCAACGCGATCGGATACACCAACATCGACGGGGCGCTGAGGAAGGGTAAGGAGGAGCTTTCGCGCTCGCGCACCAGGAACCAGATCGGCATACTCGTGACCGACGGGAATTACACCGTCGGTGAGGACCCTGTCAGCGCGGCGGGTGCCTACAAGAGGCTGTTCGTCGTGATGACCGAGGGGCACGACTGCCAGCCTCGGACGTGCGAGGGGATCGCGAAGAGCGGTGGAGGGGCCATGTACGCGGTCTCCGATTTCGACGAGATACCAAGGGTTCTGTACAGGGTGCTCAGACTCGTCGCGCAGGGTTCTCCCCACAGCGTCCATCGCTGAAGCCCCGAGAGACGTCCGCATGCTGCCAAATCAATCTCGCAACAACTTGAAATACGCTCCGGGCGGTTCGGAAATCCGGAGTGCATGAATGATTGAGGCCGAGCTGCGCCTAAGGATCCCGAGGGTGTGGCTCACGGAACTGCCGACCCGGTACTCAGTCTCGATACGGATTGTGGACAGGCGCCCTTCGGGAAAGTACGGCGTGAGGGACCTGGTCGAGATGTCCGGCTCGCAGGAGGACCTCGAGTCGGTCCTCGACGCGCTCGAGAAGGAACCGTGGGTGAAGGACTTCGACCTGGACTTCGTGGAATCCGGGAAGCTTGTAGGGGAGGTGGTCACCCACAGATGCCTTGCGTGCTCTGCGCTCGCTTCCTCGAGATGCTACCTTATGTCCGCCCGGGTCTCGCGGGAGGGAGCTTTCTCATGGCGGTTGATGACGAAGGGTCGGGAGGACCTCCGGAGGCTCGTGTCCAAGCTCCGGAAGCATCAGATCGAGGTCGAACTCCTCAAGGTGACTCCGATAGGCGAGCGCGAGGTGTTGACGGACCGGCAGAGGGAGATCACCATGATGGCGCTCGAGCGCGGGTATTTCGACACTCCCCGCAGGGTCAAGCTAAAGGACCTCTCAAGCATGACCGGGGTGTCTCAGGGGACGCTCTCCGAGATACTCAGGAAGGGTCAGCGGAGGATCTTGATCGACTACCTCCGCGAGAAGGAAAAGTCCCTGTGATTCCCCACTACTGTTCCGTTCAGTACAAGAATGTCCGTCGCGCGCACGGGTGATATTTCAAGTTATCGCGGGCCGGGCAGGGGTGAAAAACGCCCTCGGCGAAGGGTTATATAGGCTCAGAATGACAAGAGACTATTCGAACTTCCTCCCCCTCTCTTCTTTTTTGTTTTCACCTCTGAGCGACTGCTTTTCACATCAGACGAACTGCGTTCCCCCGGCTCAAAAAGCCCAAAGCGACGGAGCTGCATACATCGTGCGGTCCGCTCGGGCCTGCGGACCTCGGGGCATTGGATGAACACAGCGATCCTCCTGCTCGTAATGACGTCCGTTCCAATGGGGTTGTACAACCTTTCTGAGTTCCTCCGGAAGGAGAGGGCGAGAGGCTTCTTCGGGATGCTAGCCGCGGGTTGGTCCATCGCCGGGGTGGTGCTCATGTCAGTTGGCGCCCCGGGGCTGGTCTTCTTTCCCGGTCTTCTCGTGATCGTCCTCGCGGGCTCTGCCCTGAGGTTCAGGGAGGGGAGGACGACAGGTTTGGCACTCAGGATGCTCGTGTTCGGGTCGATCCTCTGCACCGTCTCCGTGGGGCTGGTGCTCCTGTGAGGGTTCGTCCCGCTAAGGTCGCGGTCGTCTCTCTCATCTATCTCTGCGTCGCCGCTCTCTATCTCGCGTTCTTCATGTTCCCCGTTTCGCCCGCAGAGCCCACAGACAAGTTCAGTTACGAGGTCGGGGAGAGGACGTACCGTGCCCTGCCGAACATCCACGAGATGGTCTACACGAACGGGAAGGCGTTCCTAGCGATAGCCACTGTGCGGACGATAAGCGCCCCCAACTCTGCCTACAGCGCGGCGTTCGACCGGCTGGACGGATACGCCGAGAACTACGCGAGGGACCAGTACGGCGTCGAGATCGAGGTGCGGGAGGAGTCCAGGGATGATTCGTTCGCGTTCTCGGGCCACACGGGCGTGAAGTTCGTCTTCGGGATCTACAAGGATATGGTGGTCGGTTTCCCGCCGTTCGAGACGGCTCAGATCGTGAAGGTCGCAGAGCTCGGTGCCATCGCGTGGTTCTGCAACGTCGACTTCGGTTCTGTTGCGAAATTAGGCCGCGGCCCTCACGCCGCAGCCCCCTCGCAACTCGCTCCATTCGGCTCCGACCGTGCGCCCTTCTCAGGGTCGTAGAGGATCATCATCACGTCATGCTGGAGCGCGCCGGGGTCGAACCGTAAACCCCCCACCATCTCCTTCGAGACGGCTGTCTGCAGCAGGTTGAGGCTGGCGTTGATGTGCCTGTCCAACCGCCAGCCGCACTCGCATACGAACTCTGTGCCCTTTCGGGAATCCTGTAATCTCCCACATATCGGGCACTTCCTGCTGCTGTTCCTCGGGTCCACCTTGTGGACCGGTATTCCTCTCCACCTGGCCTTGTACTCGATGAACTGGTGGAGCGTCCTTCTCGGCCACATGCTCAACCGTCTGTTGAGGCGCTTGTCCTCCCTCGGCTTGAAGATCCCCTTGAGGTCCTCGAGGACCACCGCCGCTTTCTTCTCCTCGGCGAAGTCGAGCACGGCGTTGGCCACCTGATGCATCCGGTGCTCGACCCGGTCATGCTCCCTCTTCCCCTCCCTCTTGCAGAGCCGCCTCGAAGTCCGCCGGTCGTGGGACTTCTTCTTCTGGAGGCGCTTCCGCCGGTCGTGGTGCCTCTGCTGAATCGCGGCCACCTGCGGGAAGAATGCCTTTATGGGGGCACCTTTCCCTTCACTGACGAACACCCCGTCGAGACTCCTCTCGTTCGTGTCGAGAGAGACCACCGATTCCGGGACATATGGTCGTGGCTCCGTCTTCCGGAAGGCGATCACGACCCTGTCCGGGAAGAGCGTCAGGGAGCCGAGGGAATAGGAGGGGTCGTCCAGGAATCCCCTGTGATACTCGCTCAGGACCAGCCTGAGCTCGACGTGGCATCCTGCCCGGATGGGCAGGTCGACCACGCCGTTCGTCCGGTCGAGTTTGTACGCCTGGTTCTCCGTCTTCATGAACAGCCGCTTGACGTACGGGACCCGGTCCGCCTTCCCTTTCCTGACCTTCCTCCGATGGTTCTTGAGGACGCTTGCGGCGATCTCGAACACCGACACGAGGTGCTGAGCGTACATTCCAGGGTGCTCGGTCCTGAAATCCTTGTATGCGAGCTTGCACAGGGCATACTTCGATGTCGCGCGCGTCTGCAGTCCCGCCCTTATGGCGGAATTCACGGCAAGGCGGAAGTCCTCGAGAAGGAACCTGGCCTGAGCGGGTAGCTCGCCCTCGAGACGAAAAGACACCGCCTTGACGAGCATCGGATGTTCTTAAGCGGTCGTGGTACTTGTTCTCATGCACTGCATGTAGCATCTGCTCTTTCACGCTCTCCTCGGGACACTTCCGCAGCCAAGGGGACATCCCGAAGGTATCCGCTTAGAGCGCCAAGGGCCACGAGAGATCGACTGGCCACGTCGTCCTGATTAAGGAACGAACAGTCCTGACAGACGATTCTGCCACATGATCAGCACCCTGACAGGAGGGTGTGGGGTCGATGCGGTGAGACACAGGGCAAGAAACGGTGCACGGACCAGGCGTCGATGGCCCGACGTTGTTCGACTGGCTCTGAGTGAGAGATCTCAATCACTGGAGTTCTGCAACAAGGCCAAGAATGAAAGGTTTGGGAAATGGTTTTGCACCCGGTCAGTCTCTCGCCTAAGCGGGAGGCAGTTGCTTCCAGGCGACCGTGAGGTCTATCCCCTGCTTCCTCCAGTGCCGTATCCACAGGAAGAACCATAGGAGCCCGAATATCCATATGGTTATGTAGACCGCCGACCCCCAGGTCGAGATCGCGCCCAGCGCTGGCACCGTGAAGAAGTAGTAGATCAGGATGCCGACGAAGAGCAGGTTGACTACGGATGCGATCGTTAGCACATATAGGGGCCCTATCCTGAACTTGTACGGCGAGGCCTCCCATATCGTCCTCGCTTTCTTCACGTAGGGGAACAGCAGGCCGGACAACGCCATGACGCCCCACGCAGACATCGCTTCGAGGGCCACGATCGCAATCGCATCGAGCGCGGAGGCCCAGTAGGCGTATATGAAGATGCCTACCTCGCTCATGACCAGCATGATGACATTGTTCTTCACAGGCGAGTGCCATCTCGGGCTCACGTCCGTGAACCACATGGGCCCGAGCCGGTCCATCCCCCACGCGAACGCCGCTCGGCTGAACGCTATGTACGATATCGGCATACATAGCAGATTGAAGAAGATGAACACCGAGCCTATGCAGAACTCCGTGAAGGGATTATCGGTCAGAAGCGATATCATGCTGTACGTGTTGCTGCCCACTGACAGCGAGAACGCGTCTATCGAAGCGCCTCCGTCGCCGTTGTCGATGTACGCAATGGCTCCGAGGAAGTCCTGGCCCATCACGTTGACCAGGCCCCACGAGAACCACACCAGGAACACGGCGGGTATGACTGCCGCGAGCACCTGCCCGAGGACGATGTTCCTCTGCGGCCGTTTGACCTCTCCGCAGATGAACGTGATCTGATACCCATAAGCGGTAGCCCAAGCAATCGCGGGGAACAGAGCCAGGGTCGCACCCAGGTCGTAGCCAGGTTTGGGTCCTGACAGGTCGACTCCGTCGACGTCTCTGACCGTGGCTATCGTCTGGTCATAGGTCATGGATCCATCGATCGCCGCCTGTGTATCGTAGGCGCTCACGAAGTCCGCGTGACTGCTGGTCGTCAGGACGATCCCGGTGACGATCAGCGTGAAGAACGCAAGGACCATGATGACCCTTTGGTTCATGTTGTATATCTTCAGGCCGAGAATCACGATGAAGAATCCCCAAACATTCACCAACGAGGCGACGACCACCACCCCTTCAGCAGATGCGAACCAGTCTATCAGGCTCTGCTCCGCCCCGATGGAGGACAGAAGCGATGTCATCCCCGGATCTGCGCAGAACGGTGCCAGAGTCGCGATCCAAAAGGTCATCACGAATCCCGCATTCGTCATGGACATCGCTATGCCCACTGCAGGGTGGATGATCCTCGAGTTCGCTATGTAGTCCCCGCCGCTCCTGGGCATCGACCCTCCGAGGAATCCCCACACGAAGGCAATCCCGAAGATGAACATCAGGGACGCCAGAATGGAGCCCAGTAGCATGTTGCCATGCGGAGATATGAACAATCCCCAGCTTGCCATCGTCCATATGCCCACGCCGAGCGTGTTGTTCATGAATCCTATGCCGAAGGTATCAAGCAACGAAGCCTCACGTACAAGCCCACTAGCTTTCCTAGCGAATACTTCGCCCAAGTCTCTTACACCCCCAACCAATCCAAGGAGAACCCCCCTTGGAATGCCTGAGGCATATCGGTGTTTAACGTATTTCAATTGATGCGGCACCAAAGACCACCTGAGTGCAGTGGAAGCGGAGGTCTGGGACGGGCTGTTCCGCATGTGTGATTTGGATGTCATGCGGATATGCAACGGGACCTCCATTTTCTAGTGCCTGCCGTTCATCGAGGTCGCGCCGTTAGGTCAGGTTCTGCCAAATGCTAGCTCATCGCATGCTCGGGCGTATCTCGGAAGGAGCGGTCGCATGATTATGTATCGCGTAAGGCATTCCCCTCTCAGATGGAACGCCCGCTCAGAGAGTCAGAGATGCTTGTCATCTACGGCCTCATGCAGGAAGCCAACCTGACTGACTCGGCCCTCGCCCGCAGGTTCGGCATGAAGGAGAGCACGGTGTCCTCGATCAGAAGGCGTCTGATGGACTCGAGACACATCTACTTCACGAATGTGCCCTCGTTCCACAAGCTGGGATGCGAGGTCTTCGTACAGCTCTACGGGTCCACGAACCCAGCCGTTCCCAAGGACGCGAAGGACGCATCCCACCTGAGGTTCCTCGACCAGACACCGGAGGTGTTCGACAGCGCCTCGGGGGAGGGCTTCGTCATGATGAGCGGTGTATACCGTCGGTTCTCAGACTACCTCCTGGCTCTGGACAGGTACGATCGCGACTTCGCGGGCGTTCATTCAGTGGAGCGGGCCGATCTGAAGGCGGCGTTCTTCCCGCTCGAGGTCTCTCGTGTCTGCTACACCTACAACTTCGCCCCCGCCCTGCACCGGATATTCAGCCTCGATGTGCCTCCGCCTGAGCCGAGCCGCCCGAAGCATCTCGATGTGGAGGCCGTGGACATCTCGACGATGGAGAAGCGCGCGCTGGTGAACCTGTGCGACTATCCGCATTCGACGGACTCGCAGATCGCTCAGCTCATGGGCCGCTCGAGGCAGACCGTGACGAACATACGGAAGAGGCTCGAGAGGAAGGGGATGTTCACCCGCAGATGCATCATCCCGCTGGTCCAGTGGAACATCCAGCTGATCGCGTACGTGCATGTCAGGTTCAGGCCGGACTTGGAGGACTCCGTCAGGTGGCAGCTCTCGAACGAGGACTGGATAAACCTGTCATGGTACACCCTCGAACGGGCTTCCGAGGCGCACACGACGTACATGTTCAAGGATTACAGGGACTATCTCTCGGAGATGCAGAGGATGATGAAGCCGCTCATGGAGAGCGGAGTCCTCAGAGGCGACCCCCACATATCCCTGGTCTCTACGACCGCGGCGAAAGAACTGAGGGACGGCTACTACGGTCCCATTGTCAGGAGGCTCGTCGGACTCGGCGACGAGTTCCCCCAATCGAGCTATCCGAAGACGGGGCTCTAGGCTGGGTGCGCGGCCAGGGCCAGGCTGGGCAAACGTCTTTTACTCTATCAGGCGATACACGCACTGCAGGTCGACACGCATGGATGGCAGGTCGGGTCGGGAACGTTGGATGAGCGTCGAGACCGCGATGACCAGGGATGTCGTCACGGTGAGGTCGACTGAGAAGGTCAAGGATGCATGGCTGTCGCTCATGAGGAGGGGCATCACGGGGGCGCCTGTGGTCGATGACTCTGGTATGCTCGTCGGGATCCTGAGCATGACCGACATCAACAGAGCGATCGTCGAGCGCGTCGACAAGGCCAAGGCGCTGTGCCAGGCGACCATGAAGTTCCCGGACAAGGCGGCCGAGGAGAAGGAGGAGATGAGGGAGATGGCGGTGGTGATGCGCGCCATCACTGAGTGCGCGGTCGCATCCATCCTGCCCAAGGACCAGAAGGTCTTCTCGCTCGGGCCTTTCGATTCGCTCGAGCGTGCCATCAAGATAATGGCCGAGCATGCGGTGAACCGGCTGCCGGTCGTGAAGGATGGGCGGGTCATCGGGATCGTCACTCGACAGGACATCATCCTGTTAGTCGCCGGAAGGTCGAGGATGGGCTAGCGCCTGGGAGAACTCAAGAGTAGGGGCGGACTCGTGCAGATCGTCCGCGAAGATCAAGAAGATGATCGTGACAAATGATGGACGCACGGGCATGGATGTCGGCCCATGGGCTGATGCCGGCCATGCTCCGTGCGTCGGTTGACGAGTTCCATCTGGGACGAGGTCATTCCAGGATGGGCAACTTCTTGACGAGGTCCGTCTCAGACCACCACTTGCCGAGCCCGAGCCATCTGCCTGGCTTGACGACGGTCATCGCAAGGAAGACAATCATGTAGATGATGTGGTCGTCCAGTATGGGGTTGTTCTCCGGCGGAAGCCTCGTGGACCAGAGCATGACCATTAGCAGCGCGCCCGAGTAGCCTGCGATTCTCACACCGATCCCTAGGATCAAGGCGACACCTATCATCAACAACGCGAGCATGAACAGAACGTCCACTGCTGTATTGCCCGCTATGTCCTGGAAGAACCCTGCGAGCGGCCCGTCGGTGGCGTAGCTCAGGTATCCCGTCGTCGGGGAGCCTCCGTTCAGCCAAGAGTTCTCACTCGCCGTCGCATAGCCAAGCCCGAACATCTTGTCGATGAACGCCCATAATGTGATCCATCCCAGCCCGAGCCTCAAGCCGACCCACGCCAGCTTCTCAGGGCCGAATTCCTTCAGTCTCTCGAAATCCAATCGTACTCCTCCTGCCTTAACGGCGTTAATGTAAAGGATGGACGGTACTAATAGACTTTGCACCGCACCCGCCCATCGATTGGCGACGAACGGTCAACGACATGGTCCTGTCGCAGCCACGGCCCGCTGTTACAGGCCGATTCAGAAAAGTATGGACAGACATGTCAGAGCACCGTCGCACTTCTCGAATTCGCTCGTGTCCAACGGAATCACATCGAATCCCACGTGCCTGACCCGTCGGTGCGCCTCGGGCCTGCCCTTGGCCATGAGGACGGTGTCCCCTACCGATAGGGCGTCGGCCGCGTACGCATCCTCTTCGGGGAGCGGTATCAGGATCAGTCCCTGCAAGGCCATGTTGTCGATGTACCTCCTGTTCACGATGCAGACATTCTTGCCCAAGTGTGTCAGATGGCTTTTCAGGTGCATCATCGTGGTGTCCGCGATAGTGTCTATCTTGACCCTGAACCATGACCGCATCTGCTGAACGCCGCCGCGGTTGGTCCTCTGGCTGATCCCGCTTATGAGCCTGTAGTCGAAGTGGACGACATCCCCTCCCTCCAGGGTCGCGGGTTCCTCTGTCCGCTTGACCTGGACGTACTGTCGGAGCACGCCCTCGACATCGGCCTCCTCGCCCCTCCTGCTGTCGAGAGCCATCCTGCAGATGATCGCCTTGCCGCGGTGCACCACCGCGTTGTCCTCCACGAAACACGCGTCAGGGTGCTCATCATCGACAGGGAGTTCAATGACATCGAGGCCGAGCTCGGAGAGAGCGCGGCGATACTCTGCATGCTGTTCGAGCGCCCTCGCGAGGTTCACCGTATCCCTCATCGGGTGGCAAGATACGCATCTCGTGAAGCTCTTCCCCGGCCTTCGGACGATTGCGCGCTTCGGAGTCATGGTCGGGACCCGTATTGCTTGCCCGTTGAGTAAACCTTCCCTGCGCCCGTGCTCCGGGGCCAGCCCTGTCCCGATTGTCATCTCGCGCATGCAGTCCCTTCCTTCCGGGACTGGTGTTTGGCCAAACCCTGGCTGAGGCGAAGGATATTAGTAGACTCCTGGCGTTGACAAAAGGACGTTGCAGGAGGGCGCATGAGATGAGGAAAGTCGGCCGGTCGAGATTGAGAGGGCTGATCGCGAAGGAGGAGAGGATTTTCGAGAAGGGCCACCCGAAGTCGAAGTCGCTCTTCAAGAGGGCGAAGTTGTCGTTGCTCGCAGGCGTGCCGATGAACTGGATGGTCAGGTGGGCCGGCACATACCCCATCTTCGTGAACGAGGGGAAGGGGACGCACGTGACCGACGTCGACGGCAACAGGTACCTCGACCTCTGCCTCGGCGACACGGGTTCCATGTTCGGCCACTCGCCCAAGCCCATCGTGGATGCGGTGAAGAAGCAGGTCTCCCGGGGAATAACCATGATGCTGCCGACCGAGGATTCCATCTGGGTGGGCGAGGAGCTCTCGAGGCGCTTCGGGCTACCATACTGGCAGATCGCGATGACGGCGACCGACGCCAACAGGTTCACGATCAGGCTCGCGAGAGAGGTCACGCGGAGGGACAAGATACTGGTCGTGAACGGCTGCTACCACGGGACGGTCGACGAGACCCTCGTCAACCTGAAGGACGGCGTGGTCGTCCCGAGGGAAGGCAGCATCGGTCCGCCAGTCGACCCAAGGCTGACCACGAAGGTCATCGAGTTCAACGATGTCCGCGCCCTGGAGGAGGCTTTGGAGCCGAGGGACGTCGCCGCGGTGCTGATGGAGCCTGCGATGACCAACAGAGGGATCATCCTCCCCGACCCGGGGTATCACGATGCGCTCCGGAAGATCACGAGAAGGACGGATACACTTCTAATCATAGACGAGACGCACACCATCTGCTGCGGCGTGGGCGGATACACGGCCGCGCACGGTCTGAAGCCGGACATCGTCACCATGGGGAAGCCCCTCGCGGGCGGCGTCCCCGTAGCCGCGTTCGGCATCAGTCAGTACGTGTCGGACAGGATAATGGATCGGATACTCTCGGACGGGACGGACGAGAGCGGGCTCGGGGGCACGCTGACGGGGAACGCGCTCGCGGTCGCAGCGATGAAGGCCGCGCTGCAGAAGGTCATCACGAAGCAGAGTTTCAGGAAGATGATGCCCTTGGCCGAGCGGTTCGAGAAGGGAGTCGCGGACGTGATCGCGGAGTACGACCTGCCGTGGCACGTCGTCCGCCTCGGGGTCAGGATAGAGTATCACTTCACAGCAACCCCTCCGAGATGCGGTGGGGAATACGAGGCGACCAAGGACCACGAGATGGAGAAGTACATGCACCTTGCTGCGCTCAACCGCGGCATCCTGCTGACGCCGTTCCACAACATGGCCCTGGTCTCCCCAGCGACCACTAGGGACGATGTCGACCGTCACACTCATGTGTTCCGTGAGTGCGTCGAGGCCCTTGTCGGATGAGATGCACTCGAAACACGTTGAATCAATCCGGGTTATCTGTGTGTTATGTCGGCTCGCCAGTGTGGAGTGGAACAAGTTCAGTGCGGGCCCGGTTCCCGGCTTCATAAATGGGCGTTAGAGAGCTGATAGGTTCATCGTTGTCCGAGGTAGCACAGGATTCATATAATACTGCTGAATTACGTAGTAATAGTGGGCAGCCAGGCAATCACCGTCACCCTTTGAGCGAGACAATGTCGATTCTGAGATCACTGTTCGACGGCACAAGTCCCCGTCGCACCAACTCCGTCACTGTGAATTCCATCAAGGCACCCAAATCCTCGACCGCAAACTCTGTTTCACGAGGCATCGCCGCCGCGGACCGAGCGCCGACCCCGGGAGGGGCAGGCCTCATGAGCAAGGAGAGCGCGGTGAACGGCACCGGACTCACGAACGGCGCAGGCATGGTGAACGGGACAGGGATGATCAACGGTTCCGGTCTCGTCAACGGCACCGGGATCGTCAACGGCACTCTCGCATCCAACGGCTCTTCGCGCGGTCAGAGACCGCGCGGGATGGTGAAGGGTGGATGGAAGATCCTGGTCGTGCTCGTCGCTGTCGCCATCTCACTTCCAACTGTAATGTATCTAATCTACTCGGAAGGCCCGAGCCCCTACGAAATAGACGGGGACTTCGGCGACTGGTCGGATGCCACCGTGTTCGGGATGAGGACTTCAGCGGTCTCGCCCTCGATCAATGTCTCCGGGTGGTCCGTCAGCGTGCACGGCGTGCAGCTCTATCTCTATGTCGAGACCGTGGCGACGATCATGGGGACCTCCACGGTGGACAGCTTCTTCTTGTTCGCGGACATCGACGGTGTACCGACGACAGGGTATTCCATCGCGGATATCGGGGCGGAGTACATGATGGAGCTCGACGGATGGGACGGGGCTGTCCAGTCGGATTCGCTCTCGCAGTATCCATCGTCGGGTGACGTTCACGATTGGAACCTGTGGGAGGACGTCGGATCCGTGGTCTGGGACGCGGACGGGACCAGGCTCGAGGCTGCAGCGACTCTCAGCGCCAAAGTGCGCGATTCCGCATGCTTCGTGCTGGTCGCGCAGAACGGGCACGAGGAGAGAAGCGTCAGCTACTCGGTCCCGATGCAGGGCGGGCTGCTGGTGATAAGGCAGATCGCGTCGGTGGACGGACCGGGAGACGGGCTTGCGGACCAGGCTTCCTCCACGGGTATGATGCGGCTGCATTTCAGCTGCCAGGGCGAGGCCGGGACCGTCGAGAGCGTGCCAATCGAAGTGGTGGGGGCGGACCTGGCGAGGCCAGTATCGCGGTTCACATTGTCAGTGGGCGGCGAGGAGACTACCGAGGTCCGGCTCGACACGATGGCTGCCGCTTCGGGGGACTTCGTGTCTGCGGCGGTCAACGCAACTGGCGTTGGATCCTCTTTCGCAAGGGTGATCGTTGTCGGCTCGGCTGCGAGGGCGTACGTGCTCTCCGCTCCTGGGTCGATCGAGATCGACGGTGCTTTCGCGGACTGGGACGGGAAGGCGGTGTCAGAGTTCGACGATGAGCAGCTGGCGAACCCCGACATCGACATCGAGAGTCTGGGAGGGGCCTTCGAGGCCGACTCATCGTTCTTCTATGTCAGGGTGTCCGGGAACCTGTGCGAAGGGTCCTTCGTGCCGACGATAAAGGGAAAGCCCTCATCCGGGGGATCAGGAGGGACAGTGGTTTCCACCCGGAAGAGCGCGGAGGACGTGCTGAGGGTGTTCATCGATTCGGACTTCTCGTACTTGACCGGCCTTCAGAAGACCGTCGAGTCGAAGCTGATAGGTGCTGATTACATGGTCGAGGTCAGGGGATCGGACTGCAGGGTCGTCTCCGCCTCGCTCTCATCGTATGTCGACGGCGGATGGGCCGAGATGATGGCCGACGTCGACGCGGCAGTCGACTCGAAGCGCATCGAGATAGGTCTGCCGGCATCCGCGATAGGCGGTTCATCGGCCGTGGACTTCATCATCGAGACGACCGACTGGAAGGAAAGAACGGACAGCGCGGGCATCGATCTCGAGACGCTGATGGCGATGTCGTCGTACTTCGTCTCTGCCGCTGAGCCAGACCACTGGGTGATAGACCCGGGCGCATCGAGCGCGTACGCCACCGCGGCGTCTTTCCAGAGGAAGCTCATATTCGACGGCTCCAACTACTGGAGCTTCTACTTCGATGGCACGAACACCGTCTACAGGTACAGCTCGAACGGCGGCGTTGCATGGACGAGCGGCGGGTCCGTGTTCAAAACATCGGGCATCAACGAGACCTCGGTCTGGTTCGATTCCGCGAACGACCTGGTGTACGCGGTGGGCGACCGTCCCTCGTCTTCGTGGGACATCTACATACAGAGGGGCATGCTCGATAGCGCCGCGAAGACGATTACTTGGGCCGCGAGCGACAAGGCTCTGAATGTCTCCTCGTACGCCCTCTCTGCGAAGCACACTTACATCTCGAAGGATGCGTGCGGGCACCTGTGGATACTCACAAGCAACCGCACGAGCGCCACCACATACGACCTGTCGGCTTTCAGGAGCGCCTCGGTGGACAGCATCACATCATGGGTCCACACGGGGAACATGCTCGCGCCCGACCCGGGCTCGTACAATGTGAAGGGCTCGATAGTCCCCGCGCCCAGCGGCTGCGTGGTGTGGTCGGTCTACACTTACAGGGGCGACGTGGGCGCGAGGAAGTACACGGGCGCATGGCAGTCCGAGTTCTTGATATACGACAGGAACCCGATGACGGAGAGCGCAGGCAACATGGACACCGCTCCGCCGTCCGTGGTCGTCGACAGCAAAGGCGTGGTCCACGTGGTCTACGGGAGCGGGCACAGGGTGACGGGCGCGGCGAGACCCTTCATCTACTATTCCCACAACGCCACCGGAGGCACCTCTTTCACGACCCCGCTGCGCCTCGATTCAGTAGGAAACACGAATGGCAACGTGTATCCGACGATATCCCTCGACGAATCCAATGGCAACCTGTTCGCCTTCTGGATCCAGATGGACAACCAGAACCTGATCGGGAAGAAGAACGTGAGCGGGACATGGACCTCGCTGTCCATGGGGTCCCAGACGAGCTACACGAAGCAGTTCCTTACTTCGATATACAGTGCCCCGAGCGAGTCGAACATCTGCTGGATGTGGACTCAGAACACGACGGGGAACATAGATGTCGTGTACGATAAGATCCCCGAGTTCAGCGACGCATTCGTCCCCGTGCTGATGCTCATCATCATGGTCGCGGTGTTCAGGCGCAGGGCGCTCAGGGCGAAGGACGAGACTCTCTGAAGCCGCATGCCCTCATCCAAGGTCATTGAGCCCCTTCGTTTACCAGACTCGTTAAATCGTCCCACAATGTTCACCCCGTCCATGAGATCCGTGACATATAGGCATCCTTCTCCTTCGGACCTGAACGCCATCACCGACGTGTTGAACAAGTCGAGGGCGGAGATCCCGTTCTATCCTGCGCTGGCCCCAGAGGAGCTCAACATCGAGACCTTTCTGGAGGCGGATTATGATCTCAACGGGGTCTGGCTTGCATTCGTGGACGACCTGATGGTGGGGTACGCTCATGGATTGGTGGAGAAGGCGCGTTTGGCGGCGGGGATGGACGACGGCTGGGTTTCTGTCGAAGTCGCCCCTGGTCACAGGCGCCAGGGGATCGAGCAGGAGCTCATGAAGAGAGCCCTTGAGTACCTGTTGTCCAGGGGCGTGAGCCAAGCGAGCTACGGGCGCACGCACCAGGAGCCTTGGCGCACTGCGCTGGCTGTCGAGTTCGGATTCGAGGGCGTTAGACACTACTTCAGGATGAAATGGACGGGAGAGGTCCCCCCGGCGATGGACCCTCTGCCCGACGGGTATGAACTCGAGAAGATGGTGTTCAAGGAGGCGACAGACGCCCAGGTGCGGGAGACCGTAGAGGCCTTGAACGAGTCCTTCTCGGGCCACTTCAACTTCGTCCCCCAGACTCCGGAAAAGACCATGATGTGGAGGGACGAAGGCAGGGACTACTTCCGAATCGCGGTCTTGAGGAAGTCCGGGCGCATCGCCGGGCTGTGCATGTCGGGCGAGTTCGCACCACCGTTCGGTTCGGAGGGCAAGTTGATCGGATGGATATCGGCTCTGGGCGTGGTCGGGCCGCACAGGAGGAAGGGTCTCGGAGGCGCTCTGCTGTCTGAGGGGATGAGATGGGCCTTCGACAGGGGTCATCACACGATGTACATCGAGCTCGA
>Ga0315293_10002098_pt1 | contig 19249 bp, 6 predicted proteins | sample YL17G13_20_MG_FD_203071 | JGI IMG/M metagenome (GOLD analysis project Ga0315293, IMG submission 203071) | Sediment microbial communities from Yellowstone Lake, YNP, Wyoming, USA - YL17G13_20 | ecosystem: Environmental > Aquatic > Freshwater > Lake > Sediment | place: USA: Wyoming | collected... | reverse complement strand
TTATCATTTAGTTTTAGAGTATGATAATGCGACTAGAACGATTTCCCCGATATTTACAAATTTAGTAGATAGTGGAAATATTGATATACTTGAATTCTCAAAAAACAATAAAATAACATCAATAAATGTATACAACAGGAGTGTTGAAATGGGTGAGGGAGATTTACTTTTCTTCTTAGATAGCTTGGGAAGACCTACATTTATGGATATAGCAAGGTTTAAGGTGAAGGAATATTCCCCCGTTACAAGAGGCATTATCGATGTGGCAAAAAGACCACCACTATTCCCCCCTACTACATTATACACCAATAACATATACAGGAATACTAATAATCTAAGAAATAAATTATTTAGATTTAAGACTAGATATGTTTATGATGCAAATGAAAAAAGCACTTGCAGTCCAATAAGCGTAGTCCCAACACCTGTAAATATACTTAATGCAGATTACACTAATATAAATACAAACAATAATCAAATAAATCTAACACTTAATTCCGGTGATAAAGATGTTAAAAAAGTAGAATTATTAGTATCTTATGTGAACAAGACTAATGATTGGTCTGATTTTGCATTAGTAGATACAATAGATAAAAGTGTATCTAGTTTATTAAGGGGAAGCTTTGCAATAACAAATCCACCTCCTCTTTTTATATCATTATGTACTATGTCTTTCGATGGATATGTAGTCCCCGGAACAACTGTAGAAATTAATATAATAAAGGATACTGACCCTCCATTCATTTCGTATACAGTGGCATCGTATATTACTGTAGAAGGGGATACTATGGCTGTTTTGACTAATAATTTAGTGGCTCAGCTTAATGCTAGTCTTATAATAGGTGCTATTGTTGGCAAGAGTTCGGATAATGTTATATACTTCACATTACTTCCCGGATATTCAATGGAATCAGGCAACCCTTTAGCAAGCAGAAACGGCTTAAATATAACTTTTTCTGCAGGTGCAGGAGATTTTAATAATATCAATTTTGCTTATTCTTTTTATAATGATGGGACTTATCCTGTTATAGATATCAATGAAAGCATACAGCTTTTTGATTATGTTCCCACATATGCAAATGCACAAGAGATGCCTAATGGCAATGTTCTTATGTATGGGGGAATTACTGAAGGATATGATAGAGATTTAATTCCAAGTGTATTAAATAATGTATTAACAAGAGAATCTGCAAGTACACCTACTGGAAGTTTAAATAGTGAATTAGTAAAAGAGCAAGCTGGACAAGTTATTTCAATAAACTTTACTGGATCTCCTGCTGTTGGGACTGTTGTAACTATATATTTTCATAGTCTTGCAGCCCCTACTGTAAAAATATTAATGACAACATATACTACAGTTGCAGGAGATACTGCTGCATCTGTAGCATATAATTTAAAGCAAAATTTTCCACCGTTTTATTTAGGTTATTTTGTTGTTACATCATCAAGTGTTATTACATTTGGTCAAACTGGCTTCCCCACATATAGATATGATAGTGTTGCTATAATTACCTCTAGTTTAGTTCAAAATGATAATTCTGTTCCTACATTTTTATTTTCTACAAGTAGAAAATTAGGTATAGCTTATTTTGATAATAAAGGCAAAACGAATGGTATATTGTATAATGGGGTCATTTCATTTCCTGCTTATGCAGAAAATGCAGGGGGGACAGCATTGTTATTGCCATATATAAATACAAATATTTTCCATCAACCGCCTATTTGGGCTACTAGTTATGGTTTTTATTTGACTAAAGAATCTACTCAATTTTTATTTTGGCAAACTTTAACTCAATATGAAGATGCCGATTATTATTATTTTAATATAAGTAATTTAACTGAATATCAAAAGGCAGTGCCTACTGTTACTGCAGTATTAAGTTACACATTCCAAGATGGAGACAGATTAAGATTAATAAAAAAAGTATCAACCGGTACAATTTATGATGAAACATATGATACCGCAATAGAAGGACAAGTAGTAGATCCTGCATCGCTTCCTGCTGGAACTATTCCATTAGGTACTTATATAAAAATAAAAAAATCAGCTCCGTTTACATCTGTTACTGGATTGCTTGGATCTAATCCTTTTATCATACAATTATATAGACCATCTCAACCACAGCCAAATGGAATAAATGAAGTTTACTATGAATTTGGACAACAGTATCCTGTAGGGAATCCGGGGCTTATTACTAGGTTTCATATTGGTATGGTTGCTAATCAAAATATAGCATTGAATACTCCGTCTATATTTAATTTTTATCAAGGAGATGTTTATTTTAGAAAAAGAAGTTATGCATTTACTAATGCAACAGCTAGATATACCGCTACTTTCCCTGTATTAGATAGAAACTTTGTAGATAATTATATAAGTGCAGTAAATAGCGTAGAGGGGAGATCTAATATTATTGATATAAATGCTAGAGAAGCATATTATTCAACATTAGTTAGGTTTAGTGAAGCATATCAGGCGAATACAAATATAAATGGCACTAATAGGTTTTACCCTAATAACTTTGATGAGTATGATTATTCTTATGGGGACATCATGAGATTTAGAGTGAGGGATAGATTTGTAAGGGTATTCCAGAAATTAAAGGTGGGTCAAGTTCCCCTTTATAATCAAATACTTAAAGAACAAAATAAAGAAAGCTTAGTAGTAACAGATAGGTTATTAAACCCTATACAGTATTACGTTGGTGATGTGGGAATTGGTGACAACTCAGAATCCTTAGCATCTTACAACTTTGCAGATTACTTCACAAGTAATATAAAGGGTGTTATTTGTAGGGTAAGCCAAGACGGGGTTAAGTTCATCTCTATAGACAGAAGCATAGACTCATGGGCTTGGAAACAAATTTCTGCTAGGTCGGGAGATTATAAGATATATGGATGTTTTGATCAGATACTAGGTAACTATATTATAGCATTAGAACAAGTAACTAGTGCAAACCCTCAGCCTGCGTATACATTATTATATGGGGAAAATGAGAATTCATTTGATACATTTTTATCTTACCATCCAGAAATGATGGTTAATTTGGGTGTCTTATTTATATCGTTTAAAGACGGGCAGTTGTATACTCATGATTCATCCGTATATAATAATTTCTATGGTGCACAATATGATAGTTCTATAACATTTGTATTTAATGAAGCTCCTTTAGATAAGAAGACATTCTTAGCTATAGGGGAAGTTGCATCTCAGGTTTGGGATGTTCCCGAAATAATTACAGATTTAAATAGCTATGGTACAACTAAAATGCAGTCTAATTTAGTAGACTCTGACTTTGCTGAACTAGAGGGAAGTTTTGAGGCTACCATCTTAAAAGACCAAAATTCAATAGGGGGACTAATAGAAGGTGATACAATGAAGGGAAAAGTTATGACTATGAAGTTTAGAGCAAAAGATCCTACTTCTTTGGTATCATTAAATTTATTATCTTTGAAGTATATAAATTCACCACTGAATAACAGATGATAACAATTAAGAAAATATCTAAATCTGAATTACCAAAACTAGTCGCTATATCTTACGAAAAAGATGAAGAGCTTTTTGATAAGTATCACATTGGGAAGATGAACTTCCCACAAGCAGTATTAAGTACATTAGACTTAATAGATGATGCTTCTCAAAAATTAAAACTTAGTTATTATAAAGTAGTATATCAGAAGCAACCTGTTGGTTATTTTGTTACATTTGATGGATACTTATATAGCTTTGGTATATCTATGAAGTTTAGAAAAAAAGATATCCTTGTAGGATGGTTTGTCGCAGTTAGAAAAGTTCTTGGGTTAAACTTTAGAGCTATGCTTTATGAGAATAACACAAGGGCGATTTCCCATCTAGAAAAACAAGGAATGAAAGTAATAGACATAGATCAAGAAACAAAAATAGTAACATTACAAAATTAATAAATTATGCCAACAGCAATACCATTAGCAGGGGCAGCAATATCTGGAATAAGTTCTTTAGTAGCAGCCGGTAAAAGAAATAAATCAGAAAGAGATTTAGAAAAATTCGCTGCAACAGATAGATTAAGTTCATCTATATTAGATTATTACAATAAGGCTTATAATCAATATTCTCCTAATGCCTATCAAAGTGCTGAATATAATGCACAAATGAGAAATGTATTGGGGAGTCAAGCGGCAGGAATAAATGCATTGCAAAATAGAAGAAGTGCTTTAGCAGGAATTCCCTCTATAACACAAGCAACTAACGTAGCAACTCAGAGAGCAGGAGCTGGAGCAGAAGCTGCACAAAGAGCTAACTTAGGAATACTTGGTCAGGCAGCAGGTGCAAAGGCTAGAGAAGAACAGAGATTGTTTGGGAATATATTCAACTTGAAAGCTCAAAAAGCAGCAGCAAATGCAGCTACACAAAGGCAATATACCCAATCTATGTTTGACTCATTAGGAAATGCAGGATCTTTAGCTTATAAGATAGGGAAAGAGGGTGATTATGGGCTTAGTTTAGGTAAAGGCTAAACAAGAAGATACTATGGTTTAATTAATTAAATTAATATAAATAAAAATGCCAATTAGGATACCTTCAGGATTATATGCAAGAGGAGCAGATATCAATACAACTCCTTTTACTAATGTTGTATTAAAAGACATTGCATCTAAAGATGCTGCTAAGAAAGCAGTTGCTAAAAGTGCCGATGATTTATATAAAGGATTAAATCCTGCAGGGGTTAGACCTCAAGATTTGCAGTATCCTCAAGATAATACTAAGGGAATTCTTCCCGATATGATTAATTGGTACAATAACGCAAAGGCAGGAAGTATAGATTTTGGGAAGTATAAAGAAATGCTATATAATATAGAAAGATCAAAACAAATAGCTAAAGAGCAATTAGAAATAGGAGGAATGGTTCAGCAAGGTAAAATAGAGCCAGATGAAAAGTATGGTGATATTACTAAGCTTAGTCAAAAGGATTTATCTATATATGATGCAGGTCATAATGATTGGAAGCAGGGAGACCTTTCCCCATTTATTCCCGAATTAGATGAAACAAAATGGAACAATTCAATATTTGGAAGTGCAAAGCCTCAAGAAAGAGTAAATAAGAAAAAATTTGATGCTAGCACAGGAAGATACTTTATTCCGAAAGAATTTACTACTGCAGAAGAAAAAAGATTTGGAGATACTGCTGCATCATTAGTAATTAATGATAAGTCTGCAAATAAGCAATTTACAAAACAAACTAAAAATCCAGTATTCCTTGCGGATGCAATTCCCGTATATAAAGAAGTTTATGGAGTTGATTATAGCCAAAAGCCAGAAGAATTTACTGCAGACAAAGCAGCTGCAGCAGCAGCAATACTAGAAGCTAGAAAAAGAAAAGATGTTGTTAGCTATGATAAGCCAACAGATCCATATGCTTTAGCTAAATACAAATCTGGACTATCTAGAACAGGTGGTGGAGAAGGTGCGATTGATGAGTATATCAATAATCTTGCTCAAACTAAAGAAACATTAACTGTAAATGGAAAGCCATTTGCCGGAGTTACTTTAGGAGGAAAAACTTATGGCGGTAAGTTAATACAAATGCCGCCTGATATGACTGATAGACTTACTGAGGATAAAGGGTTTAAATCAGAAAAAATACCTTACGGCTTGTTATTGACTGATGATAATAAATATGTTATACCTATTTACTTTAAAAAGGATGAAGAGGGCAAGTTTATTAAAACAAAAAGCGGAGCTAGTTTTGAGCTTGACAAATCGAAATATGGTAAGCCTTTGCCAATACCTCAATTTAGACAAGTTGTTGGTACACTATTAGGACAATCAAAAGCAGGAAATATATCTGCACTTGATATTGCGGATGAAGGTATAGAAGGTACAAAAACTACATACACATCAGAGGGAAGTAAAGAAACAAAAAAATCAAAATACGATTAATATTATAAAATATGCAAGAAGAAATTCAGTCTGCTGAACAAACAAATACTCCAGAATTAGTTACTCCTCAAGATCCACCATCTAAGAAATTATATGATGGATTAGTGGCTGATAAATTATATTCTAGGTCATTTGATGAGTTTAAAAAGAAATATAGCAATCCAGATGCTATAAGTCAATTACATGCAGGTTTAGTTTCTGATAAAATGTATAGTAAGGGATCTGATGATTTCGTAAATCAGTACTTCCCCGAAGTAAAAAAAAAAGGAGCATCTCAAATTCCTTCAGATGGCTTACAGGATGGCGGATCAAAGTCTACAATACCTACGACACCAACTTGGGAAACTAGTGCGTTAAATCCTAAGACTACTATAGATAAAGTACAAGCCGGAGTAAAAACAACTCCACTTATTGATGGATATCAAGAAGACACTCCTATTAATCAGGCTGCACTTAAAGCTAAGCTAGATATAGCTACAATGAATTTTAAGCCTCAGAAAGGAGCATTTGTTCCTAGTGCAAGGCAATTGTTTGATATAAAAATGACTGGAGGAGGTGCTCCCAAGCCAACTAATATTGAGGAAAGTGTTGATCAAGATAAAGATGATGTAGGAACTAGGACTGGTTATTGGTGGAATAGTTTTTTAAAAAACATAGGATCTGTTTCTTCGGGAGCATCTGATTTAGTTATGCAAGCTTTAACAGCAGTTTTGCCTGATGAGGCTATTGGTGGAACGGGAACTTCTGAACAAAATAGAGAAGATGCTTTAAAACAATGGAGAGAACAAGTTGAACCAGATGTAAGAGAAGGGGTAAAGAAATTGGCAGGTGCTAATGTTAGCTCTAAAAAAGAACAACAATTCAATGATGAGTTTTTTACTTCTGCCGTTGGAGGTTTAATAGGTACAATTCCAATGCTTTTAGGTTCAAGAGGATCTGGTTTATTTTTGGGAAGTTATGATATGGGTTTAGAAACCATAAATAATACAGAAGAAGGTAAAAAGTTGCCAGAAAGCGTTAAAAGTATATTTGGGATTGGTGTTGGTGCTGCAAATGCAGCTTTAGAAAAAGTCGGAATGGATAAAATATTTGGTAAGCAATCATCTAAAGTTGCTACTAAATTGGCAATTAAAACAATGTCTGATTTAATTAAAAAATCAGAAGTTCCCATTACTACAGCTATTTTTGAACAAGCATTAAATGCTAGTGCAAAAGGATTAAAAAATAAAATAGTAAGTGCTGGAGGAAGATTGGGAGAATCTGCAATAACAGAGTTTACTACAGGAGGACTACAAGAAGCTGCTAATATTTTAGCTGAAGAAATAGTAAACAAGACACAGAATAAACAAGTATTTAACCCTAGTGATTGGGGAGAAAAAGGTTCAAGAATATTAAAATCCGCTTCTCAAGAAGCTGTTGGTGGTGTTATAATGGGAGCAGGAGCTCTTCCTTTTTCTAAAACAAGGAATTATATAGCAGAAAAAGTTTCTGATGCTAAAAGTCCAGAAGATATTCAGTCTTTAAAAGATGAAATAGTAAAACAAGCGGAATCCGGTAAATTTAATCAAGACGAAGTAAATGAAACAGTAGGATTGGTTGATAAGTATGCCGCAATTCATTCTAAAATACCTGTTGATGCTGTTAATAAAAAAGAGGTTGCTGAAGATATAATGCATAGAGATGAATTAGAGCAGCATATAGAAGAAAAGAAAAAAGAATTAGAAGCTACTGATGTTGCATTTAAGCCTGAAATCGAAAAAGAGATTTTAGCATTGCAAAATACTTATCAAGAGATCAATAATAACATTTTAAATAAATCTACTCAGCCTGAAGTTTCAGGAGTTCCCGAAGGCAAAACTCCAATATATAAAATTGGCGATAAGGAAGTATCTAAAGAAGAATTAGTAGACTATATAAAAAATAAAAAATACGAACAAGAAAAAGAAGGAGTTCAATTATTTGCTCAATACGATAAAGATGTTCAAGATTTAATTGATACAGTTCCCGGAGTTGCGGAATATGAATATGAGACAGAAGATAAAACAAAAGAACCTATATCTGCAACTAAAGCCGTAGGGGAAGTTAAGGCAGAAGTTCCCAAACAAGTAGAAAAACTAAGAGCAGAAGAACAAGCAGAGCTTGATTCTAAAATAGAAAACGCAGAACAATACAGAGTAGATGGTAAAGTAGATAGAACTAAACTTACTAATGAAGAAGATATAAAAGCATTTGATGAAGTTTATAATAAGTATGATAAGCTAATTACTCCTTTACTAAAAACTGCAGAGCCTAAGACAGAAAAAAAGAAAACTAAATCTCAAAAAGTAGGAGATGGATTATTAACTCATTTAGGTATAACTCCAGAACCAAAAGAAACAGTTCCCGTTAAAAAATATACTGCTGAAAATGTAGATACTATTAGTACTAAAGGGTTAAATAAAGTACAAGCCAAAGTAATAAAAGATGTTAAGAATGTAGTTAAATCTATTTATGCATTAGTAGGGAAGACTACAGGGAAAGTTTTAGAGGTTAGTGTGCATGAATCGCCTGAGACTTACGAAAAGGCTGTAATAGAGGCAGGAGGAACAACGCAAGACTCTACAAGTAAAGGATTCTATTTAGATTCTAAGGGTACTATCCATTTAAATATGGAAAAAGTGACTACAGAAACAATGCTTCATGAAGGATTCCACCCTGTGCTTGATTACATAGCTGATAACAGACCTGAAGTTGTAGATACTATTTACGACCAATTGAATTCATTTAGTGAAGGCAAAAGATTTGTTGAATCAAATAAAAGACGTTATACCGGTGAGACTACACAGAAAAAAGAAGCTATTACAGACTTTATAGCTAATGTTGCAGATGGTAGTATTGTAATTAATCCAAGTAATTATGAGGCAGTTAAAAAGTTTGTCATCGATTCCCTTAATAAATTAGGGTTTGATCTTAAATCATTTGAGACAATAGATATTAAAAATGCTGATGAGCTTGTAAAGCTTGCTAAAAATATATCTGAGAAATTTAAAAAAGGGGAAGAGATAAGTATTAAAGATATTGAATCATATGTAGAAAAAGCAGATACTCTTAATAGTTCAGAAGGAGTAAATAGTGATTTAAATTTAGATGATGTTAAAGGGCAATCTAATAGAGGAATACAGCTTTCTAAAAAAATAGATAAACTTGATGATGAAACCATCAAGGCAGTAAAGACAAGTATAATTAATTATAAAAGTGTTCCTAATCTTAAAATTTCAAGAACATTATTTTATGATAATACAAAAGTTGGTAATCTTGAAGTAAAAAATAGAATAACAGGATATACTCCTAAAGTTGTAGGAAAAGGTGGGTTTTTCTTTTCTTATATGCCAGAGTCTTTAAAAAATAAAGCAGTATTGGCATTTACAAGTATTAATCAAGCTATCCAAACTTTAAAAAGACAAAGATTATATCCAGAATCTGTACAAGCAATTGCTGCACAAAATTTCTTAACTGCACATCTTGGTAATAAATCTACATTAGAAGTATTATTTGGTAAGAAAGGGTCAAAACAATTAGGTATTTTCCAAGACTCAGTAAAAAAGAATACAGAAGGAGAAAAGGAATTATTAAATGCACTTGTACAATCTACAATAAATGTAGCTAATCAAAAAGTGCAATCTGGTGCAAATGCAGGTAAGCCTACTGGAGCTGCTGTAGAGATTAAAAAAATAATAGATAGAAATGGTGGAAACTTAGATAATATAAATTCACTTGACGATTTTAGAGATAAAGTTTTAACATTTAAGGGGGGGGATTCGTTTGTTGCAAGAAATATTTTATTTACAGAAATACTTCAAGAAAAACCAACAAAAGTAACTAAATCTACAAGGGATTCCCATCAAATAATGCATTATAAATATGGTATCCCTACTTTGTCTGAAATAGCTGAAGGGAATAACCAAAAACAATTGAATAATGCAGAAACTGGTGATGTCATTAAAATGGTAAAACCATATTCTGATCCAATTGTTTATACTACAGATGAGAATATATTTAAACAATATTCAGAAAATCCAACTCCAGAAATGGTTGAGAATGGCATTAAGATAGAATTATTGCCAAAAGAAGTATCACATGATTCATATCCTTTTATATTAAAAGGGGAAAATGTTGGAATATTGGATAACTATATTTCAGCTACTCAATTATATGAACAAAATGAAAAAATAAAAAATGTTCCTAAAAAACAAAGTTTTTATAATGTAGGAAGAATGCCATCTGAAGCAGCTCCGGGAGAATATCCATTAGAGCCTATATCTCAAGGCACACCTCAATTTTCAAAAAAGGAAGAAGAACTTAAACAAAAACCCATATCTTCGCAAGATGAAACAGTACAGCCCAAAACAAAAGGAACAACTGGAAAGATTAAAATCAATTCAGAAAAAGTACAATATAACGGAACAAATGCTATCGGAAGCAGAGAAAGATCAGAGTCCGAGCAGATTGCTTCAAGGAATGCAGCCAAAGAAAAAATAAAGAATCCGGAGACTAATGCTTCTTTAAAAGCAGCAAATAGTTATAACAAGTCTGTAGGGCTACCAGAAGTAACTCCTCATAAATACAAACCATCTGATCCTGTATTACAGACTGAACTTGCAAAGGTATATCCTAATTTGCAAGATGTCAATTCCCCAACATACAAAGAAACTAATGTAGAAAGAAGAATATATTCTGAATACAAAGGTCAACATCCTGAAATATTTAAGCAGTATGATATTAAAGATTATAAAGACTTAGTACATAAGTCTTATGATCAATTAATAAAAGAAACTGAGCTTCAGTATGATGCATTGCCTGTTAAAGTTACATTCCATGAAAAGGGTGAAGGGAATTACAAGAATAATTTTGAGATGCTTGATGATGTACATAATTTCAATCATCTATGGGTATACAAAGGAGGAGCAGATCATACAGAATTAGGCAGTAAAACAGCAGATAAAGATGGTCTTACTGCAAATGATAAATTCAGAGCTGTGCATGATTATTATGGACACTCTGTTGAAGGGTATCAATTTGGTAAAGATGGGGAAGAAAATGCATGGATAGAACACAGTAAAATGTTTTCCCCACTTGCACAATGGGCATTATCTTCAGAAACAAGAGGACAAAATTCTTGGGTGAATTATTCCGGAGTTAATGATGTTGTACTTCAAACAATAAAAACTGCATCTGCATTAAAAAAAGAAGGAGAGAAGACAGGTAATAAAGAAATGGTGAATGAAGCGGATATGCTGCTTGATACTGTTTATGATGATTTCCAATTTGCAGAACAGAAAGCAATAATATTACCACCAAAATTTGCTGATGTTTCTAAGTTTCATACAACTAAAATATCAGAAGTTCCCACAAAATTACAAGAAGCTAATAAGCCAATACAATTTTCAAAAGAAGAAAAGATAGAAGGTACATTAGATGGCAAGCCTACTACATTTGTAAAAAATCCAGAAGATTTAAAAATAGTGAATGGATTCTATTCCCCAATAGAAAAAAGATTATTAGAAACTAAAGCAGGTAACTTAAGTGCTAATAAATGGAAGGATGTTGTGGGAAAAGGTGACGAAGCTAAATTTACAGGTGTCCTAGGATGGCTTGAATCACTTCCCCCAACACAACAATTGAAAAAATCTGAAGTCCAAAACTGGATGAAGAAAAATAGAATAGAAATAAGTGAAGTAGTAAAGGGCGGTGGAAAACAAGAGATATTAGATTATGAAAATTCTCCAAAAGAAGTACAAGATATTTTAAATGAATATGAAGATGGAGATTTGGATTTTGCGGATATGACTGGAGAATTAAATGCATTAGGATATGATATTGAACATGATATGGATTATCAAGTTACATCTATTTTTAAACAAGGAACAGAACCGACAAAATATTCTCCTTATCAACTTCCCGGTGAATCGACTAATTATAAAGAAATATTAATTACCCTACCTAAGGGTAAACAAAGTTCAAGATTAAGTGAAAATTCAGAGAAGCAATATAAGCTTGGATTAGAAAGGCAAGCATTAGTTGAAACAGTTAAAGTCGGGGATACTGGTAAGGCATCTGATTATAAACAAAGAATAAAAAAATCTGACTTAAAAAGACATGAAGAATTGTCTAATGAAATAGATAAATTAAAGGAACAAGCAAAAGAATTAAAGCAATCTATAGAATCTAACGTTAAGTTTGACCATTATGATGAACCAAACATATTGGCTCACATAAGAATGAATACAAGAGTAGATGCAGAAGGTAATAAAGTATTGCACATTGAGGAGTTCCAATCTGATTGGGGTCAACAAGGGAAAAAACAAGGCTTCAAGAGGGATATAAATGAGGTTGAAAAAAAGAAGATAAATGATATAAAGTCAAAACAGCAATCAATACTTGATGGACTAAAAAGTTATAATTTATTAAAAAAAATAACAGAAGGTCGCCTTGATGATATGCAACAAGGGCATGAATATGATAAAATTACTACATTAGTAAAAGTTATAGGTCAGAATATATCAGGAGTTGTTGATAACCCTTATTATGATAAAAGTGATCCAGCAGATGTAAAAAGAGGGACAGAACGCATTTTAAAAGATTTAGATTCATCATTAAATTATTGGTTCAGAAAAAATGAATTAGAAATATCAAATGAAGATAAATTAAAACTAATAGAGGCTTATAATGAAGATACTAAGTCAGGTGTTTCTAAAGATAGGGATTATAAAGAATTAAATGCATTAAAAGAAGTTGATGTTTTAAAATCAGAAGCAACTAAGATTGAAATTGATGCAACAAAGGGAAATGTTCCACAAGCTCCCTTTATCACCGAAACAGCTAATTGGACTAAATTAGCATGGAAAGTAGCCCTTAAAGAAGCAGTTAAAGAAGGAGCAGATAAGATTACTTGGACTACAGGAGAACAACAAAATGATAGGTATAATCTAAAGAAAGATTTAAATCATCTTGATTATTGGAAAAATAAAAATGGCACTTATGGTGTAACATTAGATTTTAAAACTCCTCAAGAATTTACAAAGCCATCTGAATTAACAGAAAGGGAACTTACTGATTATTTTGGTAAAGAAATAGCTACTAAGATAGTGTCAGATGCATCTTCCCCAACAGAAAATAATCCTAAAAGATTAGAAGGCAATGATTTAGCTGTAGGGGGTAAAGGAATGATAGGATTTTATGGTTCTCCAAGTGAAGGTAAAATAGGTATTGTAGGGGAAGTAGCTAAATCTTTATTTAAGCAAGAGCCTAATATAACGAAATTGCCATTAAATGATTATTCAGAAAAGATTTCACAAGCAAAAGAATTCATACAGGAGTTTAGGAATGATGGTAATGAAGCAAAAGCGAAAGAGTGGGAAAAGAAATTGGAATCATTAGAGCAAAAGCAAAATGATCAAAATACCCAAAACTCAATAGACATAACTCCAGAGATGAAGGCTCAGGTTGAGGCAGGACTTCCCCAGTTTTCAAAAGGAAAAGATCAAGAATCTCAAATAAAAGAATACATAGATAACCAAAGAAAAGAAGGTGTATCAGAAGAAGACATTAGAGCAGGTATAGAATCAGTATCTGATAAATTAGGATTGGATGCTAAGAAGATTGATTTATTGATGGGAGGGGAAGTTAAGCCAGCAGTTCCCACAGCTAAAGCAGAACCAACTCCACAACCAGAACCTAAAAAAGTAGGACTAAGCAAAACAGAAATAAAAAAACAAGTAGAAGAGTTTGATATGCTTGCTCCTTCAAGAAGGGCAAAGATGACAGATGTCGAACTAGATCAGATGGCTGATGATGCAATTGCTGCAGGATATGATGTAGAAAAGTTAGTAGAAAAATTGAGGGAAAGTGAAAGGACATTGCCTAATGATTTAGAAGTTGTTATATTAAATAAATATGCTGCTGCATTAAATGCAGAACAAACTAACAATCCTTCTAAAGAAACTTTAAAGAAGTATACAGAAGTTATGGATGCGGCTAGAAAAGGGTTAAGTTTAGCCGGTGCTACTTTGAGACAAGCAAAAAGAAATCAATTAGTGGAAGATAATGTTTCTAACTTTTTGGTAGATAAAGAAATTGCACAAGGAGCTCCCCTAAGTGAAAAACAAATAATAGAAGAAACAGCTAAGTATAAAGAACTTAAAGAAGCTAAAGATAAATTAGAGGCTCAGCTTAAAATACAAAGAGATGCTTATGATAAATTAGCTGCAGAAGTAGGATTCAATAAAGCAAGAGCAATGGCTAAGAAAGCCGCTAAGAAAAGTAATACAGAATATGTAGAAGAAAGAAAAGCATCTGTAGAAGCAGCAAGAGCAGCCCTTAAGAATTTAAGGACAGGTCAGTCTGGATTAAACAGTATTTCTTTTGGAGTAAATGAGTTAATGGCAATAGCTCCCCACGTTAAAGACTTTGTTAAGAGTTTAGCAAATCAAGGGGTAGACAAATTAGACAATGTAATTACTCAGGCTCATGCAGAATTCAAAGATGTACTTGAGGGACTTTCTCCCAAAGACATAAGAAATATAATAGCAGGTAAGTATGATGAAGTAAAAGAAACAAGAAATGAATTAGCTGCTAAGATGCGTTTATTACAAAGGGAAGCTAAGCTATTAAATGAATTAGATGCTGCTAGAAAAGGGGAAGATGCGGCTAAGACTGAAAAAGAAAGAGTTGAAAAAAGTAGACGTATTCAGGAGTTAGACAAGCAAATAATGCAGACAAGGGAAATGAATAATGAAGATGTAGAGCCTATAGAAAAAACAAATGCAGAGAGATTAGCTACAAGACAAAAACAATTGCTTACTAAAATTAGCAATCTGACTACTGATTTGAAAGAAGGGAATTTTGCTGCAGAAAAGAAAGAACTTCCCCCATTAGTATTAGATAGAAAAACTATCATGATGATGGATAAAGTAGCTGAACTAGAAAATAAAATAAAATTAGAAAGAGATAAAGATAATTATGAAAAGAAATCTAAATGGATAAAAGGGTATGATAAATTCATGCAAGTTTTAGGATTAAAGCGTATAGTTCAAACTGCTGTAGATTTATCTGTATCCTTTAGGCAGGGGGCTACGTTATTAAGCCCAAGACAAATAGATACTTGGGGTAAGTCTTTTAATAACCAAATAAAAAGTATATTTAGTTCTAATAATTACAATAGAATAATGTATGAAATTAGGCATTCTAATGAATATCATGATATGGTTAAGGATGGTATAGTTTTTAATGATTTAGAAAGTGTCAATCCAGAACAAAGGAATGAGGAATTCCAAAAAAGTTTTGTATATAAAATACCTGTTCTGAGAGAGCCTTTATTAGCTTCTCAAAGAGCAGCCGATGGATTCCTTAATACAGCTCGTTATGAATTGTATATGAAATTTAAACGCAACTTAGAAAATCAAGGAGTTACAAGACAAAGTGATCCTGAGGCTTATAAGGAAGCTGCTAAGTGGGCTATGAATATGACAGGTAGAGGTAATTTGATACAAGCGTTGGAGCATTCTAAAGCCCAAGCAATACTAGGTAATACATTTTATGGTGCAAGGCTTATGGCTTCTAGGTTTAATCTATTAAATCCTAATACTTACCGAAAATTATCTCCTGCAATGCGTAAGGAAGCTTTGAAAGATATTACAGCTTGGGTTGGTACAACAATGGCTGTAGGGGCTGCTTTAGCTGCTTCAGGTGCTGCTGTGTCCTTAGATCCAGATGATTCTGATTTCCTTCAAGTAAAGTATGGCAATAAAAGATATGATATATCTGGTGGTATGGTTGGATATGTTAGAACATTTTTAAGATTAACGAATGCTATATATGATAGGGCTACTAAGCCTAAAAGAGAAGCGGATGTTTCTACTGAAAAATCAGGGAAGTCTGTGGTTAAATTCTTTAGAAATAAATTAGCCCCAAATACTGCTTATGCTACAGATGCATTCTTTGGTAAAGGGGGAAAAGAAGAATTTGATCCATACGATGCATTAAAGATATACCCAATGTATGTAGATGATGTGGCTAATGCTTATAAAGAAGATGGTGTAGTTTCTTTAGCTACGGTACTTCTTCCCAACTTAATAGGTATAGGATACAACAGTTATGAGAAAACACCATCAAATCGTAAAGAGAGAAAACAAAGTAAGGAAGGCAAGGAAAGAAAGAAATAAAAATAATTTTGTATTAAGCAATAAATGATATATTTGTAAAGAATAAATTTTTAAAAAAAATGAGTTTATCCCCCAATTTTTCAGTAGCTCAAACACCATTGAATCCATCTTTGGTGATATTTACTGATACTAGTACAGGTTCTGATCCTTCTATAACTGGAAGAAGGATATATGTAACAGATTCCCAAGGTAATCCTGTAGTTCCCACAGGGACTTCAACTACTTATATTACATGGGTTTTAGCTACCAATCCTTTATCTGTAGATTTACTTACTCAGGATTTAGCTGTAAATGTAAGAGTAGATTGGGTGAATGTCTCTGGAGGTGTTGTTGCTACGTTAAATCAAAATTATTGTTTTAGTCTCTTTAACAAACAATTCCTATATTATCTCATACAATTACAATCGACAACTTATAATATAATACAGGATACGAATTATTGGGGTAATGTAGGAATTTTTTGGGCAAATGTAACAGGTGCTATAACTGCAGTAGAAATCGGTAACGACATAGCTGCATCTCAGGCTTGTTTATCAAGAGCAACTTTTATGGCACAAAATCAAGCTAATTATTTTTAAATATGGCTCAATTATCAATATTGGAAGTTATAAGAATAGGGAGGATGAGTGTCCCTATTTCTGCTATAGATATATCTGAAGGGAACTTGTTCGGAGAAAGATTATCTGTGACTTCCCCACAAACAATAGCATTAGTTACTGATGCATTAAATTGGCAATATGAAGGTGATCCTTCTGACGATACATTAAGAGGAGTAGCTAATTACTTAACATTCCTTTGTGGTGCTTATGGATTAGAAGCACAATATGCAATATCAGGTACTACCGGAGGAGCTATAGTTCCTATAATGGGAGCTCCTAATCCAATAGAATTTGTAGTAGATGGGACATCATACATCCCTGATGGAGATTCAAATAAGATAATATCATCTTTTATCGGATACAATTTAATATTTGCAAGAGGTGGAATTACTCAATCAACAATAAATACAGGAGGATCTTACTTTACTTGGACAAAAAGTACAGGAGCATTTTTCTGTTATCCTCCAGCTTCAACTGGGGAATTGTTCCAACTGTATCCAACTATTTAATTATATGAAAAGAATACTTTTATTATTTGTCTTCGCATTATTTTACAATTTTGCGTTTTCCCAGTTTACAGTAACTCAGAATTTAGGATCAGCAGTAACGCTAGTAAATTCCAAAGGAGGATTTAAGGCTGATAGTGCCTTGATACTCCCTTCATTCTCTGATACAACGGCTGCAAACCGTTCCCCGTTTATAAAATATTATGCTGGTAATACAATAAGAGTAGGAGATACTGTTTATATTAGAAATACCACAGCCACTAAATGGATTAATATAGGAAGTGGAGGAGGAGGAAGTGGGTATACAACTACATATCAATTAAGTGATACTTCATATAGGCTAGTAAGACCTGATAATACAGCAGATACATTTTTATACACAAGCGAATCTATATTTGACACTACATCGTTAAGCAATAGAATTAATTTAAAGCTTAATATATCAGATACCTCATCAATGCTTTCTAAGTATCTTAGAAAAACAGACACAGCTTCTTTGTCTAATAGAATTAATTTAAAAGTTAATATTTCTGATACTAGTTCAATGTTAACTCCTTATCTAAGAAAAGTTGATACATCTTCCCTATCAAATAGAATTGATTTAAGGGTTAAATACACAGATACAGCATCAATGCTAATTCCTTACTTAAGAAAAGTGGATACTGCTTCTCTTTCTTCAAGAATAAATCTGAAATTAAATATTTCTGATACTTCTTCAATGTTGACTCCTTATTTAAGAAAAGTTGATACATCTTCCCTTTCAAATAGAATTAATTTAAAAGTTAATATTTCTGATACAAATTCAATGTTGACTCCTTATTTAAGAAAAGTTGATACATCTTCCCTTTCAAATAGAATTAATTTAAAAGTTAATATTTCTGATACAAATTCAATGTTGACTCCTTATTTAAGAAAAGTTGATACATCTTCCCTTTCAAATAGAATTAATTTAAAAGTTAATATTTCTGATACAAATTCAATGTTGACTCCTTATTTAAGAAAAGTTGACACATCTTCCCTTTCAAATAGAATTAATTTAAAACTTAACATATCAGATACAACAGCAATGTTAAATCCTTATTTAAGAAAGATTGATACTACAAATAAATTTGTTAATAATATTGCAAGGACTTTAGGCAAGGATTCAATAATATATTTTATAGGTTCTACAAGATATGCGATTAAAGATAGTGTAGGAACTAATCCAGCTCCTGTTGGTTATTATGGTGCTTGGCAAGATAATGTAACACAAACTGCTGCCGCATCTAATGTTGGTTATGCAATGATTTTTAGAACTATAGATTTAGCTAATGGAGTATCTGTAGTTACTAATGGAACAAATCTTACAAGAATTACATTTGCTAATACAGGAATATACAATATTCAATTTAGTTCTCAATTCCAAAATCTTGCTAATTCACCACAAGATGTAACTGTATGGTTAAGAAAAAATGGTACTGATGTTACAGGCAGTGCAGGAGTTGTAGGAATGGAAGCAAGGAAAAATCCCGGTGATCCATATCATACAATAATAGGTTGGAATTATTTATTATCAATAGTAGCAGGGGAGTATTATGAATTAGTATGGAGTACAACAGACTATGCAAATGTTCAAATGAATTTTTATTCAGCAGGTTCTCCTCCTCCATCAGCTGCATCAGTTATTATGACTGTTACACAGCAAAGTGGTATAATGGCAGGTACAGGGATGACTGCTCTTAATGGATTAAGTGGAGCTGTTCAAACATTTGCAGTAGATTCTATAAATAGTACTTTTAAGATAACATCTTCGGGAACTACTCATACTTTTAATATACCTAATGCTTCTGCTTCAGGAGTTACAAGGGGATTAATTTCAAATACTCAATACACTACATTTAATTCTAAAATAGGAAGTGGAGATACAGCTTCAATGCTAACTCCATATTTAAGAAAGACTGATACTGCATCTCTTTCTTCAAGAATAAATTTGAAAGTAAATATTTCTGATACTTCTTCAATGTTGACTCCATATTTAAGAAAAGTAGA
>Ga0315293_10002096_pt1 | contig 19253 bp, 15 predicted proteins | sample YL17G13_20_MG_FD_203071 | JGI IMG/M metagenome (GOLD analysis project Ga0315293, IMG submission 203071) | Sediment microbial communities from Yellowstone Lake, YNP, Wyoming, USA - YL17G13_20 | ecosystem: Environmental > Aquatic > Freshwater > Lake > Sediment | place: USA: Wyoming | collected... | reverse complement strand
GTCGAGGTCTGGGATTCGGTCGCTCGTCTCTGGCCCTTGGCCCTCATCCTCTGGGGCTCATGGAAGCTTTACTTCGGGATCAAAGAGAGGAACGAGTCCGGCAAGACCGTAAAGCCCGGTCAGGAATAGGCCCATGAAGGCCAGAGAGGTCCTGCTCCTCATTCTGATCGTGGCGGCGGGTGTCTTTTTCCACTACGCACACACGGGGAAGCTGAACCTTGACGGCGACTGGGAGTGGGGCATTTTCGATTTCGGCGTATCCTATTCTTATGAGGAATCGCAGACGATCGAGGCCCCCCTCCCCGCCCGCCTGGAGGTCCGCAACGCGCACGGCGACATCGACGTCCGGAGCGCGGACCAGGAAGACATCCGGTTGACCCTCCACAAGAAGATCCGGCGGAGGAAGGAGGCCGAAGCCCGCGAGGTCGCGGACATGCTCAAGCCCGTGATCACGAGGACCGGGGACCGGATCATCATTTCATCCAATCGGGGCGAGTTCAAGAAACGCAACTTCGAGACAAGCTTCACCCTGGTCGTCCCGAGGAACATGGGCGTCACCATCGAAAATTCCTACGGGACGGTAAAAGCGGCCGGGATCCGCGGCGGGGAGATCGTCAATCCGCACGGCGAGGTCGCCGTGGCGGATGTCGGAGGAGAACTCGCTGTCACGAACAGCTACGAGGACGTGGACATCGAGGGTGTCGGAGCCTCCTGCCGGGTCTCGGCCAAACACTCCGACGTAAGCGTCCGAAATGTGGGCGGGGAGGTCTCAGTCGACCATAGCTACGGGAAGGTCATCATCGAGGATGCCGCTGCGGACGCCACCGTCAGAGGAGACCACACGGAGGTCGACGGGCAGAGGATTAAGGGACGGGTGGACGTCAGGACGAGCTATGAGAGGATCTCCCTCCGCGACGTGGGCCCTGCGGTCGTCAACGGACATCACGCGGCGGTCGAGGCCGAAGGCGTGGCCGGCGGCCTCAAGGTCGCGACGAGCTATGAGAACGTCCGGGTCGAAGATATCCGGGGCGACCTCACGGTCGAAGGCAAGAGCGTCGAGGTCACGGGCAGGTCCGTAGCGGCCCGGGAGGTCCGGATCACGACGTCCTACGAGAACCTCGATCTCGCGGACTATACCGGAAGCGCCATCATCAGCTTGTCTCATGGAGACGCCGTCCTGGCGCCGTCATCGCTCGATTTTCCCATCGAGGTCAAGAACGTTTACAGCACCGTCCGCTTGTTCCTTCCGAAGGAGGAACGAGGGCCGATCGAGGCCCGCTCCAGGGGCGGAGAGATCAAGTGGGGCCTCGCCGAGCCGCCGTCCGTCAACCAGACGGACGGAGAGGCCGTGGTCAAGGCGTTCCTCGACCGCATCCAAAGGCCCGGCATTTTACTGTCGACGACCTACGGAGATATTTACATAGAAGAATCCAGCGGCCCGCGAGCTGAATAGTCGACACGTCGCTAGGACAATTGAAGCCATCGGAACGGCCGTGATGACATGTCGTGATCCCGGTCGTTGACAGGCATCTTTATCCGGCGTATATTCGTTCCAATTTGTCCCTCATAAGGAGATCTCCATGATCCGAAATAGGCTCTTGCGTTTTGCCGTTCTGACCATCCTTCTGGTTTCGTTCGTCTTCCCTCTCGCAGCCCAGGAGAAGATCGACCTCTCGATCATGCAGCGCATCCGGGCCGAGGGGCTCGGCGGATCCTCCAAGGTCATGGACTACCTGAGCTGGCTCAGCGACGTCTATGCCCCGCGCCTCTCGGAATCCCCGCAATATCGGCAGGCTGGCCAATGGGCCGTCAAGACCCTGACCGACCTCGGTCTCCTCAACGCCAAGTTGGAGCCTTGGGGAACGTTCGGCCGCGGCTGGCAGCTCAAGAAATTCTACGGCGCCATGATCGCGCCTCAGTACATGCCCCTCATCGCCTACCCAAAGGCTTGGACGCCCGGCACGGACGGCGTCATCAAGGGCGAGGCCGTCCTGCTCAATGTCCGGACGGCGCAGGATTTGGATAAATTCAAGGGCAAGCTCAAAGGCGCTGTCGTCCTGGCCCAGCCCGAACAGCCTGCTCCGCTCAAGTTCGCTCCCGACGCCGCGCGTCTGACCGAACAGGATCTCAAGGATCTGATTCTGGCGCCCGATCCGGGCGCCAAATCCCCCTTCGCTGACCGGATGCAGGAGATGATGGCCCGCCAACAGCTCCAGGCCGTGGTTAACAAGTTCGTCAAGGAAGAGGGCGCGACCGTCCTCCTCGAGGGCAGCCACGGCACCAAAGGCACGGTCTTCGTAGCTTCCGGCGGCTCTCAGATGGTCGGCGCATCGACGGTCCTCCCGGCTGTCGTCGTTTCGGTTGAGCAGTACAATCGGATGGTCCGAATCCTCCAAAAGAAAGTCCCGGTGACCCTGGAGATCGAGATCCAAGCCGAGTTCACCGAAGATGACCTCCAGGGATATAATGTTGTGGCTGAATTTCCGGGCACCGACAAGAAACTCAAGGACGAAATCGTCATGCTGGGCGCCCATTTTGACACCTGGCACTCAGGGACGGGAGCGACCGACGACGGGGCCGGCTGTGCCGTGGCCCTCGAGGCCCTGCGGATTCTCAAAGCGATCGGCGCCCAGCCCCGGCGGACGATCCGCGTTGCGCTGTGGGACGCCGAAGAACAAGGGCTGACCGGCTCGCGGATGTACGTTACGAACCATTTCTACGATCGGGCCAAGAAGGAGAAGAAGCCCGCGTATGACCGTCTCGCCGCCTACTTCAACTTCGACAACGGCAGTGGAAAAATCCGCGGCGTCTATGCCCAGGCCAACCTGGCCGTCATGCCGATTTTCGAGGCGTGGCTGAAGCCCTTCCATGACCTGGGAGCGACGACGGTCACGGCCAGGACTACGGGCCGCACCGACCACCTATCGTTCGACAGCGCGGGCCTGCCCGGGTTCCAGTTCATCCAGGACGACCTCGAGTATGAGACGCTGACCCATCACTCGAACATGGACGTCTACGATCACACCTCGCGGGGCGACCTGATGCAGGCGGCCACCCTCATGGCCGCCTTCGTTTACAACGCGGCTATGCGCGACGAGAAACTGCCGCGGAAATTCTTCGACCCGAGCAGTCCGGCCCGGATGTTCTGAGCCTCCCGTCCGGACCGCGTTCCCTCCGGCCGGCGTAGACGCAGGTTCCTTGACATGTCCGCGCGGCCGGAAGTATATTTCCAGCGTGGTTAAGAAGGGAGATCCATCATGAAACGAATGATTCCGGGCGTTTTTTTCTTGATTCTTGGTTTCGCTGTTTGTCTCCAGGGGCAACAAAATCAACCCACGCTTTCTACCATACCGGTGGTCGGGCCGGTTTATATGCTGGAGGCCGGCGGCAACGGCAATATTGGAATAGTGGCCGATCCTGCAGGGGTATTCATGATCGACGCGATGGAGGAAGAGATGGCCGGGCAGATCCGCGCGGCCATCCGGCCCTTGCCCGGCGGCGACCGGGTGCGGCTGCTGGTCGATACCCACTGGCATGGGGATCATGTCAACGGCAATAAAGCCTTCGGTCCTGCGGCTGTTATCGTCGCCCATGAGAATGTCTGGTCCCTGAACGCCGCCGACCAGACCATGTTCGGCGGAACCATAAAGGCCCTCCCCGCCGGCGCCCTGCCCGTCATCACCTACTCCGACAAGCTGGTCGTCCATGCCGGCGGCGAGACCATCCGGCTGGTTCATTTCCCGCGCGCCCATACCGACGGGGACACCGTGGTTTTCATCGATTCGCTCAAGGTCGTGCATATGGGTGACATGTTCTTTAACGGCATGTTCCCATTTCTGGACGTAAGCAACGGGGGCGATATCGATAATTGGGTGCGGCAGCTGGATGTCATCCTTGCCGCTTTACCAGCCGACGCCAAAATCATCCCCGGCCACGGCCCGCTGGCCGGCAAAGATGAGCTCAAGGCTTTTCGCCGGATGCTTTATGATTCGGCCGAAATCGTCCGCGGACAAATGAAGGAAGGAAAGACCCTGGAGCAGATCAAGGCGGCAGGGGTGCCGGATCGCCTGGCTCCCTGGACCAAAGGATTTCTCCCCACTCCTGATTGGCTGGAACTGGTGTATCGGAGTCTCGAGAAACACAAATCGTCATAGTCCTATGGGCGCGCCGGCCATGAGAACGATGGAATATCGGATCGCTGGTATCATCGTCCTCGTCTCCATGACGGCAGGAGGATGCGCCCTTGCGGACCGAATGAGCGGCGTCTCCGATGCGAAGGCATTGCAAAAAATGGGCGAGCCCGCGGAAGCTATGATATTAAAAATCTGGGACACCGGCATGACCGTTAACGGAGACCCCGTCGTCCGTTTTTTACTCGAAGTGCACCCTGCCGGAAAACCGGGCTATCAAGCGGAGACCAAGCTTCGGATATCACGGCTCTCCATCTCGCGATATCAGCCGGGAGCCGTGGTGCCGGTGAGGATCGATCCGCGTCATCCGAATCATGTGGCCCTCGACATCTATGACTACTAGAAAAAGAGGTTGGAGTCTTCATGGAAGCCCTGCGGAATGGCGTCCGGCTGGGGGCATTCGAATGCCCGATGTCCTGACGACCTCTCGGGTTCTTGTCGGAAGCACAAATTCTCTGCTTCCGTTCAGCCTGACGCCCCGGGAGCTGGGCAAAAGGGAGGGACTGGAAGAGCGGGTTTCCCGAATCGGGGATCTGCTTCTGAAGGGGCTTTCTCCCCGTCCGGCACGCACGGGGAGCCGGACCCAATATTCCATTTTTCCGAACACAAGAAGGTTCAATATGTTTAAAATAGCAACCCGTTGGATTCTTATTTTCACCGTCCTCGCCTCGCTTTCCGCTCCCCTCATCTTCAGCCAAGAGGCGAAGGATAGGACCCTCGAGGCCTCACAAAAACAGGCGATTGTGGACGATGTTTCCAAACTCCTGAACCAGAACTACATCTTCGCCGAGACGGCGAAGAATATGGAGGAGCAGATCCGGGGCCGGCTCAAGAACGGCGATTACGACAAACTTGCCGGCGCCCGGGAGTTCGCCCAGGGCGTGTCGCAGGATTTATCGTCCGTGAGCAAGGACAAGCATCTGGGCTTTGCTTATGCTCCCGAACAGGCGGCCGAGATGAGGCGCAGAATGAGCCAGAATGAGGACGAGGCCAGGGCGGCCCGCGAACGGCAGCTGGCGGCGGCAAAACGGGACAACTTCGGCTTTCGCCGGGTGGAGCAACTGGCGGGAAATATCGGCTATCTGGATTTCCGCTATTTTGCTTCGGCCAGCCGGGGGGGGGGAACGGCCGTGGCCGGGCTGAATTTCCTGGCCCACTGCGACGCCGTGATCATTGACCTCCGCCAGAACGGCGGCGGCGACCCCAGCCAGATTCAGCTGATCAGCTCGTATTTCTTCCCGGAACCGACGCACCTGAACGATATCTACACCCGATCTGAGGATAAAACCGAGAACTTCTGGACACTGCCTTATGTTCCGGGAACGCTATTGGACCACGCCGACCTGTACATCCTCACGAGCGCCCGGACGTTCTCCGGAGCCGAGGAATTCTCCTACAATATGAAGAACCTGAAAAGGGCGACTCTGATCGGGGAGACGACCGGCGGAGGTGCGCATCCCACGGACGCCCTGATCGTCCAAACCGATTTCGTTCTGCGGGTCCCCATGGCCCGGGCCATCAATCCGATCACAAAGACGAACTGGGAAGGCACGGGTGTCACTCCAGACATCCAGGTCCCGGCCGCCCAGGCGTTCGACCGGGCGTACACGATGGCCCTGGAAAAACTCGCGGTCAAGGCGTCCGACGCCCAAAGGAAAAGCGAGCTCAAGTGGATCCTCGTCGGGCAGATGGCCAAACTGAATTCGCCGGGTGTCAACGAAAAGATTTTGAAGACCTGCGTCGGCGTTTATGGGGATCGAAAGGTCACCCTTGAAAACGGCGTCCTCCAATACCAGCGGACCGGTCCGAAGTACCGGTTGACTCCCTTGACGGAAACGCTGTTCGCGGTGGAAGGTCTCGATGATTTCCGGGTAGAGTTCGTGGTGAAACAGGGAAAAGCGGTCGAATTGATCGGACTCTACGATGATGGAACGCGGCAGCCGTCTCCGAGGACAAAATAGGACCAGGATCCCTTGACCAGAGAGGAAATTCACCGCGCCGCGGACATCCTGAGGAAAGCCAAGCGCGTGGCGGCGCTCACGGGGGCCGGGATCTCGGCCGAATCCGGAGTCCCAACCTTTCGCGGAAAGGACGGCCTGTGGCGCCAGTTCCGGGCCGAGGACCTGGCCTCGCCCGAAGCCTTCGCCCGCGACCCGAAACTCGTCTGGGAGTGGTACGACTGGCGGCGCCGCTTGATCGCCGGATGCGCCCCCAACCCCGGCCACAAAACGCTGGCCAAATGGGAGAAAGTCATCCCCGACTTCATCCTCATCACCCAGAATGTGGACGGACTTCACCCGCTGGCCGGCACGACGAACCTCCTCGAGCTCCACGGCAATATCTGGAAGGTGCGATGCGCCAACGACGGCACAGTTTCAGATAACCGCGACGTCCCGCTGCGCGAGATTCCGCCGCGATGCCCCGACTGCGGCGCCCTCCTCCGCCCTCACATCGTCTGGTTCGGAGAGATGCTCGACCAGGCGGTCGTCGGCCGCGCCGTCGCCGCAAGCGCAGCCTGCGACGTAATGCTCGTCGTCGGAACCTCGGCCATCGTCCATCCCGCTGCTTCGCTCCCCCTCTATGCCGCCGAAGCCGGCGCGGCCATTATCGAAATTAATCCCGATCCGACGCCGCTCACGCCGCACGCCGATGTGTCGCTCCGCGGACCCGCCGGCGAGATCCTCCCCCTCATCGACCGGGAGTTCTAATACGAACGCAATAAAAAAAGTTACAATGTATGAACGACACTGAATGCCGTCCTCAAGCCCCCGTAGCGGAGGGCGGACCCGTCGGCTTTTTCGACGGGGGGAACCGACGGGACTGGTTCCCCGGGGGCCGGGGGATTGAGGGCGGCTTCAGGCCGCCTAAAGTCAGATGTCAAACTATTTAATGCGTTCGTATTAGTCCTTTCGCCGATTCGACTTTACCAAAGGCAGGCCGCGCGGCCGGAAGCCTGTCGCCGGCGTGATCAAAAAAGGAAGGGGGTTGCCCGGACGGCGGTTCTATGAGTGCTTGCCCTTGAAGCTGTAAATCCTCTGGGTCAGGCCGCCGTTGATCTTGATATTGAAATAAGAAATCAGATTGGTCAGGTCCTTCTTGTATTTGGTCACGTAGCGGACGAAATCGATCTCCTTCTTGAACCTGAGCAAGTTTTCGAACTCGGCCACTTCGTCATGGAGCTCGATGAGGAAGTGGTTGATCGTCCGGTACTGGGCGTTGATCTCGATGAGGTCCTTGCCGGAGAGTTTGCCGAAATCAACGAGCGGCGGCAGGGACTGCAGGATGAGCAGGCTCTCCGTATGCAGCTCGTTGACCGATTCCCGGATCTCCTGGAAGAAGGACTTGTAATCCTGCGGGTTTTTCATCCGGACGGGGACCCGCTCGAGGAGTCGATCGTACTGGCCCTTGAGAGAGATGATGTATTCCTTGACCCCCAAGTATTTCCGGTTGAAGTTGAAGAGGTCGATGAAGTCCCTGCCGATGTAGATCTTGTCCTCGTAGTGGCTCAGGAGCTCCTGGGGGGAATGGGTGTAGTATTGGATCTCGTACCGCCGCCCCTCGGAGTCCCTCTCCCTGAGACGGGCCAGGACAAGGAAGCCGTTCTGTTCGATGAAGTAGCTGCTCGTGTCGATGAGCACAGAGTACATCGCCAGGTTCTGGATGATGTACTCCTTGAGGTGGTTGAGGAGCCCCTCCTTCCGGGTGATGAGATCGGTCACCACGTCATTGGGGGTCGGCGTCATGACGGAATAGGACGGGGACAGCAGGTAGAGGACGGGGCCGGTCCCAAGCTCCAGGTGGAGGTTCTTGAGGGTGTTCTGGTAAAGGTCATCCAGGAGGACCGGCTTTAGGGGAGGAAGGTCCTTGACCTCCAGCTTGAGGAGTTCTTCGATCTCGTTCATGGGATTATCTCGATTCCGGAATGATAGTAGCACTCGAAATCCAGAAAAGTCAACCTAACGCCTGAGAGTCCAGGCGTCGTTGCCGTAGCGCTCGGCCTCGATCCTGGAGATCTCCTGCCAAGCCGCCGCATCAAAGGAGAGGGGTTCCAGCTTGACCCCGAAGAACTTGGAGACGCCCAGGGAGAACCGCGCGGCCGCCCAGTCGAAGGCCACGGGCCGGCCGAGGGCCTCGGAAAGGGAGGTCATGTTGAGCCCGGCGTCCTCCGCGTCGGATCTGGCCACGGCCTTGAGGAGCGCCTCGTCCTTCTCGAAAGGGACGGAGCCGTGCTGGATGAAAGAAGTGCCGGTCCTTTTCTGGGCGCTGCCGATGATCTTTCGGCCGCCGATCTCGACCTCGTCCCTGGCCGGGAAAGCGAAACACGGCATCGTCCCCCTGACGTAGGCCGGAGGGGATGCCAAAGCGAGACGCGCGGAGAGACCCATGAGAGCCAGACCCTTGATGAGGGCCAGAGAGATGAGCTGGTAGGAATCCCGGAGGGTGGCCGTGAACGTCTCCGTGTCGGACGAAGCAAGGGAATATGTCAGCTCCTTGTGGTGAAGGACGACCTTCCCGCCGGTCATGCGCCGGACGACGTCAATGCCGTTCGCATGGCAGAAGTCGAGGTCCGCCGCCCGGGCGGCATCCTGCCCGTAGCCCAGGGAGGCCGTGGGCCTCTCCCATCGATAAAAGCGGAGAAAGGTCCGGGCCCCTTCCCTGGCCCTGGTGAATAGATATTCGTCCACCGCCATGTTCAAAGATCCCCGGAGCGGGGCCATGTCGGCGATGAGCAGCCAAATTTTCATGTGATGGTCCATGATTCAGGAAAAGAAGAAAATCATGGAGCGGGCAATGGGACTCGAACCCACAACACCCGGCTTGGGAAGCCGGTACTCTACCATTGAGCTATGCCCGCTCGATTCGCCCTTCAGAGCACGGGAATTCTAGCATATTCCGGTATGTTGTCAACCTCTGGACCGGCGTCCCATCGACACGTGGCATCGCTTTTTAGGGTCGTCGGCTTGCCCGACCTGCATTCGAATTGACACGGTCTCAGGAGGAATCTATAATCTAGAAGTCCTACCGGAAAGGCGGACGCCATGCCCCATGACGAGAATCAGGCCAAACAAAACGCGGACGAGTCCTCCCGCCTCGGGAAGGCCCTTGTCCTCAAGGGAGATATCTCGGGCGACGGAGACATGGTGATCGAAGGCCTGGTCGCCGGCGGGATCGACTTGGGCCGTCACGACCTCGTGGTCGAGAAGGGCGGCCGGGTCGAAGCCGACGTCCGGGCCCGGAACATCACCATCCACGGGGAGGTGACGGGAAACGTTCAGGCCACCGAAAAAGTCTTCATCTCGGAGACCGGTTGGATGAAAGGCGACATCGCAGCCGCCGTGATCTCCATCCTGGCCGGCGCCCGGTTCAGGGGCAGCATCAAGATGGAGCGCCCGTCCCCTAGTTGATGTCGATCTCGCCCTTGTCGCGTTCCCTCCGCTTCCGGTCCATCTCATCCCATTTCTTCATGCAGTCGGCATCTTGGCCCCTGATCATGGAGCACTGTAGATATTCGGAGATATAAATGATGCAGGCCCGGATGGCCTTGCCGGCCGGGGTTTGCTTGTAGTCGTTCCCGTGGATGGAGAAACCCTTGTAGTTAAGTCCGGCGGCCAAAGCCTGGCCCTTGGCCTCGGCCTCGATGGTCCGGGTATCCACGATCTCTCCCGTCTCCGTGTCGACGACCTTCAGATCGATGGCGATATAGGCCTTGTTCTTCTTGCCGCCCACGCTGATCCCTTTGAAGCTGACGCCGCCGCCGGTCCCCTTGACGTCCTCTTCGAAGGCCGAGACCGTCGCGGCCACCAGGTACTTGGCTCCTTTGATTTTGCCCATCTTGACCTTCGTCGCGGGGTCGACCCTGTCGGTATCGCTCAGATCCTGTTCCCCGAGGACGGCGTCGATATCCTTCCTGTCGAGGATTTGGAAGGACCGGGTCGATACCAGCTCGGAGGCGAGCATATCGGACAGCTCCGTGCCGACGGAGCCGGTCCACCAGCCGGCGCTCGTGTGGTTTGTGAACCTCAGAACACCCATCCGGGGCTTTTCCTGGGCGAAGCCTGTCCCGGCGAAGACCGCGAACAGGAGCGCCGCGGCCGCGGTCATCCATAGGATTCTTTTCATGAGGACCTCCTTCATTTTTCCGCTCATTCAGGATCTGAGGATTATATAGCATAAGATCGTCGCTCTTGTCTACCCGGAGACGGCTCGAGACGTGATATAATCATTCCTGATGCGTGAGTTCGAGCTCCATTCCGAATTCGAACCCAAAGGCGACCAGGTCCGGGCCATCGAACGCCTGTCCGAGGGCCTGGAGCTGGGGCTGAAGCACCAGGTCCTGATGGGCGTCACGGGGTCCGGAAAGACCTTCACCATGGCCAATGTCATCGCCAGGGCCCGACGGCCCGTTCTGGTCATCTCCCACAACAAGACGCTGGCCGCCCAGCTTTACCAGGAGTTCCGGCGCTTCTTCCCCCGGAACGCCGTCGAATACTTCGTCAGCTACTACGACTACTACCAGCCCGAAGCCTACATCCCGTCCTCCAACACCTACATCGCCAAGGAGGCGACGATCAATGACGAGATCGACCGGCTGCGACTTTGCGCCACGAACGCTCTTTTCGACCGCCGGGACGTGATCATCGTGGCCTCGGTCTCCTGCATCTACGGCATCGGCGCCCCGCAAACCTATTATTCCATGAGCTTCGGCCTGGAGAAGGGCCAGGTCCTGAGCCGCAAAAAGATCCTCGAAAGCCTCGTCGGCATCCAGTACGAACGGCAGGAGGCCGACTTCAAGAGGGGTTCGTTCCGCGTCCGCGGCGACATCGTCGAGGTCTTCCCTTCTTACGAGGATTTCGCCTACAGGATCGAGCTCGAGGACGGCCGGATCAAGGCCCTGTCCGCCGTCGATCCGCTCCTGGGAAAGACGCTGGATTCCTATGAAAAGATCATGGTCCATCCGCGGACGTTCTTCTCGACGCCGTGGGACGTCCTCAGGGCCGCGGCCGACGGCATCGAGCGGGAACTCGTCCAGAGGATCGAGCTGTTCAGGTCCGAGGGCAAGTTCATGGAAGCCGAGAGGATCGAGGAACGGACGCTCTGCGACCTGGACATGCTCCGGGAACTGGGATACTGTCCGGGCGTCGAGAATTACTCCCGCTACTTGAGCGGCAGGAATCCCGGCGAGCCCCCCTTCACCCTCCTGGATTATTTCCCGAAGGACTTCCTGATCATCATCGACGAATCCCACGTCACCGTCCCCCAAATCGGAGGGATGTACCATGGGGATAGGTCCCGGAAGATGACCCTCGTCGACCATGGCTTCCGTCTGCCGTCGGCGCTGGACAACCGCCCCCTGAACTTCAAAGAGTTCGGGGAGAGGACGAACCAGGTCCTCTATATCTCGGCGACACCAGCTCCCTACGAGGTCCGGACATCTGAAAACAGGGTCGTGGAACAGGTCATCCGGCCCACCGGCCTGACCGACCCGGAGATCGAGGTTCGGCCGGTCAAGGGCCAGGTGGACGACCTGATGGCCGAGATCGGGAAGCGGGCGAAACAAAACGAGCGGACGCTCGTCACGACGCTGACCAAGAAGATGGCCGAGGACCTGACACGCCACTACCACGAGTTGGGGCTCCGGGTGCGCTACCTTCACTCGGACATCGAGACCCTGGACCGGATCAAGATCCTAAGGGACCTCCGGAAAGGCAAGTTCGACGCCCTCGTCGGGATCAATCTGCTCCGGGAAGGTCTGGACCTGCCCGAGGTCTCGCTGGTGGCCATCCTGGACGCCGACAAAGAGGGGTTCCTGAGGTCGTCGAGCGCGCTCATCCAGACGTTCGGGCGGGCGGCCCGCCACGTCGCGGGAAAGGCGATCCTCTATGCCGATGCGTTCACGAACTCCATGAAGGCGGCCATCGAGGAGACGGGCCGCCGCCGCAAGATTCAGCAGGAATTCAACTTCCGGAACGGGATCACGCCCCAATCCATCATCAAGGGCATCGACGAGGTCCTGAGAAGCGTCTATGAACGCGACTATTTCGACCTCACCAGGATCTCGGAGGACAAGGAGATGCCCCTATCCCCGGAGAAACGGAAGAAGAGGATGGAGGAGCTCGAGAAGCTGATGAGGGAGGCATCCAAGGACCTCGACTTCGAGAAGGCCGCGAAGTTCAGGGATGAGCTCAACCGGCTGAAGAAGCGCGAGCTGGAGCTCGCCCTGTGAAGGCCGAGGACGAAAAAGGCCATCGGGAGAACGCATGCCGGGCGGACTGAAAGGCAAGGTCGCGGGATTCCCGGAAAAGCCGGGCATCTATTTCTTCCGGGACGCGGCGGGCAAGGTCCTCTACATCGGCAAGGCCAGGTCCCTGCGGGACCGGGTCCGGTCCTACTTCCTGCCCGAGCCCGACATCAAGGTCCGGAACATCTTGAGGGAGACGGCGGACATTGACTACCTGCTCACAGGCTCCGAAAAAGAGGCGGCCTTCCTCGAGAACAATTACGTTCAGCAGGTCCAGCCGAAGTTCAACCTCAGGCTCAAGGACGACAAGAGTTTCCCTTACCTGAAGCTGACCGTGCGGGACGAGTTCCCCGGCGTCTATTTCAGCCGCAAGGTCGAGAGGGACGGGTCGAAGTACTTCGGCCCGTTCAGTCCGGCCTCCCGGGCGCGGAAGACCATCCACCTCGTGAACAGAAATTTCGGGGTCCGCGGCTGCGAGGATTCGGCCTTCAGGGGACGCAAGAGGCCATGTCTGGAACACGACCTGGGACTCTGCTCGGCCCCGTGCGTCGGCCTTATCTCGAAAACCGATTACGTGAAGGACGCTGAGGACGCGCGGCTCTTCCTTGAAGGCCGGACGGCCGAGTTGACGGAAAGCCTGAAGCTCAGGATGCGGGCCGCGGCGGATGCCCATCAGTTCGAGGAAGCCGCCCGCTGGCGCGACCTCATCCGAACCCTCGAAGACATCAAGCAAAAGCCCCGAACGATCTCCGTCGGCCTCGAGGACCTCGACGCGGCAGGATTCGCCCGTTCCGGGGAAGCGGCCGCGCTCCACGTCTTTTTCATGAGGCGTGGAAAGATCCGGGATTCGCGCGAGGCCTTCGTCGAAGGAGTAGCGGGAAGTCCGGACGGCGAGGTCCTGGCAACCCTCCTTTCAGAGTTCTACACAGCCGCCGAAAAACCGAAAAGGGTCCTTTTGCCGTTCGGGCCGGCCGATGGACGTCGATTGCAGGAAGATATCTTCTCGGGTCCGGGGACGAGGACGCGAATGATCGTTCCCAAGGCCGGAAAATACGCCGGGCTCGTCGAACTGGCCAACAGGAACGCCGAGCTGGCTCTCCGTAAAAAAGAGAGGGATCTCTCCCCCGTCCTCCATTTGGCGCGGGTGCTGGGGATGCCGGAGCCGCCGGAGAGGATCGAGGGCTTCGACATCTCCAATACCGGCGGCGACGAATCCGTGGGCTCGGTTGTGGTCTTTGACGGCGGCGTTCCGAATAAAGACGAGTATAGGCAGTTCCGTATCCGGACGGTCGTTGGCCCGAACGATGTGGCCGCCCTGGGCGAAATCGTCCGCCGCCGCTACGTCCGACTCAAGGAAGAGGGAAGATCGTTGCCCGGGCTCATTTTAGTGGACGGCGGGAAGGGACAGCTCTCGGCCGCAGTCAAGGCTCTCGCCGGGGCCGGGACAGGGATTATCCCAGTGGTCTCTCTGGCCAAGCGTGAAGAGATCATCTTCACGCCAAAGCATCCCGAGGGCATCCGGCTGGATGGAACGGCGCCCGCCCTCAAGCTCCTCCAGCGTATTCGGGACGAGGCCCACCGCTTCGCCATCACCTTCCACCGGAAGCGCCGGGAGAAGAAAAGCTTCGGGTCCGAACTCGACGGCATCCCGGGCCTGGGTCCAAAAAGGAAGGCCGCCCTCCTTGAAAGGATTGGGGGTCTCGAGGCCATTCTTTCCGCATCCTTCGCGGACCTCGCGGCCGTTGTCGGCGAAAAAACCGCCCTGACCCTGATCTCCGCCTGGAGGAAATAGGACAGGCGGATTCAGACCACGATCCGAATGAGCCAGGCGAGGAGGATCGCGATGGAGACGCTCAGGCCGGCGGACAAAAAAGCGACCTTCCGGCCCAATTCCTTCCATAGCATGGCGAACGTAGACAAGCAGGGAATGAAGAAGCTGACGAAAACCGTGAAGATAAGGAGCTGCTCCTTGGTGATCACGGTGAGCAGCCCCTGTTGGCCCGTTCCCAAGGCCTGGAGCATCATGATCAAGGAAAGCTCTTTTCGCAGGAACCCGAACACGAGCGTCACTCCCAGTTCTCTGGGCAATCCCAGCGCTCCGGCGATGAGGGGCGAGAGGGCTGCGTTGATCGTCCGGTCAACGTGGAAGGCTTGAAGGAGGCTCAGAAAGACGCTCCCTGCGATGAGGAGCGGCCAGGCGAACGCCAGGAACGAGCGGAGCTGGAAATAGGTCTTCTTTAAAATGTTCTTGAACGAAGGCCGCTTCAGCGTCGGGATCTCGAGGATGAGCCCCGGGGACGGCGCTTTGGTGAACAAGCTGAGCACGCGTCCAAGGACGGCCACGAGCAGGATGTTCAGGGCGTAGAAGCCAAGGGCGGTCCAGGGCCCCAAATAGAACGCGACGAGCGCCAGGATGACGGTCGTCCGGGCCGAACATGGAATGAAGGGGATGAGAAGGGACGTGATGATCCGATCGCGCCTGGACTCCAGGATCCGGGTCGAAACGATCGCCGGCACGTTGCAGCCGAAACCGAGGATGAACGGGCCGACCGATTTTCCGTGAAGGCCGATGTGGTGCATGAACGCGTCCAGAAGGAACCCCGCCCGGGCCAGGTATCCGAGGTCCTCCAGGAAGGCCATGAAGAAGAGCAAAGGGACGAAATAGGGCAGGACGATGGCGACTCCCCCCCCGATGCCTTGGACGAGCCCGTCCGCCAGGTGGAAGAGGACGTTCGAACCGAGGCGCCTGCCCAGGTCCTGATCGAGGGACGTAAACGGCTTGAGGAGCAGGGTTTCGAGCGGATTCCCGATCTTGAAGATCAGGAAGAAAAACGCCATGAACACCGCGGCCAGGATGACGTAGCCGTAAAAAGGATGCATGATGACGTCGTCGACCTTCCTGTCCCAAGGCACTTTTCTCCCCCGCTCGACCCGGCTGCTCTCCTCGGCGATCTTCAGGGCCTGGTGGTGGCGCTCGGCTGAGATGATCTCATAAGCGGGAGCGCTCCGGCCGGATTCGATGCCGAGGCGGATGCGGTCGACCTCGGCCTTGAGAACCGGCTCCAGATCGCCCAGCATCGTGTCGCAGAAGAGCCGGTCGGCCTCGATCATTTTGACCGCCGTGAACCGGCGATTGGCCACGAGCGGGAATTCCTGAGGAAGCAAACCCGCCAACTCTTCGACGCGGCTCTCGACGTCCCTGGACCAGGTCCGCGGCCCAGGTCTCCCGGCATGTTCGAGGGCTTTGAAAGCCTCGTCCAGCAGTTCTTTGACGCCCCTCCCGCGCGACGCGATGATGGGAACGACCGGGACGCCCAGAAGCGACGCCAGTTTCCCTGGGTCGATCTTGATCCCTTTTTTTTCGGCCAGGTCCATCATGTTCAGGGCCACGACCATGGGCCAGCCGAGCTCGATGAGTTCGAGGGTGAACTCCAAGCTCCTCCCAAGGACAGAGGCGTCCACGACGTTGATGATGAGGTCGGGCTTTTCCGAGAAAAGGTGGGAGAGAGCCGTCTTCTCCGCCGGGTCGGACGGGCAAAGCGAATAGGTCCCCGGAAGGTCGATGATATCCAGGAGGCGACCTTCGATCGAGACCCGGCTATGGGTGTGTTTGACGGTCGTCCCGGGGAAATTCGAGGTCTCAGCCTTCAGGCCGGCGATCGAATTGAAGAGGGTGCTCTTGCCGCAGTTGGGCTGGCCGATGAAGATGACCGTCGGGGCGTCAGGGCCGGCCATCCAGGACCTCGACCGTGATCTTCCTGGCGATCCCCCGTCCCAGGGCGATTCGCATGCCGGAGACGGAGCTCCGGACGAGGATGGGACCTTTCAAGATGGCCGCGGAATCCAGCTCGACGACATCCCCTTTATGGAAACCGATGGCCAGAAGGCGCCTCCGGACCGACTCGCCGCCGGCGATGTCGACGATCCTTAAGGGCTTGTCGATCGGGGCTTCGACCAGGCTCATCCCTTTCGTTCTCATGTTTCGTGCTCCGGCATAATATCCCAAATCCTCGCGTCCGGGAATATTTTTTTTGTCCACGTCGAACATTATACACTATTTATTTGATAGAATAAATAAGACATCCTGAGGGATTCTTGACAAAAGGTCGCTCTCTGCTATAATGCCTTCCTTACGACGAGATGAACGTGATGAGAAAATTCGTTTCCTATTTGGTCTTAGGCACAGCCCTCTGCGCGGGGATCGCCTGTCATGACCGCTCGACCGGGAGCGAACTCCCCGCCACGTTCATCTGGGGGAAGGACCAGCATCTGATCGATCCAGCCTCCGGCCGGATGAACATCTGGGGAGGATTTGAACTCAAGGACGGTTATTTTCTCGCCAATAAGAACATCGCCCGCTTCATTTTGTGGCGGAAGAAAGGTCCTTCCGTCCGCATCAACATCCGATACGCCCTTCAGGGCAGCCCCTGTACCTTCTTAGTCAATGAGATAGAGATGGGGAGCCTCCCCCCCGCCCTGCGGAATACGGACGCCGGGTTCGATGTCCAGCTGAATGAGGGCTTCAATTTCCTGCAGTTCGACAAAACCATCAACGATGTCCTGAAGATTGCGTCCATTAACATCCAACAAAGCGGGGATGCGCAGATCCCCCGCCGGCTTCAACAAGGGGAAACGCTGGCCTTCTTTGTCGACAAGGGGGCCGGCCGTATCGAGTTCCATGGCAAGGGTCGTTTGAAGATCACGGAAGTCCATTTTCAGGACGGCAGCCCGTCCTCCCGTGCATCGGAGCCCAAGGCGGGCTTCTTGTCCGGGAGGACCCGGCACGCCTTCTCGTTCGACCGGGCCGGATACCTGACCGCGGCCGTCGAATCCGGAGGCTACGATGTCACCGGATATTCGTTCTCGCCCCGGGCCGTCGAGCGGCCGCCCGCGGCAAAAGTCGCACTTCCCAAGAAGCCCAGTATCTTTATCTTCTTGATAGACGCCTGCCAGGCAAGGCACTTGGGACTATACGGATACTCGCGCCCCACTTCGCCTAACATCGATCGGTTCGCCCAGGACGCGGTCGTATTTGAGAACGCCTACGCCAACGCTTCTTTCACCCGTGCCAGTGTCGCCACCCTGTTCACCGGCCTTTATCCCGAAACGCATAAGGTCCGCATCCTGAAGCAAAAACTCCCCAGGGAACTGCTGACCCTGCCCGAGTACCTGAAGGGCAAGGGATACCGGACTTCCATTTTCACCTCGACCGCGAACGTTTCCCGATCCATGGGCTTCGCCCGCGGGGTTGACGACTATAATAATTTCATCGGGGAATGGCGCCGCGGCTCTGAAAGGGGAATCCCTTCCGCATTCCGCTCCTGGCTCTCCCATCACGGGCCTCTGTTCAGTTATGTCCATTACATGGAACCGCACCTTCCCATCAGCCCCCCGCCCCCCTATCGGGACATGTTCGCGAACCCGGGGGATGGCGCCTCCGCCCAGCGGGTGATCGAGGATTCCCAGCAACTCGACCGCGTGAAGAATCCGTTAACGCCAAGGGAGGTCAAAACGGTCGTCGACAATTACGACTCGGCCATCGCCTTTGTTGACGGCGAGATGGGCAAGCTCCTCGAGTCCCTCCGGGAAAAAGGCCTGTATGAGAACAGCCTGATTGTCATCCTCTCGGACCACGGCGAATCGCTTTACGAACACGAACAATGGGGGCACGGGTTTCTCGTCTACGAAGAGACCGCCCACGTTCCCCTCGTGGTCAAGTTCCCGGCGGCCATGAACCTGAAGGGGCGCGTGCGGACGGTGGTCGAGCTGGCCGACGTGTTCCCCACCGTTCTGGACATTTTTGGTCAGAGGATCCCGCTGGATGGGAAGAGCCTGCTGGACGCAGCGACCATGGAGCAAGAGAACGACAACATCGCCGTTTGCTGCTCATTCAATACCAGGGCTGATTTTGGCCTGCGCTGGCGACAGTGGTATGCTATCATCAACCTGGGGACCCGTGGGGAGACCCTATATCGCGCGGCGGACCCATTCTTCCAGAAAATCAGAGAACCCGAAGAAAGCGTCCGAACCTTCCTCAAGGCCCGCTTCCTGGAATGGTTGAAACGATTCAGCGAGATCGACGAGCGGCCCGTCCGGATCGACCTCAACAGTCTTCCCAAGAACGAGATCGAGAACCTTCGGTCTCTGGGCTATCTGAAATAAGCAAGATTCCGGGGACATGAACGGAATTCCCCTCCATGGCCCTCTTTGTAAAAGGGGAACGCGGGCTTCAAATTGACAATCCGGGGCCTTTCTGATAAAAAATAGTAAATGGTTAAGTGGTTCATTCAAAAATTCATCGGGACGAAGAATGACCGCGACCTGAAAAAGGTCCGACCCCTCGTTTCCGCCGTCAACGACATCGAGCCCCGCATTCAGGCCTTGACCGACGCCGCGCTCCGGGCCAAAACCGCCGAATTCAAGGAAAAACTCTCCCAAGGCGCCGGTCTCGACGACATCCTCGTCGAGGCCTTCGCCTGCGTCCGGGAAGCCTCCCGCCGCACCCTCAAGATGCGCCATTTCGACGTCCAGATCCTGGGCGGCGTCATCCTCCACCAGGGCCGGATCGCCGAGATGAAGACGGGTGAAGGAAAAACCCTGGTCGCCACTCTCGCCGCCTACCTCAACGCCCTGACGGGCCTCGGAGTCCATATCGTCACCGTCAACGATTACCTGGCCAAGCGCGACACGGAGTGGATGGGGACGATCTACCGGTTCCTCGGACTCAGCGTGGGAACCATCCTTCACGACATCTCCGACCAGGACCGTTACGACGCCTACCGCTGCGATATCACCTACGGCACGAACAACGAGTTCGGTTTCGA
>Ga0315293_10002095_pt1 | contig 19257 bp, 30 predicted proteins | sample YL17G13_20_MG_FD_203071 | JGI IMG/M metagenome (GOLD analysis project Ga0315293, IMG submission 203071) | Sediment microbial communities from Yellowstone Lake, YNP, Wyoming, USA - YL17G13_20 | ecosystem: Environmental > Aquatic > Freshwater > Lake > Sediment | place: USA: Wyoming | collected... | reverse complement strand
GAGAAGAGCGTGGCGCTCGCCGCGCGCAGGAAATACGCCTTCGAGGTGGCGCGGGACGCGAACAAGATCGAGATCCGCCAAGCGGTTGAGGCCCTTTTCGCTGGAACCCGGGTCGGCCAGGTCAACACCATGCGCGTCGTCGGCAAGCGCCGCCGGCTCGGCGGCTATGGGCGCCGCCGGGCGGGCCGGGGCGAGGGCCGCACCTCGACCTGGAAAAAGGCGATCGTGACCCTGAGCCAGGGGACGATCCCGGCCTTCGAGGGACTGTAGCCTCCGGGTAAGGAGCAAGTCGTGGCGATCAAGAAATACAAGCCGACCACATCGGGGCGCCGGTTCATGACGGCGGTGGACCGCTCCGACCTTACCTCGAAGCCGCCGGAGCGATCGCTGCTCGTCGGCATGAAGCGCAGGGCCGGGCGGGACAACACCGGAAAGGTGAGCTCGCGATTCCGCGGCGGTGGGCACAAGCGCCGCTACCGGCTGATAGACTTCCGGCGGGACAAGGACATGGTGCCCGCCCGCGTAGCGGCGCTGGAGTACGACCCGAACAGGTCGGCCAACATCGCGCTCCTCCACTACGCCGATGGCGAGAAGCGCTACATCATCGCACCGGCGGGACTTGGGGTCGGCGATGTGGTCATGTCGGGCACCGAGGTCGGCGCCCGCGCCCGAGGCGGAGAGACGCTCGAACTGCGGCCGGGCTGCGCCTTCCCACTGGCGGCGATTCCGGTCGGAAGCTCCGTGCACAACATCGAGCTGAAGCCCGGCACCGGCGGGCAGATGTGCCGGAGCGCTGGCAGCGGCGCGCAGTTGCTCGCCAAGGAAGGCAAGTTCGCCACCGTGCGGTTGCCTTCCAGTGAGATGAGGTTGGTCTACATTGGGTGCCGGGCGACGCTGGGCATGGTGGGCAACCCGGACCATAGCAATATCACGCTCGGCAAGGCCGGCAGGAAGCGCTGGATGGGCAAGAAGCCGCACGTGAGAGGCGTCGTGATGAGCCCGCGCGACCACCCCCACGGCGGGGGCGAGGGCAAGAGCCCGGTCGGCCGCAAGGCCCCGGTCTCGCCGACCGGCAAGCCTGCGCTGGGCCCGAAGACTCGACGAAGGCGGCAGCCCGGCGACAAGTTCATCGTACGTCGCCGGGGTGCGAAGTAGGAGGCAGATAGCAGAGATGACCAGATCGCTCAAGAAGGGACCCTACGTCCATCCAAGCTTGGCGAAGAAGATCGAGCGGATGAACGCTTCGGGAGAGAAGCGGATCATCAAGTGCTGGTCGCGCGCCTCCACCATAACCCCGGACATGCTGGGGCATACCATCGCAGTCCACGATGGCAGGAAGCACGTGCCGGTCTACATCACCGAGAACATGGTGGGCCACAAGCTCGGCGAGTTCTCGCCGACCCGCCATTTCCGAGGCCACGGACACCACACGGAGCGGTCAACCGCTTTGAGGTAGAGGCGCGCGACAGGAGCCACCCCGCAGATGGAAGCGAGAGCTATTGCCCGGTACATACGAATGTCGCCGGAGAAGGCGCGGCGGACCCTTCGCCTCATCCAGGGCATGCCCCTGAAAGAGGCCCAGGCGATGCTGGTGCTGATGCCACACCGCTCGGCGCGGGCCGTTCGGCGGGTGTTGAACTCGGCCGCGGCCAACGCCGAGAACAACCACGGCATGGACCAGGGCGAGCTCTGGGTCAAGCAGGCCTCGGTTGACGCTGGGCCTACGATCAAGCGATGGCGGTTCGCCTCCGCCGGGCGGATCGGGGCGATCAAGAAGAGGATCAGCCACATCAGCGTCGTGCTGAGCGATGACGAGCGGTGAGGCGAAGGAGAGCCTGATGGGACAGAAGGTACACCCAATCGGATTCCGGCTCGGGATCATCCGGGACTGGGACAGCAGGTGGTACGCCCGGAAGGCCGTCTACCGGGAGTGGGTGCTGGAGGATGCCAAGGTGCGGGCCATGCTCCGGCAGCGCTTCGTCGGTGACGGCGGCGGCCGGGGCGGGCGCTTTCGCAACCGCGACGCCGGGATCAGCCGGATCGAGATCGAGCGCGCCCCGAACATGCTCAAGCTGACGCTTCATACCGCCAAGCCCGGCATCATCATCGGCCGGGGCGGCCGCGGGGTCGAGGACATGCGCGCCGATATCGAGCGGATCGTGAACCAGAAGGTGCATATCAACGTTCAGGAAATCCGCCAGCCGGAGCTCGACGCGCAGCTCGTCGCCGAGAACGTTGCTGGCCAGATCGAGCGGCGTATCGCCTTCAAGCGCGCGGTCCGCCAGGCGGTCCAGCGCTCCATGAAGATGGGAGCGAAGGGAGTCCGCGTCATGCTCTCGGGGAGGCTCGGCGGAGCCGAGATGTCCCGCAAGTACTCGGACCGCGATGGTAAGATCCCGCTGCATACGCTGCGCGCGGACATAGATTACGGCTTCACCGAGGCCGTTACCGCCTCCGGCAACATCGGGGTGAAGGCGTGGATCTACCGGGGCGACGTGATGCCACAGGCGGCCGCGGCGGCGCCGCAGATGGTCGAGCGGTCGGCGCAGGTGGCCGAGAAGCCGCGCAAGGGGTGGCGCCGGGTCGGTGTTAGGCGGGCGGAAGGCCAGGAGGTCGAGGCGGCTGGTCCGAGCGAGCCGGAAGTGACTGCCAGCGCGCCGGCGGAGGAGCAGAAGCACGATGTTGATGCCATCCAAGGTCAAGTACCGGAAACAGCAACGGGGCCGTCGGAAGGGTAGGGCGGGCCGGGGCAACACCCTGGTCTACGGCGAGTACGGCCTCATCGCGCTCGGCAACTGCTGGATGACGAGCCGGCAGATCGAGGCCGCCCGCGTCACCATGACGCGGTTCATCAAGCGCGCCGGCAAGGTCTGGGTTCGCATCTTCCCGGACAAGCCGGTAACGGCCAAGCCCGCCGAGACCCGAATGGGCAGCGGCAAGGGCGCGCCGGAGTTCTGGGTGGCCGTGGTCAAGCGGGGGCGGGTGTTGTTCGAGATGGGCGGAGTGACCGAGCAGGTGGCGCGTGAGGCGCTGCGCAAGGCGGCGCACAAGCTGCCCATCCCGACCCGCTTCGTCGGGCGAGATGATCTGGAGGGCCTAACCGGTGAAGGCAGTCACGCTTAGGAATATGCCAACGGTCGAGCTGCAGGAGCAGCTCGAGAAGGACCGCCAGGAGCTGTTCAACCTGCGGTTTCAGTCCGCGACCCAGCAGATGGAGAACACGCGGCGCATCCGTGGGGTACGCAAGAACATCGCCCGGATCCTGACCATCCTGTCGGAGAGAGGTCTGCGGGAAGTCGCCTGAACCCGCCAGCAAGAGGACGCGGCTATATGACGGATCGAGCAAGCAGGAAGACGCGAGAAGGCATGGTCGTCAGCGATCTGATGGACAAGACCGTGGTGGTCGAGGTCGAGCGGCTGGTACGCCATCGGCGCTACAAGCGGGTCGTCCGGCGGGCCTCCCGCTGCAAGGCCCACGACGAGCGGAACGAATGCTCCATCGGCGACCGGGTGCGCATCATGGAGACCAGGCCGCTGAGCAAGACGAAACGCTGGCGGGTGACGTCCGTGCTGGAGAAGGCCAAGTAGGCGCGCCGCGCGCCGCCGTCCGGTTGGAGGCTCACGAAGCATGAAGGTCTACAACACAGAGCTCTTGCGCAACATAGCCCTGGTCGGCCATGGCCAGTCGGGCAAGACCTTGCTGGGCGAGGTCGCGCTCTACCAGGCTGGCGTCACAGAACGCCTCGGCTCTGTCGAGGAAGGGACGACGGTCTCCGATTCGGATCCCGAGGAGAACCAGCGGAAGACCTCCATCTCCCTCGCCTTTCTCCCGTTCGAATGGGACGGGCGCAAGATCAACTTGATAGACACTCCCGGATACGCTGACTTCGGCGGTGAGGTGGCGGCGGGGCTGCGAGTCGCCGACGGGGTGGTCGTGGTCGTGGATGCCGGCTCCGGGGTGGAAGTGCAGACGGAGCGCTACTCAGACGAGGCGGCCGAGCGCGGCCTGCCGCGGCTGGTAGCGATCTCGAAGCTCGACCGGGAGTACACCGATTTCGCCCGCGCGCTCGGCGAAGTGCGGGAAGGCCTGCGCTGCAATGCGGTGGCGGTGACAATCCCCATCGGGAGCCAAGCCGAGCTGGCAGGCGTGGTCGACCTGGTCAAAGGCGTCGCCTACACGTCCTCCGACGGCAAGGAGTCGGAGACGCCGATCCCGGAGGACATGGCCGCGGCGGTCGCCCAATACCGCGAGAAGCTGATCGAGGCGGCGGCCGAGGCCGACGACGAGCTCATGGAGAAGTACCTCGAGGAAGAAACGCTATCTCCGCAGGAGATCGTGCAGGGGCTTCGCGCAGCCACCCTGTCGGGCAAGGTTGTTCCCACGCTGGCGGTGAGCGGGGCGAAAGCGGTCGGCATCCGGGCCCTCCTCAACATGATCGTTGGGAATATGCCGGCGCCGAGCGAGAGGGCTCCGGCGAAGGGCGTGAACCCGCGGAGCGACCAGGAGGCGGAGCGGCCCCCAACCCCCGACGCCCCGATGAGCGCGCTCGTCTTCAAGACCACCGCAGACCCGTACGCCGGTCGGCTCAGCTACTTCCGGGTCTACTCCGGCGCGCTGCACAGCGACTCGCAGGTCTATAACTCAACCCGCGGCGAGCGAGAGCGGGTGGGAACGCTCTTCTGCCTCGTTGGGAAGAAGCAGGAAGCCGTCCCGGCCGTCCCGGCCGGCGACATCGGTTTGGTGGCGAAGCTCCACACCACGATCACCGGCGACACGCTCTGCGATGAAAGCAACCAGATCAGGCTGCCGGGCATTACCTTCCCGGTCCCGGTCTTCTCGCTGGCAATCTCGGCAAAGTCGCGCGCCGATGAAGACAAGGTGGGGAGCGCGCTCGCCCGGCTCGCCGAAGAGGACCCGACCATCCAGTTCTCGATGAACCCGGACACCAGGGAGAGCATCCTCTCCGGCCTTGGCGACCTACATCTCGAGGTGATCGTCTCGCGCCTTCAGCGGAAGTTCGGGGTCGCAGTGCAGACCGGCGCGCCGAAGATCCCCTATCGCGAGACCATCCGCGGTACCTCCCGCGTCCAGGGCCGACACAAAAAGCAGACCGGCGGGCGCGGCCAGTTTGGCGACGTGTGGGTTAGGTTCGAGCCATTGCCTCGGGGCGCCGGGTTCGAGTTTGTAGACGCGGTGAGGGGTGGGGCGGTCCCGCGCAACTACATCCCGGCTGTTGAGAAAGGTATTCGCGAGGCCCTCGAAAAAGGCGTGCTCGCCGGCTATCCGATGACCGACTTCCGGGCGATCCTGGATGACGGCTCGAGCCATCAGGTTGACTCGTCAGACATGGCCTTCAAGATGGCCGGGGCGCTGGCGCTCCACAAGGGCGTGGAGGGAGCGGGGCCAGTACTGCTCGAACCAGTCGTCGAGGTCGAGGTCATCACCCCGGGCGAACAGATGGGCGATGTTATCGGCGTGCTCAACAGCAAGCGCGCTAGCATCCTGGGAATGGAGCCCAAGGGGAGCAGTCAGGTAGTCCGCGCCCAGGCGCCGCTGGGCGAGATGGCCAACTTCGCCTCGGAGCTGCGGTCTGTCACCGGCGGGCGCGGCTCCTACCAGATGCGGTTCTCCCACTACCAGGAGTTGCCCGCCCATCTGGCACAGCCCGTCATCGCCGCCGCCAAACAGCAGAAGGAGCAGCAGGCCTGAGCGCCTGCTACAGATAGCACGGCCATGATTCAGCTTCGCACGCGTTTGAGAGTCGCGGATAACTCGGGAGCCCGGGTCGCCGAGTGCATCCGCGTGCTAGGAGGCTCCAGCCGCAGGTACGCTCGCGTCGGCGATATCATCGTGGTGGCGGTCAAGCAGGTGACGCCCGGCGCGGCGATCGAGAAGGGCACGATGTCCCGGGCGGTGGTGGTGCGCCAGACCCAGCCGCTGCGCCGGCCGGACGGTTCCATCATCCGCTTCGACGAGAATGCCTGCGTGCTCATCGGCGACCAGCAGAACCCCCGCGGCACCCGCGTCTTCGGGCCCGTCGCCCGCGAGCTGCGCGAGCGGGATTTCATGCGAATAGTCTCTCTCGCCCCGGAGGTCATCTGAGGTGAAGACGAAACACACGGACCCCGGCCGCGCCAAGACGCAGATCAAAGTCGGCGATGAGGTCTATGTTCGGTCGGGCCGGGACCGGGAGTCCCGGCTCACCCCCGAGGAGGTCGAGCGGCTCGATCCGGAGGCGCAGCGGCGCGAGGCAGACCGCCGGCCGGGCCGGCGCGGGCGCGTCATCAAAGTGCTTCCGGAGATCGGGCGAGTGATAGTTGAAGGCGTGAATATGATGACCAAGCACGCCCGCCCCCGGGGCCGCGCCAGCCGCGCCCAACAGCTTCAGACCGGGCGCATCGAGCAGCCGGGAGCGATCTCGGTGGCCAACGTTATGCTGGTCTGCCCGAGGTGTGACCTTCCGACCCGCGTCCGCAGGGGCGAGCTGGAAGGCAAGAACGTGCGCGTCTGCCGGCGGTGTGGCGAGCCGGTCGACAGGATAAGATAAGGTAGCGACGATGGCTGGTGATGACAAACAAGCAAAGGGCGCCGGGGTCGAGGCACCGCCCGTGCCGCGCCTGAAGGAGCGCTATCTCAAGGAGATCGTCCCCTCCTTGATGAGAGCGTTCGGCTACAGCAACGTGATGGAGGCGCCCCGCGTCTCCAAAGTCGTGATCAGCATGGGCGTCGGCGCCGCCACCCAGGACCCGAAGACGCTGGATGCGGCGGTGGAGGAGCTGGCCATCGTCACCGGCCAGCGGGCCACCATCACTCGGGCGAAGCGCTCCATCGCGCAGTTTCGGGTGCGGCAGAACAACCCGGTCGGGTGTAAGGTCACGCTGCGGCACGACCGCATGTACGAGTTCCTCGATCGGTTCATCAGCGTTGCCCTGCCGCGAATCAGGGACTTCCGGGGACTGCCTACCGATGCGGTGGACGGCCGCGGCAACTACAACCTCGGGCTGCGCGAGCAGACGGTTTTCCCCGAGATCAACCTGGACAAGGTCAGCCGGGTACAGGGCATGAACGTGACCATCGTGACGACGGCGCGAAGCGACGAGGAATGCCTCGCGCTCCTGCGCGAGATGGGTTTGCCTCTCCGCGAGTCCTGAGCGCGGCATGGGCAGGAGGTACATGGATTGGCGCGTACAGCTTTGATTGTGAAGTCTCAGCGAAAGCCGAAGTTCAGCGCGCGGCGGTACAACCGCTGTCGCATCTGCGGGCGCCCCCGCGCCTACTTCCGGCGATTCGGCATGTGCCGCATCTGTCTGCGCGAGATGGCCCGGCGCGGCCTGCTCCCGGGCGTCACCAAGTCGAGCTGGTAGGGAAGACCAATGGCTGTCACCGACACAATCGCCGATATGCTCACTCGCATCAGGAACGCCAACCAGGCGCACCACGAGCACGTCTCCATCCCGGCCTCCAAGCTCAAGCTCGAGATCGCCAAGGTGCTCAAATCCCAGGGCTACATCCAGAAGTACGACCTGGTGGACGACAAGCGCCACGGCCAGATCCGCATTCATCTCCGCTACGACCAGGGCGGCGAGCCGATCATCGCGGGCATCCGCCGGGTAAGCCGGCCGGGGCTGCGCGTCTATGTTGATTCCGGGCGAATCCCCCGCGTGTTGGGAGGGCTGGGCGTAGCCGTGCTCTCCACCTGCCGCGGGGTGCTCACCGACCGGGAGGCCCGCCGGCGTCGGGTCGGCGGCGAGGTCCTCTGTTACGTCTGGTAGGAGAAACACTCGATGTCGCGCATCGGCAAAGCACCAATACCGTTGCCCGCCGGCGTTACCGCCGAGCTGACGGATCATACCATCCTCGTCAAGGGCCCCAAGGGAGCGCTTTCTCGCCAGCTGCACGAGCAGATGGAGATCGCGGTCGAAAGCCAGGTCATCCTCGTCCGCCGGCCCTCGGAGAGCAAGCAGCATCGCTCCCTGCACGGCCTTACCAGGACGCTCGTGGCGAACATGGTCATCGGCGTCAGCCAGGGATATGAAAAGGTGCTCGAGCTCTACGGGGTGGGCTTCCGCATCCAGCAGCAGGGGCAGCGGCTGACCATGCAGCTCGGCTTCTCCCACCCGGTGGTGTTCGATCTGCCTGACGGGATTGCGGCGACGATCGAAACCTTCGTGCCGACGAGCGAGAACCGCTATCTCTCGGCCAGGTTGACCCTGCGCGGGATAGACAAGGAATTGCTCGGGCAGATCGCGGCGACCATCCGCGCGGCGAGAAAGCCGGAGCCCTACAAGGGCAAGGGCTTCCGTTACCAGGGAGAAGTGGTGCGCCGCAAGGCCGGCAAGGCCGTTCAGTCCACCCAATAGTGGCCCAAGGGTATTCACGTGGCAACAGCAATCAAACAGCTAACTGGCAGAGCCCGGCGGCACCGGCGCGTGCGAAAGCACCTGCGAGGCACGGCCGAGCGGCCGCGGCTCTGCGTCTTCCGCAGCGCGCGCCACACCTACGCACAGCTCGTTGATGATGACGCCGGGCGAACGCTGGCGGCGGCGGGATCTCACGAGCGAGGCCTGCTGCTGGAGGGTTCGTCCCGCTCCAATGCCGCCGCGGCGACGGCCGTCGGCAAGGCCATCGGCGAACGGGCGAAGGCCGCCGGCGTCACGCAGGTCGTCTTCGACCGCGGCGGATACCTTTACCACGGCCGCGTCCGCGCCGTCGCGGAAGCCGCTCGCGAGGCGGGCCTGGAGTTCTAGCCGGAAGGCGCCTCCAGCCACATGCCGCAGGTGAACCGGGAGAGTTGAGAGCATGACGAGTACGGCACCGAGATTTAGTGAGCTTGGCGAAGCCGCTCTCGAGGAGAAGCTGGTCTCGCTCAACCGCGTGCAGAAGGTGCACAAGGGAGGGCGCACGCTTCGCTGGAGCGCGCTTGTGGTCGTGGGCGACGCGCAGGGGCAGGTCGGCATCGGACTGGGGAAATCGGCCGAGGTGCCCGTCGCCATCCGGAAGGCGGGCGAGGAGGCGCGCAAGGGCCTGGTGCGAGTGGCGATGCTCGGCTCGACCATCCCGCACGCCGTCGAGGCCAAGTACGGAGCCGCGCGGGTGTTGCTCAAGCCCGCCTCTCCGGGCACGGGCGTCATCGCCGGGGGCGCCGTCCGGGCGGTGGTGGAAGCCGCCGGGATCAAAGATGTGCTCTCGAAGTCGCTCGGGTCCAACAACCCGATAAACAACGCCCGCGCCGCGCTCGCCGGATTGAAGAGCCTGCGCACTGCGCGGGACATCGCGGCCAAGCGCGGCCGCAGGCCGGAGGACATCGCCGACCGCTATCACCTGGCGGGCCTGCCGTCGCCAGCCGGCGCGGCGGAAGCTGGCGCCGCGGAGTCGAGCGAATGACCCGCCTCCGCGTCACCTTACGCCGCAGTCTGATCGGCAATCCGAAGGACCAGCGGGAAACGGCCCGCGTGCTGGGCCTGACCAAGATCAACCGCACGGTCGTTCGCCCCGACAACCTGGCCATCCGGGGCATGATCGCCAAGATCGGCCATCTCGTTCGGGTCGAGGAAGTCGAAGCCGAGGGGAAGGGCTAGCGAGGACTCCGATGCACATGAGTGAGTTGGCGCCCCCGCCGGGGGCAACCAGAAAGAGGAAGCGCGTGGGTCGCGGCATGGGCTCCGGCCATGGCAAGACATCCGGCCGCGGCATGAAGGGACAGAACGCGCGCACCAACGTCCGGCCTGGCTTCGAGGGCGGCCAGACCCCGCTCTACCGCCGGCTGCGGAAGCGGCGGGGCCTGAGCAAATCCTCCCGCAATATCGGCCTCTTCCGGCGCAGCTATGCCGAGGTGAACGTCGGTCGGCTCGGGGGCTCCTTCGATGCCGGCGCGGAAGTCACGCCCCAGCTGCTGCTGGAGCGTCGGATCATCCGGAAGCTCGGCGATGGCCTGCGAGTGCTGGGCGATGGAGAGCTCAGCAAGGCGCTGACCGTTCGCGCCCATCACTTCACCGCGGCCGCCCGGGGCAAGATCGAGGCCGCCGGCGGCCAGGCGGAGGTGATCTGACGTGCTCGGCCCGCTCGTGCCACTGATCGCTGCCTTCAAGCTGCCCGACCTGCGACGGCGCATCCTGTTCGTCTTCTGGATGTTCGGGCTCTACGTCGTCGGGCTGCACGTGCCCGTGCCGGGCATAAATCACGCGGCGATGGCCAAGCTCGTCGACGCGCAAACGCTGTTCGGACTCTTCGACGTCTTCTCGGGCGGCGCGTTCCGCAGGTTCTCCATCCTGGCGATGGGGATCATGCCCTACATCAACGCCTCCATCATCTTCCAGCTCCTTGGCATCGCCATCCCGCGCATCGCCGAAGTCGCGAAAGAGGGCGAGAGCGGCCGCAGGAAGATATCGCAGTGGACCCGCTGGCTAACCATCGTGCTGGCCATCTTCCAGGGAGCGATGACCTGTACCTGGCTCACAAGCGTCAAGCCTCCCATCCTGGAGGCGCGCGGCATTTCGCTGCTGCCGATCCTGCTGACGTTGACCGCCGGAACCTGCTTCCTCATGTGGATGGGCGAGCAGATCACCGACAAGGGCATCGGCAACGGCATCTCCCTCATCATCTTCGCCGGCATCGTCGCCCGCATGCCGATTGATGTCGCCAAAACCTACCAGCTCTGGGCGAGCGGCGTGGTCTCCTGGGTGAACGTGTTTGGGCTCGTGCTCATCTGGCTGCTGACCGTCGCCGGCATCATCTACATCACCAAGGGCGAGCGGCGGATCGCCATCCAGTCGGCGAAACGGGTGGTCGGGACGCGGATCTACAGCGGCGGGAGCAGCTTCTTGCCCATCCGCGTCAACACCGCCGGCGTGATCCCGATCATCTTCGCCATCGCGGTGGTGCTGCTCCCGTCTCAGGTCGGCGCCTTCGGACAGGGCCTTGCCGGCCGGTGGGGTGAGATCATGGCCAAGATCTCCGACTGGACCAATCCGGCCAGCCACTGGTATGCCGCAGCCGTCTACTTTCTCATGGTGATCTTCTTCACCTACTTCTACACCGCTGTCACCTTCAACGTGGCTGACGTCTCGGACAACCTGAAGAAGTATGGGAGCTTCATCCCCGGAATCCGCCCGGGCCGGCCGACCGAGCGCCACCTCGACCGCGTGCTCAGCCGCATCACCCTCGCCGGGGCGCTCTTCCTGGGCGTGATCGCCTTGCTCTCCTACTACGTTCCGGATATCACCGGCGTCACTAGCTTCACCGTCGTGGGTGGCACCTCGCTGCTCATCCTGGTGGGGGTCGCGCTCGACACCATGCAGCAGATCGAAGCCCATCTGGTAATGCGCCAGTACGAAGGGTTCATCCGGTGATCAGAATCGTGCTTCTCGGCCCACCCGGGTCGGGCAAAGGAACTCAGGCGAGCGCACTGGAGCGGAGAAGCGGCATCCCGCAGATCGCTTCCGGCGATCTGCTGCGCGCCAACGTCAGGGACAACACCGGGCTCGGCCGGAAAGCAAAGCCGTATATGGATCGGGGTGAACTGGTGCCCGATCATCTGATCTTGGACATGATGGCGGATCGGCTCGCGCAGCCGGACGCGCAGCGGGGCTACGTGCTGGACGGCTTCCCGCGGACCGTGAAGCAAGCCGAGGCGCTCGAGGAGCGCCTGCGTGGGCTCGGCCAAGGGCTTGACGCGGTCGTCTACCTCCAGGTGCCGGAGGCGGAGATCCTGCGCAGGCTCGGCGGGCGCCGGACGTGCCCGCAGTGCAACGCCATCTACCACATTGACACGATGCCCCCGAAACGGCAGGGCGTCTGCGACAAGTGCAGCGCCGGGCTCGTCCAGCGCGACGACGAGAAGCCCGGGGTGGTGAAGAAGCGGCTCGAGGTCTACGCGGCGCAGACGCAGCCGCTCCTGGACTACTACCGGGCGCGCGGGCTGTTGAGTGAGGTGGATGGGACTATCGGCGTGGACAACGTGATCCGCGAGATCGAGGCGATCGTCGCCTCGGGGCGGGCACTTGCCTAGGAGTATGCACGCGGTGAGCCGGAAGGGACAGGCAAATGGGGACCAGAGGCGCATCTCCCCCAAGAGCGACCAGGAGATCGCGCTGATGCGGCGCGCCGGGCAGGTCGTGGCCCTGGTGCTGAGCAAGCTGGCGGAAGCCGCAACAGCCGGGGTGCGCACGGCCGAGCTGGATCAACTGGCCGAGACGGCGATCCGGAGCTTCGGGGCGAAGCCCAGCTTCTACGGGCTCTACGGGTACCCCGCCAATATCTGTGTCTCGGTGAACGACGAAGTGGTCCACGGCCTGCCGGGCGATCGGGCGCTGCGCGATGGCGACATCGTGTCGTTCGACGTCGGGGCGACAGTTGACAATATGATCGCAGACGCCGCCATCACGGCGGAGGTCGGGCGGGCGAGCGAGGAGGCGAGGCGGCTCATCCGGGTGACGCGGGAAGCGCTCGCCAAAGGCATAGAGCAAGCGCGGCCCGGCAATCGCGTCGCCGACATTTCCCGCGCCATCCAGCGCTATGCCGAGTCGCATGGCTACTCGGTGGTGCGCAAGCTCGTGGGACACGGCGTGGGCCGGGAAATGCACGAGCCGCCACAGGTGCCGAACTTCGTGGATGGCGGGGCGCAGGAGTCGCCGGAGTTGGCGCCCGGCATGACGCTGGCAATCGAGCCGATGGTGTGCCAGGGCCGCTGGCAGGTGGTGCAGGAGCGCAATGGATGGACCTACCGGACAAAAGACCGGTCGCTGGCAGCTCACTTCGAGCATACTATCGCAGTCACCGGGGAAGGATGTGAGATACTGACTGTTCGGGCCGCCGCCGGGCGAGGGTGCCCCATTGCTCTGGACCAGGCGGACAGGCTGCCCGCACAGGCGCAGGCTGGAGGCTCACGATGAAGGTGAGATCATCGGTAAAGAAGATGTGCGACCGCTGCAAGATCGTCCGCCGACACGGGAAAGTGCGGGTCATCTGCGAGAAGCCCAAGCACAAGCAGGTGCAGGGCTGACTTCGCATGACGATGGTAAGGGAGCGATGCTGAATGGCACGGATAGCGGGAGTAGACTTGCCGCGGGACAAGCGGCTCGTGATCGCGCTGACCTACATCTACGGGATCGGCCGGTCCACCAGCAATGATATACTGCGCCAGACCGGGATCGGCGTCGACACGCGCGTCCGCGATATGACCGAGGACGAGGTAACCCGGTTGCGCGAGGTCATCGAGCGCAGCCTTCGCGTCGAGGGCGATCTGCGCCGCGCGGTTACGGCAAACATCCAGCGGCTGATAGACATCGGCTGCTATCGCGGCGTGCGGCACCGGCGCGGCCTGCCGGTGCGCGGTCAACGCACGCGGACAAACGCGCGCACCCGGAAGGGGCCTAAGCGGACCGTCGGCATTCGCCGTAAGAGAACGTTCTGAGGCGCGCGGGAGAGAGATCGGAATGGCTCGACAGGAGAAACCGGAGAAATCCGAGAGGCCGGAGAGGCCCGAGAGACAAGAGACGCGGCCAAGCCGGCGCGAGCGGCGCACGGTGAGCCAAGGCCGGGCCTATATCAAGTCCACCTTCAACAACACCATGATCACCATCACCGATACCGATGGTGGGGCGCTGGCTTGGGCCAGCTCCGGCACGGTGGGGTTCAAGGGCACCAAGAAAGGCACGCCGTTCGCGGCAAGCCTGGCGGCCAGGGAGGTGGCGCGGAAGGCGCTCGAATACGGTATGCGCCGCGTGGATGTCTACGTCAGCGGGCCGGGCAGCGGCCGAGAGACCGCCATCCGGTCTCTGCAGACCGCCGGCCTCGAGGTGGCGAGCATCAGGGACGTCACCCCCATACCTCACAACGGCTGCCGGGCGCCGCGGCGCCGGCGCATCTAGCCGTACGGACAGGGAACAGCATATGGCCAAGTATCATGGAGCAGTGTGCAGGCTGTGTCGCCGGGAGGGAGTGCGCCTCTACCTCAAGGGAGATCGGTGCTACTCCGGCAAGTGCGCGGTGGAGAAACGCCCCTATCCCCCCGGCCAGCAGTCGCAGCGCCGCGCCCGGCGCCGTATCTCCGATTACGGGGTCCAGCTCCGGGAGAAGCAGAAGCTGCGGCGCATCTACGGCGTCCTCGAGCGGCAGTTCAGGCGCTACTTCCAGAAGGCGGAACGCGTGACGGGCGTCACCGGAACGGCGCTTCTGCAATTGCTCGAGCTCCGCCTGGACAACGTCGTCTATCGGCTCGGCCTCACCAGCTCCCGCCCGCAGGCGAGAGAGCTGGTGAACCACGGCCACTTCACGGTCAACGATAGGCCGGTCGGCATCGCCTCGTTCCAGCTCCGGCCCGGTGACGCGGTGGCCGTCCGCGAGTCGAGCAGGAGCGTGCCCACCATCGTGCAGGCCGCGGCCGGCGCCGGCGGCAGGCGCCTGCCGGCCTGGTTGCAGGTGGAGGGCGATGCGATGCGGGGGAAGGTTGCGTCCGCGCCGACCCGAGACGAGATAGATACTCAGATCCAGGAAGAGCTCATCGTCGAGTACTACTCTCGGTAAGCGCGGGCGAGCGGGAGGAGGATTACCCCATGATCATAGATACGTTGACGCCTCGGATAGAGCGGCTGGATGATGGCAGCGACCCTCGCCACGGCCAGTTCCTGGTCGAGCCGCTGGAACGCGGCTATGGGACGACGCTGGGCAATGCGCTCAGGCGGGTGCTCCTGGCCTCCATCCCTGGAGCAGCGATCACCTTCGTCACCATCGAGGGCGTGCTTCACGAGTTCTCCACGATCCCCGGAGTTGTTGAGGATACGACTGAGATCCTGCTCAACCTGAAGGAGCTCGCCATCAGGATCGTCGAGTCGCCGGAGGGCCCGGACATGGGCCAGGCGCCGGCCGAGGGCCCGCGCATTCTGCGGATCGAGCGCCGCGGCCCGGGCGAGGTCCTCGGCGCGGATGTCGAGGCCCCCAGCGACGTAGAGGTCGTCAACAAGGACCTGCACATCGCCACCCTGGACACGGCCGACGCGGTCGTGAACATCCAGATGGAGGTCGAGCGCGGCCGCGGCTACGTGCCTGCCGAGGAGCACGATACCTCCCGCCGGCCCATCGGCGCCATCCCCATGGACTCGATCTTCACCCCTCTCCGCAAGATCGGGTTTCGCGTCGAGCCGACGCGCGTGGGGCACATGACCGACTTCGACCGCCTCATCTTGGAGGTGACCACCAACGGCACCATTGATCCGGCCGACGCGATCAGCGACGCCGCAAAGATCCTGGACCGCTATCTCATTCTCTTCTTCGACTTTCAGCAGCAGGAAGAGGAGCTGGCGGGTGCGCCCGCCGTCGAGTCCGCCGCCTCCCGGCAGCTCCAGACGAGGATCGAGGACCTCGACTTCTCGGTCCGCACCTCGAACTGCCTGCGGCGCGAGGGCATCGGCACGGTGGGAGAGCTGATCCAGCGCACTGAGAGCGATCTCATGGCGATACGGAACTTCGGCCGCAAGTCCCTGGTCGAGGTTAGGGAGAAGCTCGCGACGATGAACCTGGCGCTGACTTCGGAGTCCGGCGACGAGTCCGGCGACGACGGCGATGATGAGGAGTAATGCCCCTGGCAGAGATGCTTCGCCGGGGCTCGCAGTGAGGAGGAACCGCTACCAGTGAAACACCGAATATCGGGTCGCCGTCTCGGTCGGGCGACCGACCAGAGGATGGCGCTCTTGCATAATCTCGTGACATCCCTGCTCTGGCACGGCAGTGTCGAGACAACGGAGGCCCGCGCCAAAGAAGCCCGCAGCCTGGCCGAGAAGCTCGTCACTCTCGCCAAGCAGGACACCGTTCACCACCGGCGCTTGGCCCGCCGCAGCTTGATGCCGCGCACCGGCCTGGTGCGCATGAAGGAGGGCTCGCACCGCGAAGCCCCGGCGAGCGGTGAGGTGGAAGAGGCATACCAGGCTGGCCGCAGCCCGAGCACGGTGGAGAACTCGGTGCGCCATCTCTTCCAGCACGTCGCGCCCCAATACCAGGACCGCCCGGGCGGCTACTCGCGCATCGTCCGCGTCGGCGCGCGCCGCGGCGACGGCACCGAGATGGTGAGGCTTCAGTTGGTTGACTACAAGCCGCCCGAGCAGTAGCGGGGCGCTTGCTGCGCGGCGCATGCGCAACCTAAAGCTGGTCCTGGAGTACGACGGCACCGACTTCCATGGGTTGCAGCGCCAGCGACGCCTCCGGACCGTGCAGGGCGTGCTGGAGCAGCGTTTCTCGCGGCTGCTTGGCGAGGAGATCAGCATAACAAGCGCGGGAAGGACCGATGCCGGGGTCCATGCCTTGGGACAGGTGGCCAACTTCCGCACCACCCGGCCGGTGGCGCTCGACCGGCTGGCCCAGGTGCTGAACGGCGCGCTGCCCGATGATGTCAAGGTGCAGGCCTGCGAGGAAGTGGAGCATGACTTCCACGCCCGGCGATCGGCGCGGTCGCGGATCTACCGGTACACGGTCATCGAGCGGGAGAAGCCGTCTCCGCTGCTCGGCAGGTTCGCCTTGCTGATGCCCGGCCGGCTGGATCTTGTGGCGATGAGCAGAGCAGCCCGCCCGCTCGTCGGGCCGCACGACTTCGCCGCCTATCAAGCGGCGGGATCGGAAACCGCGACAACTGAACGGACGCTGATGCGCCTCGACTGCCGGCGCCTCGGCGCCCGCGTTGAGATCACGGCAGAAGCGGATAGCTTCCTCTACCAGATGGTCCGCCTGATGGTAGCGGGGCTGATCCAGGTCGGCCGCGGCGAGTTGCCGCCAGAGGCGCCGGGAGCGGCGCTGGAGGCGAAGCAGCGCCTTCCCAGGTGCGCGCCCGCGCCGGCTTGCGGCCTTTGCCTTGTCCAGGTAACATATTAGCCGGGTGTGCGCCGCTCGGTCGCTGGCGCGCCCGGCGCGAGGATGGTTGGCTCCATGAGGACTAGTGCCACGAAAACCTATTCCGCCAAACCGCGGGAGGTGAAGAAGCGCTGGCTGGTCGTTGACGCGCAGAACATGGTGCTTGGCCGTCTGGCCGCGGATGTCGCGGCCGCCCTGCGCGGCAAGCACAAGGCAACCTTCACCCCCCACGTTGATACCGGGGACCACGTGATCGTCATCAATGCGGCGGGCCTGGTCCTGACCGGGCAGAAGGCGGCCCGGACGATGCGCTACCGGCACTCGGGCTATCCGGGAGGGTTCAAGGAGGAGCCCTATGGGGCGCTGCTCCAGCGCAATCCTGCTCGGGCTCTCAGGGAAGCGATCCGCGGCATGCTCCCCCATGGGCCCTTGGGGAGGGTGATGCTGCGCAAGCTCAAGGTGTATGCCGGCCCGGAGCATCCCCACCAGGCGCAGGGACCCGTCCCCTACCAGTTGCCACATGCGAGAGTCATCGGAGGGAAGAGCTAAAGTGCCTCAGGAATATTACGCCACCGGCCATCGTAAGAACGCAACCGCCAAAGTCTGGCTTCAGCCTGGCGAGGGCCGCATTGTCGTGAACGGCCACGGGCTCAAGGACTACGTGCGCACGGACACGCTGGAGCTGTTCGTCCGGACACCACTCCAGCTCGCAGAGCGCGCGGCGGCGGTGGATGTGCGGGCCCAGTGCCTCGGCGGCGGCATCGCCGGCCAGGCAGGTGCTCTCCGGCACGGCATCGCCAAGGCCCTGGTGCTCATGGACGAGGCCCTGCGTCCGACCCTTCGCAGGGCCGGGATGCTGACGCGCGACCCGCGGGCCAAGGAGCGCAAGAAGTACGGCCGGAAGCGGGCACGGCGCGGCTTCCAGTTCAAGAAGCGTTAGCCGCCCTTGTCTGAGTCGTATGGAATAAGGACCTCTGGGCGAGCTGGCACGATGTGCGCGGGAGAGAGCGAGGCTATCACTGCGGGACTGCCCTTGTCCGGGATGTGGCGCACCATTCCGGGGCTCCTGATTGGCCTGCTGCTCGTCTTGGTGGTTGCCGGCGCGGGCCTCGCACAGGGCGCTTCCGTCGCGGGCGGTGACACCGGTGCGGCCCCCCAGCAGCAGGCGCCCCAGGGAACCGACTCCGAGCAGCTCCCTTCGGACCTCGCGGAGATGCTCGCCGACGATGAAGACCTGGGGTTCTCCTATGAAATCTACCAGGTCCGCACCGGCGATACGATCGAGAACATCGCCGCCCGCTTCGGCGTATCACCCGACCTCGTCCGCCAGTTCAACGAGCCGTCTTCGGGCGAGCTGGCCATCGGCCAGTCGCTGGCGATCCCGATCCCGGTCACCCCAAGGCGCGCCGTGGCGCGCCGGCCGTCGGCTCCGCTCAACATCATCGAGCCGCGCTATGTAACCGTGACCAGCCTCTCCCAGATCATCAGCGAACCGCTCGACGTCGGGCCGGCCGATGTCCTTTACGAGCCGCAGGTCGGCAGTCGCGTAATCGTGAATGCGGAGCAGGGCGACTTCTGGGGAATCGTCATGATAGATGGCTCCGTCGGATGGATCGCAAAGTCATCGGTGGCGCTCACCGACCAGATGCTCTCGGCCGAGCAGCTCGAGACGATGCTCAAGGGCGGCCGCCCGGACATCGTCCAGGAGGCCTACCGGTATCTCGGGACGCCCTACCGCTACGGCGGCCATCTCCCCTACAACGTTGACTGCTCGCTGCTGGTGCAGACGGCCTTCGCCGCCCGCGGGATCAGGCTCCCGCGCACCGCAGCCGCCCAGTTCGAGGTGGGCAGGAGCGTCGGCCTCAGCGAGCTGCTTCCCGGCGACCGGCTCTACTTCGTCAGCAGATCGGGCCGCATCAACCACACCGGCCTCTACATCGGCAACAGCCGGTTCATCCACGCCTCCGCCCGCAGGAGCTGCGTCGCCGTGGACTCGTTGAACTCGCGCGCCTACTGGACGCGGTTCTGCGGCGCCCGACGATCATAGCCAGGCCACTCGCCTCCGGCGAGTGGCCCCCGTCGCCGCGAGATGCCGAGCATCTCGCAGGAGACGCCAGGCGTTCATCGCGCGGTCTTCCTTTCACCCTGTTCGTCGCCCTGTTGTTCCTGTATAATCAGCGTTCCGAGGTTGCTTTCATGGTCAACGTCGCCATCATCGGAGCCACCGGCTATGGTGGCATCGAGTTGATCCGCCTGCTGCGGTCCCACCCGCAGGTGCGGCTGTCCTACCTCACCTCCGAGACCTATGCCGGGCGGAAGGTGAGCGAGGTCTACCCGCACCTTGCTGGACTCGACCTGCCCCTGTCGGCCCTCGACCCCAGCGAGGCCGGCAAGTGCGACTTCGTCATGCTCACCCTGCC
>Ga0315293_10002094_pt1 | contig 19259 bp, 17 predicted proteins | sample YL17G13_20_MG_FD_203071 | JGI IMG/M metagenome (GOLD analysis project Ga0315293, IMG submission 203071) | Sediment microbial communities from Yellowstone Lake, YNP, Wyoming, USA - YL17G13_20 | ecosystem: Environmental > Aquatic > Freshwater > Lake > Sediment | place: USA: Wyoming | collected... | reverse complement strand
GAAGATAACCAGGGAGCATGTGATGAAGGCGACAGGCAAGCTGGGAATCGATGCGCCTGAAGGGAAGAGGAAGCTGTCCGATTTCTGAGACGTCCGCGCTGTGCGACCAGTGCACCTCAAGGTTTAAATGTTTTTTGCCTCAATATCATACTATGTCCTCGACATCTGCGGCAAAAACGATGAAGGCCAAGAAGATCAAGGCAGCATAGGCTGCATCCAATGGTCCGGGGACGGATTCCTTCTTGAATCTTCGACTGCACTACCGCCAGGAAATCCGGATTCTGTTCCCATTCCGTTGCCGATCGAGGGCAGTTCAGGAATGATGGTGTGATGAATGGCTCAGGGAATGCCTGTATTGGTAGTGAAGTATGGGGGGTCGTCGCTTGCGAAACCGGATGATTTCCACGCGGTCGCACAGCACCAGAGAAGCCTCTATGAATCCGGGAGCCGGCCGGTGGCGGTCAATTCGGCCAGGAAGGGCGTAAGCGACAGGCTGTTGGCAGTCTACAGAAGCCAGACCCCTCTTTCGGAATATGCGGATAAGGAAAGGGCGTTCTATACTGATGTGTTCCAGACGAGGGGCGACAGGGACGCATTCATGCGTGACCTTGATGCGGGCTTTGCAGCGACGAAAGCGGTCCTTGAGGGACCAGGAGTCGGCAAATATCATTACACGCACAGGGAAAGCTTCGTTCTGGCGCGCGGTGAAGCGGAAGCTGGCACGGCGCTCCGTTATCTGCTGTCGGATTTCGTGCCGGGCATAAAGTTCCTTGACGGCCATGATGCAGGCGTTGTTGCAAAAAGGATGAGGGGGCCTGTTGATGTTGCAAAATCCGTGCAGAATATAAAGCAAAGGAGAGGCGCTTTCTGCTATGGCGGCTTTGTCGGGATGGATCCGGAGAAGCCTGAGTCGTACTGCCTCCTGGACAGGAACAGCACTGATGTCACGGCAGCCCTGGTCGCGGCAGCCCTGGGTGCTGAGGAATACTGGAACATAAAGGACGTGGACGGCGTCTACTTTTGCGACCCCAGCCTTCTTGAAGGCGATGGGAAGCCCCGCGTGATTGGCAGGCTTAGCTTCGGGGAAGCGGTCAATATAACAAGGAACGGCTCACCTGTGATACATTCCACCGGGCTGCTGATATGCGATGATTACGGTGTGAAGATAAGGATAAAGAGCCTGGGCGGGAGCGGCAATGGAACGCTGATATCAGCTGCCAGCGGCACCAACGTCCAGCGGCCATATGCAGCGCTGTCAAGCGGCCTCTACGCCTGCGCCACCGTTGTCGACAGCACCATGGATAATCCCGGCGAAGGCCGCGGATATGCGGCCGATGTGATGAAGATACTGTCAGACGCCGGCCTTGACATCATCAACCCGACGGGCCCCGGGACCGCCATGTCCGTGGTTGTCGCAGGGGGCAATGAGGTCACAAAGGGGAGGGGTGTTGATATCGGGGATGTCAGTTCCATGCTTACCAGAGGGCTCAGGGAAAGGGGAAGAGCGGGGAAGGTATACGCACGGGAGATAGGATGCATCACTATCACGGGCGACGCGATGAGAGGCAGGCCGGGCACCATACGCGAGATAGCGCAGGTCATGGAAGAAGAGCACATAAGCATGAGCATGATGGGCCAGGGGGATGAGCAAGTCGGCACGCCTGTCGTGAGTTTCTGCGTCGATCCGGAGGATTACAGGAAAGCGATAAATGCCCTCGCCAGGAAGCTTTTTTAAGCCGGCGCTGCATACTCATAAGATGTAAGGCGGCCATTGTAAGGCTGTGGTGCTGAGTATGAAGATACTGCTGATTCATTCTGATTTCATAGAATACGAGCCGAAGAAGCAGGCCATAAAGGATGCTGAAAAGGCGGAGAAGGGCCCCGTCAAGGTCAAGGAGGCCCTTGTCGTTTTCTCAAGCGTGGAAAAGAAGGATGAGGAATCCCCGGAAAAGGTCATAGACAACGCTGTCAAGGAAATCATGGACGTGTACGGGCAGGTGAAGGCGAAGGCCGTCGTGGTCTATCCCTTCGTGCATCTTTCATCGACGCCATCATCTCCTTCGGTCGCGCTCCATGTCCTTAAAGGGATTGAAAATGGCCTGAAAGGAAAAAATGTTGACGTGAAAAGGGCGCCCTTCGGCTGGTACAAGGGCTTTGACATCAAATGCAAGGGGCACCCGCTCGCGGAGCTGTCAAGGGAAATCTCTGTTTCCGGAGCCGAAAGGGAGGGGAATAAAGAAGATGTATCGAAGGCGCTCCAGAAGGAGAAGGAGCTCAGATCCGAGTGGTTCATTCAGGAACCATCGGGAAAATCCCATAGAATAAAAATGGAAGGAGGAGTGATTGCCGGTTATGATTTCTCAGGAAAAGAAAAGCTTGAAAAGCTCGTCAGATACGAAATGGCGAAGTCCAGGGAGGTGAAGGAGGAGCCCCCGCACATAAAGCTCATGAGGAAGCTCGAACTGGTGGACTACGAAAGCGGCAGCGACCCGGGCCATTTCAGGTTCTTCCCCAAGGGCAAGCTCATGAAAAGCCTGATGGAGGAATGGGTGACCATGAACATGCTGAAGTACGGCGCCATGGAGGTGGAGACGCCCATCATGTACGACTTCGAGCACCCGGCGCTGAAGGACTATCTCAACAGGTTCCCGGCGAGGCAGTATTCAATCCAGACGCCGAACAAGAAGGTCTTCCTCAGGTTCGCGGCATGCTTCGGCCAGTTCCTGATGGCGCACGACGCGAGCATCTCCTACAGGAACCTTCCCGTGAGGCTCTACGAGCTGACGCGCTACTCCTTCAGGGTGGAGCAGAGGGGCGAGCTCGCCGGCCTAAGGAGGCTGAGGGCGTTCACCATGCCGGACTGCCACGCGCTGTGCAGAGATATCCCGGAGGCAAAGGAGGAGATGATGAGGAGGTTCGACGTCTCTCTCGAGGTCCAGAAGGGCTTCGGCCTGACTACGGACGACATGGAACTCTCAATAAGAACAGTAAAAGATTTCAATGATGAAAATCCGGAGCATCTGAAAAATATCGTGAAGAAGTGGGGCAAGCCGGCGCTCGTGGAGATGTGGGACAAGAGGTTCTTCTACTTCGTATTCAAGCACGAATGGAACTTCGTGGACGCGCTGGACAAGGCAGCCTGCCTGACGACGGACCAGATAGACGTGGAGAACGCCGAAAGGTACGGACTGCTCTACACCGACAAGGACAACAAAAGGAAAAATCCCGTGATTCTTCATTTATCGCCCTCCGGCTCGATAGAGAGGGTGTTGTATGCGATGCTGGAGAAGGCGTACATGGAGCAGAAAAAGAAAAAGAACGCTGTTTTCCCCCTGTGGCTCGCGCCGACGCAGGTCAGGCTGTGCCCGGTCTCCGACGCCTTCCTCGGGTACGCCGAAAAAATTGCGGATGAGCTTGAAAAGGAGAGCATCCGGGTCGACGTGGACGATAGGGTGGAGTCCGTCGGCAAGAAGATTCACGACGCGGAGACGGAATGGGTCAACCTCATTGTCGTCATAGGCGAGAGGGAGAAGGCTAGCGGGAAACTCGCCGTGAGGTTCAGGGACACCGGAAAAATCGAGCAGATGGAGCCCGGCGAAGTCGTCGCGCACGTGAAAAAGAATACCAAGGGCTTCCCCTTCAGGCCGCTGCCCCTCCCGAGGATGCTCACGAAGCACGTCGTGTTCTACGGGTAAAATAAAAAAATGATTTTAAATTTCTTTCTGCAAAATTATATTATTTGATAGGCTGGAATTTGCAACTATGGTAAAGAAATCGGATGTGACCATACCCGTGGAATTCTGGAAGCCGGACACCGGCGGCCCATGCCCGGCGGATTTGCTGGGGCTGTACTTCGAAGCCTCCAGGGACGGCCGCTGCTATAAACTGGCGCGCCGCCATGCGGGCGGGGAGGGGCTGGAAGTGGTCGGCATGGTCAGGGGCGGCTATGTCGAGCTGAATGATTTCCCAGCCGGAGATGGGTACAATCTGGGGGCCTTCATGGAAAGGCAGATCGGGGAGGACGGGAATCATGTGTCATTGTCTGCGCCACTGTGCACGGTCTCGGAATATCACAGCGGTTTCTGGCCCCGGGATGACGTCTTAGGTGAAACGACGCCGGCGTCCACATTTGTGCTGAAGCTGGACCCGAGAGAGCCTCTTTACAGGGCTGCGAGGCGCGTCCTTGCCAACCGGCTTTTCCGCGGGGCAAGGTACAGCGACGATACATTCGAGGGCAGCGCCCGGAAGGTCTACGAATCCACCGGATTCAGTATGTCAGGCGGCTCAGCCAAGGTCGAACTGTACAAGCTGCCGCTGTTGATGGACGCTTTTTTGGGCAGCGGGGGCAGCGGCTTCAGGAGCGAGGCATACCGGGATGCTGTCGCAAAACCGGAGGGCGTATCCCAGGGATCCGCTCCGGGGGCAGGCCGGCAGTCTGTCGAAAAATCCCCCGCGCCGGCTCAGCGGACAGGGTCCGGCCATCCGAGGGAAGGCCTGGCCCGGATCAGCGTTACATCGACCGGCCCCCTGGTAAGGACGGCCCTGAATTTGTCGCACGGGCCTCCGGCTGATCGCGCAGGCTATAAGACCAGGCTTCTCATCGAAGGGCGGAATGACTATGTGATCAGGCACTCTCTCGATGCGATTGGCGGCTTTGTCGGGCTGAAAGAGGCTGTATGAGGCATTCCTTGCCGCCAATAAAAATACGCGGCGCCCATTTTCATTAATGGAAACTTTGCAAGGGAAGGACAGGTCCAGGCAGGGCTTCATCGACAAAGATATCAGGAAGCTCATCGGCATCCTGAATTCAAAGGGCTATGAAACGACGTCATCATGCTCTGGCAGGATAGTGCTTCTGCAGCTTCCGGAATTCGGCGACAAAAGGAATTCTGAATGGCTATTCAAAACGCATGCGAAAGCTGATGACAGGGAAATATTGAAAGTCCTGAAGAAATCAAAGGGGAGACTGTATTTCCTCCAGGAGCCGCCGATAATACACGTGAACTGCGGGAATGCGGAGAAAGCCGGCAGATTGCTGAATATCGCCATGAAGGCCGGCTTCAAGCACTCAGGCCTGACCTCCTTCAGGAAATTCTCCGTTGAGATAAGGGGCAGCGAAAGGCTCGAGACGCCGCTTGAGAATGCCAGCGAAGATTTCGTAAGGATGCTCGTGAACGAGGCGAATAAGAAATTGAACAGATGCAAGGATAACCTGAAGAAGCTTGAATGCTCTATTTCTTCCCTATGAATCTCATGCCGTTCATGCAGGGCTGCAGGGCCTCGGGTATCGCGACAGTGCCGTCCGGTTGCTGATAATTCTCGAGTATGGCTATGAGCGCCCTCTCCGTGGCGACGAGCGTGCTGTTCAGCGTGTGTGGATGCCTGGTCGGGTCGCCGGGATTGTCCCTGAACCTGATGTTGGCCCTCCTCGCCTGGTAATCAGTGCAGTTGGAGCATGACACCACTTCCCTGAACTGGCCCTGCCCCGGAAGCCAGGCCTCGATGTCGTACTTCTTCGCGGCCACTGTCCCCAGGTCTCCGGTGCATATGTTCATCACCCTGTAGGGTATCTTCAGCGCCCTGAACAGGTCCTCGGCGTTCTTCAGGAGCTCCTCGTGCATCTTCCATGATTCCTCAGGCCTGCAGAATATGAACTGCTCCACCTTCTCGAACTGGTGCACCCGGAATATCCCTTTGGTGTCGCGGCCATGGGCGCCGGCCTCCTTCCTGTAGCATGGCGATATGGCGGCATATTTCAGCGGCATCTTCGCGCCCTCGAGTATCTCGTCCATGTGATAGGCCAGGAGCGCGTGCTCCGAGGTCCCGATGAGGTAGAGGTCCTCCCCTTCCACCTTGTAGATGACGTCTTCGAAATCTGACAGCGCTATCGCCCCGTTTATGGCCGCTTTCCTCAGCATGTAGGGCGGCTGGAAGATGGAATAGCCCCTTTTGAAGATGAACTCCAGCGCGAATTTTATAAGAGCCTGGTTCAGAAGCACCAGCTCGTTTTTCAGATAATAAAACCTCGCGCCCGCGACCTTCGCGGCCCTGTCTATGTCAACGAGCCCATGCTTCGCGGTTATGTCGATATGGTCCAGCGGCTTGAAGCCGAACTTCGGCACCTTCCCTACCTTCCTTGTCTCCACGTTGTCGGCGTCGCCTGCGCCAACCGGGACAGAATCATGCATTATGTTAGGCAGCCTGAGAAGGTACCAGTCTATCTTCTGCTTCAGGTCGCTGATTCCTTTGTCCTTGTTTTCGATTTCTTTCGGGATGTTTTTCATTTCCTTCAGAAGGGCGCCGGCATCCTTTCCTTCCCTCTTCCTTTTGGCGATTTCCAGCCCGACCTCGTTCCTCTTCTGCTTCAGCTTCTGGGCGTCGTAGACGAGCTGCCCGTATTCCCTGTACTTCTTCACTGCGTCGTCCACCCATTTCAGCTTTTCTGAATCGTTCCTCTTCTTCAGGTCTTTCCTCACCATTTCGGGATTCTCGGCTATGAGCTTTATGTCGAGCATAAGGAATTATGATGCGCCTTATAATAAAAAATCATACTGTCCGCGGAAAGCTTTCAATGGCTATTGCTCCGCTCTGATTGACCTGACATACTCCATTCCGATGGTCAGCGGCGATAAAGCGGCTTCCAGTACTGCGCCGGCAGCAGATGCCATCGAAGGGCCCCAGACGCCATTGCCAGCCCAATAGGCACTGAGTCTGAGCTGCTCATCAATCCTATCGAATGTCTGTGCCGCCGCCGCGCCTATCCTGCTCCTGTAGGCACCATTGCCACTATCCATAGGAAATACTGGAGAGAAAATTTTAAAGCCTTTACCCCGGCAGCATGCTCCCGAACATCGTGCTGATGACGAACCTTGCACCCAGGAATATGAGTAGCGCTATTATTGTGAGTATGGGGGCGAACTTCAGCCCGTCCTTCTCCTTGCCGGAGTTTATCAGGCCCAGTATGAGCCCGCCAAAAAAGGTGGTTATGATTATCGCTAACAGCGAGAACTGCAAAAGGAACTCTTCCGATATGCTGACGCCGCCCATCTTTATGAAAGAGACCTTGCTTGAGATGGCGCTGGACATGGACATGTCCGGGGTGAGCTCGTTCATGGTGACCGCAAGATAGGACGAAAGCGCGTATAGCCCCGGCGCCCCCAGGCACCCGGCGAACGCTATGAATATCGCGTACATCATCGTGTTGGCCTTTATCTCCTTGGTTATCGCCTGCCTGCGCCTTATGTCGATGGCGTTCTCTTCGAGAAGCGACACCATCTGGCCGCCGCCCCTGATGCCCTGGACTATCAGGTCAATGGTCCGCTTCAGGTCATCCGACTTTATGGTCTTCGGTATCTCCTTCAGGCCCTCCTCCAGGGACTTGCCGGACATTATCTCCTTCCCCGACCTTTTTATGGCCTCCGCGAGCGGGCCGAACTCCTTCCTTGCGGAGAGTAACAGCGCCCTGCTGGGTATGTAGCCTGCCCTGATGTTGGCCGAGACCAGCAGCAGCGCGTCCGGGAGTATCTCGTCGACGAATCTCCCCCTCCTGTCAACCGATAGCAGTATCAGAAGGTTGAAGAACCCGAAGAGCACAATGAAGACGCCGGGGGTTACGAACAGCATGTACCTCCTGAAGAACCAGCCGACGGCTATGCTTATGATAAGGCTAATCAGCACGATGTTCCTTGCGAATTTTGCCGGATCCTTCCCGGAGCCTGAGTAACTGAACTGCCTTTCCAGCCATTTCAGGTAGAACCTTGGCATGACCTTGACATGCATCGGATTCTTCGGTTTTTTCCTGGCTGCTTCCTCGCCTTCCTCGTCAGCGGCTGGTGCTCCCTCCTCCGCTTTCTCCTCTTCCTTTGGTGCTTCCTTGTCCTTCTTTTGCTTATCCTTTTTCTCTTCCTTCTTCTTTTCTCCTTTTTTCTTCTCTTTGGCCTTCTTCGCGGCCTCTTTCCCGGATTTCTTCGCCTCCTTTTCCTTCCGCTCCTCTGCCTTTTTCCTCTCTTCCGCCCTTTTCTTCGCTTCCTTTGCCCTCATCTTCTTTTCCCCGGCTGCCTTCTTCGCATTTTCCTTATCATCCTTTTCCTTCCGCTTCCTCTCTTCTTCCGCCTTCTTCGCGTTTTCCCTGTCCAGCTTCTCCTGCCTTTTCCTCGCCTCTTCTTTCCGCTTCTGCTCCTCTTTCGCCTGCTTCTTCTCGTCCTTCTTCCCCTTCTTCGGCTTTCCTCCGAACAGGCTCATATGCCCACCGGCCTCTTGGCCTTGATCATCCCTATAAGCATGAACTGGAAGAGCACCAAGAACCCCAGTATCCCCAGCAGCGCGTACTCCATCTTGAACCCCAGCCCTATGAAGAGCCCAGGGCAAGCAGGAACGTTATGCCAAGCGTCGGCATTATCACGCAGAACACCATGTAGAGCATGGCTATGGGGTTCAGCTGGGCCCCGTACTTCTTGATGGCCATCAGCTGGTCCATGGCCAGGTTCTCCACTATCTCCTTTATGGTCGCTCCGATGTCGGCGCCGGACTTGAGCGCGTTCACTATCTGCCACAGCACCCTCCTGAAGTATAGCGAGGGGTTGTCCTTCGCCATGGCCTCCAGGGCCTCGATTTCCGACTTGCCCGTGTTGATCTCGTCGACCGCCCTTTCGAACTCCTTCCTCAGCTGGCCGTAGTCGCCGTGGGCAATGGAGACGAGGCAGTTGAAGAGCGGGACGCCGGACCTTATCTGGACCAGCAGGTGGTGGAGGGCGTGCGGCAGGTTGGCATCGATGCTCCTTATCTTCTTCTTGGCGAGGAGCTTGGGGTACATGGAGATATAGAAGAAGCTGGCGCCCGATATGGACAGGGAAACAAGGAAAGTGATGCCTATCCCCTGGGCGAACTTTATCTTGGCCAGCGCAATAACGAACATCATCAGGCCGAACAGCATGACGAAGTAGAAGATGGCCGAGAATATGGCTATGGAAACCCATTCCCTCGGCTCCATGTCGGCATCGGAGTGCTTCAGGTCCCAGTCCATCGCGGGGAAGAAGTTGGACATCATCTCTCCCCAACCGATGAAAATCCTTGAGAACCTTCTGACCTTCTCCAGCGGGAATGGTACGAGGGGCGCCCTTTTCATAATATTAATTATCCATCTCTCTGAATATAAATCTGAGAATGGCCGCCGGATTCTGCAGGAAATGGCATCATCCAACGCTATCCGAAATGTCGCCTATCGTCAGGTATGATGCATCATAGTTGCTCTCTATGTCAAGCAGCAGCGCATCGAGTCTGCCCACGTCTTCCGGGCTGAACTTCTTCGGGTGGAAGAAGATGACCAGGGGGACCCCTGCCTGCCTCATTTCCCTGATGATGTTCCATGGGACGGTTTCCAGCATGTCGTCGCTCCTTGTCACCATGACCTCGGTAACACCCTCCATTTCGGACGGCAGCCAGGAAGAGAGGGGATCCAAAGAAAAGTCCTCTTTGATGCTGCTGTCCGTCCTTATGCCTGCCGCCCTCAGCGCATCGAAGTACCCTTTGTTTTCGCCCCAGCTGGGGACGAGGCAGGGCGAACGGAAAAGCGAGATGTTGGCCGATCCCGTGGCGCGCCTTATGGCTTCCCTGTTGCTTTCAATGCTCTGGATGAAGGCCTCCGCGGTCTTGAAGCTCCTGCTCCAAATGTATTCGGACGACCTGTTGTAGGCATCGGCCACCGCTTCCGCCTTCGCCGTATCGAAAATCGGGAACATGTGCTCGTATGTGTGCAGGCCGATCTCGTGGCCAGATGCCTGGATGCTTCTTACCAGATCCGGATACTTTTCAGCTGCCTTCCCCGTTATGAAGAACGTTCCCTTTGCGCGATGCCTTTCCAGTACGCCCAGCACAAGCGGCACGGCCCATGTCTCGTTGTCATCATCCACGTCCTCTATATCGAAGGTCAGCGCGACACGCAGCTTCCGGAATTGCGGATTCTGCGGGCTGTAAGGATTCGGCGACAGCCCGGAAGAGGAGAATGACCAGGAAGCCGCCAGGAGAGCGACCAGGACGAGCGCTGCCGAGAAAACTAATGCGATAACCCTTTTCTTCCCGGACGCTTTTAGAAGCTTCATGGTATTCGATGCGATTTTTCTACCTAAGCTCGCTTGTAATAGCTTATTATGCGGAGGCAGAGATTCGAACTCTGGAAGGCATTGCCCACCCTTTGCGTTTTCCGTGAACGCTTTTGCCTGCTTGGCCTGAAAAGGGTTCTAAGCCACACGGCCCTGAACCGTGCCCCTTTGACCGCTCGGGAACCTCCGCTTTGTTCTAATAGCTAATAATTATGCCCCCGATTTTTAAAAATAAGGAATATGCGGGGGCTGGGATTTGAACCCAGGAAGGCATTGCCCACCCCTTTGCCCATTTTTGCCGAAGCTTTTCTTAAAAGCTTCTTTTCCGTGAACGCTTTTGCACGCTTGCATGGGCAAAAGGGTTCTAAGCCACACGGTCCTAAGCCGTGCCCCTTTGACCGCTTGGGTACCCCCGCGTATAAAGGAATTTGTGAAAGTCTTATTAAAATGGGTGTCCTTGACTTGTATGTAAAATAATCTTTTAAAACAAATATTTTTGGAAAAATAATCCGTATTGTTTGGATTGATATATAGATTATTTCTATTTGATTCCCACTCATGGGAAGATAAACCATATCTTTATAAATCTAACTTTGATAGCACTAAGCGGGGAAACCTATGGACAGTCCGCTATACAGACAACTCTTGGCTGAGGTACATGAAGGTATAATACCGGCCCTTGTTTCAGATGGCGGCTATGTCGCCTGCTGGAACCAGATTACTCCCAACATCGTCGATATCAGAAGGGTTGAGAAAAGGTCAACCTCAGCTGTAGGGACCCTGACCGTCGGAAACCCGAGCATAAGGTATGCAGGCGATATGGATGGAAAATTGAGGGATGTCTTCTCAAGATACCCTGCCATTAGATGTTAGATTATAGCTGAGAATCAGGATCCGCGGTTTCCCTGGTTTTTTCTTCGCTTTCGCTGCCTTCTCCGCCCCTTTCTTCCATGAACTCTTCCTCGTCTCCTGCGGTGCCTTCCCCGGTCTCTTCGGTCTGCTCCTCGCTGCTTCCCTGAACGGCCTCTCCGGCGGTTTCCGTGATTCCTTCCCCGTCTTCGCTGACGAATATGTCGCCGCCCTCTTTGGGGCTTCCCACTGCATCTTCCTGCTCTTCGAGAAGCGCTATGTCTTCCAGCCTGTCGCCCTCCTCGAGGCGCATGACCCTGACGCCCTGCGTGGAGCGGCCTATGAGCGATATGCCGCTGGTGGCGACCCTGATGGCGGTCCCCTTGGTCGTGATGAGCATCAGCTGCTCGCCCCCTGCGCCTGTCACCTTCTTTATCGCCTTGACCAGGCCGTTCTTTGCCGTTATCTTCATGTTCTTGATGCCTTTGCCGCCCCTCCTCTGGACCTTGTAATATGACGATTCGGTGCGCTTCCCGTAGCCGTTATCGGAGACGGTGAGTATCTGCTCCCCTTCATCCAGCATCTCCATGCCTATGACCTCGTCGCCGTGCCTCAGCCTTATCCCGCGCACCCCTGACGCCGACCTGCCCATCACGCGCACGTCCTTCTCGTCGAACTTTATGGAGTAGCCCTTCCTTGTCGCAAGGAACACCTTCCTGTTCCCGTCCGTCACCTCCACGTCTATCAGCTCGTCGCCTTCCCTGAGGCTGACGGCGATTATGCCGCCCTTCCTCGGCCTGCTGTAGGCCACCATTGCAGTCTTCTTGGCCTGGCCTTTCTTCGTGCAGAATATGAGGTACTTCCCTTCTCCGAATCCCTTCACCGGCATGACTGTTGATATTTTTTCGCCTTCCTCGAGCTGGATGTAGTTCACTATCGCCTTCCCCATGGAGTACCTGCTGCCGGCCGGAAGCTGGAACGTCCTCAGCCAGTGCACCCTTCCCTTATTCGAGAACAGGAGCAGGTAATCGTGGCTGTTGGCTATGAACATCTCCTTAACGAAGCCGTCCTCGCCTATGCCGGTCGCCGTTATGCCCTTGCCGCCCCTCCTCTGCATCCTGTATTCGACGACAGGGACCCTCTTCACGTAGCCCTTGTTAGTCATCGTGACCACGACGTCTTCCTTCGGCACGAGGTCCTCGTCGCACATCTCCCCCAGTTCCTCGCCGGATATCACGGTCTTGCGGGCATCCGCGTAGTTCTCCCTTATCTCCAGCGTCTCCTGCCTTATTATGCCCATGACCTCCGCATCCGAGCCGAGTATCTTCTCATACCTCTCTATGTCCTTCACTAGCCCCGCGTGCTCCTCGATTATCTTGTGTTGCTCAAGGCCCGTGAGCGTCTGGAGCCGCATCTGGAGTATGGCGTCGGTCTGCTTGTCTGACAGTCCGAACTCGGACATCAGGGCTGCCTTGGCGGCGGGGGGGTTCTCGCTCTTCTTGATTATGTGGACTACCCTGTCGATGTTTGCCAGCGCCTTCTGCAGCCCCTCTAGTATGTGGGCCCTCTCCTTTGCCTTCTCCAGGAGGAATTTCGTCCTGCGTATTATTACGTCCTTCCTGTGCTCAATGAACCTGAGCAGAATGTCCCTGAGGGGCAGCACCATGGGCCTGTTGCCCACGAGCGCCAGGTTTATTATGCCGAATGTTGACTGCATCTCCGTGTGCTCGTAGAGCTTGTTCAGCACGAGCTCAGGGCTCGCGTCCCTGTGGAGCTCGACCACGATTCTCATGCCTTCCTTGTCCGACTCGTCACGGAGGTTCCTTATGCCCTCCACCTGCTTGTTCTTGACGAGGTCCGCGATGTGCTCTATGAGCATGGACTTGTTGACCATGTACGGTATCTCCGTTATCGCTATCGTATCCTCGTTCTCGATGTCAACGCGGGCCCTGACTGTGACCGTGCCCCTCCCTGTCTTGTAGGCATGGAAAATCCCCGAACGCCCGCAGATGATGCCGCCCGTCGGGAAGTCCGGTCCTTTGATGACTGTCATCAGCTGCTCCACCGGCGCATCCGGGTTTTCCACGAGCATCACGACAGCGTCGCAGACCTCGGCTATGTTGTGCGGAGGCATATTGGTTGACATGCCCACCGCTATGCCGCTGCTGCCGTTTATGAGCAGGTTTGGCAGCCTGGATGGCAGCACCTCCGGCTCCTCGGCGCTCCCGTCGAAATTCGGGACGAAGTTAACGGTGTTCTTCTCTATGTCGACCAGCATCTCCTCGGCCGCCTTGGAGAGGCGCGCCTCGGTGTATCTCATCGCTGCCGCAGAATCCCCGTCGATGGAGCCGAAATTGCCCTGGCCGTCCACCAGCAGGTAGCGCAGCGAGAACCACTGGGCCATCCTCACCAGGGCATCGTACACTGCCTGGTCGCCGTGGGGGTGGTAAATGCCGAGCACGGTACCCACTATGCGCGCGCACTTCTTGTGGGGCCTGCTGTGTATCAGGCCGAGCTCCTGCATCGCGTAAAGGATCCTCCTGTGCACCGGCTTGAGCCCGTCCCTGACATCGGGGAGGGCCCTGCCTATGATGACGGACATGGCGTAGTCTATGTAGTCTTCCCTCATCTCGTCCGTTATGGGCCTCTTCATCACCCTTTCATGGGATCCCTTATCATCTTCCATAAGCTCCACCTATATGTCAAGGTTCTTCGCGCTCTCCGCATGCTTCATTATGAACTCCTTCCTGGGGATAACCTCCTTCCCCATGAGCATCGAGAATACCTCGTCGGCCAGCATGGCGTCCTCTATGGTGATCTGCTTCATCCTCCTGTTCGCCGGGTCGAGCGTGGTCTCCCACAGCTGCTCCGGGTTCATCTCGCCAAGGCCCTTGAACCTCTGGATGACCACGTTGGTGCCCGTCTTCCTGATGAGCTCGTCCTTGTCCCTGTCGTTGTAGACGTAGTGCGTGCTGTTGCCGTGCTTTATCCTGTACAGCGGCGCCATGGCTATGTAGATGTTGCCTGAGTGTATGAGCGGCTGCATGTACCTGTAGAAGAACGTCAGCACCAGCGTCACTATATGGTTCCCGTCGACGTCAGCGTCCGCCAGGATGATTATCTTGCCGTACCTCGTCTTCTTCGGGTCGCACTCGTCGTTTATGCCGGTGCCGATGGCCGTCATCATGGACGTTATCTCGTTGTTCCCGAATATCTTGTCTATCCTGGCCTTCTCGGTGTTCAGTATCTTGCCCCTCAGCGGCAGCACGGCCTGGAACTTCCTGTCCCTGCCCTGCCTGCACGAGCCGCCGGCTGAATCCCCTTCCACAATGAAGATCTCCGCTTCGTCCGGATTCCTCACCTGGCAGTCCGCAAGCTTTCCCGGGAGCGTGCCTGTGCCCAGGGCGCTCTTCCTCCTGACCAGCTCCTTGGCCTTCCTGGCAGCCTCCCTTGCCTTTGCGGCCTCAAGGACCTTTGTCAGTATTATGTTTCTGACGGCCGGATTCTCCTCGAGGAAGCTCACGAGCCTGTCGTAGGTTATGCTGGCGACCAGACCCATGACTTCGCTGTTGCCCAGCTTCGTCTTGGTCTGCCCCTCGAACTGGGGGTTCCTCAGCCTCAGGGAGATGACGGCGGTCAGCCCCTCCCTCACATCGTCGCCCCTGACCTGCAGGGGCTCCTTCTCGTCAATGTACTTGTTAAGGGCCCTGGTCAGGGCGCTCCTCCACCCCTCCTCGTGGGTCCCGCCCTCTATGGTGTTTATGCCGTTGACGAAGGAATAGACCGTTCTGACATAGCCGTCGGTGTATTGCATCCCGACTTCCAGCTCGAAGCCGTCACGCTTCTCCGTTATGTAAATAGGCTCGGGATGGATGGGCGACTTGGTCTTGTTCAGGTGCTTGACGTAGGATCTCAGGCCTCCCTCATGGAGGAACGAAGCGAACTTGCCGGTCCGCTCGTCGGTCACGTCTATCCTCAGGCCGGCGTTCAGGAATGAGAGCTCCTCCATCCTGTTCGCAAGGATTTCGTAATCGAAATCCCTCTCCGGGAATATCTCCGGGTCAGGCTTGAACGTTATTATCGTCCCGGTCTCCTCGCTCTTCCCGGTTATCTTCATGTCGGCAACCGGCACCCCCCTCCTGTATTCCTGCATATAAATGTTGCCGTTCCTCTTGACCTCCGCCCTCACCCATTCGGACAGGGCATTCGTTACCGAAACGCCCACCCCGTGAAGGCCGCCGGATATCCTGTAGGTCTTGCCGTCGAACTTGCCTCCCGCATGCAGGACCGTCATGACAATCTCGAGCGCGGGCTTGTGCATCTCCGGGTGCATGTCCACCGGGATGCCCCTGCCGCTGTCCTCGACCGTCACGGAGCCGTCCTGGTGCACTATGACCTTTATGTGTTCGCAGAAGCCGGCGAGGTGCTCGTCCACCGCGTTGTCCACGACCTCCTCAAGTATGTGGTGGAGGCCCCTCTTGCCTGTATCCCCAGTATACATGGCCGGCCTTTTCCTGACGCCCTCCAGCCCTTTGAGTACCTTGATGGAGCTGGCATCATAGCCTGCATCCTTGCCTTTCTTCTCTATATGCTCCGGGCTGGGAGAGTCGCTCATCTAAAAGCACCTTTTTATAAGTTTAACAGTTACCTGTATAGGTAACAGTTAACAGTTAATATATAGTAGAATTGATTTAAATATATTTGGGAAAATGTGGGAAAACCGGCCCGGATTTGGCCCATTTCCGCCTGGGAAGCCTGCCCCCGGAGGTGGCTCTGGAACGGCCCTATTTGTTGAACCTGGCTATCAGAATGCCGCCCAGGACGGCTATTATCAGGTTCTCGGCAGCCCACTGGACTATCAGCCCGGCTGGCAGGTTGACCAGGAGGTACATTCCCAGGTATCCCGGCACCGTGCCGGCAAGGAAGATTATCCACAGCCCGTAGTTGAGCCCCTTGTTCATGAAGGTCTTCCCGGGCACGGCGGACTTGAACTTCTCGTATATCAGTGCGTATATAAGCGCAGAGATGAAGCCGAAGGCTGTGCCGTAGTAGTAGAACTCGGCAGGCGGCGGACCGTCGGCGGGCATCATTATCTTGCTCCACACCCCGAAGTAGGCCGGGTCCATGTAGTAGCCCATGCTCGCGAAGGCAAAAGCCGTGTGCAGCACCTGCGCGACAATCAGAAAAAGCACCGCGCCAATAAGGACGTTCTTCCAGTTCTTGATGCACATGATAATTATTTGTCCGGGTATTTAAAATATGGCCGCCGGCCTCCATGGAAATCGGGCTTTCACCGGCAGGGGATGTATCCTGCATCCCAAATGCTCATGTCATTTCCAGAACCAGGCCCTTATCGGTTATGTCGTAGAGGTGGGACTGCTTGTCTACCTTGGTGGACCTGAGCTTCTCGACCCTTATGATGTTCTTCTGCTCGCCCGCCACCTCGAGGCTCTTCAGCAGTATGACGCCGTCGCTCACGAACTCCGATATGCCGTCCCTTGAGAAGCCGTCCTGCCCTGCCAGAAGCTCCGATGTCATGATTGCCGTAAGCCCCGTGCTCTTCATCTTCTCCGCTATCTTGTGTATGGCCTCACGGTTGTCCTTTATGTTATAGGTTATTGACGTTATGGAGTCGATTACCAGCCTTTTGGGCTTGTAATAGAGGCATTTGAATATCTTAGTCATGACCTCGTCGAAGGAGCTCGGCCACATGGTCACTATCTTTACCTTGTTATCCTTTTCCAGGGCGTCGATGTCCCAGCCGAACCTTGAGGCCTGCCTGATGAGGTCATTCCTGTCCTGCTCGAATGATATGAAGATCCCCATCTCTCCCTTTTTCGCGCCCTCATAGAGGAACTGCAGGCCGAAGATGGTCTTGCCTGTGCCCGGGGTCCCTGAAATAAGAACTATGCTCCCCTCCGGGATGCCGCCCTCTATCAGCGGGTCAAGGCCGACCACGCCAGTCTTGAGCCTCTTGATAATCACATCATCACAATTAAATTTTTTGTTTTGGCGATTATTTAAATGGATATTTTCCTATTCAGGAAGTCAGCCGGGCGTAGAGGGCGCCGTAGCCCATCGCCGAGAGCTCCTCCTGGCTTCTGAGCATCTCCAGCTGCACGCTGCCCTCGTCCTTGAGCCTCCTCGCGGCAGAAAGGAGGTCCGGCGCTGAAAGGAGCTCCGCAATCACCGTCCTGTCGCCCGTGAGCCTTATGTCCGGGTCGTCGGCCATCCCCTTCCTCGTATTTGGCACGCCGTTATCGATAGTGACCGTGAAGTACTGGCTTCCAGGATTCACCACCATCTCTATCTCGGGCTTCTTTGCAGACCCCTGGGCCGGATGGAGCGCGCCGGCCCCAAGCTCCTTCACGAGCCATTCTACATGCTCTGGCGCGACCGGCTGCCCCTCGCCGAGCGTGGGCTTGGAAACCCCCTGGGAAATCAGTGGGACCATAATTACCAGATAAAGTATGTAGACGATTGCGACTACACCTACAGCCGCGACCATGAGCGTTGCAGTCCTTTCCCCGGGCATATTATACTATAAAACGTCCGGTTTTTATTAAAGAATTGCTCAGAGGGAGGATTCCCAAGAAAGAAATGATCAATCCTGAAAAACGGGGGCCCGGAAGAAATGCCTAATCTTCCGTCCTGTTCGCCCGGAGCCTGTCTGTCAAGTCTGCCGCCGCTCTCCTTTGCCTCAGCTCGCTGAGCTTTTCCTGCAGGTTCTTTTCCCTCTCCACGAGCTTCTCCAGATCCTTCGCCAGCCTTTCCTTGTACTTCAGCAGAAGCCTGGCCGGCTGGTCTTCCATCTTCCTGTAGGAAACTATCGCCCTGGTGTAATTGCCTTCCATGTAGTTCTCTTCCATGTCGGCCTTCAGCCCGCGCAGGACGTCCAGAACCCTTTCCCTGGCCTGCCCGCTGATGCCTGCGTCATCCAGCAGCTTCGCCACCTTGGCTATTATCTCATCGGTGCCGTTCAATGCCTTCGCGGCCATCCTCATATTAATGTTTCTCAAGCGGGCTCTGACTGCCGCCTCGATTTCCCTTATCCTGTGCATCTCCTCCTTCATGATCTGTGCCGCCACCTTCGCGGCGCTGCCTGAGACCAGCGTCGCGTTTATGCCCGCTGCCGTAAGCCTGCCATAAACGATGCCTGCGAGCTCCGGCTTCCCTACGACCATGATCCTGGAGTAATTGTTCTGCGTGATCTCGGCGATGAGCTCATCTATCTGGCTCTCGCTGGTGATATGCCTGCTCGTCCCGTTGGGCCTGAAAGGGGCCTTGATGGCGTCAGTCCAGTTGCCCAAAGCTACGACTATAAGAGGCCTGTCCGCCCTGAGCCTGACCTTTTCCCTTATCCTTTCCTCCACCAGCTTGCGGGTCTTGTTCTCATCGTCGCCCATGATGTTCTCGCTGATGGCTATGCCCATGCTTGCCAGCGTCTCTCTTACCCCGTCGCCTACTTTGCCGATTATAACGACCTCATTCGTGCTCAGGTTGCCGAGCGCATCCACGACCTCCGAAGGGATGTTGTCATAATGGATGAGCAGCATCGGCAGCTTCTCCTCTTTCGCCAAGTCCTTGGCACCGGAAAGCAGCTCCGAGTTCTCGGCCAGGGATGAGCCAGGTAATTCCCTGACTAGAACAGCCTTCGGCGCGCTGTCCCAGAAGTTCTCAACCGCCGCGACGGCCGTCCCGACCCTGGTCATTCCCCAGAGCCTTACCACTGAATAGTTCTGCGCCAGCCTGTCCTCGATGCCCTCGCTTATGACGGACGGCCCGCCTATTATGTATATCGTCTTGGCTCCGGTTTCGATGACCTCGCTTTCGGTCTCGCTCGGAAGGCTGCCCGGGGATGTCATCAGGACAGGTATGCCGAGCGTTTCCCCAATGACGCCGGCGATCAGGGTGTCGGGGTAATTGGCGTCTGTTGTAAGAATAACTGCGCCCGTGTCCTCCGCCCTCGCGGCTGAGACAGATACCAGGAAAGCCGCCAGGATGCACAGAAGGATTAGCTGGGATTTCATGATATTCATCTATTATTCTACAATCTTTTTATTAGAAACCTCATTTAAATAAATATTAATTGGGACCCGATAAGAGCCAGGAAATTCAACCGGATTTTTATTTGAGGAAGGTGTTGGGAGATGTGCCCTTGCGGAAGGAAAAGAAAGAAATCGAAGATGAAGAAGCACAAGCTTAAGAAGAAGCGAAGAAAGATGAGATTCAAGAAGTAGCAGTCTTCTTATAATGCTTGGAGAAGGGGAGATCCATGGAAGATGAGAATAGCCATTCCCGAATTTCGCTGGC
>Ga0315293_10002093_pt1 | contig 19266 bp, 16 predicted proteins | sample YL17G13_20_MG_FD_203071 | JGI IMG/M metagenome (GOLD analysis project Ga0315293, IMG submission 203071) | Sediment microbial communities from Yellowstone Lake, YNP, Wyoming, USA - YL17G13_20 | ecosystem: Environmental > Aquatic > Freshwater > Lake > Sediment | place: USA: Wyoming | collected... | reverse complement strand
AACCTTTATATTTAGATATTTGTTTCTCTAAATATGAATTTATTGATAATTTACTTAAAAATAAATATTTTTCATCAAATTCTTTTATTTCTGAAATGATAATTTTTTCAGCTATCATTGATGTTTTGCATTTTATTTGGACAGGTTTATTACTAAATGTTTTTCCAAAAAACTCATTTTCATAATTACAATCTTCAATTGATTTATAATTATAATATTTATAATAACTTTTATTATTTTTATTTTTTATAAAATAATAAAATTGAAAATCATTCTCAGTGAAATTACAAATTTCAACATATTTTTCAATATCTGTTTGTATTTTTTGATGATAATTTTCATATTTTGTTAAAAATAATAAATATTTTTCGTTTTTAATTTTTAACTTCCTAATTTCCTCATATTCATCCAAATAGGCATATTTTTTATCATATTCTTTGATATTTTTAACAATGCTGTGTCGTATGCTTGGTAATCCGACCATTTTATCATTATGTTTCAAGTAATACAGTTTACGATTTCCAGATTTTTTAAAATAATAAAATTCTGGATCTCCGGGATAAAATCCATTAAAAAATAAATCCATTTTGTAATTATTTTATAATTTTAAACATTTATTTTTATAAACATTTAAAAACCTCCATTTTTATTTCTTTTTATGAGTTCAATTCATCTATTTTTTGAAAAAAATTATTAACAATTTTAAAATTGTTAATATAAATTTATTTTAATCATCTAAAAATCCTTTAGACATAAAACTTATTACTTGTTCATCATAATCATCACCGCAATATCTTTGAGTGTATACAAAGAAATTTCTTAAATATTTTCTTACTTCTTGATTTTCTACCTTTTTATTTAAAGAAAAAATAAATCTAAATTTATAATCGTAACTTACATGTATAAATTCGTCTCTCAAAGAGACCAAATCTCCTACTTCAATAAAGTTTAATAATTTTATTTCAGTCATCTTTTAAATAAAATAATTATAGTTCGACAAATATTTTTTTTATTATTTTTTAAGTAAAATAATAAAATTTATATACCAACAGAATTGATAAGTAAATCTGCAACTTCATTTCTGTTAACTATCAACTTAGTGACTAACATTTCGTAAACCCATTTAGAATAACCATTTATGTAACAAATACCTCTAATATTTTTTACAAAAATAGGATTGTGTGTAATAGACCACCAAGTTATAATATTATAATTATCAAATTTACATTTTCTGTAAGAAGTTGTAAGTACTATTACAGAACCTGAAAATTTTTCAGGTGGTTTAAAATCTTTAGGTTCTACAATAGATATTTTTTCATAAATTGAAATTAACTTTAATATAGAATTTATTTCATAAATTTTATCACTTTCAGAAAAATTACAAATATATAAATTAAATCTCTTGTGTATTTCTTGAAGAAATGAAAATGCTATTTTTTTTACAACTAAACTCATCAATGGTGTAATATCTATCATTACAAGTATATTTTCATCTTTTTTTTGTAAATTATTAGTAGTTGGAATATTATTTGGTAAGTCTTTTAGATTCCAATATGTATTTGGAATCCAAAACCAATCTCTTTTTGATAAATATTCCAAATATCTTTCACTATCTTTATCTAAAAATATTTTATTATATTTTGATCTTGCTCGTCTTGGCATGGTTTCATAATTAATTTTATCATAATTACCTTTACAAATATGAGTTTCTGTTATATTAATTTCTTTTCTGAGAGGTGTTAGATATGTTTTTCTAAAACATGCTTTATTTATTTTTAAATGTTTGCAAGCTTTTAAATTTGCTTTTGTAATTTTATCCAAATTTGAACCTTCTGACGGAAAATATTTGGCAGCATATGTTATCTTTTTTACTTTCCCTTTTTTTAAAAAAGATAGGTCGGTATTTATTTGATTGGCCCACATTTGAATAATTTCATTATCACATCCATATCCTAAAAATTTTTTTAAATCTTTCCATGAAACATATTCTGCGTATTTAATAATTCTAGCTAAAAAAAAATCACGGTCAACTTCCATTAATGCAATAATCGCTTTTAACCCATTTTCTTCATTCCCTGAACCAAATCTTGGACTTCTTAAATAAACAATAGATTTAAAAATTTGTTCTTTTTGATTATAAGAACAACTATCCCATACTCCTTTTATAAATTCTTGATAATTAATATCTTCACAAAAAACTATAGAATTAATTAAACATTGTACCGCCATTTTTAAATATTTAAATTTTGTCCTAATGAGAAATTGAACACTGAAAATGTTTAAAAATTTATAATAATTTGATATTATCAGCACAAAAAAAATAAACCTTTTTTTTTTGGTTTTATTTATATCATATATTAATGAAAAACAAATATTTAAAGTGACTTTAAATGTTTTATTAAAATTATCCTTTCACATCATCAACATCTATTTCTCCATTTTCTTGTTTTACACCATTTTAATACCAATATAATGTTCCATCACTTTTTATTATGACATGTTTATTATCATTTCTGTGTATATTATGGCAGCAGACGTAAGTCTGCGTGTTCCGGAGAAACCCGTAAATCATTATTTCGATGTAATCGACCATTTTGATAAAATTTTTTTATTTTAAATTTACAGATATTTGAATTTATTTCTTCCATATTAATTTTATTTTTACTTAAGTAATTTTTTTAACAACAATTTTATTAACTTTTAATTAATATTTTTGTATTTTTCTATCAATATAATTTTAATGATAAACAAAAAATGTCAAATGTTTTTTTGAAGTGAATTGAATTGCACAAATTTTTAAAAAGATAAAATCCCTTTAACCTATTTGTAAAGTGTAAAAAAATGTCAATTGCAAGTAAAATTCTAAAAATGAAGTCAAATACTAGTTTATCAAATTTTGTAAACATTAATTCAGGCTCTGCTATACCATTTCAATCTGGTGTAATAATAATTGAATATTCTTACAGTTATCCTATCGATGAAATGAATAAAATCATAATACAAAGAATAAAAAGCTATGGAGAGATTGATATAGAAGAAGATTTGGAATTATTATATGAAAGATTAGAACGTGCTTTAAATATTATTGAAGAAAATAGTATAAAAGAGACTATAAAAACTTTGGAAGAAAAAAAAAGAAAAATAGAAGATGGTGAATATTTAAAAGATTTTTTAAATGAAACTAAATCTTTATTAAAAGAATATTCATTAGCAGGTCTAGTTTCTGAAAATATATCTTTTATGAGTGATAAAGCAGAAGATAAAACTGAAAAAGTTATTAATTTAGATGAGAGAAAAGCTCGCATATCTGATATTATTGAAAGGTATTTTAATGTAGTGGCTCGTTATGTTGATATTCAAGTAATTCGTAAAATAAACACAGATGTTAATGAATGTGTAGGTTGTGGATATAATATGTCTGAAGTGTATATTGATGAAGGTGGTGAACAAATATGTCCGGATTGTAGAACTGTTAGATACAAATATAATATGGCTGGTCATAAAGGTATTAAGAGTTTTACTGGTAGTAGAATGTATGATGTCCAAGTTACATTTAGGAGAGAATTACTTCAATTTCAAGGAAAAGAAAAAGTTCATATTCCTGAAGAAGTTTATGATTTATTAGATAAAAGATTTCAAAGTATCGGAATGTTACCTGCAAAAGAATTAAAAAAAACAAAACTTGATGAATTTGGTAAAATTCCAAATACATCACTTGAATTATTAGATGATGGGTTGCAATGCATTGGTTATCCATCATTATATAAACACGCCAATAAAATTGGTAAAAAATTGTGGGGATGGAAATTACATGATCTTCAAGAATTAACACCACTTATAATGAAAGATTTCAATGAATGGCAAGTTCATTTTCCTTACGTCGATAAAGGGGGAAGAACATCAAACACTTGTAGTCAAGCTCGTTTACTTCAACATTTGAGACATCGTGGTGTAAATGTATGCTTTTCAGATTTTAAATTACCAGGAATGTCAAGTCTTATTGCCAATGAACAAATTTTTAGACAAATGTGCGAACGATCTGGACGAGTATATAATCCACTTTTTCCTAATCATGAAATTGTTAATAAAGACAGCGGAATTACATTAGTTATTGATGGCGGGACTAGAGTTTTTCTTTCAGGTGATGTTGAATAAATTTAATAAATTATTAAAACTAATTTATTAAAAATGATTATATTATTTTTTTGAATATAATAAATATACAAGAAAACCATATATCCAAAATAATAATGATTTTTTTAAAATGGATGAACTTGACGCTGATTTTGTAAAAGGATAAAATAATAAATTTATTTTTTTATAAAATATGATTTTTATCATTTTAAATGATAAAAATTTAAAAAAAAATAATTTTTTAAACTAAACAATCAAATATTTGATTTGATGGGTGGATATGTAAAAGAAATATTTAATCTGAGTCACTCCATTCGATTCAGAGTTTCAAAGAAATCCAGAAGGATCAAGTATTTTAGACAAATCTCAAACAAATATTTAGCCCAACAAACCAGTTAACACTGATAAATCACCACTCATAAGTCCTTTAACAGTCTTTATAACATCTGCAACTCCAGTCATTTTGAAAATGCTACCTTCGCCATCTGCAACATTACCAATCAACATTGTTATTAATTTACCAGAAATCCTTTGAGCATATTCTTCACCTAATCCTCTCAAAAAGAAATTAAATAATACAAATCCTAATGCTACCAATAATGAACCCATAATAATATCCCAAAATGTTCCTCTTTTCTTTTTCCCTTTACCTTTTAATTCCCATGCTTCTTCACCTATATCTACTAAAATATCTTCGTAACGATGTATCATAGAAAATTGTAACATAGTATATCCACCAGCTGGTAAATTAAAAATCATTGTACATATCACTTCTAATAACAACCAAAATATTACCATTCCTACAATATAATTTTCTGAATTTTCAGCTATAAATTTTTCTCTCTTGTGATCATTTAAATATTGAATATATCTATGATGACATTGTTTTAAAGTTTCTTTTTGTGGATCAGGATTTTGAATATCCCAATCTGTATGAACAGCTTGTAATTCATCTAATCTATTTTCTAATGCTGTCCATGCTCTTACCTTTTCTAATTCACTATAACTATCGTAATCTGGAATTTTACCAATTTGTGTGGCAATTAAATTAATTGTCTTTTTTCTTCTTTTAGTTTTTCTTTTATCATTTTCACCAATCCCAGAAGATGGCGATGAAGATGATTTTGGTTCATCTTTTTTATCATTATCGGTTTCAGATGGTAAGGAAGAAATAGGTACTTCCATTTTAGGATTTTTGGAAGAATTAGGTCGTTCTTCAGAATTTATTGTTGATCTTTTTTTTGTATTGGAAAATAATTCTTGATTTTCAGATTCTTTTTCATCTTCTTTTAATTCCATCCTAACATTTCTGGGAGAAAGAGGTCTTTCTTTAGATTTTTTTTCATTTATTTTATCTTCATTTAATTTCGTTATAATATTTATTTCATTAGATTTCATCTTATAATTTCTTGGGGATAAAATTTTTTCATTTTCATTGTTTTTTTTTGATTCTAAATTTGTAGGAGATTTTATTAATAATTTACCAGAGGATTTTCTTACTATTTTTGGACCTTTTTCAGATTTTAAGTCCGAATCTGTTTCAGATAAAATTAAATGAGGCGAATTCATTCTTATATTCCTTGGTGATGCTATATTTTTTTTATTTAAAATTGGTGATGCTATATTTTTTTTATTTAAAATTGGTGATACTTTAATTTTACTTGATGTTGTTTCTCCCAATAATTCTTTTAAAATAATTGAATTACTTTTAAATATTTTTTTTGATTCTTTTTCATTTTTTTCATCTTTTTTTTTCTCTTTCTTTTCTTCTTCATCTTCTTCATCTTCTTCATCTTCTTCCTCTTCTTCATCTTCTTCCTCTTCTTCATCTTCTTCATCTTCTTCATCTTCTTCATCTTCATAATCTCCTTTTTCTTCTCCTTTTTCTTCCTCTTTTTCTTCTACCTCTTCTTCCTTCTGTTCTTCCTCTTCTTCCTCCTTTTCTTCTTCCTCTTCTTCCTTTTCTTCTACCTCTTCTTCTTCTTTATCTCCTTCTTTCTTTACTTTTTCATTTTCTTCATCTTTTTCTTTTTCTTCTTTCTTTTCTCTTACCTCTTCTTTATATTCATTCTCTTCTTTCGCTTTTTTCACTTCTTTATTTTCATCGACTTCTTTCTCTTCTTTCTCTTCTTTTTTTTCATCAACTTCTTCTTTCTCTTTTTTATCTTCTTCTTTATCTTCTTCTTTCTCTTCTTTTTTATCTTCTTCTTTATCTTCTTCTTTCTCTTTTTTATCTTCTTCTTTTTCTTCTTCTTTCTCTTTTTTATCTTCTTCTTTATCTTCTTCTTTCTCTTTTTTATCTTCTTCTTTATCTTCTTCTTTTTTATCTTCTTCTTTATCTTCTTCTTTATTATCTTCTTTATTATCTTCTTTTTTATCTTCTTCTTTATCTTCTTCTTTATCTTCTTCTTTATTATCTTTTTCATTATCTTCTTCTTTATCTTCTTCTTTATTATCTTTTTCATTATCTTCTTCATTATCTTCTTTCTCTTTTTCTTCTTCCTCTTTTTCTTCTTCCTCTTTTTCTTCTTTCTCTTTTTCTTCTTCCTCTTTTTCTTCTTCCTCTTTTTCTTCTTCCTCTTTTTCTTCTTCTTCTTTTTCTTCCTTCTCTTCTTCTTCTTCATCGTTTATTGAATTTTTATCTTGTTTATTTTTTGATACATAACTATTAGTTATAAGGTTAGATCTGGTAGATTTAACAACATTTCTAAGTCTCTTTCTTTTTAAATGTGTAATTTCATTTTTTCCAGGAGTAGTAACTAATCTTCGGTCTGATGTTGTATTTTTATTTTTTTCATTGGAAGGAGTTTCATTTTTTCTAATTCTATTTGGGACTGTTTTATTTGTTGATTTTAATTCATTTTTTAATTTATCGGGTGGTAAAATATTACCAATTGAATTCTTTGGTGATTTATGACGATTTAAGACTCTATTTCCAGTCGGAGTTCTTTTGGAAAAATTTGATTTTCTTCCCAAAGTAACCAATGAATTATTAATTTCGTCATTATAATTCATAATAACATTGGGAGTTATTGGATTAATTTCATCATCATCATCCATTATGTATTTATTCTTATGATTATCAGTTATTATAATAGAAATAAAATTTATATATAAAAAAATTTTGTTGATTTTTTTTTAAACAATAATGAATGACGAGACAAACGAAATATTAAAAAAAATATTAATATTAAATTTTATGAATAGTGGATTGGAAAAAAATAATTTAATTATTTTTTTAATATTTTAATTTTTTCATAAATATACGAGTCCATTTTTTAATTTTACAATATTGGCTGTGATATCAGAAAAATTTCCACCAGATTTAATAAAATATTTTGAATGACACATAAAAACAAAATCTTCATCAGGATCTTCTTTTATTCTGTATTTAACTATCATTCCTTTTTTTGAAAAAAAAGATCCAATTTCTTCTATATATTTTTTACTTTTTGTGTCATTTAAAATTTTATGTGAGCCCGTTACTATAATAACTTTTTTTAATTTTGGAATTTTTTTTAAAGATTCGTTATAATAAATTAAAGGTTTTACATAATTTATACCTGTTTGTTTAAAAATTACATAATTTGTTAAAAAATCTTCAACTGAATTTTTAGATAAATCAATAACATCACCTGTTCTTAAATGTACCACTAATGTATCATCTCCCGGTAATTCTATTTTTTTACCTCTTTTATTGACAATTTCTTTTAATATTAAAAAGTTATTAATTCTATTTGTATTATTATAATATTCTACTGCTATTGAATCTTTATAATAATATTTATAAGAACCGATTAACATCATTCTCATCTCATGTCTTGTAATAAAATCACCCAGTTTGTAAGGAAATTTTATTTTTATTATATCCTGTAATTGAGATCTATAGTATTTTATTTTTTTATGTATAAAAATTGAAAATATTACGATAAATATTAAAAATATTAAAAATAATATCATTTAAATTATTATACATTTAAATTAAATTTTCACAAAAATTGAATGTAAAATTAGAAATAATCAAAAATTTAAATGTCCTTTTTACAATGGGAAAATATTAATATTTTTTTTCAAAATAAACCGATTACATGGAGGTGGATGTTCCCAGAAATGCAAAAAACATCTTTAAATGAAAAAAATCTCTTTTGGCAAGTTGGATTTAATGGATTTAATATAATAATTATAAAAGGACAAGTTGAAGGAAAGATAACAACTCACATGATAGAAATCAAAAAAAATCTTTCGTGTAATCTTAATTTACAAGCATGGTTTGATGCTTCAGAAATGTTTTTTGAAAAACGCAGAGAAGGTTATCTTCCACCATGTTCTGGTGAAAAAAGAATAATTAAAATTATGAGAGGATATGTATATGATTCTAAAAAAGACAAAATAGATTATCCAATAGACGTTGATTCTAAATTAGAAGGATTAAGATTTTGGTGTTCGACAGATTTTCCTTATACTATAGATGGATATAGTAGTGGAAATATTAAATTTCGTCACGTAGATTCTATTTTAAAAGAATGTTTTGTTTTATCAGGGTTCTTACCTCCTAATTGTATTATAGATGGTGAGATTTGGCATCCTAATTATAATTTAAATGAGATAATTTCGATTATTAAATCCGAAAAGAAAGATCCTAGAATGGAGGACATGGAATATCATATTTTTGATATTTGGTGGGAAGAAGATAAATGTCAAGAAATAAGAAGATCTGTATTAGAATTAGCAATGAAAAAATATAGAAATAAAATATTTCCTTGCGTACTAAATTATGAAAATAATATAAAATATGAAACAGGTGGAAGAATTTCTGAATTAATTGGTAAAACTAAATTATTTACAACAATGATTAAAGTTGCTAATAATCAAGAAGAAATATTCAAAATTCACAGAAATTATGTAGATAATATGGGATTTGAAGGTAGTATTCTTAGAAGAAGGGCAAATGGAACATTAGAAGATAGTAAAGAATATAATTTATCAAGATATATTTTTGGAAAATCTAGACATATATTAAAAATTGTTGATTTAATTTCAGAAGAAGGAATATGTTTGGGAGTATTAGATTCTAAAGAAAAAGAATGTGCAAAGTTGGTTTTAAAAGATATTAGAGGTAATATATTTACAATAAAACCAGAAGAACCTTTAGAAATAAAAAAAAAATGGTTAAAAAATCCAAAACTAGTAGTTGGAAACTATATTACGTTTACTTATAAACAACTTTCACTTAATGGAAAACCATTAAATATATCTTATAAAAACGTAAGAGATGAACCTGGATGGAAACCAGACGATGATAAAGTTATTAAATTTGATTTAATTTACCAACTTTGTGATGAATAAAATTTTAATGAATAAAGTGAATAATGTCATTCACTTGATAAATTTTTTTGATTTATCATTAAAAAATTTTGCATAAGAATAAATGGAAGGTAGTCAAGTAAATATTAATGAACTTAAAATGGAAGATGTTTCTCCTGAAAATAATGGTGAAAAAAAGAAAGGAAGTGGTTTAGCTAGTTTGCTTATTTGGTTGATTGGAATTTTCATTATTGCAATGATTGTTTTTGTCTTATTACAACCTACTTATGTATTAGACGGTAATGGAAATTTAGACTTTGGAAAAGCTGCATTAGCATCACTTATTGTAGCACTTATTGGTGTAATTATTATTGCGCTAGTGACATCTTGTCGCAGGTAATTTTACCATTTAATATTAAACTCTGGAACATTTTTTCAATATAAAGCGAAAAAAAATCATAAATTATGAAATTTTATTTTATAATTATGAATAATTTACTTTTTTTAATTATTATTGCAAGAATGTCGTTTTGTAAGTAAATTACTTTATTTTTAAAAAATCAAACACAATATTTGATTTTTATTGGTGTGAAACCTTTTAATTTATTTAATGAATTATTGATTTTTAATTTTTGATTTATGTAATGAAACATTAATTAAAACAATATAATAAATGGATGGTGTAATTATTGCTATTCTCATTGGAATTTTCATTATTGGGTTTATTTGGATCTTTATGTCTTCTAGATCTGTTTTAAATGTTAAATTACCAGATGTTAAAATATTAGATGTTGGTTCATTAAATAATATAAATATTAAAAATGAACCATTTGGTAAAAATAATGGAAATGTAACAATTCAAGATACAAATTTATCTGATAAAACTGTATCTAATGTATTTCAAAATTTTGCAAGTGGATTATTTTCACGAGCTTATGGTGAAGATGTGGACATGAATAATCAAATAAACGACATGGTTAAAATTTTATGTAAAGATGAAAAAGAAGAAATAAAAATGACTTTAAATGAATATGTAAAACATTTAACTAAATTAATGAAATCTTATAAACCTGGAAAAATGACATCTGAATGGTCAAGTAATTCACAAACATCAGATAGATCTTTTACTGAATCTGAATCTAATGATGAAATTAAATATCTTTGTGGTAAATTAAATAGTATTTTTTCAGAATGTGTTACTTATAATAATGGTGATTTAGGAATATTTTTCGGTGTTTTATGTACCAATCTTTTAGGATGTTCAATGGCACTTAGAAAAGATCAATTGGAAAAGGCAGAAGAAATTAAAAAGAGAATGTTTGAACATATTAAAAAGATTATGTAAATTTAGTATTATGAAAATTTATAAATACTAAATATTATGGTTTATTAGTCACGAAAAAACCATAAAAAAGTTTATGTAAAAACAATTAAAATAATTTTAATTGTATTCTATTTTATTGTCATTCAACACAGTTATATAATTTAAAACTTTTTAAATTTTTGTGCAAGAATGAAAATAATATAAATTATGAACTTGTTGTTTTAAAGTATATTATATAATAAAATGAAAATATTTAACACTCTTTAAATAAAATGGAAACTCAAACTTGGTGTAAACCCATTATTGCGTCAATTTTTGTCGTAGGATTGGCTATTTTAGTACTTTGGTTTTTTGTTTGGAATGTAATTGACGATTTAAAAAGAAAAATTAATAATGTTTTTGGGTTTGCAACTGGGTTGGTTGATTTAATGTTTGATTACTTTAATGATTTATTTCAATTCACTTTAAATAAAAGTGAAGTTATTTTGGAACGTCTCAAATTAACCATAGAAAAAATTAATAAAATTTTAAATAAAATACAAAGTCCGGCATTCGGATTAACTTTTTCAAATTTTTTAAATAAAAAGATCAATATTGGTTATAAAAAGGGTGAAGAATTAAATCAACACGATTTAAATGTTATAATTTCAAATTTGGTAACAAATCAACGAGCAAAAATGTCTATTATAAATGCTCTGGACGGATTAGATCATTCAATTTTTAACAATTCTGTATTAAATGTTAATGCAAATATTGTAAATTTTGTTTCAAATTTGATAAGCCAATCATAAAATATAAAAATTCAATTATTAAATTGAATTTTGTTTAATTATTCAATTTAATTTTTATTTATTCATATTTATCAATTTAAATTATTAATTTCATTTTTTTTAATTAAATTTTAATCATTTTTTTTTAATTAAATTTTAATCATTTGTCATTTTTATTTTTGACTTTATTATTTATTTTTTTATTTTTATCCTAATAATAAATGAGATAATTCTATCAAATGGATCTGATTGATAGAGCCAAAAATTTGGCAAATTTACAAATAGGACAAACAATGGATAGTTACGGAAACGTTCAAGATGTTTCGTCTTGGTATACAACTATTTTGAGAAGTTCATATGGAGAAAATCACATTTTGACTTGTGATTATTTTGAGACATTAGTTAGTGACATTATCACTAACTATAATGCAAAAATTGATTCTGATTTATTAATCGAACTTATTCCAAAAATAATAAAATCTCTTAAAAGATATAATGAAACTACTAAAGATAAAAATTATGCAACTTATGTATCAAATAGAATTAGTATTCTTGTTGGTAGACTTTTGAATATTGTACCTTCAAAAAAAAAAGAAAATATAAAATTGTCGGATGAAGATGTAAAAATAGAAGCTGAAGATAAAAAAAAAACAGCAGAGGAGGAGAAATTAATAGAACTTAAAAATTTAAATTATGAAATAGTAAAAAAAGTGGAAATAGCAGAAAAAAATGATTTAACAGTTGATGAAATTGAATCATCATTAAAAGAATATCAATTATTAATTGAGTCAGTGGAAAAAGTGAGAAAAGATGAATCAACTGAAGAAGATGATAATAAAACTGAAAAAGATGATAAAAAAGTGGAAAAAGATGAATCGGCAGCAGAAGATGATAAAAAAGTGACCGAATTAAATAAAAAAAGAATGGAAATGTTAATGGAAAAAAGATTAGAAATAAAAAAAATAATATTAGAAGAAAGAAAAAGAAAAGATGAGGAAAGATTAAAATTAGAAAATAAAAGAAAAGAGGAGGAAAAATTAAAATTAGAAAAAATAATAAAAGAGGAAGAGGAAAGATTAAAATTAGAAAATGAAAGAAAAGAGGAGGAAAGATTAAAATTAGAAAATGAAAGAAAAGAGGAGGAAAGATTAAAATTAGAAAATGAAAGAAAAGAGGAAGAAAGATTAAAATTAGAAAATGAAAGAAAAGAGGAGGAAAGATTAAAATTAGAAAATGAAAGAAAAGAGGAAGAGGAAAGATTAAAATTAGAAAATGAAAGAAAAGAGGAAGAGGAAAGATTAAAATTAGAAAATGAAAGAAAAGAGGAGGAAAGATTAAAATTAGAAAATGAAAGAAAAGAGGAGGAAAGATTAAAATTAGAAAAAATAATAAAAGAAGAAAGAAAAATAAAAGAGGAAAAAGAAAGATCAAAATTAGAAAAAGAAAGAAAAGAGAAAGAAATAAAAGAGGAAAAAGAAAGATCAAAATTAGAAAAAGAAAGAAAAGAGAAAGAAATAAAAGAGGAAAAAGAAAGATTAAAATTAGAAAAAGAAAGAAAAGAGAAAGAAATAAAAGAGGAAAAAGAAAGATTAAAATTAGAAAATGAAAGAAAAGAGAAAAAAATAAAAGAGGAAAAAGAAAGATTAAAATTAGAAAACGAAAGAAAAGAAAAAAAAATAAAAGAGGAGATAGTAAGATTAAAATTAGAAAGTGAAAGAATCGAAAGAGAAAGATTAAAATTACAAAACGAAAAAAAAGAAAGAGTTGAAAAAGAAAGAGTTGAAAAAGAAAGAGTTGGAAAAGAAAGAGTTGAAACCGAAAGAATTGAAAACGAAAGAATTGAAAGAGAAAGAGTTGAAAGAGAAAGAGTTGAAAACGAAAGAATTGAAAACGAAAGAATTAAAAACGAAAGAATTGAAAGAGAAAGAATTGAAAGAGAAAGAGAAAGAGTTGAAAACGAAAGATTTGAAAACGAAAGAATTGAAAAAGAAAAAATTGAAAAAGAAAAAATTGAAAGAGAAAGAATTGAAAACGAAAGAATTGAAAGAGAAAGAATTGAAAACGAAAGAATTGAAAGAGAAAGAATTGAAAGAGAAAAAAATGAAAAAGAAAGAATTGAAAGAGAAAGAATTGAAAGAGAAAGAATTGAAAGAGAAAGAATTGAAAAGGAAAGAATTGAAAGAGAAAGAATTGAAAGAGAAAGAATTGAAAAGGAAAGAATTGAAAGAGAAAGAATTGAAAAGGAAAGAATTGAAAAGGAAAGAATTGAAAACAAAAAAATTGAAAGAGAAAGATTTGAAAATAAAAGAATTGAAAAAGAAATAATTGAAAATGAAAAAAGAGAAAAAGAAAGATTTAGATTAGAAATTGAAAGGGAAAAAAGAAAAGAAATTGAAGAAAAATTGAAATTAGAAGGTGAAAGAATAGAAAAAGAAAGATTTAGATTAGAAAAAGAAATTGAAAGGGAAAAAAGAAAAGAAATTGAAGAAAAATTGAAATTAGAAGGTGAAAGAATAGAAAAAGAAATAAAAAAAAAAGAAGATAAAGGAAAAGAAAAAGAGGAAAAAGAGGAAAAAGATAGTTTAAAAAAACAAAAAAAACTCGAAAAAGAGGAAGAAAATGATAACGATAGTGTCAATGAGAATACTTTTATTATTAATAATAATAATATCGATGTGTGTGAAGAAAAAAATGACGATAATAATTCGTCCAGTTTTTTAAAAAGAAACTTGGAAGAATTATATTGGAATGACTGCAGTTGTAGGAATATTTGCCTTGATTGTAATAAAGAACAATTAGTATTTTGTTTTATTATATAAATTAATAATTTTTTTATAATTTAAAATTATAAATATGACTTAAATTTAAAAGTTAGTGGAATTTTTTTAATGGTCAAGAAAAATCTTCTTTGAAAAAAAAATAAATAAAAGATGTTCAATTTGTTTTGGAAAAAATTTGAAGAAATAAATGTAACGAATTTAACTGGAAAATTTTATAAAAATCACCCAAAGGTTATTTGGGAAGAAATTTACATAAATGGATCAAATATTTCTATTATTACAAAGGAAGATTTTAATTTCTTTTTCAAAATTACACCAGGAGAAGATCAAATTTTAAATAAAGAAGATAAAGTTGAAATTTTATGTCGAATTAATTTTGATTCTAAAATTATTAACGAAAACTCATCACACGATTTAAATATTTTTTTTAATCCTGATGAACAATTTGCTTTGAGTTGGAGTTCGGAAAAATATAACCGTTTTTTATTTATTTTTGAAGAAAAAACTAATAAAAAATCATTTGATTCTTTTTTAAGAAATGTTGCAGGATGCATTTGGAAATCGATTAATAAAGTCGAAGATGTTATGGAAGAAAAATGTGAAGTTCTTAAAATTATCAAATCCTTTGATAAAAAGGAAATACCCTTCCAGCAGCATATTAAAGAAAAATCAAATGAAAATCAAATAAAAATAATAGAAAAAAAGAATCCATTTGTAATAAATGAAATTGGAAATCCTCCTTCTAATTATTGTGTAGAATTTCGCACAGATTTGTATAAAAATTTAGATAATATTTTTACACTTTTATATCAAGATGTTGGGATTGGTATTAGAAAGTTATCTGAAAATCAACCTTTTTTATATAGAATTTATGTAAGAAAAGGACCAGTTTGCCATGAAGAAAAAAAATACGACAATCTTTTATTAGAAGTAAATATTAATGACGATTTACAACCTTGTTTTAATTTTTATGATTTAACATTTGTATTTTATGTTTTTATTGAATGTTCTATTAAAAATTTTCAATTTAAATTTAACGATAAAGATTCATTTGGATCTTTTAGAGATGTTTTTATTGCTTTTAATTGGGAATTTAATCATAAATTACCATTTACTTCATTATCAAAATCGGAAAGAGTAGAAATTCTTACCAATTATGCTCAAAATACAACATACGATATTGACATGTATGATTTAAATGAGAAACTGAAAACTCTTTCAGTTTCAAATTCTCATTTCAATGAAGATGATGAGTATGCATCTAAAAAATCTCAAAAAATAGATCAGAAAAAATATACTTTTATGACTCAATCTCTTATATATGATGCAACTTTTGCAGTAAGAGAAGATCAAGCTGATGTGTTTATACCATATGAATCAGAAATGAGAAAAAATGGTTCTATTAAATTCCGAGATTCAATGAATTTACCATTTTGTCCTCAACAAATAATGACACATCATAAAGATTCAAGTCTTCTTGCTCTAAATTCTAAATTTAATAAATCTATATTTCACATAGATTTGGAAAGACCTGACATTGTAGAAGAATGGAGCACTGGTACTCACTGTGTTGATAAAATTTTTCAAAAATCAAAATATAATCAAAATTGTATTGTTAATGTATTAAATGAACAAGGTATTTTTATGTTAGATCCGAGACTTCCTGGAAATAAAACTATACCTACTCGTGAAAGGTTTTTTTCAAGAGGTACATCTGGTTCATCAGGTTTAAATTGTGCTGCAACATCCGCAGATGGAGATATTGTTATTGGAAGTAAAAGAGGTGATGTGAGACTCTTTTCCAATAAAATTTGGGAAGATAATAAAAATATATGGAAACGAAAAGATTGTGAAGATTGGGATTTAATTCAATGTGATTCAGGTCAAGGTTTAAAATTAAATGCTACAACAAAACTTCCAAGTAAAGGTTCTACAATTACTAGCATTGATATCACACAAGATGGTAAAATTGTTTTATATACAACAAAAACTTTTATAATTGTCTTTTCGACAATTGTACCATCTACAGGCCAATCAGGATTTAGAGGAAAAGGGATGGGAAAAAATAAACCTAATCAAATACAACTGCGACTTTTATTTGAACATGTTCGTGAACTTGGTGATGTAAATTTTACACCTGCAAAGTTTAATACAGGTTTAGATGATGAGAGATTTATTGTTTCATCTACAGGTTCTTGGATTATTACTTGGGCTTTTACATATAAAAACGACCAATTAATTGTAAGTAAAGATTATACAATGAAAAAATATAAACAAAATGTAGTCGCTGAAGAGTTTAGACATAATAAATCTAATGAAATTGTTGTTTTACTTGAAAATGGGATAACTATGGCCAAAAAAATATAATTTGGTAATAATTAATGAATAAATTTAAACTAAAAAAAAATAATTTTATTATGACGGTTGATATATTTGACCAAATAAAAGTTTACGGATTCCATATAAAGTTTTCACTAATAAAATACCAATTATTATCCATTTTAATAAAAAATTTATTAAAATCGTTACTTAATTTTATTTTATTAAAAATATTTAACCAATATAATGAATGCTTGAAATTACTTCAATTCCTTTTTTAGTTTCCATATTAAGATTGATCCTATCTTTCAAATAACTTTGATCTACTGAAAAAAAATTATTATCAACACTTAATACTCTAAATTTATATTCCGGATACATTATTCGTACATTATATAAACTTAAGCCTATAATTTTTTTATAAATATCATTAACAACGATTTCATTTTTAAAATTTTCATCATTTTCTTGAAAATTATTAAATCGATTTGTATTTAATTCTGTATTAAAGATTTGTTCTTCAGATTCAAAGATTTGTTCTTCAAATTTAAATAAATAATTTCCCATTTTATATTAATTTTTTTTTCTCTTTATAAAAAAATGATAAATATAAAATAAGATAATTTATTACATTATTACACAAATATTTTGTAAAAAAATTTATTATAATCGGAAATTTTATAACAATAAAATGATTTTATTAGTATTGGCAGCAGGAAAAGGATCTAGATATGGAGGACCTAAACAAATTGATTCATTATTTGATGTAAATGGAGTTGAAAAAACGCTTTTACATTTTTCATTGGAAAATTCTATTCCTTTTTTTGAAAAATATGTATTTGTGATAACAAAAGAAATAAAATCATCTTTTGAAATATTATTTTATGATTTTATGAAAAGTCATGATTCTGAAATAGTTATTCAAGATTTTCCATTAGGAACTGCATATCCTATTATATGTGCTCGTGATAAATTAGATAATGATTTTGTAGTTATTAATGCGGATGATTATTATGGTAAAGAGAGCTTTAAAAATTTATTTGATAATAAATTTTTTACAACTTGTATGATTGGATACAAATTATCAAATACATTATCACAATATGGAAAAGCTAATAGAGGATTTTGTAAACTAGATTCAAATAATAATTTATTACAAATAGAGGAAAATACAGGAATAATATATGAAGAATACAAAAATGACGATAAAACTATAGTTTCAATGAATTTATTTGGATTTCAAAAAGAAGATTTAAAACATTTTTGTTTTCAATACAAATTATATGTAAGCAAATATACAAATGAAGAATTTATGTTACCAAAAGTTGTAGATTTTATAATTAAATATAAAAAAATAAAAGTTATATTGACAGATGATATTTGGGTGGGTCTTACTTATAAAGAAGATAAACAACGAGTAATCGATTTTATTAAAAAAAATCATTAAAATAATTTCAGTATACTATTTGTTTAAATTTATGTATTAAATATATAAATTAATAGTTTTAAATGAACAACAAAATTTACAAAAATTTTTTTATTGCTTTAGCAATGGAATTAAATGAAAATTGCGATGAAGGTGGTAGAGAAAATTATGTAGGAAAATGGAATGCATCTACTTTTCAAATTAATAATGATGATAAAAATATTACTTTTTGTTGGTATTCACAAGGATGTGTTGACAGATATAACTTGATGTGTTACAGTTGTAATAAAATAATAAAACAAAAAAATGTGGAATTTAATGAATTAATATCAAAATATGGTCGTCCTTTTGATAAAAAAGAATATTTTGATAATTTAAATAAAAGATTTGATAATTTAGATAAAAATTTTGATAATTTGGAAAAAAATGACAATGATTTACAAAAAAATGTTAAAATTTTAAACGAAACAATTGAAATATTAAAAATTAAAATTGAAAAACTAAATGAAAATTTTATTAAAATTTAGTTTTAGGCTAATTATGGACCTGGTAGTATATCAATGATGGCATTCTTCTAATACTAATTATTTACTTATAGAACAATTAGCTTAAATATATTTTACACACTCATTGAGTGTTCAATTAAACTATTATCGAAATAACAATTAATAGAAAATAAACTTTTGTAAAAAATGTCGTACCAAAATCGTGAATTATTAAAAATTCTTATTGATATCGTCATCTTAAAAAAAGGTTTCATTTACCGAAAAGTCCAAAATTATAAAGAAAGAATTTATAAATTATATAATAAATGTGTTACAAATGTCAACAAAAATTAATGTATGGTTATTATCCTAACGATCAAAATTGTTGTCATACAGATCAAAATTGTTACACTGGTGATCAAAATTGTCACACTGGTGATCAAAATTGTTACACTGGTGATCAAAATTGTTACACTGGTGATCAAAATTGTTACACTAGTAATCAAAATTGTTACGCTAGTAATCAAAATTGTTTCCCCAGTAATCAAAATTGTTTCCCCAGTAATCAAAATTGTTGCCCTAGTAATCAGATATACTGTATGGGACCAACTGGACCAACTGGACCAACTGGACCAACTGGACCAACTGGACCAACTGGACCAACTGGACCAACTGGACCAACTGGACCAACTGGACCAACTGGACCAACTGGACCTACTGGACC
>Ga0315293_10002091_pt1 | contig 19272 bp, 22 predicted proteins | sample YL17G13_20_MG_FD_203071 | JGI IMG/M metagenome (GOLD analysis project Ga0315293, IMG submission 203071) | Sediment microbial communities from Yellowstone Lake, YNP, Wyoming, USA - YL17G13_20 | ecosystem: Environmental > Aquatic > Freshwater > Lake > Sediment | place: USA: Wyoming | collected... | reverse complement strand
CGGATCGATATCGTGACGTTGGATGAGATGGCGCGCAGTGGCGACTACAACATGGCGGCAACGACTGAGCGCGTGGTGGAGATTGCCAGTGGTGCACCATCGGCGGACGTGGAAGCCCATGCCGACATTCTTCGCCACGAATACAGCGATGACGGACAGGAGGCGTGACCCCGCATGAGTTTTCCACGGACGACCCAACTGAGCACGGATGCCCAGGCCGTCGCAGAACTGCTCTCCAGCGTCTGCGCACAGACGATTGGGGATCTCGCCGCAGACGCGTTCGGCTCCAACTGCATGACCGAGCGACACCGCGTGCGCACCGCCCTCTGCGAGATCGACGCGAAGCTGGGACGTGTCGGCAAACGCCACGCCCTCAGCTACCGCGTGGACAGCAGCGCACCGTGGGGCGAACGAGACACCGTCGCGCTCTACCAAGGCGACAGGATCAGACTGGCGGCACTGTTCAGTCGCGCCGTGCGGCCAGCGCGTCACGGATGAGCTTGTCGATCAACCGACCCTTGGGCACGCGCCGCCCGTACTCGTCTGGCTCGATGGTGCTCCGCAACTTGTCGAGCAGCGTGGCCGTCTCTTTCGACACATGGACGGTTGTGTAGGGGGTGTCTTTCATGGCCTGGACCAACCACTGCGCGCGGCGGCGCGTCGCGCGTCACTCTCGCTGGCACCGGCGGCAATGGCCGCGTCATAGGCCGCCTGCTCCCTCAGCCGCGCCCGCTGCCTGTCGGCGATGACCGCCGGGGTGCTGCTGTCGGTATTGGCCTGCGCCAGGTCGGCCGATAGGGGATGCGCCGTGGCGAATGATCCGTGCCCTGCACTGCGTACTGTGTTTTTTTTGGTGTTCATGTTCTGCTCCTGCCGCTAGGCGGCGGTTAGGGGCCACTCGGCCCAGGCTGTTGTTCGACTCTATTCTATCGGCATTGTAGCAGGCCCGGATATAATGTCAATGGAAAAATAGCAGGATTGCGGAAATATTCTTGTGCGCCGCTTTCCGCCAGAATCGAAAGTAGGGGGTTGCACACGCTCGCCTCGATGGTCACGCTGGCAGGCATGGACCCAAGCAGTTCCGGCGCAGCACAGGCGAGAATCATCGAGGCTCTACGGCTCGGGGCGACGTACGCCGACGCCGCCAAAGCTGGGGGCGTGAACAGAGAGACACTGCTTGACTGGCGTGCGAAGTTCCCGGAGTTCGCGCAAGCCGTGACCGATGCTCGCCAGATCGGGGCCTATGGGCTGTTGGACCGGCTGCGCCGCTGCGCTGATCGGGTCGAGGACGACGCCCGCTACCAGCAAAGTCTGTTCCGCGAGATCGAGCGGCACTTCCCCGAATACCGCAGCAAGACCGACGCGACGGTCCACCTGGCCGGCGGCGTGAAGCTGGACCTTGGAGGCATGAGCGATGACCAGTTGCGCGACATCCTGCGGGCCTGCGATGGCTCCGATAACGAAACGACCGCCGGTGGAGCAGGTGCAGGCCAAGCTGCTGGCGGCGTGGACGCTGGCCCTACGCTACCCCATGGAATTCCTCAGGCGCTTTGTGGTGACGGCCGACCAGCACGACAAGTTACACCCGATCAAGCCATTCCCGGCGAAGCGCCCGTGGGTCCGGCCCCTGGTTGAACTGTGGAGGGATAATCCCCTGATCGTCGAGGTCAAATCCCGCCAGATGTTGCAGACGTGGTTCTGGGTTTCCCTGATGCTCTGGGAGGCCCTGCATCCGGGCCGCTTGGTCATCCTCCAGAGCAAGCGCGAGGACGACGCGATAGGCGACCGGGTAGCGGGCGACGGGCTGCTAGGTCGGGCGCTGTTCATCCTGGATCACCTGCCGGGCGCGGCGCTGCTGTGCCCGGAAGGCCAAGCGTGGCGCGTGCGCGAGGGCAACCGAATCCAGTTTCCGCTGTGGGGCAGCACGATATGGGCGATCCCCCAAGGCGGCTCCGTCATTCGGCAGCGGACGTGTTCGGCGATCCTGGCGGACGAGGCGGCGTACCAGGAAGAGTTTGAGGAAGCTTATACCGCGGCGCTCCCGACGATTCGCGGGGGCGGATCGTTTGTCGCGCTCTCCACCGCGCACCCTGGATTCTTTCAGCGGGTCTACGAGGACCGGATTGACCAGCCATGAGGCAACGACCTTGAGGATTCTTGAACCCACCATCCTGTGCCCCGGTCTGAGTGCCCGCCCAACCAGCACGGGATTCGTGGCCGTGGACCTGGGGTACACGGCGGATGAGATCGCCTTCACCCCGGAGATCATCGCGTCGGAGCGGGCCAGACTGCCCGGCTGGCGATGGCGCAAGGAGTACGAGCGCGACTTCTCCGCGCAGTCCGGCCAGCCGTTCTTTTCGCCCGAGGCCATCGACGCACAGCGACAGAATCTGCGGAATCCCGTCGGCCTGTACGATATCCGCAACGGTCAACTGGCGCCCGTGCCCGGCATCGGGCGCGTGCGGGTCTACCACCTGCCCACCGAGCAGCCGCAAGACCTACCGCCCGGCAGCGAGCGCGTGGACATGGCGTTCGGGATCGGCATGGACGTGGCCGAAGGCGTCGGCAAGTCAGACTCGGCTATCGAGGTGTTCTCTGTGCTGGGCCGCGTGCAGTTCGCCGAGTTGACCGACTCCCACATCTCCCCGCCGGACCTGGGCAGGCTGGCTGTGGCCTTGGCCGAGTTCTACCACGACGCGCTCATTTGCTGCGTCCGCAAGATGCACGGGATTACCACGCTGCGCACGATGATCGACGAGCGGCATTACCCGCACCTGTGGCATCATCGGATCAGTTCGGGCATCGTCGAGCGGTCGGCGTCGGCGCTGGGTTGGGCCAAGGGCGAGAGTTCTGACGAGCTCCTGTTTGGCCGGTACAAAGACGCCTTTGACAGCGGCCGCGTCACGGTGAGGTCGCAACTGCTGCTGGACCAGCACCGGCAGTACCAGTTCTCGGAGTCCGGCGAGGTCATTCACTCGGCGACGGCGGGCATGAGCATCGTGGAACGGCAGCGGCATGGCGACGCCTGCGTGGCGTCAGCGCTCGCGCATCGCGCCTGCATGGACCTGCCGGTGTACCGCAACGTGCACGCAAAGCGGCGGACCCCTGCGCAGCGATATCTCGAAGATCGGGCGCGGCTGGCCGCCAGCCCGTGGCATCGGAGAACCCAATGAGCAAAATCCTGTCGGGCATGATGAGGGGCCTGCGCGGCATTCTCGCGGCTGGGGCTGAGCCGCAGAGGGCGCAGACACAGCAGCCCGAGCGGAACGCCGAAACTCTCGGGCCGCTCAGCGACGAGGGCAAGAGTCTCTGGAAGTCGCGACTGGCCCGGGCGCTCGCCCACCACCAGCCGTACTTTGATCTGATGGACGACATGAAGGCTGAGTACTTGGGCCCCCACGACGGCCAAGCGGATTCTGTCACAGTTATCGAGGGCAAGCCGCTGAACCTGATTGCCAGCTACATCCACACGCTGGCCCCGCTGCTGCTCGTCGCCGAGCCGTGGCCGATGGTGACGCAGCGCCGCAAGGGCGAGGAATACCGGGCGGGCGCTCAGCGCCTCGAGGCGCGCCTGCGCGACGTGCTGAGCCAACCGGGGACCTACCGTCACTTGGCGCGGACGATGTTTGACGCGCTGTTCCTGACCGGTTTTTCGGTTGTCGGCTGGTTGCCTACGGCGAGCCAGCGGTTGGCGCAGCCCAAGCCCGAGGGCAAGGGCGATGAGCGGGAGCAGCAGCCGGTGGACATCGAACTTGCCCGCCGCAACCAAGTCGGCGAGGTCTATGACGAGCCATTCTTCCGGCACATACCCGTCAAGCACATCCGCATCGACCCCGACGCGCAGAGTTTGGAGGAAGCTCGCTGGGTCGGGTATGTCACCAGCCGACCGCTGCGCGAGGTCCAGGCGGACGACTGCGACGTGACGGATGGCGGGCTGTACCACGACACCGAAGACCTGCGCGGCGGCGGGAGCGAGTTGGACGAGGAAGCCAGCTCGGAGGCCCCGCATCGGCATGATCGACGGATCGACCTGTACACGATCTACCAACCCGGGCGTTCAGCCGGCGAGTACGAACTGCTGGTGCTGGCGGGTCCGCAGAAGGTCGAGATTCGGCACGACTACATCACGCTGGGCGAGATTCGCGGCTGGCCGATCCGAAGCTTGGAGTTGCACGACGTGGGGCGGTTGTGGCCCGCGTCCCCGGAGCAATTCTGGCGCGACCAGCACGACAGTTTGAATGAGTTCCTGGCGGAAGCGACGGTGCGGGCGAGGCAAGCAAAGAACGTGATTGTTGTGCCCCCGGACGGCGAGACCCAACAGAAGATCGCCAACGCCAAGGGCAACGACATCATCACGTCGCCCGACCCGTCGTTGGTCAAGCAGATCAGCATCGGGGGCACGACCCCCGACACATGGCAGGCGATGAGTTTGATGGAGCGACTGGCGGACAAGGTTTCAGGCGTCAGCGACTTCCAACGCGGCGTAGCGGGGCCGGAAGACCCGAAGCTGGCGACGCAGATGAACTTCATGGCAGCCAATACGCAGAGTCGCCTGGACCTGTACCAGCGGGCGGTGAATCGATGGCTGCGCCAGACGGGCGAGGACCTGGCGGCGCTGCTGCTGGCCCACCAGTGGCAGGAGGTCCCGGTGAAGCTGTCGCTGGGCGGGGGCAGACACGATTTCGACACGTTCAGCAACCGCAATACGCCGGGCCCGATCTCCGCGTATGACTTTGACATCGACATTTCGGCCAGCATCCGCACCTCTCCGGCGGTGAAGGCCAAGCGGACGCAGGACACGCTGAGTCTACTGGCCGATCCGAACATCCAGGCGATGGCCCAGCAGGAGGGCAAGTCGATCTCGGTTGTGGCGGCGCTTGAGGATCATCTTGAGGCCATCGGGCAGAGGGACATGTCGAGGTACATCCGCGACCTGCCCGACCCGACACAGATTGCCGCCCAGCAGAGCCAGCAGGCGTCCGCCGAGAACCAACAGATGATGCAGACGGGCGAGGTCTTGCCCATCGACCCAGCCAACAACGATCACCGGGTACACGTCCAGGTCCACGGCCAGGCGTCAGACCAGAGCGCGGCCGTTGCGGAGCATCAGGCAATGCACTACCAGGCGATGGCCGCTGGGGCCACGCAGGCCGCGCCACAGGCCCAGCAGACGGCGGGGGCACCCCCAGCACCAACTGGACGGCACGCAGGCCCGGCACGGCCCGCCCAGCCGTCCACGCGACCCGCTGGCGAGGCGGCGATGGCTGCCCAAGCGGTAGGAGTTTAGAAGACCATGCCCGAGTACTGCTACGAATGTCTGACCTGCGGCCACAAGCATGCCACCTACCTGCCGATGAGCCGTTATCAGGAGCGGCCGCTGTGCGGGTGCGGCGCGATCATGCAACGCGACTTCGCCGCCGAGCGAGTCGGGGTCAGCGTGGACAAGGACACCAGCAGCGACGACATCGAGCAGAACTTGGCCCAGCGCCACGACGGCCGGACGCTCCGGGGCCGAGCGGTCGAGCATCCGGTACTGTCGCTGTCGATGGCGCACGTCGCCGGTGTACCGAAAGTCCGGGCCAAGGACGGCAAGACCTACGGCGTGTTCCGAAACCGCAAGCATCGGCAAGCGGTCATGCAGAAGTTGCAGATTCACGAAGAGTAGCCCTCCAAGCGGGCCTGAGCAGCCCGCGTTGTTCTCTCCGCGACGCCGGGACCAGCCAACCACCTGCCCGGCGTCGTGTTTTTGTACTGTGGGGTCCTGCGGAAAACCCGGCGGAAAGCCGTAGGGCATTAATTCCGTCGGTTACCCAGCGCGCATCCGGGGCAGTGCTGACGGGGGTTTTCACACATACCCGGCGGAGTTAACTCGTGATGAGTTTTCCGTAGGGTTGACAAGAAAAAACCCCCCGCGCCGCTTTCTGCCGCTTTCGGGTTTACCCCGTTGTTTTCGCTATTGACTTCTACCCAAATGGTTGCCCGAAGGAGCGAGCACGATGCCGCTTCAAGCTGGCAAGGACGCGATGAGCGAGAACATCCGCGAGTTGATGCACGCCTATGACTCGACCGGCGAGATCGGGAACACAACGCCCAAGAGCCGCGCCCATGCCCGCCTGATCGCCGTCGCCATCGCCGAATCCAAGGCTCGCGAGGGCCATCCCCGGAAAGGAACCTCACCATGACCGCAGCCGTGCAACAGGCCGCGCCCGCACCCGGCGCAACCGACCAGGACTTTGACAGCGACGCCCGGTTGGGCACCGCCTTTGACGCTGGCGAACAGGCCGGAGCGCCAAAGCCCGCGTCGACTACGCAGACCCCTCCACCGGCTGGCCCACCCGCCAAGCCGGACGCTTCTTCACCCGCCAAGACTCCCGAACAGACAGCCCCCGCAAGCGCGACCGCTGGCCAGACCCCCACAACGCAGCAAGGGCAGGTCGAACAGTCCCAGCAACTAGCACAGCGTGAGCAGGCGTTGACGCAACGGGAGCAGGCGGTGCAGCAGGTGCTGGAACACCCGCAGTTTCAGCAGGCCCTGGCGGCGATTCAGCAGCAAGGGCAGGCCCAGCCCGGCGCACAGCAAGCCGGGCAACAGCAGGCCCAGCAGCAGACGCCGCCCGGCAAGCCTTGGGCGAACTTTCAGCCCGAGACGGAGAACGAAAAGCTGCTGGTGGGGTATCTGGACGGCATGGCAGCCCAGCAGGAGCAGTTGCTCAGCCAGGTGGGCCAGTCCATGCAGCAGATGCAGGGCCGGATTCAGACGTATGACCAGTTTGTGACCCGCCAGAACGCCGAGCGGGCCGAGCGGGACATTGAGGGCGTTGTCAAGCAGCTTGGCGATCAGTTCCCCGACCTGGTAGCCGACCCCAAGAAGCTGGATTCGGTCTACGAGGAGGCGGCGCTGCTGACCCAGGCGGCGAATCAGGCCGGACGGACCCTCGGCGCCCAAGACGCCATGACGAAGGCCGCTCGGATGCTGGGGTATGACGGCCTGGAGCAGCGGGTGCGAACCAAGATGCAGGCCGAAGTGGCCAAGGCGTCCGCCGCGAGAACCGAGTTGCCCACCGCCACCCAGGCGCCCGGCGAAACAGCCGGAAACTTGGAGACGGCCCTTGAGGCCGCCTATGACCGGGCGGGGGGCTGACCCACACAACAAAAACCATAAGGAGTTGAGGCATGGAAATCGCAAAGATGCTGGACCTGCTCGCCACCACGCTGGCGCAGACTCCGGCCAACAAATACACCAACCTGCTGTTTGAGCGAAGTTACATCTTCCGCTCGTTTCTGCGGTCGCTCAAGCCCAAGGACATGACGGGCACGAGCGTGAAGTTCAACGCCATCATCCAGGGCGACGCAGGCGACAGCGACACCGATGCGACCACGACCGGCTTCGGCGTCTACGATGGTGCGTACGACACCATCCCGTTCAAGCAGGCCGAGTACATGGCCCAGGGCGAGACCAACTGGGCGCAGTACATCGGACAGTGGGTTATTTCCCGCAAGGAATTGCTGCTCAACAGCGGCAAGGAAGGATTTATCGAGCTGGGCAAGGCGAAGCTCGAAGGCGCGATGACCCGCCTGGCCAACATCCTGGAGACCCACTTCTGGTCCACCAGCGGCTACCTGCACGTCGCCGACGAGCGGCCCTGGATTCTGGGCCCGGAGTACTGGGTGACGGACGATGGGTTCGCCATCAACGATTCCGCCGGCACCAACGGCACGCTCGTGGGCGGGATCAGTCCGACCAACGCGGCCTACGTGGACGCCAACAGCATCAACCGCTGGCGCAACGGGTTCAAGAGCATCAGCGCGCCTAACGAACTGCTGGACGGCATGGACTACCTGTTCGCCCAGTGCCATTTCGTGGCCCCCGAGGACGTGAACCCCAACACCACGCCGAGCTTCAAGCGGTTCCGCATCGTGTTCAACATGAACGGGTTCCTGTCGTGGAAGAAGCTCATGCGCCTACTCGGCGAGCCGCTGGACCCGACCAACCCGACGTTCAACAACGTCAAGGTGGAGTTGGCGGATCAGATGGCCGCTCGCACCGACTCCACCAACCAGGGCTTCTTCTTCAACCTGGACACGTGGGAGGCCCGTGTCGCCAAGGGCATGAACTTCTCGAAGGACCCGATGGTGACCCCGACCAATCAGCCCGGCGTGCGAGGCCAGTTCTTCAACCTGTGGCCGTCGATCTACTGCACCGACCGCCGCAGCAACGGGAAGATTTTCGGATTCGGCAACGACGTGATCGCGGCGTAGCACCAGCCGCCTAACCTGACCCTGAGCCGGGCAACCGACCAGACAAGGAGAGACTGAAATGGCACAACGATTCCAACAGGCCCCTCCGGGCTTCGGCATGCGACTGGGGCCGACGCCCAAGAACAAGACGCAACCCGTGCGCAACGCGGGCGCTGCCATCGCCAAGGGGCTGGCCGTGATCCTGGACACGGCGAACATCCCCGCCACAGGTGAGATTTACGTGGCGACCTCGACCACGTTTGCCGACGCCAGGGGCTTTGGCGTGACGGCCGGTATCATCCCGGGCACCGGCAAGGGCTACGTCATCCGGGAAGGTTACGCCACGGTCCCCACCAGCAACGACCACGGGAATATCTCCGTTGGTGACGTGCTGTGCATCTCCAGCAAGACCGCCGGGTTCCTGGAGAAGGCCGTTTACGGCAATGGCGTGGCTCTTGCCCTGGCCGCTCAAACCGGCGATTCGACGTTGGGCACCGCCAGCACGTACACGGCGGTCTACGTGTTGCCGACACTGGTGGGCACGCTTGCAGACGCCGTGCAGGACCAGTTGCCGACGATCACGATCACGGCTGGAGCCGAAGCGAGCCATCATCGGCAGATCACCGTGGCAGTATTGGACTCGGCCGGCAACGCCTTGGCGGAATACTGCGTCCTGCGGGTGTTCGTCAACGCAACCTCTGCTTACGCCGCACCCGCAGCGACGGGAACGGATACCTTTGCGGCACCCAACCCTGGCGCGATTCTCGTCACGCACACAGCCCTGGCGGACTACACGGTTGTTACGGGTGCCGCCGGGACCTACTCGTTCCTTCTCACCCACAACGATGCCGGGACCAACCGGCACATCCTGGTGACGATGGACGGCAAGACCTACGTCAGCGGCGCGATTGCCTTTGACGCCGTGTAACGAACACTGACACCACGGGCGCAAGAAGCGGCCCGCAAGGAGAATGAAAGATGCCAAACGCAATTCCCCCCAGCGCAACACACCCCAAGCAGACGGCGATGCAGCAGTATCGCCAGCTTGATGAGGACCAGTACGTCCTCTTGTACGATGACTTTGTCGGCCTCTCGACCGGGAAGTGGACCGCGCTGCAAAACGGCACCCCCACGGCCACGGCGGCGATTCAAGACGGGCTGGGCGGCATCGTTAAGACGTTCAGCGACAACGTGGACGACTGCTACGATGGCTTCGCCAGCCCGGCCGAATCGTTCATCTTCAACACGACCAAGCCGCTGAGCTTCGCCATTCGCATGAAGCTCACCGAGGTTAACACCAACAACGCCAACTGGTGCCTGGGCGTGTCGGACACGTTGACCACCGGCATGCTCCAGACGGCCGGCGCTGGTCCGATCGCCAGTTACGACGGCGCGATCTTCTTCAAGCTCGAAGAGATCATGTACATCCAGTTTGAGACCTCCAACGCCGCCACGCAGGTCACGAACGCCACCCTGGCCGTGTGGACCTCTGGCGTGTGGTACCAGTTGGGGTTCGATTACGACCCCAACGACGGGGTCACGGGCAAGATCACGCCGTGGGTGTACAACGAGACGACCGGCGTGAAGACCATCGGCGCGGTCCACAGCATCACCATCAGCGGCCTCGAAGAGATGCACGCCTTCTTCCAAGCTGGGGCGTCCAGCACGGAAGTCGAGAGCATCGAAGTGGACAAGATCAAGGTCGTCCAGCTTCGCTAGTAGCACATACGACGTTCCTTTCCCCGGCGGGCGGGCGCTACGGATGGCCCCGCCTGGCCGGGGGACGGAACCGGGAGCACGCACATGACGCGCGGAAAGAGCCAACCCTACATCGGGCAGACGACCCTTGGCGACGATTGCCTTTCAGCCCTGATTGCCGTCAATGCCGCAGCGACCGCCGAAGTGGTAGCGGCGCCGGGCGCGGGAAAACAGATTTGGTGGTACTCGTGGGTTGTCACACCCAACGTCGCGGGCACCTACTCATTCCTGAGTGCCGCCACACCCAAGAGCGGGGTTTTGGGCGCTACCCCTAACCAAGCCAACGGGGCGTCGGTGACCCGACCGTACAAGTGCGGGACGAATGAAGCCCTGAACATCGCGGCTGTGACCGCCAACTTCGCGGGATCGCTGGTCTACGAAATAGTCAAGGTGGCCTGAGCAAGCCACGGAGGTGATGTCCGATGGCCTACGGCTACGCGATGACCCTCAAGACCTTGGCGAAGGCCGCGCTCGCCTACCTGGGGGCTGCCACAACCGACGCGGCTATCGGCACCGCTGGGGCGAGCGAAGCCCTGTACATTCGCGCCTGCGAATGGGCGAACCTTGCGGCCCAGGACGTGGCGAACTTCGGACCCTGGCCGTGGCTGACCCGGTACGATGTCGATGTCACCGTTGCCGCCGCCGCGTGGGAAGCCGACCTGCCCGAAGATGTTCACCGGCTGCTGGGTCCGCCCAGCTACGAGGCGGGCACCAGCACGTACCTCTTTGAGCCTGCCACGCTGGAACAACTCAAGTTGCTGCGCACGCAAAGCGTGAGCGCGGGTGCCCCGCGAGTGTGGGCGCTGGGCTACAACCAGACGACCGCGCGGCACAACCTTCTCGTCTGGCCCCCGGCTTCCGCCGCCGCTGTTGTGACGGTCCCCTACACGCGGATGCTGCCCTTGATGGTGACGCCCGCCAACGACTATCCGGCCATGCCTTATGACCTGCATCCGCTGGTGCGGCTGGGCGCGATGGCCGGCGCCGCCGAAGAGCATGAGCGCAACTGGGACTCCGCCGAGCGCAAGCGGTTCCGCGCGGACCTGGCGGTGATGTTCGCCCGTATGGCCAGCTCGGGCGAAGTTCGCTACGCCCTGCGCCAGCACGGCGGATCGTTTTTGAGACCGGGCCGCGCGTCGCCCAACGTGACGGCGACGGCGCTGCCATGAGCATGAGGCTTTACCGATGACCCAGTATTGGGCTGAACAGGATGGCGCGGGTAACGGAACGACCGTGGACACGCCCGGCACGATCTTCGCCTTGGCTCCGGGTCTTGGACCCGATGACACGCTCTGGCTCAAGTCGGGAAACTACACTGGTCCCAACAACATGTTCACGGTTGTGGACAAGACCCACGGCACGCTGGGGCATCCGATCACCGTCAAGGCGGTCACGGACGGCGGGGTGCTGATCGATGGCCAGAGCGCACGCCAGCCGCTGCTGCTGTCGGGTGTGGACTACTGGACCGTCGAGGGGATCAACTTCCGCAAGTCGCTGAATACCACCGTCGCGCGACTCTACAACTCCAACTACTGCCAGGTCAAGCGGTGCTGCGCCTGGGACGCGCCGATTGACTGGAACGCGGTGGTGTTTAGCGCCGGGGCAGGCGGGGGCGGGACCGCTCAGCACAACCTCTTTGAGGACTGCTGCGGGTTTGGCAAGGGGCGCAAGATTTTCTCCGCCAGCCAAGGCGGCGACTACACGACATTCCGCCGTTGCCTGGGAATCTGGATGGGCAGTACGAACGTCGGACCCAAGATGCCGTTCACCTACGCCTACAGGAACTATCACTGCATCTTTGAGAACTGTGTGGCCATGTGGACCGGCGAGGCGATGCCCGCCAGTTACACCTTGATGAGCGACGGGGCTGTCTGGACGGGGGCGGGCGCGGGCACGTACACCACCGTGGAGCAGCCCTACGGCCCGTTCGCCTATGACGGACTTTCCGCTTCCCACGATGCCTACACCGTGTTGAAGGGATGTATCAGTCTTGTTCGCACGGCGGACAACTGCGTACCGATAGCCGGTACGGGCCTGTTCTTTGCGGGGATGCTCGATCAGATCACGATTGAGAACTGTGCCACGTACAGTGAAAAGGCGATACCCGGATTCATGCTGTACACCGACACGTCCGAGACGCCCACGGGCTTGTCGGCGAACTATCTTACTGCTATCAGCCCAAGCGCCAGCCTGATTCAGGCGGCGTGGCTACCGGCGTCGGGCCGCAACATCCTCCAACAGGCGGCGCTGGTGTCCGGCCAGGACATCCGGGATCAGGTGAATGGCCTGGGCGCGAGCATCCGCTATCGGTACGTCGATGGCGTTCTCACCGGCACGGGTCTGTGGCCATGGCCGATGGACGCGCGGATCGCGGCGGCGCTGACGGCGGGGGGATACACATCGTTCACGCTGACCAATGTGATTGCCGGGCTGGGCGGTGCTGTTGTTGAACCGTCGGCGCCCGCGATGGTGTTGTACGAGGACGCCCTGCGGCGGCGGGAAGGGCGGACGACGGAGGGGCACACGTGGTATCTGCGGGTCTACAACGTGCCTGCCGAGGCGTTGGCGGCGGCCCTGCCGGCCAAGGGCGACACGCTGCCCGGCGAGACCCTGGACGCGACCAACACGATTCTCGGGCCCTATGTCCGGGACATCCGCTTCGGCCGCAAGTTGTCAGCCAAAGATGGTTCGCAGACGTTGCAGCAGGTGGTGATTGAAGGGCGCAAGCTCAAGACGCGCGTTTAGGACAGGAGCTTCACATGGCCAATGGCGATTGTGTTGAACTCAAGGGCAGGCAAGTGACCAAGACGGCTACGCACTACCTCTACCAAGGACAAAGCGTGGCGGCAACGGTCGCCTCCAGCGGCGTCCCGGTGGTGGGCGCGGCACTGGCCACCCCCGACTACACGGTGACGGACGTAGCGTGCCTGTACGCGCAGGTCCACCATGACGACGTGAGTGAACCGGGCCGGGTGCTGTTCCGATGGCAGGCCCGCCAGCCCATTACCCGCGCGGCCAGCTACGCCTGATCGGAACGGATGAGGCATGACAGCGAGCCTGGACACCTACGAGATCGCCCGGCGAACCTACGGGCTGCGCGGGGACGGCATTTCGGCGCTCCGCGTCTTCGATCAGATTCCCCGCGCCCTGGCACCGGGTCTCGTGCCCCCCCGATGTACACCTTGGCCGGACGCCAGCGATCCAGTGATGTGGGAATACAACCTGATCGACAACCAGGATGTTGGCGGCACCATGCGCCTGTTTCTGTACTACAAGAATCTGACCATTGAGGATGTCCTGGATGTCTACAACCCCAAGGGCATTCTACTGACGCGCGGGGCGACGCAGACGCGCCGGATCAGTCAACTGGACGACGGCACAGTGATCGAGGGCATGGACCCATCGGACGTGACCGGCCAGACGGCTTGGCAACTGGCCAGCGGCGACAATCTCACGCACGAGGGGTTGGGGTACTACCGAATCCATGCCGTGGTCGCCGACGTATCGTGGCGGGACCCGTATATTGACAAACTGACATCGGGATACGGGAGCTACAACACCACGGCCATGTTTGGAAGGGACGGGGGCACGTCGCGCCCACCTGGCACTCTCCTGTTCGCCGCCATGAGTTTCGTGCCACGGCGCAGGGTCAGTCCGTTGGGCGCGTTCACGCTCTACACGGCGGATTACGATTTCATCTACCGACCTCAAGGCTGGGACGACCCGTGCATTTCGATGGAACTGGTGCGTCAGGCGTTGCGCGTTGCAGTTGTGCAGGATGGTACGGCGGTGACGCCCGCCGAGACCCGGGACATTGCGGCTTGGGTTCCTAGCGGCACGACGCGGGAGACGAATCTACTGCACGGCGAGAATTTCTCCAATCTCAATGCGATCACGCACTGCGGAATGATGATATGGGTATGATCCCCGAAAACCCGGACCTGCGCGACCTGGACGAGGAACTGCTGCGCCCGCCGCCCGACGCGGAGGCGCAGGAGATTCCCCAGCCGCCGGCCGCGGCGACGGCCAAGCAAGAGGAACCCGACGACGGTTCGCTGCTGCGCCCGCCGCCCGACGCCAGGGAACTGGCGGGGTCGGTCGCCCCGGCGCCGCCCGAGCCGCCCGTTGCACCGGTGCCGCCGATGCTCGCTGAGACCTCAAGCGTGCCCGGTCCCGAAGCGGCCAGGACGGACGACGCGTCGCTGTTGCGTCCGCCGCCGGACGCGGCAGAGGCCCCGACGCCTGCCCCGATGGAACTGCCGACGCTGCGCGAGGGCGCACCGCTTGGGATGGCTGAACTGCCGCCGCTGCCGACGCGCCAGGAAACGCTGCTGTCCCAGATGGAACTGCCGCCGTCGCCGCCGGTGGACGAGTACGAGAACACCTTGGCGTCGCTGCGGGACATGGAGGACTGGACGCGCACGCCGGTGGGCGCGGCAGACGGTTTGACCTCAATACAGACGCCGACCGGCGCGGGGCTGGTGCTGGACCGAAAGAAGCTGGACGACCCCGGCCAACTCTCGGAATTGCCGCCGATCCCCGACACAACCAAGGACTACATGCTCGTCTGGTCCAGTGCCGATCAGGTCGTGAAGTGGATCGAGACGACGGGGACGTGCCCATGATCTGGACGCCTCCCATCTATCTTCCCGGCGGCAAGGGCCTGCTGAACGCGGGCAAGTTCGTCAGCAAGGCCGAGGATTGCTGCTGCGGGGAGTGCGGCTGCCCAAGTGCGATGCCCGAACACTATTGGGCAAAGTTGATGGACTTTCCTCCAATCAACACTGTGAGCGGCTGCTGGTACTTTGGAGTCGGCCTCTATACCTATATGTGGCCCGACGGCACAGCCGCTTGCCTGGGTAACCACTACCCTATGTTTCGTGTCACTACGTTGGAGAACCTTAATGGCAAGTATCAGCTCGACCAAGTAGAGGGTTCGCCATGTAACTACGTCTACACCAGCCCGGTCGATGACTACCTGAGATTTGACTTCTGGAATACTGCTATTCCATACTGCATCGAACCTGGGACTCCTGATGTATCTGTCATGGTCAACCAGTTCAAGATCCAGGTAACGTTCTGCATCCCCGACGAGGTTGGGATAAGTCACACCAAAATGCTAGTAACGGTCCTTGGAAAGTTTGCAGGAGAAACTTGGGATGACACCACCAGCGCACCGGTCATTCTGTTCCATGGTATGTTCTGGCACATAGATGGCGGGCCACCTGAGGGTGTGTATGTGGGTGGTTGGTGGCCGGACACGTTACCAGAGAACGTGAGCCACTGCGACGGCATCGAATTTCCTGGTACCACTCTGAACTGGAACGATCCGTTGACGTGGTACCATTGCCGTGACGGTGACGTTGTCCCTGAGTGCTACGGGCCACACGAGTATGGTTCGTATTGGTCGATGTTCTATAGTGGCCAATACTGGCTCGATGCTGCCGAGGAGTGCCGACCGGGAATACAGACGCTTCTAAAACGCGGCCATCTCTACACCAACGAAGGTACCGAAGAAGATCCGGTATGGGCAAACAGCACCTTCCCCTTCATGCCATGGTTGTTCCGGAACACTCACCTTGCCGCTGACCCATGGGATGTCCCATGGCAACACGTTCGGATCTGCCGGACCGAGAATGACTGCGCACCAGAAGCCGAGTTCGTCACCCCCTGCCATTGCACCTTCGGGGAAGAACCCATGCCGGCAGCGTTCAGCGTGACGTTTTCCAGCATTGTGCCCAACGATGCTTGTGCAGAGCTCGTTACCTGGCCATCGACCACAGTGAAATGCGCTACTCCTGGAGGTTTAATCCTCAGTGTTTGGTCTGACGACGTTGACAGCGAAATTCTCAACGATACGCACACACCCGAGCGATCTTATAGTTCTACTTGCTACTACTACCTGAATCTCGACCTGGGCGAGAGCGGCCCTACCCTGTCTTGCTGGACGGTCAATGCGACCTGTACTGGCTGGCCGCCCGCGTGCGCTGCCCAGTTCACGAAACTCGGCGTCCGGCTGATGTGGGATGGGTACGGTCTGCGCATCTGCGCGTTCTTGCATGCCCCCCAAGAGGACAACTTTGCGTTCTCGGGGATGGCGTTCGTGTTCTTCCTGGGTCGGGTTGACTACGGCGAGGACTGTGAGGGGATTGTTCTCAACGAGTGCGTGGCCAGCCTGTGGGACAACGACGGCGCGGGCCTTGGTCCTTGGGTGGGCCTGATTCCGCTGTGGTATGACGGTGCAATAACTGCCTGGATCTTCGGCGGCTCGGGCGGCTCGGCAACTGTTACGGCGGTGACGTGATGATCCCCCTGGCCAAACTCTGCCGGTTCCGAACACATTGCGCCTGGTGCCGCGACCGGGCCCATCGCCGGTGGCGCGAGCGACTGGGGCGGATCTTCGTGCTGCCCCCCGGCGAGCCGGACTTCGAGTGTCCCCACGGCCTGCCCTGGGGCGCGGGTGAGCAGACGGGGTTGGACCGGCCTGCCCCCAAGGGGCCCGCGACGAAAGCGGAAGTGCCTGACGATCCGCAGGCGCAGGAGTGCCGCGCGGCTCGCCAACGGATATGCGATGACTGCGATGAGTGGAACGGAAACGCCTGCGAGAAAAACGTCTGCTGCCGGGCGACGTGGCGCAAGTATCTGGGCAAGCCGGAATCGACCTGCCCGCTGGGCAAGTGGCCGCCAATAGGAGAATAGCATGGCCGACATCAAGATATGGACCGGAGCGACGAGCGGCGTGTTCAACGTGGCGGGCAACTGGAGTCCGTCCGGCGTGCCCGTGTCCACCGACAGCATCATCTACCCCAAAGGCGCGACCGTCGCCGCGACGGGGTACAACGCCTCGGCGATCCTCTTGGCGGCGTGGACCAAAGAGGCGGGCTGCGCTATCGCCATCGGCTCCCAAGCGGTCCCCATGCACATTGACGCCGACGCGGTGTACTACTACGGCACCGGGGCCACCTACCTCCAGGTGGACAACTGCGCCGCCATCAGCGCAGACCAAGGCGACGACCTGTACCTGTCCGGCGCGAGTGTCACGCTGCTTACGGCCAACATCGCGCGAGGCGCGACGCTCGAGATCGCCAACCTCACCAGCCAAACGTTCGCCTGCACGACCATCAGCCTGTCCGGGGCAGGGGAGGCGATCTTGGGCGCGGGCGTCACCATGACGACCTTGAACAGTTCGCTGGCGACCTGCGCGAACAGTTCCGCCGCGACGACCATCAACCATTCCGGCGGGGTGTTCACCCACAAGGCCGGGGCGGTGACGACCGTGAACAGTTCCTACGGGACGTTCAAACTGGACGGCACGGGTACGGTGACGACCCTGAACAAGTACACCGAGTCGTTGCTGGACTGCTCCAACGGAATGCAGATCCGCACGATCACGACGATCAATGCCTACAGCCCCAGGATCAAGGACCCGTACAAGGTGATCACCTGGACGACGCTGAACCTTATCCGGTGCGGCGTCGGCGCGACCGGCGGCGAGTTTGACCTTGGGCAGCATTTGACGATCACGCGCGGCGTGCCCGCGTAGCCTGCCTGCCGGTAGGCAGGCGAGAAGGAGTTTGGACATGAGCAGCCTGGACACCCAGTATAGCCAGGACGTTTTAGAGGCCCTGAAAGCCTACTTCGCCAACCAACCGGCCCAAAGGACCGGCCCGGCAGGGCCGACCGGACGAGATCTGCTGCTGGCCGCCCAGACCGAGCAGCCGCCGCAGGCCCAGCGGCAGATGACCCCGGCGTCTGTGCTGTCGCCCAATGTGGACGCGCTCAGCGGGCTTCCTTCGCTCGGTACGCTCAGGACGCCCCAGCCGGTTCCGGGGCCGGGTGTCGGCACTGCGCCTGCACCACCGGCGGCGACGGGTGCGCAGCCAGGGGCGCCGGCCCCGGCCCCGCAGGGCGACAACATGCAGCAGATTCTCGCATACCTGCGGAGCACGAGCGACCCGGCCTTGGCCCGACAGGGTCAGGCCGCGGACTTGCCCAGCGGCGCGGTCTTCGGACCGCAACAGGAGGCGAACCGCGTCATGGGCGCGGTCCACGACCGGAACATCCGCCGGGGCGATATTCTCGCCGCCCACGACCTTGAGCGGACGCTCACCATGCGCGGCGCTTTCGATAAGCGGCGAGACGAGGAGGCGGCAGCGGTTCGCGCTCGGCCATATGTACCTCCGCCTCTTCTTCCAGAGGAAAAGGCATTTAACACCGCACTGGCGGACCGCTCGCTGACACGCAGGGCTGAGAGAGCTACTGCCATGCTGGGCCAGTTGACGACACCCCAGCAGACCCCCAAGCAGGCGTTCGCCCAGGTGTCGGCCAACCAGGGCAAGCCGCCACTCTTTGACGAGGCGGGCGCGGTGCGGACGATGACCGGCTCGGGCGGGCTGGGACCGATGCTCAACGCGGGCTTCGGCTTGGAAGAGGCGGGCAATGTGATGGCGGACATCATGCAGTCACCCCAAGGCCAGGTGGAGAACCAATTCGGCACGCCTGGCTACATCAACACTTGGAGGGCGTTGAAGGCCCGCAAGCAGCTTTACCCCAACGGGTGAGGACACGACGATGGCACGATACATGAGCAACAAGAGCAACCTGGCGCAACTGCTGGCCAGCAACGAGGAACAGGCGGCGCTGGACGCCTACGCCCGCAACCGGGCGAATTCGTCCGCCGCCCGACTGGCGCTGGTGAATGCCCAGCAGGGCATGGCCGGTCAACTCATCGGCGGCGAACTGGCGGGCCGGCGCGAGCAGGCGCAGCAGGAACGCGGCTTTGGCCAACAGAAGGAACTGCTGGGTATGCAGCACCAGCAGGGCCTTGAGTCAAAGCGGCTGGAGCTGTCGATGGGGCCTCAAGAGGACCTGGACCTTGCCCAGCAAGTGGCCATGCAGGGATTGAGCGACCCGCGCATGCGCGACCAGTCGATGGCGGCCTTGATGGCCATTGGCAAGGAGCGAGCCAGTCGGCGGCAATCGGCCTTGGGCCCGCCGGGCGGCGGCGCTCAGCCGGGCCAGGCGCAGGGCCAACCCGCGCCCAGCCCATTCAACATCGAGAACGTGTTGAAACTGCCCGCGCAAGCCGAGCAGGCCAGCCAGCAGGCGGCGGCAGGGGCCTTGCCGACTAGTTTGGGACTAGGCCTGCAAAACGCCTTTGAGGGCGGCCGGGGTTGGTTTGGTACGGGCCTGTCGTCCGAAACGATCACACAAGATCCGCAGACACAAGCGACCATTTCCGCACTGACCAAGAGCCAGCCGAACGAGCAGTTGGCG